>Ga0105044_10014719_pt1 | contig 10566 bp, 7 predicted proteins | sample MAT01_FD_78092 | JGI IMG/M metagenome (GOLD analysis project Ga0105044, IMG submission 78092) | Freshwater microbial communities from Lake Fryxell liftoff mats and glacier meltwater in Antarctica - MAT-01 | ecosystem: Environmental > Aquatic > Freshwater > Ice > Liftoff microbial mat | place... | reverse complement strand
TTCGTTCGAGCCCAGCAAATAGAAAACCTCGAAAGACCATTTCCTCGCATACTGCAGGTATCAAGGCCAACACCAACAGCACACCCCAAATGGGTGTACTGGAAATGATTGTATCAAACTGCAACAGCATGCTCGTCGTCTGATCTCCCAATTTGTACTCTTGACTGACCACTGCTGCAAACGCCGCGTAGGTTGGGTGCATACAAACGGCCAAGCCAGCGGCGAAAAACAGATCGGTGCACCGGGGTGGATTTAAGCGAAGCGATTTTCGAACAGACCGGGTCAGCATCGTGGCCATGATCAAAGCGGGAGCTAAGATCATGCCGATTTGAATCACGATCGTCGATTGAACGATGCTATGCCAACTCAGTGACATTCCGCCCAATGCGAGTCGGCCGAAAAACAGACATACCAGAATGAGCAAGCCGCAGAGAATCGATTCATTAGGGGTCGGTGTAGATTCACGTTGACGCCAAACGTTGCGAAGCCATTGCGACATTGAGGAGCGTTCATTTCCACCAAACATCACACTTTCACTCTCGAACTGTCGAACCGCCCATCGGACGGCTAGCAGGCAGCAAAGAATGGTAACGGTAACGACGGTTGGGAGATGCAATAGTGCGTGGGTGTACTCGCCATCCATCAGGGCTCGCGACATGAGCACCGCGCCTGCAATGGGTACAATGCTGGTGCCAGGCGACAGTACCACCCCTGGAATCATGGGTAACATCACCAACGGCATTCCTACCAAAAGCAATGGCATCAGGTAGTACTGGCCCTCTTTCGTGCTTCGGGCCATGCTTGCTACGGCTAGCGCTAGCGCGCTGAACATCGCCGAGATGGGCACGACCAAGAGAACCAGCCAGCCCATCGAATGCAGCGGCAACGGTCCCAACGACTCCATCATGCCTCCGGCACCCATCCCTGCGAAACGGGACATGACGATGGAAGCCGTGATGTGCATGCTAGCCAGATTCAGGAGGGCCGTGCAAATACTAAAGCACATCACCGTAAGCAACTTGCCCCATACAATTTCCCTGCGGCGAGCTGGACTGCACAGGAGCGTTTCCAGAGTTCCGCGTTCCTTCTCGCCGGCGCATAGGTCGATCGCCGGATAAAAGGCGCCTGTCAAAGCCCAGACCAACATGACAAAGGGCAGGATCTTCGACCAAATGATGGCACGTTTCATCTCAGGTCGAGACACATCGACTTGCTCAATTCTCGGCGGATGAATGTAGGATGCGCCGAGGTGCGTTTCCGCCAATCGCGTGCGAAGCCGACTACCATGCCACTGACCCACCGCGTCATAGACCAGTTGCAGCGCCAACTGAGAGCGTTCCCAACGTTGGTTGCTCAAAATCACTAGCGGTTCCGCTAAGGTGTTCTCGCCAAAACTGTTGGGGACCCAGACGATGACATCGGCTTCGGCTTGTCGAAGAAGTTTTTCAGCCGCGATCGGGTCAGCGCTCTGATGTTCGTTTTCCTTGGCTAAAGCGATGGCCGTTTTGTCGAACTCCGCGCTCGCAAGTGTCTTCCAACGGATCTTGTCGGCCGTTTTGGGCTCGGCGAAGAGCGGGAAATCCACGGGCCAATTTTCAAGTCCTACGACCGCGACGGAGACGTGCTGCTCACGATGGAATTGCGCAACTTGCATCATGACCATACCCATCAGCGGATAGAGTAAGACTGGCAAGATGCAGATCGTGAACATCGTCCTGCGATCCCGCAGTTGATCCCTCACTTCGCGGTGAAAAATGAGTTTGACGTGAGACCAATTCATGGCGTGCTCCCGCGAGTTGCCGAGATCCTGGCTGGGTCGAACGCTCCGAGAACGGGCGATGGAGGGGTTGGTCTATGCTCGTCGTCCCCCACGGTTAGCAGCTGGAAAAATAGCTCTTCGAAGTCGTTTTGGCTGTGCCTCTCTGCCAAGTCAGGCAGTGTGCCCGAATCGAGCAATCGTCCCTTGTAGATGATTGCCACGCGATCGCACATGCGTTCTACCTCTCGCATGATGTGGGTCGAATAGATGATACATTTCCCTTGGTCTCGCAGATCCAGGACGATGGATTGCAGCGCACGAGCCACCATTACATCCAAGCCGAGGGATGCCTCGTCAAAGATCAACACGGGCGGGTCGTGGATCAACGCGCGTGCGATAGAAACCTTTTGTTTCATGCCGGTGGACATCTTTACCCCTGGGCAATCGCGAAACTCGTCCATCTGGAGTTTCCGGAAGATCTTTTCCATGCGAGGGTAGAGGTGGTCATCGGGCAAGCCGTACAAGCGACCGAAGTACTCAACCATCTCCCAAGCGCTCATGCGATCGTAGATTGCCGTATTGTTCGAAACAAAGCCGATGGAGTGACGCACATAGTCGGCTTGGCTGGTAACGTCGAAATTGAAGATGCGAACCGAGCCAGAGGTTGGCTGCAGAATGGTTGCCAGGATGCGTAGAGCAGTCGTCTTGCCTGCACCGTTAGGCCCTAGCAAACCGAACACTTCACCTGCTTTAGCGACAAAACTAACATTGTCTAAGGCGAAGAATTCGCCGGTTGCAGAGTCCGGATAGCTCTTGCACAGATTTTGTACTTGGACGAGATCCATGGTTAGGCTTTGTGAAAATCTTGATTCGTAAGCGCACCGCAGACGCAAAGGTGCAACTCTTGGATCTACCTTGGTATCGCGACCCGCGCAGAGGCGCGGGTCGTCCAATCCAATAGATTTTCAAAAAGGGTTTGCCTAACCGAGAAAGCCGTCACAATCGGAAAATTTTAGCCTGTCCATGCGGGCCTCCACTAAAGTGTTCGGCTATTGCTTTCCGTAGCGTTTTCGCTGGAGGGAACCATCTTAGAAATGGTTTCCGTTGGTTTCTGGATGGCAGCGTCCAGTTCGATCTCACGTCCAAGACGGTCATGCTCAATCGAATGGTGCAGGTACTGGACAGCTTCATCGATCACATCGGCTTGCATGAGCAAGAACTCCCCTTTGCGAATCAATTTCAGCGCCCGATCTACCGCGTTTTGCCAACCCTGGACCTCGTGAATCTCTTTCACGCGTTTGCCGCCGTCCATCCCTTGTTTGAACAAGCTCATGATTTCGCCTGGCTGACGACCTCGTAGATAGTTGTCCTCATAGAGGATAACTCGATCAAAATGATCTGCGAGAATCTCCCCTTGTCGAATCATATCGAGGTCGCGGCGATCACCGGCCGCGGAGTAGATGACGGTGCGGATCGGATGAGGAAATTGGTCAAGCGTTTCGGCGATAGCCAACAGGGACGATTGATTGTGTCCGTAGTCGACAACGACCGTGGCGCCATGAATCTCCATAAGATTGAATCGCCCCGGCACTTTGTCCATGTGCGAGGAGAAAGATTCCAAACCCAAACGGATCTGTTCGCAGGGCATACCCAATGCCCAACAGGCGGAAGCCGCAGCCAAGACGTTTTCGACTTGAAAACTGATTCGGCCGTTGTGGGTCAAAGGAACACGATCGAGAGAAAGCAATACGAAATCGGTGTTCCCTTCGGCCAAGATGACTGCATTGTCGCGAACGAAGGCACCGCGGCCTCCTTTGGCTCGATGCGCGGTCAAAACGGGATCGTTGCCATCGATCGCAAAAAATACGACTGCCCCTTTGCATTTATCGGCCATCTCGGCGGTCAGTGGATCGTTCGCTTTGAGAACGCCGTAACCATTTTTATGAACCGCTTCGATAACGCACCGCTTGACGCGAGCCAATTGCTCAACGGTTTCGATATCGGCTATTCCCAAATGGTCTCCTTCTCCGACATTCGTAACGACTCCGACGTCGCACATGTCAAAGCCGAGTCCTTCGCGGAGAATTCCGCCGCGAGCGGTCTCTAGCACGGCCGCATCTACGGCCGGATTCATCAGCACCGAGCGAGCGCTCTGAGGACCGCTGCAGTCCCCAGAATCGATCCGGCGACCGGCAATGTAGATTCCATCGGTGCACGTCATTCCGACTTTCTTGCCGGTGCAAGCCACCATATGTGCAATCAATCGAGTCGTGGTGGTTTTGCCGTTTACCCCCGTAACGCTAACGATCGGAACTCGGCCGTTGTTGTCGGCTGGATACAGCATGTCGATGATCGCATGTCCCACTGGACGCGGTAAGCCCGACGAAGGCTCAATGTGCATCCGCAATCCTGGACCGGCGTTGACCTCGACGATAACACCGCGCTGACCTTGCAGAGGCTGCGTGATATCCTGCGCGACAACATCGATACCAGCAATATCTAGACCGATAACGCGAGCCGCTTCGACACATTGGCGCGCTACATCGGGATGAACCATATCCGTTACATCTGCCGCAGTTCCACCTGTGCTCAAATTCGCATTGCGACGGATGAGCACTTTTTTGTTGAGTGGTGCAATAGTATCGGGCGTGAGCCCTTGCTCGAGCAGAACACCCAGTGCGACTGCATCGATCTTGATTTTACTCAGCGACGTACTATGACCATCGCTGCGACGTGGGTCTTGGTTCACAACATCGATCAACTGCTGCACAGTCGATTGCCCATCGCCGATGATGTGGGCTGGCTCGCGGCGAGCGGCAGCAACCATTTTGCCACCGATCACCAATACTCGATAGTCGTCCCCTGGGGCGTGTCGTTCGCAAACGATCGAACTTCCCTCTTCGCGGGCAGCCGCGTACGCTGCTTCGACCTGTTGACGATCTTGTAGGTTCGTTGCCACTCCTCGGCCGTGATTGCCATACTGAGGTTTGACGACGACCGGCAGTCCGATATCCTCCGCCGCCTCCCAAGCGTCTTCGGCGCTTTCCACGGGACGGCCCTCGGGAGTCGGCACACCAATTGTTTTGAGGAGCATGCGCGTGAGGTCTTTATCCTGTGCAATCGACTCGGCGATCGCGCTGGTGCTATCGGCCTCAGCCGTGCAAATCCGACGTTGTTGATGACCATGTCCGAGCTGCACCAAGCTACCCTCACTCAGTCGCCGCCACGGTATGTTGCGAGCTCGCGCAGCATCTACGATAGCTTTTGTGCTGGGGCCGAGGCACACGTCGTATCCAAAGTCGCGGAGCTTCGCTACTTCGACTGCAACGTCAAACGGTTTGTCATAAACTGCCGCTAAGATGAGCTGGAAGGCTTTGTCGATGCAAGCCAAACCGAGTTTCTCTTCTTTGTAAGCGATTGCAACTTTGTAAATACCATCGGTGTTGGTTTCGCGAGCGCGGCCAAAACCAACCGACGTGCCGGCCAGCGACTGCAGCTCCAACGAGACGTGTTCCAAGATGTGAGCCATATACGTACCACGTCGCAAGCGAACGAAGAAGCCTCCCCGCTCGCCGACGCTGCACCGATGCTCGACCATGGATGGCAACCATGCCATCAGCCGTTCGTTAAACCCCGGAATCATTTCCGAAGAAGTATCCTTGAGTTCTTCCAGGTCCACCCAAGCTTCGAGCACTGGGAAACTTGCCCAGATATTCGGACCTCGGAGTTTGTTTACCTTGAGAATCTGCATAACTTCCTCTATCTACCTTTGTATGTTGCTTTGGAGAGAAACTGTCGGCACCCAATTTTGCTAGCATTCCATTGTGCTCGGTCGCAGTGTCGTCGGATACGTCCAACAACACATTTTCCTCGACCACAATCCTTTTGCATGCCGTACAGCGAGCACCACAGCCTGGTAGGCGTGGTGTTTAACGCTTGTTATTGCAAACCGTGGGCCAAGGGCATTCTGTTTCGTATTGAGACAAGAATCCACTGGAAAAATCGTGAAAGGCGTTTTGAACCAAACACTTGCGAAATGGCCGAGTGACATCGTTTCGAATTCAGGGCCGTGTCACAATGATGGCAAAGCGATTGGGACGGGGATTGTTTGGATGGGTTCTGCAACATGAGGAAACATGAGGATCCGCTTGACCAGTTCCGCTTTCCGCGATCGGCACAACCTGACCGCCGCCTTCAGGTAACTTGAAAAAAGAAGCAAAAGGGAATTTGGACGAAAAATCGCGGTTGGACTTGTCCGAAAGCACTGGTCCCCATTAAACTCTCTTTCCCAAATTTATCGGCATGCGGCTGATCCACCTTGCCAAAGTGGCGGAATCGGCAGACGCGCTGGACTCAAAATCCAGTGTCCTTAACAGACGTGTGGGTTCGATTCCCACCTTTGGTACTTTCCAATTGTCGATAGGTTTTGGTTTTTAGAACTTTGTCCCGTTCGCAATACGATTGCTTAATACGACTGCTTACAGTATGCCAACCATCAATCAATTGGTCCGAAAAAACCGCGTTGTTCAGCGCAAGGTGACGAAAAGTCCTGTGTTAGAGCAATGCCCACAGAAGCAAGGTGTTTGCTTGTTGGTTCGGACGATGACGCCGAAAAAGCCTAATTCTGCTCTTCGAAAGATCACTCGCGTTCGTCTGAGCAACGGCAAAGAAGTTACCGTGTACATTCCCGGTGAGGGCCACAATCTCCAGGAGCACTCGATCGTTCTCGTTCGAGGTGGTCGTGTTCGCGATTTGCCTGGTGTTCGCTATCAAGTCGTTCGAGGCAGCCGAGATACTCTCGGGGTCGTCGGTCGCAAGCAGTCTCGCAGCCGATACGGCGCGAAGAAGGCCTAATTTCCCAAAACCCAATCCAAAGCTTTTTTAGTAGATCTGTTTCGAATTTATGGGCAAAATTACAGCTTCCCGCACGAGCCTCAGGCCTGACCCTCGGTTCAATTCCATTTTGGCATCGAAGTTCATCAATTGCTTGATGTACGACGGAAAGAAGAATACCGCCCAGGGCGTCTTCTATAGCGCGCTGGACGAAATCGCTGAAAAGATCAAAGATCGACCTGCGATCGAAGTTTTCGAACAAGCCATCGAAAACGTAAAGCCCTATATCGAAGTCCGGTCGAAACGTGTCGGTGGTGCTTCTTACCAAGTGCCGATGCAGGTCAACAAGAGCCGCCAGCAAAGCCTCGCGTTTCGCTGGGTGCTCAGTGCTGTTCGCGACAAAAAGGGCCGAGCCACCCACCAGAAGCTTGCGGACGAATTGATGGCCGCGTACCGCAAAGAAGGTACTGCGATTACCAAACGAGAAAATACCCACCGTATGGCTGACGCGAATAAAGCCTTTGCTCACTTCGCCTGGTAGTCGCTTGATCAAAAACGATAGAGAACTCAAAGGGGCTCGATCAAAAGGATCGAGCCTTTTTCGTTTCGATGCTTCGTTTCGGCGGTGCTTCGTTCTAATGGCGGCTCGTTCCAATAACGCTTCGTTCCAACGGTGCATGGAATGCCTACGCTGTAACAAAAACGGAGGCTGAGTTACAATCTCCAGGCGTCGGGATCGTATCGGCATCTTCGGTGCCTACCTGGCCCACTTTTTTCGAACCAACTCAATCTAGGAGCATGAAAATGTCCCGTGTTTTTTTCGTCCCCACTTTCCTCGCAATGGTTTCATTAGCTATGGTCAATTCCGCTTCTTCCTCAGATTCCGCAACCCAAGCCAAGGTTACGACCAAAGTCTTTTTCGATATTTCTATCGATGACAAAGACGCGGGTCGCATCGTTTTTGGTCTGTTCGGCGACGATGTCCCTCGGACCGCAGAGAACTTTCGATGCCTTTGTACCGGAGAGAAAGGGGAGTCCAAATCTGGCAAACCGCTCCACTTTAAGGAGAGCATATTCCATCGAGTGATCCCCAAGTTCATGCTCCAGGGTGGCGACTTTACTAAAGGCAATGGAATGGGAGGCGAGAGTATCTACGGCGAAAAGTTTAAAGACGAGAACTTCAAGTATGGACACGATGTGCCGGGACTGTTGAGCATGGCCAATGCTGGGCCAAATACGAACGGCTCACAATTCTTCATCACGACTGTTCCCACAGAGTACCTGGATGGCAAGCACGTCGTCTTCGGGAAAGTGGTCGACGGAATGGATCTGGTTTCCAAAATCGAGTCGCTCGGAAGCCGAGGCGGAGCAACCAAGGGGGTTATCCGCATCCGCGATTGTGGCGAATTGAAGGCTGAAGCGAAGTAAGCATGTTTCGATCGAAGGCTGCTGTCGTTGGCACAGGATTCATTGGGCCCGTTCACATCGAAGGGCTCATGCGTGCTGGCGTACAAGTGCGAGGCGTGCTCGGCTCTAGTTTGGAAAAATCCAACAGCTGTGCAACAACCTTTGGCTTGGCTAAAGCCTATCGCGATCTGGATGAGTTGCTCGATGATGCGGAGGTCGACGTAGTTCATTTGACCAGCCCCAATCGATTTCACTTTGAGCAAGCTCTCCGATGCCTGGATGCGGGCAAACATGTTCTCTGTGAAAAACCATTGGCAATGAACTCGGCAGAGAGCGGTGAACTTGTTCGCCGTTCCTCGCTAGCTAATGTACGAACAGGCGTTAATTACAATGTTCGCTTCTATCCGATTTGCATCGAAGCAGCCCAGCGCGTCGGGCGAGGTGACATCGGTGAAGTCTTTCATGTCTCTGGCAGCTATGTACAGGATTGGCTTCACAAACCAACGGATTTCAATTGGCGAGTGGTTTCAGACGAGGGTGGGGCGCTGCGTGCCTTGGCTGATATCGGAACGCATTGGCTCGATTTGATTCAAACCGTCGGGCACCTGGAGGTTCATTCGGTGTGTGCCGATTTACAAACGGTTTATCCGGTTCGCCAACGTCCTGCGGGTAGTGTGGGAACGTTTTCAGGCAAGGTCAATCTTACTGAGCAAAGGCTTTTGGATACGCCTGTCGACACAGAGGACTACGGCAGTGTCTTGCTCCGTTTCAAGAATGGCGCGCGTGGCGTGATGCATGTCTCCCAAGTGACAGCCGGTCATAAAAACTGCATCCGATGGGAAATCGCGGGCTCTCAACAAAGCTTGGGCTGGAACAGCCAACATCCAGACGAGTTATGGGTCGGCAATCGCGATTCGGCCAATCAGACCGTGCTTCGAGATCCCGGCCTTTTGTCCGACACAGCCCGCATGCATGCCCAATACCCCGGCGGGCACAATGAGGGCTTCCCAGACACCTTCAAGCAGTTGTTCCGATCGTTCTATTGGGCCATCGAACGATCCGAGGGGAGCGAGAAAAATCCATTTGCGGACTACCCGACGTTTGAGGATGGGCATCGGGAAATTTTGCTTTGTGAAGCGATCCTCAAGAGCGCTCGCGAAGAGCGATGGATCGAGTTGTGAACATGGCTTTGTCCGATTCGACGCTAATTGGGTTGCTAACGCATGATTCGGTCGGTGTCCGTTCTGCCGCACTCGAACTGCTGAGCGGAAGTTTTTCGACCGATGCGCGTTGGCTCCCGCAGATCTTTGTCGCTTGGGATTCCTTCAGTGTTCCAGAAGCATTTCCTGAGTTCCCGCTGCTAACGCACTTCGCCATCCCGATGGAACTGGTCGGTGAGTGTATATCCCGAGCAGAGGCAATGTCGGCAGGGCGTGGCTTGACCGATCGCGAATGCCGTTGTGCTGGCAAGCTCATTGAAGCGATCTCGGTCGGTTCGCCGGCCACCTTCGCGGGTCACATTGAGTCGATTCGAAGTTTGAAAGTCCAATCGAAGATATTCTTTCGCGTTAGCGATCAGAAGATGCGTGCACGGTGCGAGTGGATTGATCGGGAGTTTCCAGATCTGGCAGAAACACTCGCCTCGTCCCCGGAAAGTGTCTTCAACCTGTACGAAGTTCTGGAAAGTCAATTTTTGCAAGGAAGAGCAGACGAAGTCCTTAAATCAGGATTCGCCTTTTTGCGAGACGACCGTTCAGAACACGAGTCTGCACCGGAGAGGGCATTGGAGCAAGTCTCCCATGCCTGCCTCGAGTTAGCCACACGCTATCGCATGGTGGGTTACGAGGCTTGGTTCGCGGATCTACTGGACCATGCCGAGACCTCGATCGCAGACGCCGCGGCGATTGGGCTCGCTCGATGCCGCACGGACACTTCACTTTCGTTGATTGCCGACCGATTCGCCGACTACTCCAAGTCGGGACAATTGCGATCGATCGACGTCCTGAGACGCGGAAGGATGCCTAAGACCTCAGAGTTACTGCGATTTTTGAGAGCGCATGGTCATGGTCCACAAGTCCAGAATTCGTTGCGTATGGCAGAAATTTTGCAGTTTGATTTCACATCGCTGGAGGATTGGCTCGAAGCCCTGGTGGTCGTGGATGAATCCAATTTTTCCAGGCTGCGGAGTTCGCTCGGCATCGTTGAACCCCTGTCCATTGCCTTGCCTCAAGACGATCGAAACCGAACCCTGCAATTGCTGCAATCTCGATTGAAGTAGTCGGTACTATTCATGACCCGTTGTTTGCTTGCGATTGAATCGACCTGTGATGAAACGGCTGCGGCGATTATTACCGAGGATGGGCGCGTGCTGGGTGAATGCATCGCTACGCAGACGGAATTGCATGAGGAATTTCAAGGAGTCGTGCCTGAAATCGCGGCCCGGGCACATCTGGATCGCATTTTACCTGTGATCGACACGGCCTTGCGGCAATCCCAGGTTCACATCGACGACTTGGTGGCCATCGCAGTGGCCACGCATCCTGGACTGCCCGGTTCTCTCCTCGTCG
>Ga0105044_10014718_pt1 | contig 10566 bp, 6 predicted proteins | sample MAT01_FD_78092 | JGI IMG/M metagenome (GOLD analysis project Ga0105044, IMG submission 78092) | Freshwater microbial communities from Lake Fryxell liftoff mats and glacier meltwater in Antarctica - MAT-01 | ecosystem: Environmental > Aquatic > Freshwater > Ice > Liftoff microbial mat | place... | reverse complement strand
TGCATAAGGTTGATATACAACACATTATATAAAAGATTTTAAGACTGCGATATCATCCAAAAGTACCATTTTTGACCAAGTTGCAAAAGATTGAGAAGAAGAGTCCTGTTTTTATTTACTTTTAACACTCAAAATGTTTCAAGTTGGTAACTTTCAAATTCAATCGTATGAAAAAATTAATACTCTTATTTGCATTATTATTTGTGGTGGTGAATTCGAACGCTCAGCTCACAGGCATCACTCCTAGTCAAGGTTTGAATGGTCAAACCTTGCAAACAACAATAACCGGGAATGGAATTTTCATTCAAAGCAGTAGCCCATCGGGAAATTTGTTCCAAATAAGAATGATTGATGGTAGTAATGTTATTTCTGTTTTCGATTATTTTAGTGGTTGGATGGGCAACACCATTGTTAATGATCCCAACACCGTTACCACGGAAATTACCATTCCAATACAATCACCTCCCGGAGATTATGATTTAGAAGTTATTACAGGAGACTTTATTGATCCCTCCTCGAATCAAACAACCTACACTTTGCCGGATGCGTTCGCCGTTTTACCTCCTGATGGATATGTAACAGGAACCGTTTATACAGATACAAACGGCAATGGAGTTTTGGATGTGGGCGAAACAGGCATTTCAAATTATTTAGTAAAATTGATGCCCATTAATTATATTGAATATACCGATGCCAACGGGAATTACAGTTTCCCTGCGGCAAATGGAAATTATACTGTAACTGCTCTTTATTCATCTGGCAACGTAATGTTTCATACTTTAGGGAATGATACACTATCTGTGACAATAAACAATTCTAATTCGGTTGCGAATAATTTCGGATTGGAACCAGCACTAATCTCTATTACACCTGCAACATGTTATAAAGGAATTGCAACACTCCATCAGATAGTAGCAAACCGACCGATATTTCAACCTGGTATTAACCCATATGGAAATGTTACTTCATTTAGAGTATATTCATCGCCTAATGTAAACATAAACGCAAGTTCAATTACTGTAATCGACAGTTTTACTATTCAAGTGCTTATCACGATACCGGCAAATGTTTCACCGGGAACAAATTTGGATATTAGATTGTATACCAACCCAGGATTTGTCGGATATCACTTTTTGAATGACCAGTTTGAAATAGCTACACCCCCATATTTTATATCCGGCACAGCATTTTTTGATCAAAATCAAAATAAAATTAATGATGTTACTGAACCTAAAATTAATCTTGCAAAGTTCAATCTTGCACCTGATAATACATCAATGTTTACTAACACAGCAGGTGAGTTTATTTTTGGATCGCTGGGAGGTCCTCAAACGCTTTCCTATTTAAATAATATTCCCGGAATCACCATTTTTACAGATTCAGTAACCTATACATTTAACACTTCAAGCAATCTTGCAGGAAAAGATTTTGGTTTTATTTCAACATTACCTGATTATTCAATTGATGTTAAGGATTTGTATTTATTTGCCAGATGTAATACATCTCAAAATGCAACTTTTAAAATAAAAAATACCAGCAATACGGCTTATGATGTTGTTGTTTGGCTCAAGCCTAGTTCGAATTTGAATTATATTTATTCACCTATTGCTCCATCATCGATTTCAAATGATACTATCTACTGGACCATTTCAAATATATTGCCGTACACAGAAATGAATATGAGTGCTCTATTGGGAATTCCGGGTTTCGGAAGTGTAGTCGATTTAAATGCCGGAGCAATCACCTACGATAGTGGAGGTGCTCCTCAATTAACCGATCAATCGTCACAGAACTATGGTGTGTTTTGTGCATATGATCCTAACGACAAACAAGTAAACCCTCCCGGAATTTTAGCAGAGAACTTTACTTTGATGGGCGACACACTCGAATACCTAATCCGTTTTCAAAATACCGGTAACGATACTGCATTTAATGTTGTAGTCCTCGATACACTTGATAGCAACCTTGATTTTAGTACTTTCGATGTTCTGGCAAGTAGTCATTCAATGCAAACGGAATTGAAGAATAACGGCGCGGTAAAATTTTCTTTCATTAATATTTTACTTGTGGATAGTGTTGCCAATGAACCCGAAAGTCATGGCTATATTCGTTATCGGATTAATGGGCAACCGGGTTTACTCGATAGCACCGAGATAACCAACACTGCTTATATCTATTTTGATTTTAATCCGGCGATAGTCACCAATACTACCCTTAATACCCTCGTATTTGTACTGCCTGTAGGATTGAATGAATTAGAAAATAAAGATAATGTGTTGATTTATCCAAACCCATTTGATGAATCTGCTACCATGACGTTTGATAATTCCGCCTCTGATAAATATTCATTAATTATTTCAGATATCACCGGCAAAAAGGTGTCAACAGAGAAATTAACCACCGGCACCAGATTTACGATTGAAGGAAATAAATTATCGAAAGGAATGTATTTTTATAACTTATTTAACACCCGAACTAAAACAAATAGTGTTGGAAAATTTGTGGTAAATTAAAATATTTTTAAGGCTTTACCGATGTGGCACTCAATTTATTTTTGAGTGCCACATTTTGTTAATTGGGTATTGATAAGATGATGTATTGTGATATGCTCGCAGCTTAACTATCAAAAAATAAAGTATATTAAAATAACAACCAATAAAAGTATTGCCACCCATTTATAAATTTTGTTTTGTGCCGGAAATTCATATCCACAAATTGGGCAAGTTGTTGCGGCACTGTCGATTTCCATGGCACACGAAGGGCATTCTTTCTTTTTCATGGGTGGTGGATCCGGTATATTGCTGACTTTTCGAAAGTAAAAATAGACATAAATCTGATGAGATAAAAGCGTATTTGCGCTCAAATCGGTGGTAACCAATCGAAAGTTGCCGGGGGATGCTACTTATTTTAAATTTCTTAACTTTGCAAAAGTGGTCTCCATGGCACTGATTAACAATAAACCTTCAAAATTGTGCAACCTATGAAAGCAAAATTTATTCTCGTACTTTTTACATTTTCCGTTGTAGCATTAGCCGGCTGGAAATCACCTAATTTTATTATTAGCGGCGATGCCGATGCCGAATGGGTTGGCACCTACCGGGGCACTCTTCCTTGTGCTAGCTGCGAAGGAATTCAAACGGAACTCACTTTGAATAAGAATAAAACATTTGATTTGATACTCCGATATATCGGCAAAAAAGGTGATGCATTTGTTTTTACTGAAAAATTCACCCTAAGCAAAGATGGAACAACTATCACTCTTGCAGGACTCAAAGATGAAGCTCAACCAACACAGTATCTTTTAGGTGAAAATTCACTGACACAATTGGACATGACAGGAAAAAAAATTGAGGGCGCTTTAGCAGACAAATATGTGTTACTAAAAGGAAAGCCGTCTATTGAAGAAAAATACTGGAAGTTAATTCAACTCCACGGCAGTGAGGTGACGCCCGAAAAAGGCGACCGCAGAGAAGCTAATTTGATGCTGAAAGCAGCCGGCAATAGAATTACCGGAAGCGGTGGATGTAATACAATTAGTGGAATTTATACCCTTAGTGGGGATGGCGGAGTTTCGTTTACCCAAATTATCTCCACGAAAATGGAATGCCCAACAATGGAAACCGAACCTAAATTCATAAAAGTTCTTGGAATTGTAGATCAATACACTATAAAAAATGATACTCTCTTGTTGATGAAAGGGACTAATCCTCCATCTGCAAAATTGGTAGCGGTTTATAAGAAATGATATCGACCTTTCGGCCACAAGATTTTAGATAATGGTCACATTTTATCTTTTGAAGTCAACTGAGTTTTAAAAATAGAATAGTATTAGTATGAACGATCTTGAACAAGCAGTCATGAATTCGCATACTGCATTTTGGCAAGGTTATGCCGAAAGGGATCTAGATAAGCGCTTTTCAGTTTGTGCTGATGATGTAACATTTTTCGGGACCGGCGTTCACGAACGGGCCGTTGGTAAAAAACAGTACCGGGAAATGAATGAAGCCGGTTTGAAGCAATCATCTAAGTCTTTTGAAATAAAATTGTTGTGGCATCATCTCAGAATTTTCGACGATATCGCCTGGGTTGAATGCGACACCGAATGGGTTCAGGGAATTGGTGGCAGGCAATCTAAGGATCTTATTCGGCAAACTACCATCTTTAAACTTGAACAAGGAAAGTGGCTGGTGAAACATGTGCATGGCTCCGAGCCCGACTATCGCCTCAAAGCCGGTGAGTATATGGTGAATGAAGAAATTGCCAAGCGGAATAGTGAACTGGAACGACAAGTGTTTGAGAGGACAAAAGAACTGGAAAACGAGAAGCGCATCACCGAACAGAAATCAAAAGAGTTGGAGCTCACTCTTGAAAATTTGCGAACCACACAGAAGCAACTTATTCACTCTGAAAAAATGGCCTCGCTGGGTTTACTCACCTCCGGAGTAGCTCACGAATTAAAAAACCCACTCAACTTTGTCAATAATTTTGCTAAAATTTCACGTGATTTAATAAAGGAAGTTCATGATGAAAATAATGAAGAAGAAAAAATAAATCTTCTAAAAGACCTTGAACGAAATATGGAAAAGATTGTTCATCACGGTCAACGGGCAGATAATATTGTGGCAAGCATGCTCATGCATAGTCGTATGGGGAATACGCAACGAGTTCGTTGTAATATTAATCAGTTAATTGACGAGGCAATTGCTGTTTCCTTGCTCAATGAAAGAACTAAGGATGAGAATTTTCAATGCTTGATTAAAACGAATTATGATGCCAATCTGCCATTAATATCAGTTATACATCAGGATTTTAGTTTGGTAATGATGAATTTATTTTACAATGCATTTTATGCTATTAACAAAAAGAAGTTAGCAACAAATTTTCAATTTGTGCCGTGCGTTACCGTTGAAATAAAAACTTTGAATCAAAATGTGTTTATTTCAGTTAAAGATAACGGCATAGGAATACCCGATGAAATTAAGGACTCGGTTTTTCAACCCTTCTTTACCACAAAACCAACCGGAGAGGGAACCGGTTTAGGGCTGTCGTTGAGTTATGATATTATTACCGGTGGACATAATGGATCAATTGTAGTTAATAATGCTACGAATGATGAAACGGAGTTACTCATTACATTACCCCTTGGCTAGAGATCAATTTTTTCCAATCTCTAAAAATAGTACACAGGATACAACCATCCGCTTGAATCACACATTTTCAGGCGAAAACTTTATTGTGAATATTTCATTTCAGGCAGACTCTGTGATATTTGATCCTGAATGGTGGATTATTTCGAATAATAATTCGGTTGTGACCGGATTAAAGGATTATGAAAGTAGTTTAGGAATTGAAATCTACCCCAATCCTGCCAAAGATTTTATTATCATTTACACTGATGAAAGGATGAATAGTAATTCATTCATTACTATTTCAAATTTAATTGGAGAATCAATAATTGTAAGCTCATTTACAGGAAATGACCGAAAGGTAGATGTAAGCAGCATTGCACCGGGAATATATTTTATTAAGATAACGAGTGGAAAGAAGGTATCTGTAATAAAATTTATCAGACAATAAGTAAAAATTAAATCATTCATTTATGAAGTATTACTTTATAGATATTGTTTTTTCTTTTTAAATATGGTAGATTCTGATGATAGCGATCTGTTTAATGTATTTTAATTCGAATTATTATGTTTAAATTTGTAATCTATCACGAAACATCCAAACTTGATTCTGAAAAACTATGATAAAACACATACCATACCTCATCCTTTTTATTTTTTTAGGATACCATTCATCGGCTCAAATCCCCACTCCTGCCCTCGTTGGCTACTGGCACAACTGGAACGATGCCGCTGCCCCTTATATTCCCCTCGATCAGGTGGATTCTCGATATAACATTATTGATGTATCGTTTGCAATTCCCCAATCAGGAACCGATTATCAGATGGAATTTGTCCCCGATCAGGTAGTTCCTGCAACTCTGATCAATCAAATTCAAACGGTTCAAAGTCAGGGAAGGAAAGTGATTATTAGTATGGGTGGCGCTACATCACCTATTTCATTAGATAACATTACTGAACGAGATGCTTTTGTTACCAGCATGGGAGTGATTATTAATACCTATGGCTTCGACGGAATAGACATTGATTTTGAAGGCAGCTCGCTTTCGGTTACAGGAGGAACTATTTCGGCTCCGGTGGATGCAAAAATTATTAACCTCATTAATGCCATAAAACAAATAATGCAAAATCATTTTGCCACACATAATAAAAAATTAATTCTTACCATGGCACCAGAAACAGCTTTTGTGCAGGGTGGTATGTCGGCATACGGGGGCATATGGGGTGCATACCTTCCTGTTATTGACGCTTTGCGCGATTCACTCGATCTTTTACATGTGCAGTTTTACAATAGTGGAAGTATGTATGGAATTAACGGTAGCGTATATACGCAAGGAACTGCTGACTTTATTGTTGCAATGACTGAAGCAGTGATTCAAGGCTTTACTACAAGCGGCGGAGCATTTGCAGGTTTGCCCGAAACGAAGGTGGCTATCGGTTTGCCTGCATGTTCAAGTGCTGCAGGCGGTGGTTTTACCGACACAGCTGTTGTTCGAAGTGCTATGAATTATTTATTGGGAACAGGCCCTCAGCCGGGCACCTATGTTCTCGCTCAGTCCGGTGGCTATCCGCTTTTGGGTGGAATGATGACCTGGTCGGTGAATTGGGATGCCGTGAGTACTTGTGGATCTGTTTATGAATTTGCAGATAATTTCTCATCCATCTTTTCAGGAACAACTAGCTCCTATGAAATGGTTTTGACTGATGTAAAATTCAGCATCTTCCCAAATCCTTCCAATGATTTCTTTTATTTTAATGCAGACACACCATTAATTGAAAATGAAATTATCAAAATTTATAATGCATTGGGAGAAGAAGTGTTTTCAATTGCTGCAACCAACACTAAACAATCAATTGATGTTTCAACATGGACGGCAGGTATTTATTTTGTCAAGTGTGGTATTTATGTTCAAAAACTTATTGTAAGATAATTTTATTTACAGACCCATTCGCAGCCATCTGGCCGAATCGAAAAAAAACACTGAGACACAGATTCACGGAGGCTAACAGAGCGATTTTATTCGGAAGGAAAAATTTTAGTTTTTCTAAAAACCCTGGGTCTTTTTAGTTTGAGTTTTTAAAAACCCTTCATCCAACGTTCTGTCAGATCCTCCACCAAAATCTTTGCCGGAAATATTCTCGAAAATTTTCATGATTAATTTTGGACCACTGATAATGTAGATTAATCGTTTGAGATATTTTTAATGTAAGTCCAGATGAATGGAATAAAAAAAGCGACGATCTTTTGAACCTTCGCTTTTTTTATGAAAGATGATTTTTTAATTTTTTACAAACTGCCTCGATATTCTTTCTTTTCCTACAGATATCTGAATAGTATAAATTCCCTTCGCATATTGTTTCAAATCCAAATTGTTTTTATATTGATTGGCAACAGCCGGAGTAATAGTGGAATTGAAAACTTCTTTCCCTAAGGCATCAAAAACTGCAATCTCTACCGATTGTGCGCTGGATTCAAATGCGATAGTGATATATTCGGATGAAGGATTCGGATACAATAAAAAACTATTGTTATCTGTGAGTTGCGGTAATCCAACCTGAGTAATATCAATAGTTTGAGTAGTGACATTGGTGCAGGTTCCATTTGAAACTGTTAAGGTTACAGTATAAGATCCAAGTGAACTGTAATAGTGAACAGGATTTTGAAGCGTGCTGGTGTTTCCGTCACCAAAATCCCACAACCAGCTTATTGCACCGGCAGAATTATCGGTAAAAGTCACTACCTGACTATTAGTATTAAAAGTGTATAATGAAACAGGTGCGGCCACCACAGTAATAATCAAAGTATCTCTGCCCACACACCCCGAAGCTGTTGATGTGGCTTCAACAGAATAGCTGGTGGTAACGGTAGGACTAACTGTTAAATTCTGACCTGCGATCGGTCCCGGCATCCACTCATATGTAATTCCAAAACTTGGACCCATAATCTGAGCCTGCAAATTGGTCGATTGTCCTTCGCAAATAGTATCGTTGTTAGTAACGGCATTAACATTTGGAGTGGTGCGTACATTAACCGAAAATATTGATACATCGGTACAACCGGAAGAATCGGTTCCGACAATAGTATACGTAGTATTATTTATCGGTGCCGCCATTGCTGAATCACCCGAAGCGTTAATTGAAATGTTTGGAGTCCATGTGTAGGTTGATGCACCTGATGCAATAAGTTCCAGTGCCGGATATCCGGTGCAATAGGTTGCTGTTTGTCCGAGGTTGATGATAACATCGGGAGCAGGAGTAGCGACAACATTAATAAATAAAGCAGCGGTACTGTCGGCTAATCCCGAATTGGTGCATTCAACATAGCATCTGAAATAAGTAGACGTAAACAGAGTATCGGTAGTTACACTTTGTGGGTCAACTGCAAAATCTGTCCAGGGACCTAAATCTGTTGGGGCCGATTGCCAATGGTAGACAACACCAGACTGAAAATTATTGGCACCGGTTAGTGTTAGCAATGCAACATCGGGTCCGCCGCAAATAACTTCATTGTCTGCAGAAATGGTTCCAGGAATAGGAGTGCCTGTACACAATTCAGGATATGCCACCCATTCCAAATCATCAATATAAATATTTGCTCCATCACGCGAGGTGCCGTTCAGTAAAAAATAATTGGTGTCGGCACTAAATGTAGAAGGAACATTAAATGTGTATTGATACCAGCCATCGACCAATTCATTAACAGGAAGTATAAAGAACCTGCTTCGGGCAACCGCTCCTATTCGTGTGGCTCCGGTTAAGGATGAACTGGTATTAACAAAAATAGTAAGGCTATCACCAGCAGTTGAAGTTCCATCGCGATACACCCACAAGCTAAATGTTGGTGTGGCGCCTGCAACGTTTCCTGAAAAATCAACAACTGTACTGGTCATCAAATCCTGTGTTCCTGAAATTTGATTTCTCGCAGAGAAACGTGCCATCGACGGAGCACTATATGGATTGCATGTTGGAAAGGTTCCTGTATTTCTGAGAACCCATAAGCTCGCCGGGCCGGTGGTGGTCCATCCCGGAGGAGGAAATACGCCGCCATCAAAATTTTCAGTCTGTATAACCTGTGCCTGCACGTTGGTGGTGCACAATATTGTTAAAATACAAAAGCTTAAAATCGCAAGCTTTTTAATTAATGTTTTCATCTGCATTTATGTATTTATTATTTTTTGGTTTTTTCAATGAACCCGCAATTCGGGATAATATTTTTTATCTGACTAATGTTATGGTAGCACTGTATTTCTCTCCCGAAATAATCATGGTCAGGAAATAAGTTCCTGCCGGAGAATCTGCCCCGGCATTATCTTTCTTTCCATTCCAGCAACGTGTGGAAGCAGTACTGTGAAATACTTCTTTGCCCCAGCGGTCAAACACTCTCCAATCGCTGCAATCATTAAAATTAAACTGATTACCCAAATCAAAACATTCGTTGAGGCCATCACCATTCGGACTAAATACGTTTGGTAATTTGTCGATGATGTTGCTAATGGTAGCGGCATTGTAGTTTAATGTAGAGGTGTCGGAGCAGATGTTGTTATAAGCAATAAGTGTAATCAGATTATCTCCGTTGATAGTAAACAAGTGTTGAGGATTTACATCGGTACTCGTGGTTCCATCAGCAAAAATCCAATAATAATTTATCGCATCAATACTCGTATTAATCATCAATGCTTCGGCACCACTGCAACTTGCCGAGATTAGATTTGGATCAACTTCAAACGATGATATTGGTTGAGTGTTTAAATTTATATTCACCTGTGCATCATCGGTACATCCATTAACATCGGTAACCACAACTGTATAGGTTGTGTTGGCAGATGGAGTGGCAACAGGATTTGAAGAAGTGCTGTTATTTAAACTTGAAGCAGGCGACCAGCTATAAGAAACACCACCACCGGCAAATAATGTTGTAGTTGTGCCTTCACAAATAGTAGTGTCGGCACTTACTACGGCAACAGGCAATGCATTAACTGTAATGGTTACTGATGCCGAATCAACACATCCTCCGGCATTTGTAACCACAACAGTATAGGTGGTTGTTGATGAAGGATTCGCCACAGGAGTTGAGCTTGAAGGATCATTGAGTGACGATGCCGGTGACCATTGATAATTTGTTCCGCCGCCGGCAGTCAACTGAATTGTTCCTCCAATACATATTGCAGAATTTTGAGTGACCGTAACTATTGGTAAATTATCTACTGTTACAGTAACGCTGTCGGAATTTTCGCATCCATTTGCATCTGTAACAAGTACTGTATAGGTTGTATTCGCTAAAGGAGTTGCAACAGGGTTGTTGATAGTGGTGTTGTTCAATCCTGTAGAAGGCGACCATGAATAGTTCACCCCTCCTGTTGCATTAAGTTGAACACTTTGGCCTATACAAACACCTACAGAACTACCGGCATCAGCGAGTGGAAGTGCATTAACCGTTACC
>Ga0105044_10014717_pt1 | contig 10566 bp, 6 predicted proteins | sample MAT01_FD_78092 | JGI IMG/M metagenome (GOLD analysis project Ga0105044, IMG submission 78092) | Freshwater microbial communities from Lake Fryxell liftoff mats and glacier meltwater in Antarctica - MAT-01 | ecosystem: Environmental > Aquatic > Freshwater > Ice > Liftoff microbial mat | place... | reverse complement strand
GTTCGTATCGAGAACATCATCGAGCTGTGGCTCCGTGCTTACCACGCTGTTCGGAAATGAGCGCGTTCTTCCGTTTCCCGCACACCCCGCACCTTATGTGGCTAGGCCCCGGCCATCCCCGTGACGATAAGGTCCTCGGGGCACAGGAAGTGGCTCTCTTGCTCGCGACGAATGTCCTCGTCGAAGAGAAAATCGACGGCGCGAACCTCGGCATCTCCATCGGCGAGACCGGAGCAGTACGTGTCCAGAACCGCGGCTCGTACCTTGCGCACGATTCGTGTCATCCGCAGTTCAAGCCGCTCTTCCGCTGGCTTGAGCCGCGTCGCGACGCCTTGGTTGAGGCGCTTTATCCCAACCTCATGCTCTTCGGCGAATGGTGCTGGGCCGTCCACACCGTGCGCTATACCGCGCTACCCGATTGGTTCTTGGCGTTCGACGTATACGACGCCGCATTCGAACAGTTCTGGAGTGTGCGGCGTCGCGATGAACTCGTCGCGCGGCTTGGCATCGCGTTGGTGCCGCAGGTTGCGCGCGGGCGCTTCGACTTGGCCGGCCTTCTGCGCTTAGTCGGGACCTCGTGTCTCGGCGACACTCCCGCTGAGGGTCTCTATATCCGTCGCGACGATGGCGACCATCTCCTCGCGCGCGCGAAGCTAGTACGCGCTGAGTTCACGCAGGCGATCGACCAGCACTGGTCGAAGCGACGGCTGGAATCGAACCAGCTTGCAAGAGGTGTCGCATGGCCCTGAACCCGATCGTCTACACCGAGAAGGTCGTGCGCAGCTTCCTGCGCTACCAGCTCACGGCCTACCCCTTCGCGGATGAGCGACTGCTTTGCTCGGCATCGTCGTCCGGGATGCCGCAAGGGAGCCTCCGATCGCCGCCGAGTTGCAGCGATGCGCTCTTTCCGTCAAGCTGAAAACGGACTTGAGCTGGTACTCCTGATGATCCGCTTCACCCAAGGCAACCTCCTCGAAGCTCAGGCCGAGGCCGTCGTGAACACGGTCAACGAAATCGGCGTAATGGGCAAGGGCATCGCGCTCATGTTCCGGGATCACTTCCCGGACAGCGCGAAGGCCTACATGGATGCCGCCGGGCACAAGGAGATCCAGGTCGGGAAGATGTTCGTGACCGCGAGCGCAGACCTGCTCGGTCCGCGTTGGATCATCCACTTCCCGACGAAGAAGCACTGGCGGAACCCCTCGAAGATGGAGTGGATCCGCGACGGCTTGCGCGACCTGCGGCGCGTCGTGAGCGAGAAGGGAATCCGATCGATCGCGGTGCCGCCTCTGGGTTGCGGCAACGGGGGCCTCGAATGGACGCATGTCCGGCGCGAGATCGAGCTGGCTCTCGGGGACCTGGAGAGCGTCGAGGTTTCGGTGTACGAGCCGACGTCGACCTATCAGAACGCGCCGAAGCGAGTCGGGGTCGAGCAACTCACTCCGGCGCGCGCTCTGATCGCTGAGATCATCCGGCGCTACGGGGTGCTGGGGTTCGAGTGCAGCCATCTCGAGGTCCAGAAGCTGGCCTGGTTCCTGAAGCGCGGGGTGGACCGATTCGGAGTCGACGATCCACTCGAGCTGCAATTCCAGGCACACAAGTACGGCCCGTACTCCGATCGGTTGCGGCATCTCCTGGACGGACTGGACGGCAGCTATCTGCACTGCGAGAAGCGGCTCGCTGATGCAGGGCCACTTGAGCCGCTCTGGTTCGAGCCTTCGCAGCGGGAGAAGGTCGATGTCTATCTCCACTCCGATGCCGCGCGCTGCTACCTCCCGGCCTTGGAGTGGACCTCGCGGCTCATCGACGGGTTCGAGTCGCCTTTCGGGATGGAGCTGCTCGCGACCGCGGACTGGCTGCTGTCCCAGGAGAAGGTTCAACCGAACGTGGAGGCATTGCTCGCGGGGCTCGAGCGTTGGCCCGCGGGTCAGGGAGCTGCCGCGCGCAAACAGAAGATCTTCAATGCGCGCATGCTGGGCCTCGCGCTCACGCGCCTGCGAGATTCGGAAGTGAACGGATCGGCTGTCGCAGTCTCTTGATCCCGCGTTCGCAATCCGTGGCGCGTGGAGGATCGAGCGGTTGCTCGATGAACGGCGCCCGATCCAGGGTCGCTGGCCACGCGACCTCGTGCGACTGAGACACAGGTCACGATGGCACTTAACCCGATCGTCTACACGGAGAAGGTCGTGCGCAGCTTCCTGCGCTACCAGCTCACGACCTACCCGTTCGCGGACGAACGCCTGCTCACGCAGATGCGCACGCTGCTCTCGCTCGATGAGACACGCAACTCGCCGCTGCTCAAGGGTCCGTACATCAGCCTCTCGCGCCCGTTCCGCCAGGGAGCGAGTGTGGACGCGCTTGTGCGCGAAGGCGTCTTCCACCCGCACATGCGCCAGCGCATCCCGGCCGCGATCACGCACGTGTACGGCCACCAGGAGGACGCGATCCGCGCGATCCGATCCGGCCGCACGACGCTCGTCTCGACAGGGACAGGTTCCGGCAAGTCCGAGTGCTTCCTGTACCCCGTCGTCAGCAAGTGCCTCGAGCTGCGCGACGCAGACGCGCCGGCGGGGATCAGTGCCGTCATCGTCTATCCGATGAACGCGCTGGCCGAGGACCAGCTTCAGCGCCTTCGCTCGTTGCTCGCGGGGACGCGCATCCCGTTCGGCATGTACGTGGGCAAGACGCCCGAGCAGGCGAGCGATGTCGCGGGCATCCGACTGCCGGTCGGCTCGTCGCGCGCCGACTACGAGGCCGCCGTCGAGCAGGTGCGCCAGGAGAAGCGCAGCGAGACGGTCTACCCGCCGGAAGAAGTCTGCTCGCGCGAGATCATGCGGACGCGCGGGAGGCAGCCGCGCATCCTGCTCACGAACGTGAAGCAGCTCGAGCTGCTCTTGACTCGCCAGCGCGACGTCGAGCTGTTCGCGGACGCGCGTCTCGACTTCCTCGTGTTCGACGAGGCCCACACGTTCACGGGCGCGCAGGGAGCTGAAACGGCCTGTCTGATCCGCCGCCTGCGTAGCTACTGCGGGCGTGGCGCTCAGGACACCGTTTGCGTGGCCACGTCCGCGACGATCGCTGACAAGCGGCATCCGGGTGCGGCTCGCGAGTTCGCATCGAGGTTCTTCGGCGTTCCTAAGGAAAGCGTCGCGACGGTCGGAGAAGCGTACGAGCCGGAGGTGTGGGGCGGTGGCCGCAGCCTCTCGGCCGCGCCGAGCAGGGACACCGCCGAGATCCTGAACGCCTGCGTCCGTGCCGTCGAGGAGAAGGAGAACGACGGGAAGGCTGTGCGGTCGGTTTACCGAGACCTCAGCGGCGCCACGCTTGCGGCAGGCGATTGGACCGAGCAGCTCCATGCCGCGCTCTCGAAGAGCGAGCTCGTGTTCCAGCTCAGCGAACTGCTCGTCGCTCCGCGCCGTCTGGACGAGCTCGCCGGGGCGCTCTCCAAGCGCGTGGAGAGAGTGGTCAGTGAAGCCGAGATCCTCGCGTGGCTGACGCTCGGCGCTGCGGCCCGCAGGGACGGGCGCCCCCTCCTGCGCCCGGTCGTGCACGGCTTCATCCGCGGCATCAGCGGCGCAGTCGTCAGTTTTCCCGAGGGCGGAGACGGCCCGAAGCTGTGGCTCGCGGCCGAGGACGAGATCGCGTCCGCGCAGGGCGGTGAGCAGCACGCTCACTTCCCGGTGACGACCTGCTCGACCTGCGGTCAGCACTACTACATCGCGTTCCTCGAGGACTTCGAGTTCTCGGGCAAGCGCCCGGGAGGAGGACAGGCCGACGGCGACACCGGGTTCTGGCAGCCGCTCGAGGAATCACGCGGCGGCTGTCGAGTCGTGCTCGCCGACGCAATCGTCGGTGGCAGCGACGACCACGACATGGACGAGCACGAGCGCACGGCGCCGCTGCACTTCTGCCGGCGCTGTGGGGCAGGTCATCGTGAGGCGGGCGCGCGATGCTTGCACTGCGGTCAACTGGGGACCCGCGTGGTGCTCTACGCGGTGCGGCAGAACAAGGACAACCCTGGGTTCCTATCGAGCTGCCTGTCGTGCGGCACGGGCGGGCGACGCTTCGGCACCCGTTACCGCGAGCCTGCGCGTCCGGTCCGCGCCACCAACGTCGCGGATGTCCACGTGCTGGCCCAGGACATGGTGCAGCACGCGGAGCGACCGCGGCTGCTCGTCTTCTGCGACAACCGGCAGGACGCCGCGTTCCAAGCCGGGTGGATGAAGGACCACGCGCGTCGATTCCGACTCCGCGCGCTGATGGCGGAGGCGCTGCGCGATGGGGCCAAGTCTGTCGGTGACGTCGCGCTTGCCATCGACGCGGTCCTCGGCAAGGACGACTCGCTCTCGCGTGCGTTGATCCCGGAGGTTTGGCAGGTCGCTCGTCGTGAGGGCTCGGGAGGCGAGCACGAGAAGCAGCGCCGGAAGTTCCTGCGCATCCAGGTGCTACGCGAAGTGACGCTGTCCTCGCGCCAGGCCATCGGCCTTGAGCCCTGGGGCCGGATGAAGGTCGAGTACGAGGGGCTCGACGCATCGTGGGCGTGGATCCAAGCCGAGTCGCACAAGCTCGGCATGCCGGCGGAGGATCTGTGCGACGGCGTGGCGAGCGTGCTCGACTACCTGCGCCGCAAGCGCGTCCTCCACGACCCCGAGTGGGAGGTCTACACCAAGTACTGGATGGATGGCGACTTGGAGGTTCAACAGGGTTACCTGCCTCAGGTCGGCGGACCGTGCGGCACCAAGCTGCATCGTGAACCGAACGAGAAGCCGGAGCTGGTCACCCAGTGGCTGAGCGAGCGCGGCGACACGACCGTCCGGCAGATCGCCAAGAAGTGGGGCGTGCCATCCGACGACGTCGAGCACTTCCTCGAGGAGCTGTTCGCGCTGCTCACGAAGAAGGAGCTGCTCAAGCCCGTGCGCCTCAAGGGCTCGAAGGGCAATCCGCTGCCCAACGTCAGCGGGGTCTTCCAGGTCGATGCCGACTGCCTACGGCTGCGAGAGAACCACGGCGTGTGGCGCTGCAAGAGCTGTCGCCGGCGAACGACGCGAAGGACTCCGCTCCAGCGCTGCCCGGCTTGGCGCTGCGTCGGCGAGTTGGAGTTCGTGCGCGAAGATCCGGACAACTACGACCTTGCCGTGCTCGATCAGGGCTACGCGATGCTCCGGCCCGAGGAGCACACGGCGATGGTCCCGCGCGAGGAGCGCGAGCGACTCGAGAACCTGTTCAAGGGCGAGTCGGATGCGGTGAACACGTTCGTCTGCACGCCGACCCTTGAGCTCGGTGTCGACATCGGACAGCTCGACTCCGTCTTGATGCGCAACGTCCCGCCCTTGCCCGCGAACTACTGGCAGCGGGCCGGACGAGCGGGACGACGCCATCGCATGGCGGTCAACCTCACCTACTGCCGCCCCGTCTCGCATGACCGCGCCTACTTCGCCGACCCGCTCAAGCTGCTCGGCGGGCGCGTCGACCCGCCGGCGTTCAACCTGCGGAACGAGCTGATGGTCGCCAAGCACGTGCACGCGACGACGTTCACGCGGCTCCACCAGTACGTCCGCGACCCCGGACGCTCGGAGTCGGAGCGGCGCGCGATCGAAGACACGTTGAAGACGTGCCTCCCGAACCAAGTGTCGGCCTACCTGTTCGAGGCTGGCATGATCCGGACCCAGCCCTTCGACTTCTCGCCTCTCCGGGACCTGGTTCTTCGCCACGTCGACGACCTCGTCGCCTACGTCGAGCGCGCCTTCTCGCAGGGCTGGCCCGTCGAGGATGCGGCCGTCGTGCGCGCGGACATCCTGCGCGGTCACGTCGAGAGCATCGTGTCGCAGCTCGGGGAGGTGGTGTCACGGCTGACCGGCCGGCTGCGCTGGGCTCTGGCGCAGATTACGCGACTCAATCGCCTGCGCGAGCAGCAGGGAACGCTCGAGCCCGAGGACGACGCGCTCTTCCGTCGCTGCGACGGACTCGTGAAGCGCTTCAAGGGGACGGCGCGGCGTCAGCGCCGCGAGGCCGAAGGCTACGACGACGTCAACACGTTCGGCGTTCTCGCGGCGGAGGGATTCTTGCCTGGATACGGTCTTGAGGTCGGCTCGATTCTCGGCACGGCAGAGATTCCGTACTGGCGCACCGGCGCGATGGAGTTTGCCTTGCCGCGCGCGCCGAGCGTCGCGCTGCGCGAGTACGTGCCAGGCAACCTCATCTATGCCAACGGCAATCGGTTCGTCGCTCGACGGTTCCACCGCGATGTCGATGAAGAGCGCATCGAGATGCCGAACTTCGAGGTCTCGACCGAGCGTCAGGCCGTGAAGCCGACGAACGTCGGAGCGACGGCGTCGGCGCTCGGCTCCACGGTGCTCCAGGCGATCGCGGTGTGCGACGTTGACCTCGTCCACCAGTCCCACATCTCCGATGAGGAGGAGCTGCGCTTCCAGATGGGCGTCGCGGTCTACGGGCTCGAGCGCGATCAGCACAACGGAGGTCGGGCATACGCCTGGGGACCGCAGGCGCTCCAACATCGACGCGGTGTTCGCTTGCGCCTCGTGAACGTGGGCGCGAACGGAGCGATCGACCGGCAAACGAGGCCTGATCGCTTCGGCTACCCCGTGTGCACGGTCTGTGGGCAGAGCGTGTCCCCGCTCTCGTCCGACGCGCAGCGGCAGGATTTCGGCCAGAAGCACGGGGATCGCTGCGGCCGGAAGGTAGTGCCGGTCGGTTTCTACGCAGACGTGGTCGCCGACACGCTGTCCCTGCCCGTCTGCGCCGATCACTCGACGGCGTACAGCGTGCTGGAAGCGATCCGATTCGCGAGCACGCAAGTGCTCGACATGCACATGGAGGACTTGCAGGTCCTAGTCATCGGCCACGTGGACAAAGACGAAGTGGACGCGTTTCTCTGGGACCCGATGCCGGGCGGGTCAGGCCTTCTCGATCAACTTTGCGATCGTTTCGAGGAGATCGTGGCCGCGGCGCGCGAGGTCGTAGAGAAGTGCCCTTCGGCCTGCACGTCGTCCTGCGTGGACTGCTTGCAGACCTTCCGCAATGGCTTCTACCACAAGTACCTCGACCGAACGATCGCGCTCGAGTGCCTCGACGCCTGGGGGCGCACGATCAAGCTCGCTCATGAGATCCCGGCGCATCAGCCATCTGCGGAGCCCCGCGATGGCAGTCACCCCGTGAACGAGCGGGAGCGGAAGCTCCGGCACCTGCTCCGTGCCGCGGGTTTCGAAGAAGGCACGCGTGGCGAGCAAGTTCGCCTGGATCGATCGATCGGCACGACGACCCCGGACGTGACCTACCGCACCGCCGATCACGGTGTCGACGAGGGAATCTGCATCTACCTCGACGGCCTGAGCGGCCACCTGCACGGCAACCCGCAGACGGGCGAGCACGACCAGAGAATCCGCTCCTGGCTGCGCAACCACGGCTGGGAGGTCATCGAGATCTCCGCCGTCGAGTTGGACGACGCGGAGGCGATGACTCGGCACTTCCGCAAGCTCGCCGGCTACCTCGGTGCGAGCGACCTTCGTGCGGCCATCGGCTCGGATCGCGCGTGGTTCGATCGCCCCGTGGGCGCCGGCCCGGCCGAACGCTCTGCGCTGCGTCTCGTGACTCCGTTGCCGGTGGACCGCTACCGAACCTGCGTCCCGCTCGTCCCCTTGAAGTCCGCCGCCGGCGGCTTCGGAGACGCGCACTTCATCGAGGAAGGGCAGTGGGACTGGGTCACACTGGATACGCCACGGAAGTTACGACCCGGTATGTTCGTGGCCCAGGTCGTCGGCAAGTCGATGGAGCCGCTCGTGCCCGATGGTTCGTACTGCCTCTTCGCTGGGCCGGTCACGGGATCTCGTGAAGGGCGAGTCGTGCTCGTCGCGCTTCGCGACCAGGCGGATCCGGAGACCGGCGAGCGCTTCACGATCAAGCGGTACTCCAGCAAGAAGTCGGAGGCCCGAGACGGGGAGTGGAGGCATGTGTCGATCACGCTGGCCCCCGTCAATGCGACGTTCGAGCCGATCGTGATCCGCGCGGACGACGAGCAAGCGGTCCGCGTTGTAGCCGAGTGGATCTGCTGCTTGTAGGCGCCGCCCCGATGCTTGAACACCATGATCTTCCCCCGGAAAAGGGGATACCCAAACAAGGAGCAGGAATGATCCAGACGAGGAATTTCCCATGGCCAGGTCTCGACGGAAGCACAGAGCCGAGTTCTATCGTGACGCGGTTCGGCTGACGCACGATCCCGGTCGCACGGTCGGCGAGGTGGCCGCCAGCGCGGACGAGTTCCGCGTGATCGCAGAGTTCGTCGAAGTCCTCGGAGGCCACTGATCCGTGCTACTCCGCATCGATGAATTCTGTGACCGGGCGCGGAAGGGACTTGCGCCGCTCGTCGAGAGCCTTCAAGAGGCGACGGGGCGATACGGCGAGGCCGAGCGAAACGCATGGTCGGCCTCGCTACCCAAGGTCGCGGAGGTTCTGCGGCGCACGAAGCTCGGCGATGCACACATCCGCGTCGGCGAACAGCCCGGCCTCAGCCTCGAGTACCGCCTCCCCGCATCTGCGTCGTGGGCGGACGCGGTCCTCCTGGGCAAAGGTCCCGCGGGGCCCAAGGCTCTATTCCTGGAGCTGAAGGACTGGACGACGCAGGGTGACCGCGTTGGTCCCCGCGCGGGACTCATCGAGCACCAGGGCAAGCTGACGCTCCATCCGTCGGAGCAGCTCAAGGGCTACGTCGAGTACTGCCAGCGGTTCCACTCCGCCGTGCACGATCACGCCGCAACCGTTGAGGGGCTCGTGTTCATGACGCGTGCGGACCGCCGCGATCCGTACGACAGGCCGCCGCACGATGAGCTGACGCAGGCGTTGCCGGTGTTCAGCTCGTCGTACGAAGACGCGTGTGAACTGCTCCCGGCCTATCTCGACGCGCAACTCATCGCGTCCGATGAGGCTTTCGCGCAACACTTCGAAGTCGGCACCTACAAGCAAGACCGCTCCTTCGTTCGGCAGATGGCGGCGATCGTCCAAGATCCCTCCACGAGCCCGTTCGTCTTGCTCGATCACCAACGACTCGGGCTCGAGAAGTGCCTGGCCGCGGTCGATCGCGCGCTCATCGGTGATCAGAAGCGCGTCATGATCCTCGTCGAAGGGCCGCCTGGTTCCGGCAAGTCCGTCGTCGCGGCACAGCTCTGGGCGCGGCTCGCGCTCGATCCGCGCATCGGCCGGAACGCAGTCCTGGTGACGACGTCGGCCTGCCAGCGGAGCAACTGGGAAGAGCTGTTCGAATTGGCGACCCGCAATCGCGGTGCTCGCGGCCTCATCGTCTCGGCCAACCAGTTCGATCCCGGCCTCGCAGGTAAGTGGAAGGCTCACGCGAAGGCCGCCGGCTACGTGGCCACCGTCTCCGACTGGAAGGAGAACCTCGCACACTTCCGGGCCTCGGGCATTCCGAGCCGCATGGGTGACCTCAGTATCGGCGTCAGCATCGTCGACGAGGCTCACGGCCTGGTCGATCCGAGCGCGCCGAACAAGGAGGGTGTGCAGTCCGGGGGGTGGGCGATGCACGCGGGCCCGCAAGCGTGGCACATCCTGCGGGCGTCCAAAGTCACGGTCTTCCTCATGGACAGCCAGCAGAGCTACCGCGACAACGAGTCGACGACGGTCGCCAACATCGAGGACTGGGCGCGTGATCAGGGCGTGACCGACATCGAGCGCGTGAGCCTGCAGGGCACGCAGTTCCGGTGTGCTGGATCCAAGGAGTACCTGGATTGGCTCGACGGGCTTCTCGAGCTTGGACTCCCTTCGCCGGACACGTCACGGTGGCGGCGCGCGGGCCAGCGGGGCGCGTTCGAGTTCGAGATCGCCAGCGATCCGAAGGCTCTCGAGGACGGACTGCGCCGGCGGTTGGGCGAGGGACGTACAGCGCGCCTCGTCTCATCCTACAACCAGCCTTGGAAGACCAAGGACGAGGCTCGCCCACACGCCGTCCAGCCCGAGCAGATGGACTTCCATCTCCAGTACACGCGTGACGGGGGCGAGCACGCGTGGTCGCGCGTGTGGAACTACGCTCCGAACGGCGACTATTCGTTGTTCGTGCAGGCACCGCATGACTCCGCGATGGGTGCTGATCCGCTCTGCGAGGTCGGTTGCCCGTACGTCGTGCGCGGGTTCGACTACGACTACCTCGGCGTGATCTGGGGTGCGGACCTGATCTGGCGCGACGGCTGGACCGTCGACCTCAAGCGTGTCCACGAGACCGCGTGGAGGAAGACGTTGGCCGCGGCGAAGAAGGGGAGCCCCGAGGCCAAGGCGCAGATCGTCATCCGGCTCCAGCGTGCGTATCGCATCCTCTTGAGCCGCGCGATCCGCGGAGTCGGCGTGTGGTTCGAGGACGCGCAGACCCGCGATCGCATCGCGATGGAACTCGACACGCGTGGCTGACGTCGATGACTTCCTGATCATGCACGGGCGAGCCGAGGTCGAAGTGTGCGTGCAGCACATCTTGGACGGGTTCGAAGAGATCGAGCGCCTCTCGGATTCGGCTCCGCGTCACCCGAAGGGACGAAGGAGCCGGACCGG
>Ga0105044_10014716_pt1 | contig 10566 bp, 9 predicted proteins | sample MAT01_FD_78092 | JGI IMG/M metagenome (GOLD analysis project Ga0105044, IMG submission 78092) | Freshwater microbial communities from Lake Fryxell liftoff mats and glacier meltwater in Antarctica - MAT-01 | ecosystem: Environmental > Aquatic > Freshwater > Ice > Liftoff microbial mat | place... | reverse complement strand
CCGGGTCGTGATGGCGTGTCGCAACCAGACCAAGGCGGAGGCCGCGGCCACCGAGATCCGCGACCGGGTCGGGGCCGACGCCGTCCTCGACGTCCGGCGCCTGGACCTGTCCGATCTCGCCTCGGTCCGCGCCCTTGCCGCCGAGCTGCTCGCCGAGGCGACGCCCCTCGACCTGCTCATCAACAACGCCGGTCTCATGGCCGTCGACCACGAGCTCACCGCCGACGGCTTCGAGATGCAGCTCGGCGTCAACCACCTCGGCCACTTCGTCCTCACCGCCGAGCTGCTGCCGCTGCTGGTGACGACACCGGGCTCGCGCGTCGTGTCGATGGCCAGCATGGGCCATCGCGCCGGCTCGATGCACTTCGACGACCTCATGTTCGAGCGCCGCTACCACCGCTGGCCGCCGTACTTCCAGAGCAAGCTGGCCAACCTCCTGTTCACCGCCGAGCTGCAGCGACGACTCGAATCGACGGGTGCCCAGACCGTCGCGCTCGCCGCCCACCCCGGTGGCGCGCACACCGACCTCGGCACCGAAGGCAGCGGCATCACCAACTGGCTCGGCGGAGCCTTCATGTGGATGGGCCAGGAACCCGACAAGGGGGCGCTGCCCCTGCTGCGGGCCGCCACCGATCCGAACGCGAAGGGCGGCAAGTACTACGGCCCCCATCGGATGGTCATGGGTCGGCCCGTGCTCGAGACGCCCAGCCGCCGGGCCCGCAACGCCGGCGACGCCCGCCGGCTCTGGTCGATGTCCGAGGAGCTCACCGGCATCACCGTGCTCCCCGAGGCCTCGCTCGTCTGATCGGACGGCGTGGGTCGGGCCGATACGCTTTGGGCGATGGTCAGTAGGTGGGATCGGGCAGCGACGTACCTGGGCATCAAGCCGGCGGACGCCGATACGTTGGTGACCCCCCGATCGTGGTTCGCCCGGATCGGCACACCGGGTCCCGACACGTCGGCGCTCGAGCAGGTCATCGGGCTCATCTTCCTCGTCGTGCTGATCGTGGCGTGGATCGCCATCGTCGTCACCGACACCAGCATCGCCATCCGGGTGCTCGCCGCGCTGGCCGTCGTCGCCGATGCGACGATGATCGTGGCCCGGCTGAAGCTGCTGCTCGGTCGCTAGCGCGCTGAGCGTGCGTCCGGGCTCGGGTGGCGCTACGTTGGCGGTTGTGACGAACACGCGTTCGATCGATGAGCCCCGGGCCGATCACGAGCACGCCGTGGCGTGGACCCCGACGCTGTTCGACGCCGAGCCGGTTCGGGCCGACCCGGTCTTCGCCGGTCTCCGCCGCCTCGAGCTGGCCCACGGCGCGTGGGTCGACTCCGCCACGGGCTGGCTGCACGGGGCGGCCGCCGTGTTCGACGACCTGGTCGCCAACGTCGCGTGGCGCCACGGACGTCGCCTCATGTACGGCCAGTTCGTCGACGAGCCGCGGCTGCACGCCTGGAGCCGCGAGGCCGTGGCCGACTGCCACGTGGCCCGCCCGGTCATCGACCACATGGCCAACCTGCTTTCGCGGCGCTACGGCGTCGTGCTCTCGAGCGTCGGGCTCAACTACTACCGCGACGGCACCGACAGCGTGGCCTGGCACGGCGACCGCATCGCGCGCGAGCTCACGCAGTCCACCGTCGCCATCGTCTCGGTCGGCGGGCACCGCCCGTTCCGGCTGCGCTCGCGCGAGGGCGGCCCCACCACCGAGCTCCTGGTCGGCGGGGGCGACCTGCTGGTGATGGGCGGCAGCTGCCAGCGCACCTGGTTCCACTCGGTCCCCAAGGTTCGCGAGGCGCCGCCGCGCATCAGCATCACCTTCCGCGTCGCGGCAGCCGACTGAACCCGCTCGTCGTCGCCGCACCTGGTTGGCAGACTGCCCCGATGCGGATCCGACTCGCCACCGACGCCGACACGGGGCTCACGACGCAGTTGCGACTCGCGTTCCTGGCCGACCACCGCGGCATCGATCCGACCACCTTCCCGTCAGCGTTCGCCGAGGCCACCGCAGCGTTCATGGCCGATCGCCATCGAGCCGGTGATCTACTCACGTGGTTGGCCGAGCCCGATGGCTCCGAGGACGAGGGCAACGAGGTCGAGGGCATCGTGTCCATGCTCCTGCACCGGGTGCCCCCACGGCCGAGCGTCGATGACCAGGGCGGCCCGGCCCCGTCCGCTGATCAGCTGAGCCTGGCCGATGAGCTGGGAACGATCGAGGGGTACGTGATCAACCTGTTCGTGCCGCCCCTGTCCCGACGACAGGGCATCGGCGGGTACCTGCTCGACGCGTGTGTCGCCCGGGCCCGCTCGGACGGCTACCGCCGCCTCACCCTCCATGCGACCGACGACGGGCTCCCGCTCTACGAACGGACCGGCTTCGCCCCGAACCCCCGTTGGATGGAGCTGCCGCTCTGACCGGGCGGGTCGGCCGGGCCGAACCGGGGGCGGACTCAGATGCCTCCTGAGCTTCGCTGCGCCGGGACACGATGGGGGGTGGCAGACTCGCGACCCGTGGCGGACGAACGATCAGGTTCCACGACCCCCGATGCCATGTTCCGCGTCGTGGTCGAGACCTCCCCGTACCTCACGCGGTGGTCGCCGACCTCAGCCTCGGGTACGTGAACCCCGCCGTCGTCGACATCCTCGGCTACGAGCCCGATGAGCTGGTCGGGCGTAGCGCGACGGAGATCATCCATCCCGATGACTTCGGGATCGCCCTCGGTGCGCTCACCCAGCTCGTCGCGGAGTACGGCGGGCGGAGCGCCCGGTCCTCGTGGGCAGCCTCGATGTCCCGGTCGCCGGTCTGGTCGTGTGGCGTCCTGTACCTCGATCTCGACGACTTCAAGCCGGTCAACGACACCCACGGCCACGGCGACGAACTGCTGCGAGCCGTCACCGAGCGCATCGAGGGAACGGTGCGGCCCGACGACCTGGTGGCCCGCCTCGGCGGCGACGAGTTCGCGATGCTCTGCCCCTCGGTTCGCGACGCGTCGGTGGCCACCGCAATCGCCCAGCGTCTGATCCACGAGGTCGCCCGCCCGATCGAGCTGTCCGGCGCTGCCGTGCAGGTCGGTCTCAGCGTGGGGGTGGCCATCAGCGACCGCGCCGAGGGCGACGGACCCCAGCTCCTGGCCGCCGCCGACGCGGCGCTCTACGAGGCCAAGCGCGCGGGCAAGGGCCAGTGGCGCCTGGCGCCCTGAACGAGTCCGACGACGGCGCTCAGCCGGTGAAGCGGGGCTCGAGCGGGACGGGTGATGCCGGAGCGGCGGTGACGTCGACGGTGATCGTGGCCGGCTCCGTGCAGATCACGTCGCGGGCGTCGCACAGCACGAGCGCCATCGAGTCCGACCCTGCGAACCCGGCGTCGGGTTCGTAGCGGATCACGCTCAGGCTCGCCGGCCAGAGTGATCCGCCCAGGGCAGCGTGGGGTGCCGGCGGCCCCGAGACCCTGCAGTTCAGCACGTAGGGGGGTGGGTCGATCACGTCCGGGTACCCGAAGCATCCAGATGACCCACTCGGAGGTGCCAGGAAGAGCGTTGCGTGGGCCGGTGGGCCGACGACGTAGGTGAGGAGCACCTCGTCGGGGTCGTCGACGAGGGTCCGCAGGTCGACCACCAGCGGCGTGCCCGCGGCGGTGGTGAACGTTCCCCCCCGGGTCGTAGGTGTGCGCACCTCGACCGATCCGATGTCGCACGCGCCCCGCTCGGGGCGGGCAAACCCGCGCTGGTCGGTGCCGGTGCACGCCGGGTGGTCACCGGGGATGGCGTCGATCAGCAGCGACCCCGATCGCGGGAGGTGGTTCGGTGTTCGTCCGTCGTGGAGCCCGAGGGGGCCGACGGCGGGATGCACCGGCATCTGGTCGGATGGCTCGGTGAACCTGCAGCTGCCATCGACGACGACGTTGTAACCGAGCGAGCGGGACGACCCGAGGGGGCCGAAGACGCAGTCGGCGGAGCCGAGCCCGATGACGGACCCGAACGAGGTCAGTTCGCGGCCCACCAGGAGGTTCGGGCCCTCGTCGTTGCTCACCACGGTCGCGAACCGCAGGTCGATGGCGCCGTTCGACCCGATGCCCGACCCGATCGGTGCCGCGTTGTCCGAGAGGGTGCTGGTGTCGACGGCGATGCTCGTGGCCGAGACGCCGCCACCGACGAACCGGGCCCGGTTCTGGGTGACCGCGGAGCGGACCAGGGTGACCTGCTGGCCGGCGATGCCCCCGCCCACGCCCGCCGAGACGTTGCCGGTCACGGTGACACCGGTGAGCACCGAGGGTCCGCCGAGCACGACGCCGCCGCCGGAGTCGAAGGCGAACCCGCCGGTGATGGTGACGTCCGCGATGTCGATGCCCGAGACCGAGCCGAAGACGCCGGCCCCGGTGCAGGTCTGGCGGATGGTGGCGCCGTTGCCCACGATGGTGAGCGGACCGGCGCCGGGCGAGTCCATCATCGGCCTCCCGTCGGCGCAGTTGTCGAGGGTGATGGTGGTGACCGCCGGATCGATGACGATCTCGTGGGCATCGGCGCTGGTGGCCCCTTCGAGCGCCGCCCGGAACGTGCCCGGCGATCCGTCGTCGGCGCCGCTCGTGACAGTCACCCGCAGCATCGCGAGCGGGAGCGCCGGTGTCGCCGCCGCGGGCCCGCCGAGCGTTCCCGTCCCACCCGTGGTGGCCGCCAGCACCAGCGTGACGGCCCAAGCGAACTTCCTTCGTCGACCCACCACGACGGTCCTCCGTTCAGGCGCCGGCCCCCTCCGGTCCGGCCGGGCGAGCATAGGGCGACCGCCGGGTCGCGACCGGTTCAGTCGCGCTCGGGCATCCAGTTGCCGTGGAAGCCGAAGGGGACGCGGCGGGGCATCTCGACGGTGGCGACGGGCGGGGCGCCGAGGTCGCGGGCGTCGTTGATGACGAGGGCGCTGGTGCCCGTGGGACGGTCGTAGACGAAGTTGAGCAGCCAGCCGGCGTCTTCGGCGTTGCCGTCGGGGTCGGGGGCGAACACCGCTTCGCCGGCATCGACGTCGGTGCCGTAGGCGTGGGTCACCGACGTTCCCGTCGTGGTGTCGTACTTGGTGACGCCGGTGAACTGCACCGGTCCGTCGGTCACCTGGTCGACGGTGGCCAGGTAGCCGTAGCGGTTGACCGAGCCCTCGCGGTGCGCGTTGATGCGGGGGAAGTCGCCGGGACGGTCGTCGAGCTGCTCCTCCTTGACCATGCCGCTCGCCAGATCGAGGGTCCAGCGGTGCAGCGTCGGGAACACCCGCTCGGTCAGCACGTCGTCGCCGAAGGCGACCGGCATGCGCGACGCACGGGAACCGTCGACTACGACCGTCGTGTCGTCGGCGTCCCAGCCGTTCATGAAGTGGAAGACGAAGAACGGATCCAGCTCGAACCAGGCGATGTCGTCGTTGTCGCCGTCGCGGGGCATGACCCCGATGCGCGCGCCGTGCTCGGGCTCCCAGCGGATGCCGGTCTCGCCCTTCATCATCGCGTCGACGTCGAAGACGGCGGGGAGGTCGAAGAACACGACGTGGCGTGACGTCATCACGAAGTCGTGCATCATCACGGCGCGGGGGAGCTCGATGTCCACCGAGCGGGTCAGCGTGCCGGACGCATCGGCCACGTGGTAGCGCGCGTAGGGCGGGAACGGGCTGTAGCCGAAGAACACGAGCTCGCCGGTGGCGGGGTCCCACTTGGGGTGGGCGGTCATCGAGCCGTGGAGGGCCCCGCCGTAGGTGTACTCGCCGATGGTCTCGAGCTCGCGGTCGATCTCGGTGGGGTGGGCCGCTTCCATGAGGGCGAGGTACCTGCCGCCGTGACGGACGATGTTGGTGTTGGCGGTGTTCTTCATCATCCCGGCCCGCTCCATCACCTCGGGTGCGGGGAAGGTGAAGTTGGCGAGTCCGCCGAACAGGGCGTGCCCGGCCTCCTCCTCCACCTCGAGGCCCTTGGACCGCACGAAGCGGTTCTTGTACCGCGCCTGCCCCTCGTCGAGGTACACGGCGTGCACCATGCCGTCGCCGTCGAACACGTGGTACGCACCCAGGGGCGGGAACGCCTGGTTCGCGCCGTTGCGCATGTAGATGCCTCGTAGCGCAGCGGGGATCTCGCCGACGACCGTCAGGTCGGTCACCTCGGTCTCCTCCTGCACCGGCGCGTAGTTGCCCTGGAAGTACGGGCTCAACGTGGGGTCAATGGCAACGGCCACGGTTCATCCTCCGAACGACGGGCGGCCGTCCAGGGGCCGCGTCAACCTCTTTGGAGGTTAACAGCGTTCACCCGAGGGTGTCCGCACCGCGGGGGCGGACCGGCCCGATTCAGACCCGCTGCAGCTCGAAGACCCACTGGTACGCGAACAGGTTCGGCAGCGCAGCGAGCGACAGCCGATCGAGCACCCGGGCCACGCGGCGGACCGGACCGGGCGCGGGGTCGTCGGCGCCGCGCTCGACGACCTCGAGCGGGAGACCCGTGGCCTCCACCCGGACCACGCGGTAGCCCGCTTCGGCCACGAGTCGCGCGAACGATCGCCGGGTGAAGAAGCGGAGGTGGCCGCGGTCGAGGATCCCTCGCCGGTCGTAGTCGAACCGGCCCGACGCGAAGCGCAGCCGCGGGTACCAGTGCGCGACGTTGGGGACGCTGGCGATCAACGTGCCGTTCGGTTCGAGGTGGTCGTGCAGCTCGCGGAGGAGGTCCTCGGGGCGGCGAAGGTGTTCGAACACGTCGGCGGCGAGGACCACGTCGAAGGGGCCGTCGAGCCCCTCGGGCAGCCCATCGTCCAGATCGGCTCGCACGAATCGGTCGAGTCGCGACGCGACGAGTGGGTCCTCCTCGATGTCGATGCCGGTGACCGTGTGGCCGGCACCGCGGAGCCGGCCCGAGACCCGACCGTCGCTGCACCCGAGATCGAGCACCCGGCGGGCCGCCCTCGGTCCGATCATCGAGACCACCAGGCCGTGGGAGCTCTCCGCGCTCGACTTCTCGTCGTAGCTCTGCGTGGCGAACACGAGGTCCCCGCGTCCGAAGCCCATCTTCTGGAGCCGATAGCGCACGACGTGGCGGCAGATGTCGAAGGCGTAGGTGATGCCGTTGACGTGGGAGATCTCATCGCCGTAGTAGGTGGGGATCGGGATCTCCTCGATGCACCGGCCATCCTCGAGGAGCTGCACGATGACCTGGGTGTCGAAGTCGAAGCCGTCGCTGTTGCGCTCGAACGGGATGGAGCGCAGGGCGTCCACCCGGTAGGCGCGGTACCCCGAGTGCCACTCGGAGAGCGACGCGCCCATCACCTTGTTCTCGAACGTGGTGAGGATCCGGTTGCCGATGTACTTGTACCTCGGCATCCCGCCGCGGCGGGCGCCGCCCTGCGACAGCATCCGGGATCCGAAGACGGCGTCGCACGTGCCATCTTCGAGTGGGGCCACCATCGCTGGGAGCTGCTCCGGTGCGTACTGGCCGTCGCCGTGGAGAAGGACGACGACATCGAGGTCCTGCTCGATCGCCCATCGGTACCCGGCCTTCTGGTTGCCCCCGTACCCGAGGTTCTGGTCCTGGCGGACGACGGTGAGGGGCAGGTCGGGCGCGGTTGCCTGGTAGCCCAGCCCGATCAGGTACGTGGCATCGCTGCTGGCGTCGTCGGAGACCAGGATGTTGTCGATGTGGGGTCGGAAGGAGGTCGGGATGCGGTCGAGCACCTCGTGCAGCGTCGACGCCGCGTTGAACGCGACGATGAGGATGCCGACCCGTTGGTCGGATCGGGTCTCGGCGATGGCGCTCCGGTCGATCGGAGATGGTGCGCTCATCCCGCCACCTTGTCACGCGAGTCGGGATCCGCGTCCACGGCGTCGTCGGGCTCGGCCGCCGCGCCGTCGGGTCCTGCGGTGGCCGGCGCCGGCGGCGAGCGGTCCGAGCGCAGGGCGGCGACCGCGCAGCCGATCGCCACGAGCACCGGGACGGCGATCCCGATGGTCCCGAACACCTCGCCGGGCATGCTGCGGGCGGTCTCCCCGGCCAGCAGGTCGCGCACCCAGAGGAGGCCCGCGGGTTCCTCGCGCTTGTACAGCGGGTCGGTGATGGTCGCCAGGATCATCCACCCGGCGCTCCAGATCGCCGCCGCGGTGGCGACGGGCGGCCACCGGCGCCACGCCTCGGCCAGGGGGAGCACGAAGAACGGCAGGATCGGCACGAGGTAGCGGGGGCCAGGCGATGACCCGCCGTAGCCGTCGATGCCCGTCGAGACGAGGAGGAAGAGCACGAGCAGCACCAAGGCCACGATCGCGTCGAGGCGCGCCGGGGTCCGGCGGCGGATGGCGATCACCGAGCCCAGCACGGCGAGGATCATGATCGGGGTCAGCGAGAACAGGCCGCGGTCGCCGATGAGCGCCAATCCGAGCTGGCGCGGAATCGGGGCGACCAGGTTGTAGACACCGAACGCGCCGGTGCCCTGGAAGTTCGGGAGGTAGCCCTGGTACGCGGTCTTGAACGGTCCGCCGAAGGTGGCCGCGTTGACGGCCAGGAGGGGGATCCCGCCGAGGATCCCGCCGGCCGCGACCCAGGCGGCGCGGGTCTTGTGCACCACGATGGCGGTGATGCCGATCACCGCGGCGACGATGACCTGGGGATACTCGATGCCGATGCCCGCGCCGAGCAGGACACCCGCCCCGACGAGTACCGGGGCCGAGGGGCGCTCGCGCCGTATCAGGAACCAGGCCGCGAACCCCGCGAGGGCGGCGAGGACGTGGCCGAACAGCAGCGAGGAGAACGGGAGCAGCACCGTTCCGAACACCAGGGCCAGCGCCACCCTGGTCGCCAGCTCGGGATAGGTGCGGCTGACGTGGCGCCGAAGCAGCACGATGAGGATGGCGCCCGGGATCGCCGCGGACCAGACGGTCACGAGCCAGAGCCCGATATCCGCGTCGGTGTTCACGTCGACCCCGGGGACCCCACGGGAGAAGGCCTCTCCACCGAGCAGCCGGTACAGCCCGTAGGCGGGGAGGGCGGCCATCGGCTGGTACGGCGCCTTGTCGGAGTAGTGGTGCCCGTCGATGATGGCGTAGTCGAGTCCGAGGGATGGCGCGTACGGGTCGAGGCGCAGCGAATGGTCCTCGAAGACGGCAACCGTGTAGAGGTAGCGCGACGCCGGTTGGGTGCTCCACTCGCGCAGGAACGGGACGGTGAGGGCGAGGACGGCCAGCGCCAGGAACAGGTCCGGGCGCAGCCAACGGCGCAGGGGTGCAGCCGGGCCCGGGGTCACCATGAGGAGCGATCCTAGTGGTGACCCCACGAGCAGGGCTCAGCGAGGGGGGCGGAGCATGAGATCGAAGGCCTCGACCACTCCGAGCTGGTGGCGCTCGCTCGCGGCGCCACGGGTCTGCACCGCGGAGAAGAGCAGGCCCAGGATCAACGATTCGAGCCCGGCCGACAGCAGGTCGGGATGGAGGTCCCGGCGCACCTCACCCCGCTCGGCGGCGCGGAGGAGCTCGCCGGCCAGCAGGTCACCGAAGCGGCGCAGGGCGGGGAGCTCGGTGAGGCGGGGCACCTCGTCGGGCTCCTGGCCGGCGAGCACGCGGTGGGTGAGCGGGTGGCGGTCGAGGGCGACGATGGCGTGGATGATGACCGACGGGATCAGCTCGTTGGCGGGCACGCCGTGCACCTGCGTGGAGATCTCGTCGATCAGGGCGCTGGCGTCGGCGTCGACGGCGGCGCGGAACAGCGCCTCCTTGTTGTCGAAGTACGCGTACGACGCTGCCTGAGTCAGGTTGGCGGCCCGGGCGATCTCCGACACCGAGGTGGCACGGTAGCCCCGGCGACCGAAGCACTCGACAGCCATCTCGAGGATGCGCCGGCGGGTCCGCTCGCCCTTGGTCTCGGCGCCGACTTCCGGATCGGGGTCGACATCGACGATCGTGGCCAGGTCCGTCACGTTGGGAACTGTAGCCGCCGAATCAATAGAAGGGAAGAATCTACCGATTATCCTGCTGCGAGCGCGCGGTCGTCATCGGTCGAGGACCGAGAGGATGGACGGCCGCAGGGCGGCATCGAAGATGGTGAGCACGCCGAGCTGGCGTCGGGTCTCGGTGGCCTGACCGATCACGGTGATGCTCATGAGCAGGCTGAGCAGGATCGCCTCGGCGCCGTCGGCGTACTGATCGGGGTCGATGTCGGCCCGCACCTCGCCGGTCTCCTGCGCGGCGCGGACGCGATCGGCGATGAGGGTCCGCAGCTGGCCGAGCGCCGGAAGGTCGACGAGCCGGGGCAGGGTGTCGGGCTCCTTGCCCGCGAGCACCCGCTCGGCGAGCGGATGGTTCCCCAGGCCGCCCACCAGCAGCACGAGCACCATCGGCACGAGCTGGCCGGCCGGTGTGGTGCTGACCCCCTCGGCCGCGCCGAGGATCGCCGCTTCGGCATCGGCGTCGACCGCCGCGTCGAAGAGCTGCTCCTTGCTCTGGAAGTAGGCGTACACCGCAGCCTGGGTCAGACCGGCCTCACGGGCGATCTCGGAGACCGAGGTGCCGCGGTAGCCCTTGGTCCCGAATCGCTCGATGGCGATCTCGAGCAGGCGGCGCCGGGTTCGCACGCCCTT
>Ga0105044_10014713_pt1 | contig 10567 bp, 11 predicted proteins | sample MAT01_FD_78092 | JGI IMG/M metagenome (GOLD analysis project Ga0105044, IMG submission 78092) | Freshwater microbial communities from Lake Fryxell liftoff mats and glacier meltwater in Antarctica - MAT-01 | ecosystem: Environmental > Aquatic > Freshwater > Ice > Liftoff microbial mat | place... | reverse complement strand
GTCGGAGCCGGTGAGGGATACGAGGATGCAGTCGCGCTCCTGGCCTTGGATGCGTTCGACGGTGTCACAGAGCAGGTTGCCGAGGCCCTTGGCTGCGCGGGCGCGCTGGCCCTTGGGCAGAGCAGCGATGGCCCGTTCTGTCGCCGCCTGCACGGCCAGATTCTGCCGACGATTGGCGCAGACCACGGCAATGCCGCCGACGTCGTCGCCCAGGCCACGGGCCAGCCACTGCGCGGCAAGGGCGCCGACTATGGCTGCCTCAGCCTCGTTGCAGTCTGTGCCGGTATCGGTGGGGACGCTGACGAAGTGCACTGGCTGGGCCGGGTCTAGGCATGCGGCCAGCCAGGTGGGCTGTGCGGGCGGTGGCGTTTCCACGGGCGTCCGGATCAATGCTTTGGCCACCTTCGGATCCGAGGCCAGCCCGGCGCCATAGAACAGCCGGCTTGGGCTGGCGCAGATCGCGGTGTTCATGCGAAACGTGCGGTCGAGCATGATCGCCGTGCCAGCATAGGACTCGATCAGCTGGTCGAACACGCTTGGAGCGAAGGTCGGCACGCTCTGCGCCACCGGCGGCAGCTGGCGGTGGTCGCCGACCACCACGCAGCGCTCTCCGTGCAGCATGGCCATCAGGCTGTGCGGCAGGCTCATCTGGCTGGCTTCGTCGATGACCAGAACGTCGAACCAGGTCGTCGCCGTGGGTAGCTTCGCCAGGCTCCAGGCGCCGGCATAGCTCTCCAGATAGTCCTGGGTCGGGATAGGCGAACCATCCGCCGGCTGCTCCAGACGTCCTGCCGCCTTGAGGACCGCCGTGGCCCAGGGTTTGGCGGCGGCGAACACGGTCATGCCGTAGACGCCGGGGACCGTGGCTTTGGGCAGGCCGTCGAGGTCCTCGATGCCCGCGATGGGCGCGGCGCCACTTTTCCCGACTCTGAAGCACGCGATGTCGTGGTTCCGCTTCACCACCGCCAGCAACACGTTCTCGATCGCCGCATGGCTGAAGCAGGTGACCAGCACCCGCTGACCGTCCTGCACCAGGCGCTCAAGGAGCGCGGCGATGAGGTGCGTCTTGCCGGTGCCAGGCGGCCCCTGGATGACGGTCAGTTCGTCATGGAGGGCGCGGTGGAGCGCCTGGCGTTGGCGGTCGGTCAGGCGCGGTCCGTTGGCGACGCCTGATGGGCCTGTGGAGGCCTTGCCGGTCAGCCAGCGCTTCCACCGCTTGGCGACGGCATGCGTGGTGTCGAATCCGGCGCAGATCGCTGCCGGGCGGGCGCTGAGCGGATTCCAGGCATTGGGCAGCGAGTCCAGGCACCACGTGGTGCCGGCGGCGAGGTCGCCGGCGACCGTCAGCTGCAGGCCATCGGCACTGCGTTCGATGATGCGGGCCTTGAGGGATCCCCAGGGCATGGCCGTGGCCAGGTCGACCGGCTCGTCCTCGGGATGCACGTACGGCGTGTCCCCGACACGCAGCTTGCTGGTGTTCTCCTGACATGCGAGGAGGGTCGTGTCCCGATCATGTCCGACCACCCGAAGCCCGGCGATGGTGCCGCCAGAATCGATGCGGTCGTCCAGGGACATGGCGACGCGTTCGGCGCCCTCGCGGTACTGGGTGCGGTACTCGCTGCGCACCCAGGCGACGAGGTCAAGGCCGCTCGGCAGAGCGTACCTCATGACCGCTTCCCAGCGCCGCGCCGTGGTGAAATCGGGGACGGTGCGGCTCCGGATCTGTCGATGCCCGTGGTCGCTCCGGTGGCCACTGCTGACAGATAGCGGAACACCGCGTCAGAGGCGTGCAGGTCGTCGCCGTTGTACCACTCGATGAGCTGCTTCCAGACCGGCGCACCGCTGCGGCGCCAACGGTCGTGCCAGACGATGCTCATGGCCGCGGATGCGGCGAGGAGGTCGGCCTCGTCCTCCAGGGCAAGCTCCTGCCGAGTTTTTTCCAGCTCGGCGGTGGCGGCGGTGACAGCCTTCGCGCTCCCTCCGGCGGCGGTCAGGCGTGCGGCGCAGGCGGCGATGGTGGGGATGGCCAGCCAGACGTGGCCGGTGCCGGCTCCGCCGGGCGAGGGCAGGTCGACTAGTCCCGGCGCGACCTGCTTGATCGAGTAGCTGCCGAATGGCAGCCATAGGCTGGCGGTGATGAGCCGGTAAAGGTCGAGCATGCGGACGCGCAAGGCTTCGACCCGGTCGGCAGTCGGACGTCGCGGCGGACCGGGATAGCGTGTGGCCAGCTGGCGCAGGTGGCTTGGCTCGTACGGGGCGTAGTGCACGATCACCGCCTTGGGACACGTCGCGATGAGGTCCTCCATGGCTTTCAGGAAGGCGAGAAATGCTTCCTCCTCGCCGGTGGCGTCGGCGGTCGGCGCCCAGATGAACTGCGTCGCCTCTGGCTTCCGTCCGGGCCGGTGGACCCGGTAGCCGAAGAGGTATTCGATGCCGGCGAAGGGATCGGACTCCATGTCGAAGTGCACGACCACGGCATCGGTGGCGAACGCCTCGACGGGCGAAACGCCGGCATCGCTCTCGTCAGCCAGGGTCCGGGCGATGACGGCCAGATCAGTCGCTGCCGCATCGCGCCAACGGGGCCTGCCGGAGCAGCAGACCTGGGCCTGGATGCGCTGCTTCTCGAGCCCGGCCCGGGTCGCGCCGGGACCGGCCGAGGCGTGCAGGACGGCATCCGGGGCCGTCGCGAGAGCGGTGACCGTCCGGATTCCGTTCCGGTACAGCCCGCGCCGCACCGGCAGGCGCATGCCTGGCAGAGCGGCCAGGTCGCAGGCCGTGAGATCCTCGACCAGCAGCCCTTCGCGTTCGGCCCAGCACGAGGCCAGGGCCGTATCGTAGCCGCTGGTCGAGACGAGATCGTGCGGCTCAGCCGTGACGATGGACCAGTACTCTTCACGCACGAACAACTCGGCAATGGGCAGGACCTCGGCGATGGGGAAGGGCTGCCACGGCGGCTTGGCCCCGTCCAACGGGCGCGGGACGACGTAGCCGGTGACCGGCAGGACGCCCTGGATCTCCTCCAGCAGCCAGCTGTAGAACGACACCTGCAACCGGGCGGGCAGCTTGGAACTGCGGGCGCTCTTGATGTCTGCCACTTCGTAGTGCCAGGGGCCGAAGCCGCTCGGCCGAGCCTTGTCGTCGACCCGGCGCAAAAGGTCCGGTTCGCCCCAGAACAGCGGCTCGGCGGGCAGCTTCCACCGCGCCTGGATGGCCTTTCCGAGCCTGGCGATCCGGGTCCCCATGCGCAGGAATCCGCCGCTGATCATCCGATCGCCACGTCGCATGGCCTCCAGCGTCAGCGCGATCTGCTGCTTCTTGTCACGGTCGTCGGACTGGGCGCCGATGACGGTGATCCCGCTCTTGGCCTTCCGCAGGCCGGCGACCACCTCATCCTCATGCTCGATGCCGATGCGGCTGGCTAGGCGGGTCGACAGGTCCTCGACCGGGACCAGGCCCGTCTCCAGCCCCAGACGGACGCGGTAGTCAAGACAGGTCTCAAGCGGATCGCCATGCGAGAAGTGGGCGGTCAGGGTTCCGCCTTTGATCGCGATGTGCTTCATCATGCGTGTCCTTGGACGGGGCGGGTCAGCGTGCTGCTGGCGCCCGGCGGTGCCAGGGTTGCCCATGGGGGTGTCGATATCCTGCCCCAGGTCCGCGCGGCGCGGGTTCCGGCGATCACTGGGAGGTACGGGGCGGCGTTTCGGCATGACGGGCTCCTCGAGGGCGATCGGTCGACCATACCCCATGGCAGCAGCACTGGATGCACCGTCGGCTGCATGCAGTCGACGGTGCCGGCTCGCTTCAGAAGCGGGAAGCCCCGGTGCGCCAGCCATCCTTGCTGGGCCTGCGATGGCCGGGGTCGGTTCGCAGCGCCGGCGGCGAGTCCAGGATCCGGCTATGTCAGTTCAGGCTGCTGATACGTCGCCGCCATCCGCGCCGTCTCTGCCCGGAACCATTGTACCAGGCTGTCCGGCCCCTCGACCACCGCCTCAGCGCCGCACTGCAGCAGCCAGTGCTTCACGGCGTCGATGCCCGAGCTGTTGAACGACACCCTGGCGCCACCGTCGGGGAGATCCGTCCAGGACTGGTTGCCCCCAAGGCGCCGATGGCGGAGGTGGGGCACCCCGGACGGGGTCAGCCGAAGGACGACGTGGCCCCTTTGGGCCGAACCGGCGACTCCACGGAATCCGCCAAGGAGGTTCGACCTGACCTCGGCGTCGAGCCCGGACGGCACACCGGACAGGGCCGGACGGCGATGCACCACGGTGATCCGGGCGACCTTGTAATTCTTGAGCTTACCTGCCTGGCCGTCCCACGCCCAGATATAGGGCTCTGCCTCCACCAGGGCCAGTCGGATGGGCTGGGCCACGACTTGGTGCGCAGGTTTGGCGAGCGGAGCATAGCTCATCTCTACGCCTTCTCCCAACCGGATGGCCCGCAAGAGGGTGAGGACGTGATCGCCAACGTACGGTTGCGGCGCCGCCTGGGTCACCGCGACGATGTCCGGAATGCGACTATCCTTCAGATCCAGGCCAAGGCGCTTGATGAGCTGATTGAGGGCGTCGGTCAGGGGCCCTGCCGTGGGAGATCGCTCGCCTGGCGCCGCCGGTATGGCCATCAGGCTACGGGCGGCGACCAGCGCCAAGGCTTCCAATTCAGAGAGGAAGACGACCTCGGCAGTCAATGGAATCAGGTCCTCAGCTCCGACCAGCTTGTAGAAGATGCGGTACTGCCGCAGCTCGGATGGCGGCTCGGGGGTCAGGGATGAACGCGCCACCCGCTCGATCCCCGCCCGACCCAGGTGGGTCAGCAACCATTCGAGGTCGTTCTGCAGCGTCCTCAGTTCCACCTCGGGGTGCCGAGCGCCCCGCAGTCCCCGGTTGAGGCGAACCAGCAGGACCTCGGCAGGCAGCGGCTGCTCGCGGAGCAGTTCCACGATCTGGTGGAGGCGTCGGCTCCGTTGGTCGGCCGTGGTGGCACCTGATTTCGCCATGGGGACTCCAACTGACACCTAATATGCATCCCGAGATGCGCGCAAGGTCATCGGCACGGCTATGATCAGGCCGCAGGAGACCACCATGCCCAGCTACCTCGCCAGCCGCCACGCCGTCGACCGCCTGCTTGAACGCTTCCCGTCTGTGGCCCGCATCGCCGGAAGCGGCCTAGCCGCCGCCAAGTGGCTCGCCACCACGACCAGCCAGGCCCGGGTCGCGGCCCAACAGACCGGCATGGACCTGATGCTCTGCCTTGAGGTCACCGTGGACGGCGAGGCGGCCCGGATCTACCTGCCGGTCACGCCCATGGGCGGCGGCACCTGGTCCATCCGCACGGTCCTGACCGAATCCCAGGCCCGTTGCAACCTGGCCCAGGGCCTGCAGTCCCGTCACGAGCGCCACCAAGCTGCCTGGCAGCAACGGCGGCTGGGGCGGAGGGCCGCCTGACAAGGGCAGGCGCCAAACGCACGCACCACCGCGGCCATCACACGACGGCCCGGCAGGAGTTTCAGATCGCGATCAAGGCCAGCGGACTGACCACCGCAGCATGGCTCACGCTACCTTGATCGCGGCTTGCCCTTCCGGCAGCAATGACCGTGGATCAACCCGATCCCGGGGTCGAATCAGATCATCCGTATCCAACACCTTCACGAGGCACCATGCGTAAACGTCGTCAAGCACCGAGCCAGACCCGTCCTCTCCCGACCGTGGTCGAGGATCCAGTCCAGGCCCTCATCCGTACCCTCCAGGAACAACTTCACGCGCCTGTCCTGGTCTATTGGACGCCAACCGAGAACAACATCGCCATGGAAGACGGCCAGGTCCTGCGCCGGATCCTCGACGGGCAGCCCAAGGCCGAGGTCCTCTACCTCTGCCTGACGTCGTCGGGCGGCAACGGTCTGGCCAGCCTCCCCATCGTCCGGCAATTGCGTCAGCACTGCCGGCGTCTGGTGGTCTTGGTCCCAGTGCAGGCCGCTTCTGCCGCCACCATGATCGCCCTGGGCGCCGACGAGGTCCAGATGGGGACCTGCGCGTATCTCACCCCGGTGGACACTTCGCTGAGCCATCCGCTCGCCCCGACGTATGACGATGGCAAGTCCGTCACCGTCAGCCAGGAAGAGGTCACCCGGGTCCTCGCCTTGTGGGACAAGCACAATGGCCACGGCAGCGCCCATCCCCTGCAGCACCTCTTCCCCTTCATCCATCCCTTGGTCATCGGCGCGATCGAACGGTCGACCTCGATGTCGAACCGCATTTGCGACACCATGCTGACCTACCACATGCACCAGAAGACGCAGCGGCAGAAGGTGGTCTCCGCCCTGGTCGGTGGCTACCCGTCGCACGCCTTCCCGATCCTGGTCGAGGAAGCCGCCGCCATCGGCATCCCGGCCAAACCCATGCGCCCAGAGATCGAGTCCCTGCTGGTCCGTCTGGTGGAATCCCACGTCGAGAAGAAGATCACCGTCTATGATGTGAATGGCTTGATGTACGAACGTCGGACCAAGACCATCATCGAGCGTCTCGGACTGCGAGCGACCTACTCGGAACGGATCACGGAGATCCCGGTCGAGAACGACGATGACGAAGAAGACAAGGAGCCACGGTGGCGGCGGTCAGGGATCGGCTGGCAACTTCATCGTGATGGTAGCGACGAGGGCATTGACATTGCTATCGAGGACTGAGTGCCAGCGACGGCGGGACGTCAGGCCTCTATCACTCGCATCGGCCGACTGAGCGCCGCGGGATTCAGCAGTCCTGGGTGTGTCGGTGGATGCCTTGGTTGCTGACGGACCGGGAACCACATAGCTTCTTGCTCAGGTCAAGTGAGACAGGGCCACGAGAAGCCTGGCTACGGTCTCGAGATTCACACCTTTCGCATCACCAAGATGAACAGCTACGTCCTGAACAATAAATTCGCGCTGCTCTTGTGATAAACGCATAGGGATAAAATCTTTTACTGTAATGACATCGTCGAACAGCGCATCCACGATCGTCGCATTCTTGAAGAAATACCACGGATTGGGCAATCCCAGCAACGCGGCCTGGGTCTCTCTGGCGATACGGGCACTGAACGTCCAAGTTATCTCGTCCAAATTGCAGAACAAAAGATCCGCATCCTTGCATGAGAGTGGCGGTTTGGCGAAACGCTCGTCATACAACGGCGGCAGATCTCTGCTTTTCTCACGAGCCTGCACAGCCTGCTCGATGGCGTCGTGGTCAAGATCCAGGTCGGCTATCGGCGATTGCGGCACAAGCATGGCGGCCAACACAAATCCGGGTATGCGACCATCAAGATCCTTGGATATTTCGCACAGCAGTGCTGTCTCCTCCTGCTTTGCTGGAGTGCTGGCACGACCCGGCAGCAGGGCGAGTCCCTGGAAACCTCGGTGCTCCTGCAGATAGCGCCATGGTGCTCTAATACGTGGTTCAGGCAGTGGCAGGCCACCCTTTCGGTAAGCCGACCGCTTGGGCGGAGATCCGAACGCCGCGACGATGCGCTCTCTGTCCATACACATCATCGTGGCGGCGCGTTACAGCCTTCAATGGGTTGATGTCAAACCAGTCGCTTACACGATGGCCAGCCATGACCAACGAGAAGACGGTACAGCTCGCACTCCGGCTCAAAGAGTCCACTAGCGAGGATCTGGCCAGGTTTTTCCAGGATTGGCGTAAGCGCATGAATACCGGCCAAGCGTCCGCGAACCGCGCCTTGGTGTATCAGGTCGGTGTCCTGCTCACCCTGGGCGAGTTGAGCGATGCGTTTGTACGCGAGGCGCGACTCAAGCAGATGAAATTCGATGAGTTCTATCGTGACATCATCGCTGGCCATCTCGCGGAGATCAACCGGTGTCTTGAGGAGAAGCGTCCAGTCCTCCAGCACCCGGATAATGCCAAGCTCTCGTACTTGGCGAGCCTCGGCTGCGCCGAGCCACTGGCTGCCTTCTATCGATCCCTGTGTGAGCACCTGGGCGTCACGCCGGTCATCGTCGAAGAGCCTTCGCCGCTAGGACGGCAAAAGGGCAGCGTCAAAGGGGACTTCTCCACTCTCTATCCATTCCGGAACGCGGTTCATGGGGCGACGTCACTCCAGGACTTCATCGCTAGGCTCAGCAAGGCCGGGATCACCTTCAAGGAGTCGCCGCGCGACAAGGACGAATCCCTGACGGGCGAGCATTGGCTCTTCACCTTTCTGTCCGTCGATGGTGTCAAAGAAGGCCTTCAGCTGAACGGATCACAGCTCGGCCTGTACAACAACAATAGCCGCGGATTCCGGCGGTCTCCGACCATACTGCTGCATCTCTGGTCCGCAGGGAAGAAGCTCCTCTTCAAAGATCCCGAAGAGCTCCTCCACCCGAAAGTGCGCGCGAGCATGGCCAATAATTCGCACCCAAAAGGCAGTAAATCTGTGTTATGAGGCCTTCGCAAAATTGTAAGTCTCCGATGACGCCCCGGTGAAATAGCGCCAACTGCACCTGGAAGCTGACTGATTCTCGCTCACAGAGGATCAAACACGCTGATCGCCGCCCTCTGGCAGGTCGAGCTGACCGCGTCCCAGGTCGGGTCGAGCTTCACGAGGCCTTGGTCGGCGCGGACGAGGTCGGCGGACTGGGCCGTCGCCAGCGCCGTGAGCACCTGCTTGAGACGACCCTCAGTACAGCCATTCACCGGGTAGACGTCGTCGAAGTGACGCATCGCTTGCGCGGAGCGCTCGCTCCCAAACTGATCGAACAGCGCCGTCCGTCTGCTGCTCGCGGGCTACGCCGCGGGGCGGATCGCCCTCGCCGCCGCCCTCGCCGCGGACGCGGTCACCGTCGAGCGCGTTGAGGACGTCCCAATGACCGCCGGCACCCGTAAGCTCGTCGGCCGGATCTTTGCCGCCGTCCGTAAACATGGCCGCCGGTAAGCTTTTCCGCATGCGGCGGATCGCCAAGCGCGAACTACGCGACCGGGCCGCGCGCGACGAGGTGGTCGCCGCCTGGCGCAAGGCCGTGTTCGACGCACTCCCGGCGAAGGGCGTCGCTGGGTGCCGCCTGCTCAAGGCGTACGTCACCACCCGCACCGGACGCGATACCTGCTCCAGGACTTCTCCGGCGATGCGGTCCTGCTGATGCACCGCCCCACGGGCGACCCGGTCGGCGACAATATGGCCTACGCCAACCCGGGCTTCCGGACGGCGGTGGATAGGGCGGTCGCGACAACCGCTGAGGATAGTGAGGCCGGGGAATTCAAGGCGATGGACCGGTAGCGCGGTGGCGCGCGACGCCATTCGTGAAGCCGCTTGCGGTGGTGCTGGTCGGTGTCCGTGCCCACCACCAGAGCGAGCAGAATGCAAGTATCCACCGCTTCTTCGAGGCCAGCCATTACGGTTGCGTGCGCAAATGAGCACGTAGAATGCTCATATGAAACCATCGAAAGGCAACACCGCGAATAAGAAATGTAAGGCTGCTCGGGTCGACTTCGTCCCGACCAAGCACGCTGTGGCTCGCAAGGTCGGCTTGGTCGGGACGAAGCGCCCTGGGGTTCCCCGCGGTTCGATATCCTTCACTGCCATCCTGGACGCCAATTCGTCCGGCCTCGTCGCGATGACTCGGCATGGCGTGGACTCTGCCGTTGCCGTTGCCTTGGCACAGAAACTCGACGTTCCGACCTCCCGCATTGCCCCCTGGATCGGCCTGTCGAGAGCCACGCTCGATCGCAAAATCCGCAACCACGACACTCTGGATCTCGTTGCTAGCGACCGCGTCGTCCGCTTTACGCAACTGTGGAAGCTGGCCGTCCGCCTCTGGGGCAGCGAGAACGCTGCGCGGCAGTGGCTCACGATGCCCGAACAGGCCTTGGGCGGCATGCCCCCGGTAGAAGCGGCAGTGACCGAGATCGGTTCCCGTCAGGTCGAGGATCTCATGGGTCAGATCGCCCACGGCATCGCGACGTGAAGCTGTTTCGGATTGCCCACCCAGAGTTCGAGGCCCCGTTCAATGGCGACGGCGCGCGTCTGCACGGCGGTCGATGGAACCCGAAAGGAGTGCCGCTGCTCTACTACGCCAGCACCCTCGCTCTGGCGGCATTGGAAAAGCGCGCGCATACGCCAGCGGCGGCTCTCGGCCGACTATGGCGGGTTATTGAGATCGAGGTGCCTGACGACAAGGTGGCGACGACCGCGTCTGCGACGCTTCCTGCGAACTGGCGGGAGCACCCGGCACCAGACGCCACGAAGGAGGTTGGTCAGCAGTGGGCGGCTTCCCTCAGGTCGCTCGCGCTACGCGTGCCGAGCGTGATCGTTCCCAGCGAATTCAACGTGCTGGTGAATCCTGTGCATCCGCACCTGCGCCTAGCAAGTCACGTCAGAACCGACGATTTCCGGTTCGACGAACGACTGGCCCTCTAGCGGATCTTCCAGCGGCGGCCGTGGATGGGCGCGGGCCGAACTGCACCCGGATCAGTATACATGACGTCTTGCGTAATCGTCGCCGCGTCAGCCTCAAAATGCAGCGGCGGTCCATCAGAGTTCAAGTGATCGTACGTCAGCCGCCCGCCTTCACCAACACCGGAGCCAGCCATGCAGACCATCGAGC
>Ga0105044_10014708_pt1 | contig 10570 bp, 6 predicted proteins | sample MAT01_FD_78092 | JGI IMG/M metagenome (GOLD analysis project Ga0105044, IMG submission 78092) | Freshwater microbial communities from Lake Fryxell liftoff mats and glacier meltwater in Antarctica - MAT-01 | ecosystem: Environmental > Aquatic > Freshwater > Ice > Liftoff microbial mat | place... | reverse complement strand
CTTACAAAATATTTGTGCTTAATAATGTAACTCATAATAACAAAACCCTTATACCCTGGGAGCGCATTAATGCACTTAGTGATGGCAACGGAATTATATTGGATGTTAACATTGGAAATGGCACTACCACGCTTCCGTATGTAGGACGCTACTTAGTGGAGAATAATGTAAGTTATAACAACGGAGGCGGAGGAGTGCATGCTTATAAATGTGCTCACGTAGACATCATCAACAACACAGCTTATAATAATGGTACCGTAGTGGGCTATCCGGAGATAGACGCCAACCAATGTTCTGATGTAAAAATTTATAACAACATTATGTATGCCCGCACGGGTGGCAATTGTAATGGAAACGATGCCAATACCATATATGATTACAACTTATACTTTAATGGCCCTGCGTTTAAAAAAGGCCCACACGATAAAACTGCCAACCCACAATTTGTAATGTTGGCTATCAACGCCAGCGCCAACTTTCAATTGACCAGTACAAGTCCTGCTATCAACAATGGCAGCAACATAAGCGGTCAGTTTAGTGCTACAGATATTGTAGGATTATCAAGGCCGGTAGGTTTTGCCACTGATATGGGGGCTTATGAACATGCCACTGTAATTTCCCGCCCAAAGATTGAAATTAAACAAGCTGCAACGGAAATGTTGAGTGGCACTGTTTATGATTTTGGTGATGTATCCTCTACCAATCCAAAGACCATCACGTTTACCGTTAATAATATTGGTGACCTACAATTGAATCTTACCGGTACACCAAGAGTGGTTGTTACCAATACAACCGGTGCCGGTTTTTCGCTTGCTGCTGACGCCCCGGCTGTAGTAGCACCAAACGGCACAGTAAGTTTTGATGTAACCTTATCACCACAATCAACCCCGGCTAATTATGCAGGTAGTATTTCGATTGCAAATAATGATGCCGATCAAAACCCCTTTAGCTTTCCAATTTCCGGCTATGGCTACGATGGCACAAAGGCTGTACAAACAATAACCTTTCCACCCTTGCCCGTTAAGGTTACTGGCAGTGCCGACTTTAATCCCGGTGCTACTTCCAGCGCAGGGTTAGCTATTATCTACACAAGTTCAAACACTAATATTGCTACTATCGTGGGCGGGCAAATTCGCCTTCATCCAACAAATACAGGTACAGCTAATATCACAGCTTCGCAACCAGGAGATGCCACTACTAACCCGGCCCGAAGTGTTGTACAATTATTAACCGTTACCCCGGTGCTGCCAGCTCCTGGCACCAACATGGTATCCAATCCAACATTTGATGTGAATACCAGTGGGTGGACCTTTTCAAATAAAAACGGCGGAATATCAACGGTCACATCTTTACCCATGACGGGCTCCACTACCAATGTTGGTAAAGTAACCATAACAACATTACCTGCGCCTGCCAGTTCCGATAACATACAGCTTAGTACCAACGTATTTTTCGTAAAAGACAGAAATTATTTAATCAGTTTTAAAGCCAATGCTGATGCTGCCCGTTCTATCGGGTTAAGGATATTGCAAAATGCTTCACCCTTTGCTACTATTTTTTCCCGGACTATTAACATTACTACCACGCAGGCAACTTATGGAACCTACGCCTATACCAGCACGTACACAGGCTCGGTAGCACTACGCTTCTTTTTAGGCAATAGCAGCATACCGGTTTATTTTGATGATGTAATAATGATAGAAGAACCCTCTGTAGTTTTACCTGTTTCTCTCCTGTCGTTTACTGGTACGCTATCCGGAGACAAGGCACTGCTTAACTGGAAAACGGCAATGGAATCAAACGTAAATGACTATGTTATTGAGAAGAGTAAGGATGCAATCTCTTTTTCAGTGATTGGGAAAGTGCCTGCAAGAAATATTTTAATTGGAGGCAGCTATTCATTCTCAGATATCGAATCCATTAACGGCCAGGTATATTACCGTTTGAAAATATTAGACAAAGACGGTTCATTTGCATACAGTAAAATAGTTTCTATAAAGGCCGGTGCAAGTGGAATATCGGGTGTGAAAATATTCCCTAATCCCGTTACCACTTCTGTTACGGTTTCATACCCGGTGGCTTCGGAAAGGGCTTCATTGAGTATTCTAACGGCAGATGGTAAAAAGATCGGAGAATATATTGTTTCGGTTGGTTCCAATCAAAGAACTATAGATGTATCACCTCTAACCCCAGGCCAGTATTTTATTATTTATTTACACAGCAATCAGAAATGTATCCTCTCCTTTATAAAGTAAGGTACAATTGAGGTATGCTGTATAGTGTGCAACGCTGATTACAAAATTTTCAGCGTTGCATATTTTTATCAATTTAAAAAGTGGCCCGCATGGTAACAGCAAATTAATAGAATGTTAGAAGTAAATTTCTTTATCCCCTGTTTTTCATCTCAACAATTAAACTTAAAGAATTTAATTAGTATCCGCCAATGACAAAAGTTTTATATCCTTTTCATCGATTGCTTTAGCAGATTTGAACATCACCGGTTTATTTGCCCCCGGTAAAAGATCGAAGTAGTTATCGGAAAAACCGATGTTCTCACTGTTAACTTCAATACTTGAGGGATTATTCAACAAAGAACTAGAAGCCGGCCCGCCATCACGCAAAAGCCCAGGAGCTTTGCTGCGACCTGCCTGCAATGATTATCATTATTCCCGCACCTGCAGTTGCAACTTGTGCAAAACACTGAAAGCCGCTGAGAATAAGTGGAAGAATAACCAGCCGATTGGCTCTTGCGTGCAAAATTTCATGGTGTGTTAAAGCATCTCAACTTATTACCTCAAAGAAAGATAAATCCCCTGGGCTCAATTGTCTTTCTCTCAAATTTAAAAGCCTCATCTCCAAAATTTACCACCGCTCTTTTACCCGATGAAAATACACTTTCCTGCACCTTGCCATCGGCTGTTACAAAGCGGTGCGATATCATTTCATCGTAACCAATCTGCTGCAGCCATGGGCAAATGTTTTTATAACTCTGTATAAAAGTATTTTTAAAACTTTCCCAGCGGTTGCGGTCAAGCGTCCATAAAGGAGCAGAGCCGTAGAGTATGTTGAACAAATCTTTTTTCCACCATATTTCCGGTGTATGATGATTAGCATCTTCCCAGCGCCAGGAGGTAACCACTGCATCATGATACACTAATTCATACAACGGCACACGAAGCGCTTCATTGATAGAGTATTTCATGTACAACGGAGGTGCGGTTCTCACGCCTAACATTTGCGTTGGACGCTGGCCGTTTTTCCAATCACCACCATAATAGATGGTGCCTGCCTTATCCACTTCCGTTCCAAACCATGTGCGCTGTAAGGTCATCATGCCATGCGCATAAACCGATTGAGCTGCGGCAAAGTCAGCGCCCCACTCAGCTCCTAGAAAAACTTTATGGCTGTCAACAATAGTTTGCAGTGTATGCCTGTGTGCATCTGCCCATTGTTCCCGGGTGAGCCCGTTGTTAATGGAGTAATCTTCATAAAGTCCGTTAGCTTGCACCACGTCAACAAAAAAAGATTCATGCGGCCAGATAGCCATTTCTTTGGTTGTGCGTTTCATCACCTCGGGAAAAACAGCTTTGGGATTGGTGTAAGTACCGAATCGGTTGGAGTAAGTACTGCCATCTTTTTTTCGTGCCACCAACTGGTTATACATTCCGGGAAAAGCGTTGCGTTTCAGATAAGTGGCTGACTTTGACAAATCGTACCAGGCAGTATCACGCAGATTTTCATCGGTGTACAATTCGTAGGAGCTTACGGCATAACCCATCGCTTTTAAAGAATCATTATAACCTGCAGATGGATACGGCAAATGATTTGGATTCCAGATAAACATCGCTTTATCAATTCCTGCATCTTTCAATTCTTTTGAGAAGGCAGCATTGCGTGCATTGTCCCAAACATAAATGTGTACTGCCCCCACCATCTTATCAATGGCAGCAATCTTCCCGGCATTTTCTTTTAACGTGGCCACGCCATTTTTTGGCCAGATGTAATTGCGGTAACGCTTGCATTGTGCTACATAACCGCCTTTATCAAAAAATATATAGGTGACCTTTCGGTGATACCCAAAACTTTCTTTGGAAGAAAGCCACACCGGTTCAAAAGTAATGGCCCCTGCCTCCCGCTTTGCCCGCAATGCCGCATCATAAGGTGTTTCCAAAATTGCCATGTAGCCGGTACCAAATGCTTTGTCTGTTACACCCATCCACGACATAGATAACCCTCCCCCACAATAAAACGTAATACCACTCCCCAAAGGATACGCTGCATCTACAACAGGCAACAACAATCCCTCGCCATCTGTAAGCAACAGGTAATGATTTGCAGGAGATTTAAATGCAGCCGGGAAGGCGATTTCACTCATTGGCATTTCGGGAGAAGCCGTTACCGTTATCTCTAATTCTGATTTAGCCGATAATGTTAGATGGGCTGTGAAAGGAGCCTTTCCTCCAAAAGTGAGACTGATAGTATTACCTTTTACGGATGCTTTTTGAAAGCTGAGATTGTTCTTTCCTGGATGCTGTTCCCATAATTTGTTACACCTTTTGTCAAATACTTTTATCGTAACAGTGGCATCATCAAAAACTACTTTAATATGCTGATCCTGTACAACCCATTCCTTCGCCAACAATTGCAACGGCAGAAAAAAAAATAAAAATTGAAAGAGGAAACCGGTCAGCAGGTTTTTATACTCTACCAACCCGGCCTTCCTTCTTTCTTCGATTGCTGCTTTCTTGCTAAATGAGAAAAACTTGTTTGTCATGAATAAATTAAAGTTCAAGTGATATTGCTTTACCGGTTAAGTCTATCTTTTTTATTAAAACTGTACCCTTGCTAAAATCGGTTGGCTGCTTGCCACCCACCGCTATTTGAAAACCACTTGCATCAACCACTCTTTTGTTCTGGGTATTGATGTGGGAAAAGTCGGTTGGCCGCAACTTAAAAGAAACCGTTTTTTTCTCTCCTCTCTTCAACGCAATTTTTGAGAAGCCTTTTAAACTTCGCAACGGTGTATTTTCAGTTGCATTCATACGCTGCACATATAATTGCACCACTTCATCGCCCTCCATTTTACCAGTGTTTTCTACATCAATGGTAACAATGACTGCATCGCCAACTTTTACAACAGGTTTTACTTTTAAATTGGTATAAGTAAAAGTAGTATAGCTTAACCCATAGCCAAATTCGTACAAAGGCTTCCCTCCATAATAGCGATAGGTGCGACCCTTCATGTTATAATCTTTAAAGGCAGGCAACTCTGTTTCCGAAGTATAAAAAGTGACGGGCAACCTTCCTGATGGATTAAATTTTCCCGTAAGTACATCGGCAATGGCAGTACCAGCTTGTTGCCCACCATACCAGGTTTCTACGATCGCCGGAATGTTTTCCGCTTCCCAATTAATGGCCACGGCACTGCCATTCACCAACACTAATATAACAGGTTTACCAAGCGCCGCTATCTTTTTTACTAAACTTTGTTGCACCGCAGGCAGTTCCAGTTTTGTTCTGTCGCCCTGGTTAAAGCCATCTAACTTAATATCCATTTGTTCACCTTCAATGCGTGGCGAAAGCCCCATGCACAAAACAACTACATCTGCTTTTTTGGCGATTGCTATTGCCTCGGCTTCATATTCGGTATTCGGTATGGTCCAATTTAATTTAACAACGGCATTAGCGCCACTATTAGCATAATTAATTTGTATGGTATACGCTTCGCCTGACTTCAATGCAATATTTTTATAGCGATGATCAGCGCCGTCCGCATTACTGTACTTAAAAAGCGAGCTGTCATTTATATACAACTGGAAGTCGCTGCTTCCGTACATGTCTAAAAAATAATTTCCGTCGGCAGGAACTTTGAGGTAGCCGGTCCAACGAACAGAGAAGTTATCCAGGTTAATGGATGAAACTGGCGGTTCATTGATCCACAAAAAATCAATCACAGTGTCAACTCTTGAAAGAACCGGGGTACCAGTAAATTTATTGTTGGTGAAATAGTCGCCTTTTAAACCATGTTCGCTGGCTTCCTTATTGGTAAAAAGATATTGGGAAGCAATCAGTTTCGGCACAGGCAAACCATTGGCATGTGCCGAACCTTGCGCATACAAAATATTAGTATTGGGCATCGCATTTTTCAAGCCTTGCAAAACTGTGATGGTGGAGGAAGGCAGCCCGTTATAGTTGGCTAATAACACTTCGGAATCGTCGGCGTTAGGCCCTATTACGGCCAATGTTTTTATGTTTTGTTTAAGCGGCAACAGGCCTTTTTCATTCTTCAATAACACGATTGACTTTCTTGCGGCTTCCAATGAAAGCGCCACATGCTTTTTACTTTCAACAACGCTATACGGTATCTGCGTAAATGAAACGCTCCTGGGGTCATCGAAAGAACCTAATAAAAACCTGGCGGTAAATAAACGTCTCAACGCATTATCTAATTCCGGCTCTGTAATCAATCCCTTTGCCACGGCTTTATCCAATGCATTAAAGGCGCTGCCACATTCCAGGTCAACGCCAGCTTTAATGGCGATGGCAGAGGCTTCTTCTGCCGTTGGCACTCTTTCGTGTGCACCTTTCCGATAGATGTTTGATACAGCCCCGCAGTCGGTAACAATAAAACCTTTAAAGCCCCACTGCTTGCGCAACAGGTCGTTCATTAAATAATTGTTGCTGCAACAAGGCTCACCCCGAAAGGCATTATAGGCACACATCAAAGAATAAACCCCGGCATTTTTAACTGCAGATTTAAAAGCCGGTGTATAGGTTTCCCATAAATCATTTTCGGTGATGTTAACATTGAAACCGCTGCGGCCTTCTTCGGGCCCGCTGTGGGCAACAAAGTGTTTGATAGTTGCAATGGTTTTAAAATATTTTTTATCATTCCCCTGCAAGCCCCTGATGAAAACATTGGCCATGCTGCTGGTTAGCAAAGGGTCTTCGCCATAAGTCTCCATGCCCCTGCCCCATCTCGGATCACGAAAGATGTTGATGTTGGGCGTCCAGAAATTTAAGCCCGTATAAATACCTCTTTGATTTTTGGAAGCAAAGTATTCATGTTTCGCTCTTGCTTCGTCGGAGATAGCGTTCGATACTTTACTCATTAGCACTGTGTCCCATGTTGCAGCAAGGCCAATGGCCTGCGGAAAAACGGTGGCCTTGCCGGCCCTTGCCACACCATGCAAACATTCGTTCCACCAATTATAGGCCGGAATTTTTAATCCGTTGCTGTCAATGGCCGTGCCTTTGTTCATGAGCAACTTTACCTTTTGCGCCAGGCTAAGTTTTGAGATGACATCGTCTACCCGTTCTTTAATGGGTAATGATGCATTGAGATAAGCCGGGGAAGTTGTTTGCGCCTTTACAGTGTTGACGTGTAAAACGGCTATGATACATACCATGTTTGTAAAAGACGCAATGTTTATCTTATTCATATGTTGGGTTAGTAAGAATGTTTTACCTGTTTAACATGGTTAGCGTTTAGAGCCAGCTTTCCGGGAAATTTGATTGCTTTGGTTTTAAAAAGATTTAAATAATCCTACATTACCTGGGTACCATTGATTACAAAATAGTCTCAAGGTAGTTAAAGCCATGGTGGTATGTGCGTCTGCCCTTAAATGAGAAATAAGAAACTGCTACGAAATTTATACATAACAAAGGTTTCTAATCAGGTGAGTGCAAAAAACTTAAACTGCTTTTACGATGAGCCGTTCATCGCCCTGTTTAAAGTATTGGTAATCTTTTTAACCCTGTTTACACTTTGGGGAATCATTTGGATTGTGCTGGGATTAAATTTATTTCATGGCTTTCCAATCCACTGCCTTTCTCTTCAACCGCTTGATAGTGTAATTCTTTGCCGTTGTGTACAACCATGCTTCTACAGGAGTGTCGCTTTTAATGTTGTTCCGCTCCTGGCGGAACTTCAGAAATACCTCTTCTACTACTTCCTGCGCCTCTATAGAAGACTTTAAATATCTGAGCGCTACCTGGTAGATACGTGGCTGACAGGAATTATAGATCAATTTAAAATCTTTTTCACTAGCTGCGGGAGTGATCTTGTCGATACGATTTTCTGGCGATGAAATAAAACCAGGCGTGAAAGAAGCATGGCATGAGTTGATGGTATGATAGCTCGTTAAGTTCATATGGCAATCGTTTTGAGATGTTCTACTATTCATTAATGTTGAATAGATATTTTACGATATCAAATTTAGGTAGTTTTTTTAAAGAACCAATAATATTTTTTCCCCTTTTTTGAAATGCTGTGCCGTTCCGCAAAAGCGTTGATCTATGAGCAAACAATATCCAGGCATACGTTAGCTGACAACATTATGATATAAAAGTTTTTTTGCTAATTTTAAGTTCAATAATATTGAGTAAATTAATAACGATGATACAGGTAATTGTAAGAGCAATGGATATACTGGAGTTTGTGGCGCTGCAAGGCAAGCAACCGGTGCAGTTAATAAGGATTGCGGAGCATGTGAAGCTAAGTCAGCCTACGACGGCTAACATTGTAAAAACTTTGCTGAACAAAGGATACCTGGAACAGGTAAGCCGGAAAGAAGGTTACCGTATGGGTGTAGCAGCGTTTCGTCTCACGGGAAGTGAGTCATATAACCAGGATATAATTGCAGCTTCCAAAGAGCCAATGGAAAAATTAGCCGGGCAGTTAAATGAAACCACTTTACTTGCGCAGATTAGAAATGGCAAAAGGGTGATCCTAAATATGATTGAATCTGAGCAGGCATTGCAGGTTAAAACGGTTATGGTAGCGGATGTATATGACACCTCTACGGGACGGCTATTGATGGCCTACCTTTCCCCTAAAGAATTGGAGGATCTTGTTAAAACGATAGGTTTGCCATCTAAGAAAAGTTGGCCCGGTGCACAAACTGTGGTGGGTCTCCGAAAAGAATTGCAACAAATAAAGAACAATGAATTTGTGCAAACAGTTTCCCTATACCATACAGTTGGCTTTGCTGTTCCGGTGTATAAAAATGATAAAGTGGTAGCAGCATTGAGTGTTTTTGTACCGCAAAGCCGATACACTGATTCACACAAAGAAAAAATTTCAAAATTGATACTTACTGCTGCAAAAAAAATAAGGGAGGGGTTGGATAGTTAGAGTATCTACTAACTATTCACCTGAGTTTCATGAACTATTGAGTCAAGAAGATGCTGTTAACAGGTCGATTCACAACCACCATTTTTTTTCCCAGGTAGAGGATTGTATCAGTTTAAAATCCAGATCGGCAATCCCAAATATGATCCATATTTACCGAAACATAAGGGATACGTTAAAGTGCTTTGAAAGTTTAGACAAAAGCAAATAACATTTAGTGACATCAATTTCAACTTTTATGAATCACTAACAAACTACCTGCTTTGCAAACAGATCCATCAAAGAAGAAAAGAAACAATTAAAGGCTTCAAAGTAAGCACTGCCGGTAAGATTATAAAATCAATTAAGAATTTTTATCCGAAACAAGGTCAAAAGAAATATTATCCCGCCCATCAACCTGGAGGCTAAAATGACTCCCCCCATGCAACAGGTATCTCCACCATGGTGCCGCCTTCGGGAATAATACCATGATTATGAAATATTTAATTCTTATTCTAATTGTTTCAGCCTGCACAGGAGCATCGTGCAACAAAAATCACCTGCCGGAGTATTATTTTAAATGTAAATTAAACGGACAAGAATATGTACCGGATAATTGTGCTAATTGCAGAACGGCAAAAGTATTAGGCGATACCCTTTTGATTTTGGGAGCCAACCGATATGTAGAATCTATTGGCGTTGACGTGCTGGAATATCCATTAAAGGAGAAACCCTATGTATTAAAAGAAAGAAGGAATGCAGCTGCAGGAACTGCGGACTATGACAATACTATTGGTAGTCCGTCTGACATTTTCCGTACTGACTCTTTGAGAACAGGGCAGCTTACTATAACAACCCTCGATAAAACAAATAAAATCATTGCCGGTACTTTCTATTATGACGCATATAATGCTGTTCAAAATAAAACAATAAAAATCACCGACGGCAAATTCCGTCTTCAATACAAAACCAATTAAAACTTAAACCAAGACACCACCAATTATGAAAAATAAATTTTTACAGACATATTTCTTTGTGCTGTGCTTTTCGTTACTAGTTGCATTTAGAGCAAATAGCCAGGTAATCTGGGATACGCTCCCCTATAAAACTTATGCAGATTATAAATTGCAGAATCTTGACAAATCCATTATTACTTCCGGCATTTTGTATGACCGAGCATTTCCGGTTGCCGATATTTGAACGTTTTAAACAACAAGACCAGTTCACAAACACGACACGCCCAAGACACTGGGTAAAGGCTTATTACGAGATCTATAATGCTGCTTACAATAATACAAATTGGCTATCACCCGATGCGCTGGCCTGCCGGCATCACCATTCACAGCATAATTAATGGTAGCATCTGTCTTCACCGTAAAAGCAAGTCCTTTGTCTTTTGCTTTTTCGGAAAACATATTTTTCACCGAATGAAGTACATCTGTAATATTGAATGGAATG
>Ga0105044_10014707_pt1 | contig 10570 bp, 8 predicted proteins | sample MAT01_FD_78092 | JGI IMG/M metagenome (GOLD analysis project Ga0105044, IMG submission 78092) | Freshwater microbial communities from Lake Fryxell liftoff mats and glacier meltwater in Antarctica - MAT-01 | ecosystem: Environmental > Aquatic > Freshwater > Ice > Liftoff microbial mat | place... | reverse complement strand
GTATTCGGAGCAGTCTCAGCCGGCGCGTATGCGGCGGTGGTGTGGAGCATGTACGCGACGATGGTGAAGAATTTCGACATGACCATCCGGAGACAGTCAAGGTAGGCCGGGGCGGGGAGTGGCCACGGATTTTCGAGGAGAAGACCGGACGGGAAGAGAGAGATCGGGAAAAAAGGGTCAGGTCGACGTTTCGGTGCCCGCCTTGGTCTGGTGGAACACTTTCTCCAAATTGTCGTCCGGTCTTCCCCGCGGAAGTCCGTGGCCGCCCTTATTCCCTCCGAAGTTCATACGTCGCGCGGACCAGGTTCTCCTCGGGGTCGCGGGCCAGTTTGAAGCCAACTTTTTCCGATACGCGCTGCATCTCGATGTTCTCAGGGACGATGTCGCCGGTGATGCGGTGGAGGTTCTCGTGCTGGCCGATCTCGACGAGCTGCTTGAGCAGGTGGCGGCCGAGGCCCTTGTTCTGCCAGTCGTCGCGGACGAGCAGGGCGAACTCGCCCTCGGTCCGGCGGGTGGTCTTGGACAGCCTGCCCACCGCCAGAATCTCAGACTCGTTGTAACTGCCAGCCGCAGCCGGGCGCCGGTGCTCGACGACCAACGCAATGTCGCGGTCGTAGTCGTTGAAGCAAACGCGAACGAGCCGCTCGTGGGCGACGCGCTGGCCGAGCTTCAGCGGCGCGAAGTATCGGTACCGCACGGACTGCTCCGAAAGCTGCGTGTGGAAGTGCACGAGCATCGGTTCGTCCTCGGGGCGAATGGGGCGGATGGTCACGGCCGTGCCGTCCTTGAGCGTGACCTTCTGGACGTACTGCTGGGGGTAGGGGCGGATGGCGGGGCGGGGAAGCGTGGTGAGGGACTTGGGGTGCAGGACGACGCGGGCGTCGAGGGCGATCATCGAGCCCGCGCCGGCTGCGCCTACGAGCAGCGGGTTGATGTCCAGCTCGGAGATCAGGGGTTGCTCGACGAGCATCTGCGAGAACCTGACGAGGATTTGCTCCAGCGCGGGGATGTCGCAGGGCTTGCGGCCGCGCACGCCCTTGAGGGCTTCGAAGATCTTGGTCTGCTCCATCAGCCGCCGCGCGAGAGTCGCGTTGAGGGGCGGGAGCGCCAGGGCGCGGTCCTTGAAGATCTCCACGAGTTGCCCGCCGTGGCCGAAGAGCATGACCGGGCCGAACTGGGCGTCGACCGAGGCGCCGATGATGATTTCGTATGCGTCGGGGATCTTTACCATCGGCTGGACGGTGACGCCGTGGAAGTGGCCGTCTCCGTGGGCGGAGGTGACGCCGGCGAGGATGTCGGCGAAGGCCCGTCGGACGGCGGTTTCGTCTCGGAGGTTGAGCTGCACTCCGCCGACGTCGGTCTTGTGGGTGATGCTGAGGGAGTGGAGCTTGAGCACCGCCGGGTAGCCGATTTTGGCCGCGGCGGCGACGGCTTGGTCGGGGGTGTTGGCGACGACGGTTTCCGCGACGGGAATGCGGTAGGCTGCCAGGAGCTGCTTGGACTCGATTTCGGTGAGGAGGCTTCTGCCGGCGTCGCGGGCGGATTCGAGGATGTGCCGCGCGGCGTCGCGGTCGACGCTGGCGGCGTCGCGCGGGAGGGTGGGGGTCATGTAAATACTGCGGAGGTTCTGGGTGTACTTCCACATGTAGGTGAAAGCCCGGGCGGCGGTGTCGGGGAAGGGGAAGGTGGGAATGCCCGCGGCGTTGAGAATCGCTTCGCCTGCGGCGACATCCGGGCCGCCCATCCACGAGGCCAGAACTGGTTTCCCGGCGATAGCCGAGTGCGCTTTGAGGGCCTCGGCGGTGCGGGTGGGGTCGGTCATGTCCTGCGGCGTGAGGATCACGAGCATCCCGTCGGAGTTGGCGTCGCGGGCGACGGTTTCCAGGGCCTTTGCGTACCGGTCCGGCGGGGCGTCGCCGAGGATGTCGACGGGGTTGTTGTGCGACCATGATGCCGGGAGAAACGTCGAGAGTTCGGCGATCGTCTCGGGAGAGATCGTGGTGAGTTGGCCGCCGGTGGTGATCAGCGCGTCGGTGGCGAGCACGCCGGGTCCGCCGGCGTTGGTGAGGATGGTGAGCTTCGGGCCGAGGGGGCGCGGCTGCTTTGAGAGAACCTCGGCCATGTAGAACAGGTCGGCGATGTTGTTTACCCGGAGCACGCCGACGCGGTTAAAGGCGGCGTCGAGCACCTCGTCCGACCCGGTGAGCGACCCGGTGTGCGACGCAGCCGCCAAGGCGGCGGCGGCCGTCCGCCCGGCCTTGATGACGATGATCGGCTTGGTCATCGACACTTCCCGGGCAGCCGAGAGAAACGACCGCGCATCGCCGATGGACTCCATGTATATCAGAATCGCCGAGGTCATCGGGTCGTTGCCCAGGTGGTCGATGAGGTCGCCGAAATTGACATCAAGCATCGAGCCCATCGACACGCACGCCGAGAAGCCGACCTGCTCCCGCAGCGACCAGTCGAGCACGGCGGTAAGCAGCGCTCCCGACTGGGAGATGAACGCGACCTTGCCCGGCTTGGCCATGCCTTTGGCGAAGGTGGCGTTGAGTCCCGTCAGCGGGTTCATCACGCCGAGGCAGTTGGGTCCGACGATGCGCATTTTACCCACGCGGGCGGCTTCGATGACCTTTCGTTCGAGCTCGACGCCGACTGGGCCAGTTTCCTTGAACCCCGCCGAGATGATGATCGCCCCCGGCACGCCGAGGTCTGCGCACTCCTTGATGATCGCCGGCACGGTCGGCGCCGGCGTCACGATCACCGCGAGGTCCACCCGCTCCGGAATCGCCGACACCGAGGGGTACGCCTTGATCCCCAGCACATTCGGCCGCTTGGGGTTCACCGGGTATACCGTCCCGCCGAAGGGTGAGGTGACGAGGTTCCACAGCAGAGTTCGCCCCACCGAGCCCTTGGTTTCGGTCGCGCCGATCACGGCGACTGTCTTGGGCGCGAAGAAGCAGTCCAGCGGGGAGCGTTCCTGGCGGAGGAAGTCCTGCGACGGGTCGGCGATCTTCTGTGCGGGGCGATGGGCGGACGGCTGGGTGGACATGGCGGAAACCTTCGTTGGGCGGACCTGCGTGGCATTTACCGTACGACGCTCACACCTGATGCAGCAACGCGCTCGGCTGAGGCATCGTGCCGCATTGCGGCGTGCGTGTCGATTGCCCGGTGTGATTTCCCGGCGGGGATTAGCGGGAAGTGCGTCAGTTTTGGCGCAGCCCCATCAGGATCTTGGCCGCCAGATCACGCAGCGCCCTCGACTTCAGCAGCACCATCGGGTCCGTCAGCGCCTCGCCCAACGGCAGCGTCCCGGCGTACTCGATCGGAATCGAGCTCTTCCCGATCAGCGGCAACCCCGACCCGATCCCCAGCCGGCCATCAATCTTGTACGGCACGTTCCCCCCCGTCTTGACCAGCGCTTCCTTCACCCGAAACAGCTCGTCCCACCGGATCACCACCGGAACCGTCACCGGCGCCGAGCCGTTGGCCGGAAGCTTCACAGGCGTGTCCGTCTCACCCTGGAGAATGCGCACATCGGCGATGCTCATCCCGTAGCTCGACCGGCCGATCGACAGTGCCTTCGCGTTCGGGTTCGACACCATCACATCAAGCTTGAGCGTCAGTCCGTCACCCGTGATATCGCCGAGGTCAGCGCCACGGACCACCGCCGTCGGCGGCTGGACCGATGCGCAGCCGGTGGAAAGCCACGCGAGCGGAACCAGCAGCAGAAAAAACGCAATGCGACGGTACATCAGTTGCTCCGGGATGGTGCGGTGTCGGTAAACCCCGAGCTCAGCATACACCGGCTCTCAGGCGACCACATCCAGCGGTTCGCGGGGTGAACCTCGCTCGTCCCCGGTGGAACCTCTTAACTCGTCCCGCCGCTGTTGCGCCAGTTCGGTGCGCGCTGCGGCTTCCTGGGCGGACGCGCTGGCGGCTACGGAGTGGTCCGCCCCGGACGGCTCAGCCGGGGCGAGCGCCGCAGCTCGCACCGTCTGCATCTTCCGAATCGTCGCGTCCGGATCACCCGGAACCGGCGAAACGTCAATCTGCACATGCCCGCCGATGGCATACTGCTTACCGTCAGGACCGGTCTGATACTCGTAATGCGGGCCCGACTTGACGTGCGCCCCGCCGGCGGCGACGTGGGCCTGCTCGTGACGTCGCACCTCCGCGTCGCGCTCCTTGAGCTTGCGGATGGTCTGGGCTTCGGGGTCGTTGGCGTCGGGGGCGGCGGTCGGGCTCTTGGTGTCCGAAGTCCGGGAAATGGTGCGCTGCGCGTCGGCGCGTTCGGCTGCGGCGAGGGCTTCGGGGGAGAACTCGGCGGTGTCGCCCGCCCCGCGCGGACCGGCCAAGCCGCAGTTGCACGCGGAGTTCCCGCCGCACTCGGCGCACGACTGCCCAGCCGCAGTCCTGCCAGTCGGTACCGCCCGCGACGCCGGCGACGTGGATGTGACCGAGAAGGTCATACGTCACGAACATCGTCGTGCCGCACCTGCCGCTGAGGCTCCGACGGTTATCGGACGCCGTCGGTCAGCCGAGCCTCCCGGCGGATCCGGCCGCAATGGCCTTCGTGATCCCCTGCCGACTCTGCTAGACTTGTCGCGGGGCGGGCCGCTGCACATCCCCTCGGCGACAGTTTTAAAACGGGAGACAACCCATGGACACCGGTACGATTCTCATCCTCTCCGGCACGATGCGTCCGGATTCCAACGCCCTGCGGGTCTCCAAGGTGCTTGAGGGCCACTACCGCGCAGCCGGCGCCATCACCCAGATCCTCTCCCTCGCCGAACTCCCCCTCTCCGCCTTCGCCCCCACCATCTACGCCACCAAACCCCCCGAAGTCGCCGCACTACAAGAACGCGTCCTCCAAGCCGCCGGAATCCACGTCGTCACACCCGAATACAACGGCTCCTTCCCCGGCGTGCTCAAACACTTCATCGACCTCCTTAAGTTCCCCGAGTCCTTCGACGCCAAACCCGTCGCCTTCACCGGCGAAGCCGCCGGCATGTGGGGGGGCCTCCGCGCCGTCGAGCAACTTCAGATGATCTTCGCCTACCGCAACGCACACCTCTTCCCCGACCGAGTATTCATCCCGGGCGTGACACAAAAGTTCGACGCCGACGGCAAGCTCACCGACGCCGAAATCGACGGCCGCCTAGCCAAGCAGGCCCGCGGGTTCATCGGGTTCGTGGCGGCGGTCGGACGGAAGTAGATGGCCAGGCAGTACGGAAAGTTTCTCCCGCCGCTGGTCGCGTTCGCCGCGGCGGTGGCGCTGTTTCTTCCCATCCTGTCGCACCCCTTCCTCGATTGGGACGACCACCTCACCCTCGCCACCAACCCGTCGTTCAACCCCCCGACCTGGGGCACCTTGGCGGACGTCTGGCGCGGCCCGCACCTTGCGCTGTATGTGCCGGTGACTTACACGGTGTGGTGGGTGGTCGCGCACGCGAGCGGGGGACTTGCGGCGGGGGAGGCTGTGGGGGGAGCGACGTTGTTCCACGGATCCTCCGTGCTCGCACACGGGCTGACTGCGGCGGTCGTAGCCGCTCTGGCGTGGCTGGCCGTCGCCGGAGATGCAAAAAAGGGGACGGACCCAAACCGGGCCTTCGCCGCGATCCTCGCCGGTCTCCTCTTCGCGGTCCACCCCGTGCAGGTCGACTCGGTCGCCTGGGCGTCGGGGCTGAAGGACGTGCTCGCCGGGCTCCTCGGCTGGACGGCGGTCCTGCTGGCGACCCGGGGGCTGCTCGGAAGCGATATGGGCAGGGTGGAGCGCGGCGGTGGTAATCGGGGCGGGCGTGGCGGCGGGAGACCGGCATGGTGGCTGGTCGCCGCGGCGGCGAGTTTCGCCCTCGCACTGCTCGCCAAGCCGTCAGCCGTCGCATTTCCCCTCGCCGGCGCCGTCGTACTCACCCTCGTCATGGGGATCCCCTGGCGCCGCGCCGCAGCCGTCGCCGCAGTCGGCGCCCTCATGGCCCTGCCCATCGCCATCGTCGCCAAAGTTGTCCAGCCGCCCAACGACGTCGAAGTCGTCTCACTGGGCCAACGCGCCCTCTTGGCCGGCGATTCACTCGCGTTCTACGTCCGTCACGTTGTCGTCCCCTGGCCGCTGGCGGTCGACTACGCCCGCCCGCCGGGCACGCAACTCGCGTCACCCCTTGTCAGCGTGATGTGGACCGTGCCCCTGTGCGCGCTGCTGGGGGCGTGGGCGGTCGACCGGATGACGCCGGGCGCTCGGAGGTCGCGATTTGGCGTGCTCGGGGCGGTGCTGGCTGCGGGGTTGCTCGTCTCTCCGGTGCTCGGGTTCGTGCCGTTTCAGTTCCAGCGGTACTCCTCCGTCGCCGACCACTACCTCTACTCGGCGATGGGCGCTGTCGCCATCGCGGCGGCTGTGATCGTGTCGCGCCTTCGCGTCGGGAGCAATTGGACGTTCCGTGGCCTGCTGCTGGTTCCGGTGGCGATCTACGCGGGCATGACCTCCGCATATCTCCCCAAGTGGAGCGGCACCGAAGCCCTCTTCGGCCACAACATTCGCGTCATCGAAACCAGCTTCGCCGGGCACCGCGTCCTCGGTTTCTCGGCCGCACGACGCGGCGACGACAACGCAGCCGAGGTCCACTTCCGCCGCGCCCTCGAACTCCGCGACAACGACGTCGAAACCCGATTCAACCTCGCCAACCTCTACCTCCGCCGACGAGACCTCGAAGCCGCAAAACTCGCCTACCAACACACCCTCGTTCTCAAACCCGACCTCGCCCCCGCAGTCCAAAACCTCGCCGTAACCTACGAACTGCTCGCCCGCCCCGAACTCGCCCGCTCCCAGTACCTCCGCCTCCTCCAACTCAACCCCGGCAACCCCGCCGCCCAAGCCGGCCTCCGCAGGACCCTCCCCAAATCCATCCTCGACATGTTCCCCATCCTGCCCACCACACTTAACCCCACCACCACCCGCCCCGGATAGCGCGCCGCCCCAAACCGCCTCCAACCCGCAGATTGGTGTATTCTCCCTCCCCCATGCCTACCTCTCCTCCACCCGTGCTCGCCGTCGTTTCCGTCCTGGGCAAGGACCAAAAGGGCGTCGTCGCGTCCTTCGCCACGTTCCTCGCCGAGCGGGGGGTCAATATCGAGGACATCGAGCAAAAGGTCGTACGCGGCTTCTTTGTCATGGACATGCTCGTCGACATCCGCGACCTCAGTGCCCCTCTGACCGACCTCGTCACAGGCTTGCTCGAGCTCGGCGCGCGACTCGACATGGAAGTCAAAATCGTGCTGCAAAACCAGCGCCGACCCCGCAAGGTTGCCCTCCTCGTCTCCAAAGAGTCCCACTGCCTGCGGCAACTCCTCGCCGACTTCCAAGCCGGTCTCCTCCACGGCGAAATCGTCGCCGTTCTCGCCAACCACCCCGACCTCGAAGACCTCGCCAAGCACGCCGGCGTCAAGTTCATGTGGTTCCCCACCGTCGACAACGCCACCAAGCACTTCGAGTGGCTGGGGGAAACCCTCAAGCAGCTCGGCGCCGACCTCGTCGTCCTCGCCCGGTACATGCGCATCCTTCCGCCCGAGCTCGTGCGGGTGTTTCCCAGTCGAATCATCAACATCCACCCAAGTCTCCTGCCCTACTTCCCCGGCGCAGCGCCGTACAAGCAAGCCTTCGACTCCGGCGTGCGGGTCCACGGCTGCACGGCGCACTTTGTCACAGAACAGCTCGACGAGGGCCCGGTCATTCTGCAAGACGTGTTCCACATCAACGTCGGCTCCGACACGCTCGACGACGTCAAAGCAAAGGGCCTCGAACTTGAAGGAAAAGTGCTCAGCAAAGCCGTGCAACTTTACCTCGACGAAGAGCTCGTCGTCGTTGACGGGAAGGTGATCTTCAAGCCCGGGATCAGTCGATTTCTGAAACAGAGCGCCGCCGGGCGGTAGTGTCGCAGGCGGCGGGCAGGCTAGACTGCAACCCCTCGGATGACCCACACACCGACTGCTAATGTGATTCCGCCCGAGCTCGGGCTTACCCCGGACGGTGTGTTCTCTGACCCGAGGGTGGTGGCGTGGCGGAAATTGGGTGAGCGCGACAACGCCGTGCTCGACGCGGGGGGCAGGAGATATCACCTCAAGAGGCACGCCGCGATGAAGGTTTGGCCCGTTGTGGGTTTGGCGCGGCGGACGCCGGCCGAGGCGGAGGTGGCTGCGGTGGGGTTACTGAAATCTGCTGGGATACCGACGTTGGATGTGGTCGCGTGGGGCGTTTTGGGGGATGGTCGGAGCTATTCGATTACTGCGGACCTCGCAGGTGAGATTTCCGCGCAGGTGTGGATGCGTCGGGGAGGAAGATTTGACGGAGTATTGGCGAGCACGGCTCGATTGGCGGGAGTGTTGCATTCGGCTGGGCTTCATCACAAGGACATGTATCTTTGCCATTTCTTTGTTGCGGAAAACGGTGGCGGAGGCGAGGCGCGGTTGATTGATGTCGGTCGGGTGGGGCGGTTGCCGGTTTGGCCACTGGACCGTCGGTGGGTGGTGAAGGATTTGGCGCAGTTTGTGTTTTCGATGGGTGAGTTTGATCTTCCCCGGTCGGATGTAGACGGCTGGCTGGAGGAGTACGGGCGCTGCCGGGGTGTGGACCCAGCCGGGCTGAGGGGCGCGGTCGAGGTGAAGGTACGAACGATCGGCAGACACGACGCGAGATTGCGTGAACGCGCCCCCGGACGGGGCGTTTCACTTCCGGACAACGCCATGGGGGGGGTGGGCAGATGAGGGTACTGCTCGCGATTCTCAACGCATCCGTCGCCCGAGGTGGGGCGGAACGGTACACGCGCGACTTGGCGACCGCGTTCCTCTCTCGCGGGATCGACGTTTCCACAGTCGCCACCACGTTCGACGCCGACTGGCCGGGCACGAAGCACGAAGTCACCCTCCGGGCGATGACCCGTGCGGGGGCTTACTCCGGGTATCTCGCAAAGGTCGACAAACTCATCGACGGCGAACAGTTCGACATCGTTCACGCGATGCTCCCCGTCCGCAGATGCGACCTGTATCACCCCCACGCAGGCATCGCAGCCGAGACCAAGCGCTGGGGGCCGATGGAGCACCTCAACCGCCGGCGCCGGGGGATGCTGCTGGCTGAGAGGGACTTGCTGATCTCGGCTGATCCGCCGGTGACGGTGTCGTTGTCGAACTACGTGCTGAGGCGGTTTCGAGCGGTCTATCCCGGTGCCCCGTCTGAAGTGGTGCTAAACGGGACCGACACAAGTAGGTTCGACCCGGATGGCACTGGCGACCTTCGCCGCCAAGTACGCAAAGAGTGGGGGATTCAGTCGCACGAGAAAGTGATCCTTTGCGTAGCCCAGGACTTTGCCCGCAAGGGCGTGCCCGTGGCGGTGCGGGCGATGGCGCGAATGGCTGATTTGCCAGCGAAGTTGGTGGTCGTCGGCAGGGACGACCCCGAACCCGTGCTGTCACTCGCGAAGTCGCTGGGAGTTGAGGACCGCGTCGTGCTGGCTGGGGCGACGAAAGACACGCGCGGCGCGTATGTGGCAGCCGACTTGTTCACACTTCCGACCTACCACGACCCGTGCTCGCTGGTGGTGATTGAAGCGCTTGCGATGGGGTTGCCGGTGGTATCGACGGTGTTCAATGGATCATGTGAGTGGATGCGTGATGGTGTTCACGGCCGGATTCTTGCTGAGGTTGACGCAGAGGTGCTGGCGGCGGCACTTCGCATGTATTTGACGGACGACGAGAAACGGGAATCTGCGAGTCGCGCGTGCTTGGCGTTGCGGGGTGAATTGTCTTCGGAGCACCACGTCAGCAGGATATTGCGATCCTATGAGAAGGCGATGGTCGAGCGGGTGCGGTAGTGAGTTGGGGAGAGTTGGGGTGTGTGCGGGGTTTGGTTTAGGGGCGTCCAATAAAATCTTGCCCTAGTTTCGAGAAACACACATATCGGATTCTTTGGAATGTGTAGTGGGGTTAAGATTGTGCAGGTTATGTGAGTGGCAGCGATGGCAAAGGCGTTTAGATTAACGCAGTCGGACGGGAGAAGCGCGGGAGGTCACTGCGCCGTTGCCGGGAGTTGTCGCGAGGTTCGCGTCAACGCGAATTCCATCACGAGTGATGGAATTGTCGACGGGAGAGGTGAGCAAGTTCCAGCGAAAGCGAAGGAAGAGGAGAACGCAGCAATGTTGCAATCAAAAGTGGTTTCGTCGCGTCGGATTTCGCGGGTGGCGTTGTTGATATCTGCTGCGGTTGCGGCGATCCCGGCAGTTGCCGGTGCGCAAAGCTGGACTGCGGCGACCGGGACGTGGAACACGGCGAGTAACTGGGGCGGGAATGCTGTTCCGACGTCGGCCGCGACGACGGCGCTGACTTTCGGTGGGGCTGGCGGATATACATCGACGAACGACGTTGCGACCCAGCCGTTTGTGCTGAACTCGCTGACGTTCGATGCGTTGTCGCCGGTGACGGTGGCGGGCGGAACGCTGAGTTTCTCGGGAACGACCCCGACGATTGTGAACAACAACACCGGGGCGGTGACGGTTAGTTCGGCCGTTTCGGTGATTTCGAACGT
>Ga0105044_10014705_pt1 | contig 10570 bp, 11 predicted proteins | sample MAT01_FD_78092 | JGI IMG/M metagenome (GOLD analysis project Ga0105044, IMG submission 78092) | Freshwater microbial communities from Lake Fryxell liftoff mats and glacier meltwater in Antarctica - MAT-01 | ecosystem: Environmental > Aquatic > Freshwater > Ice > Liftoff microbial mat | place... | reverse complement strand
TGCAGGTCCTGGTCCGGTCCGGCGAGTGCGCGGACGGTGATGCGGCCTTCGCCGATGCGCCCGGTCAGGTCGGCCAGGATCGAGAAGCTGGCCACCACGCGCTTGGGCGCCGGCTGGGCGGCGGCCGGGCTGGCGAGCAGGCCGGCCAGAACGGCGCGGAGAACGGCGCGGCGGGTTGTGCGGATCATCAGAACTCAACTCCCAGCTTGAACTTCAGCATCTGGCGCGGAAAATTGCCGAGGTCGTAGGTCTGCGGCACGCCCACCTCGCGGCCGGCAAGCTGGAAGGCGTAGGTGGCCGAGAACCAGACATTCTCGGTGGCGTGCCAGAACAGGGTGGGGCCGGCGAACACCGCCCAGCCGCGGTAGCGGTCCAGCGCCAGGCCGTCATAGGCGCGGAGGTAGCGGATATCCGCACCGACGAAGAGGCCCGGACGCAGCTGGTAGGTCATCGCGCCGGAGATGCCGCCGGTGGAGGCGCGCTCCAGCCCGGCACCCTTGGGGCGAAAGGCCTCGATGTCGTAGATCAGGTTGGCGGCAACGAACAGCTTGTCGGGCACCAGCGCCGCGTCGACGATCAGCCGGTTCTCGAACGCCCAGCCCAGGCCGCGTTCGCCGGTGCGCTCGTCGGCAACGCGCAGCGACGGCTCGATGTGCAGCGTCAGCCCGACCGGCGCGGTCTTGCGGTCGAGGAAACGCCAGCGGATTTCACCGCCCACGCCGTCGAAGGCGAAGGCATTGAAGTTTGCCTGGCCGGGCACGTTGCGGCTGTTGCGCCAGCCGGCCAGCAGGCTGGCGGCGACGGAGAAATTGTCGGTCACGCCATAGGCGAATTCCAGCTTGCTGCCGAAGGCGCCATAGCGCCCGGCGCGCGCACCCAGCCGGCCATTGACCTCAAGCGCCACTGAGCGGCTGCCGGCGCCGTCAACGTCAGAGCCGAGGGTAAGGCCGAACAGGTTCTCGCTTTCAATGCCGTGCCCGGCCTGGGCCTGCATCTCGGCGCTGCGGAAGGGGCGGGTTTCGGTCTTGCCCTGGTCGAAGATCTGGGCCGCCGCAGGGCCGGCGCCGAGCAGCACGATGAGGGTGGCGCGCAGGAGCATCAGGGGAGCTTTCAGCGTAAATGTAATACTATAACATCACACCGATATGCCGGGAGCAATCCCCCTCAGTTCGCACCGATCTCGCGCGCGATCTCGCCGAACAGCCGCGCCGGCAGGCTGCCGCCGGTCACACGGTCCATCGGCCGGTTGTCGTCGTTGCCCAGCCAGATGCCGATCATCCGCCCGGCCGCGCCCCCTGGTCCGGCCCTGGCGCCATCGACCCAGCCGATGAACCAGGCATCGCGATAATCCTGGGTGGTCCCGGTCTTGCCCGCCACCGCCCGCCCCGGAACCCCGGCCGCCCGCCCGCTGCCGCGCGCCACCACCGCCGACAGCATGCGGGCCATCATCGCGGCATGGTCGGGGTCGATCGCCCGCATCGGCGCCGCGCGGGAAATGGCCACGGAGCGGCCTGCGACCACAACGCCGTCGATGCCCGTGGGCATCACGCGCAGCCCGCCATTGAAGAACGCCGCATAGGCCGCCGTCAGCTCCAGCAAGCCGACCTCCGCGGTGCCCAGCGCCAGCGACTCGTTGTTCGGCAGCCGGTCGCCAATTCCCAGCCGGGCGGCCACGGCGGCCACCGGGCGGGTGCCGCCGGCATGGATCAGCAGCCGCACGGCGGCGGTGTTGACGGATTGGGCCAGCGCCTCCTCCACCGTGATCTCGCCGCGGAAGCGCCCATCAAAGTTCACCGGCGCCCAGCTGCCGCGGCGGATCGGCGCGTCCAGCACGGTGTCCTCCGGCCGCGCACCGGCCTCGATCGCCGCCAGCCAGACGAAGGGCTTGAACGCCGAGCCGGGTTGGCGCCGGGCGACAACGGCGCGGCTGAACGGGCCGGTGCGGTAGTCGCGCCCGCCCACCAGCGCGCGGACCTGGCCCGAAGCCGCGTCCAGAACCACCACCGCCCCCTGACTGGCGCCCGCCTCGGCGCCGGCACCGTCGAGCAGGGATTTCAACCGCGCCTCCACGATGGCTTGCAGCCGGGCGTCCAGCGTGGTGCGGACCACGGCATCGGCGCCATCGGGCAGCACGCGCTCGGCCTGTTCGGCCACCCAGTCGCTGAACCAACCGGCGGCGCGCGAGGCGCGGGGCGGGAAGGCGATCTGGGCGGCGGCCAGCTGTGCCAGTTCAGCGCCCGCGGCCCCGGTATCGACCATGGCGGCCAGCACCTCGCGGCCACGGGCGGCGGCGGCCTCGGGGTTCACGCGCGGATTGATGCGCGAGGGCGCGCGCGGCAAGCCGGCCAGCACCGCGGCCTGCCACAGGTTCACCTGCCGCGCCGAGACGCCGAAATACACGCGGGCGGCGGCATCCATGCCGAAGGCGCCAGACCCGAGATAGACCCGGTTCAGCCAGATCTCCAGGATCTCCTGCTTGGTGAACTGGCGTTCCAGCCACAGCGTCAGCAGCACCTCCTGGATTTTGCGCCGGAAGGTGCGGGCGTTGCTGAGGAACAGGTTCTTGGCCACCTGCTGGGTGATGGTCGAACCGCCTTGCACCACCTGTCCGGCCTGCATGTTCACCCAGGTGGCGCGGGCGATGCCGATGACATCGAGCCCGGCATGGCCCCAGAACCGCCGGTCCTCCACCGCCACCGCGGCCGCCGGCAGGTAGGGCGGCAGGTCGCCCAGCCGCAGCGGCTCGCCCACCAGGTCGCCGAAGGTGGTCACGATGCGGCCGGCCGAATCGGTCAGCGTCACGCTGGGCCGGCGCGCCGCGTCCAGCGCTGAGTGCGGCCGCGGCAAATCCCACGCGAACACCAGCAGCACCAGCCCGGCAGCAGCACCCCCCAGATCGCCAGCACCACCGACCAGCGCAGCAGGAACACCCACCAGCGCCGCCGCCGCGGCTTGCGCGCGGCCCGCGATGCGTCGTCGGGCGGTTCCTTGCGGCGCGGCGGCCGGCGATCCTGCGGGTCGAGCCGCAGCGTCTGCCCTGCCGTCATCCTTGCCGACCCGCCCGCGCAGCAGGCAGGATCAGCCAGCCGCCACCCCCGAGAGGACCGCCATGCAGGGCTTGTTTGTCGATGCCACGGACGAACTCGCGGACATCCTCCGCCGCGTGCAACACCCCGCCGACCCCAAGGTGGGCCTGAACATCCAGGAGGAGGTGGCGCCCGACGAGCTTCCGGCCCTGCTCGCCGGCCAGGATTTCGTGCTGAACGACCGCACCTATATGCCGACGGAATGGATGGCCAAGTGCGCCGGGCTGAAGCACGTCATCTTCCTGGGCACCGGCGCGCGCAGCTACATGAACCCCGACGAACTCGCAGCCGTCGGCATCGCGGTGCACACCATCAAGGGCTATGGCGACACCGCGGTGGCCGAGCACGCCATCGCGCTGATGTGGGCCGCATCGCGCGGGCTGGCGGCCATGGACCGGAGCATCCGCCGCGGCCAATGGCTGCGCATCGAAGGCCGGCAATTGACCGGCAAGACCATCGGGCTGATCGGCTTCGGCGGCATCGCGGCCGAGGTGGCGCGCATCGCCCACGGCTGCGGCATGCGCGTGCTGGCCTGGAACCGCACGCCCAAATCCGCGCCCGGCGTCAGCTTCGTGCCGCTCGACCAGTTGCTGGGCGAAAGCGACGTGATCAGCGTGCATTTGCTGCTGAACGACGAGACGCACGGCTTTGTTTCCGCCGAGCGGATCGAGGCCATGAAGCCCGGGGTGCTGCTGGTCAACACCGCGCGCGGCGCTGTCATCGACGAGCCGGCGATGATCGCGGCGTTGCAATCCGGCCATATCGGTCATGCGGCGCTGGACGTCTTCCAGGAGGAACCGCTGTCGCCGGGCCATCCCCTGGCCGGGCTGGAGAACGTGACCCTATCGGCCCACAGCGCCTTCATGACGCCGGAGGCGAGCGAAACGCTGCTGCGCCGGGCAATGGACATTGCGGCGCGCTTGGCGGCGGGGAAGTAGACCGGGGCGTGGCCCCTAATACCAACCCTTCTAATGATTGACCGATAGAGAAAGCCAAGGCCAGGGCTTTGCCCTGGACCCACCAAAGGCCGGCGGCCTTTGGAAACCCATTTATTTTCATATATTTAAGGTCCAGGGTGGAACTCTGGCCTTGCTTGGCCATGAGTGATCCCAAACAGTGATTGGTATAATACCCCCACCGGGGCTGAGGCGAAGTTGAAATGATGGAGGGTCCAGGGGGCTCGGCCCCCTGGTGGGGTCGAGGGGCAAGGCCCCTCGCCTTACGCGCACCAGCGCCCCCATCCCGCCGCGCGCAAATCGCATGCCGGGCAGCCACCGCAGCCATAGCCCCAGGGATGGCGCCGGGTCCGGTCGCCCAGGTAGCAGCTGTGGCTGTGTTCAACGATGAGCTCGACCAAAGCCTGGCCGCCGAGGGTCCGAGCGATCTCCCATGTACCGGCCTTGTCGGTCCACATCAGCGGCATTTCCAGCACGAAGCGGCGGTTCATGCCCAGGTTCAGTGCCAGTTGCATGGCCTTGATGGTGTCATCGCGGCAGTCGGGATAGCCGGAATAGTCGGTCTCGCACATGCCGCCCACGATGACCTTCAGCCCGCGGCGGAAGGCGATCGCGGCGGCATAGGTCAGGAACAGCAGGTTGCGGCCGGGCACGAAGGTGCTGGGCAGGCCCTCGTCGGTCATGACGATAGCGGCGTCCGACGTCAGCGCAGTTGCGCCGATGTCGCCAAGTGCGCGGCCCATGTCCACGGTGTGGTCGGGCCCAAGCCGGCCGCCCCAGTCGTTCAGCGCCGCCATGCCCTGGCGCAGCGGTTCGCGGCAGTGCAGCTCGACGGCGTGGCGCTGGCCATAGGCAAAGCCCACCGTTTCCACCCGCGCAAAGCGATCGAGCGCCCAGGCCAGGCAGGTGGCGGAATCCTGCCCGCCGGAGAACAGCACCAGGGCCGCGGTTTCAGAAGCTTCGGTCATGGCGGGCGTCTAGCACAGTTGCGCCAGCATGGGCTTCGTGCGGCGGGCGTGGCGGCGTATGTTGATGCCATGAACCTCGATTTCACCGAAGACGAGATCAGCCGCTATTCGCGCCACATCCTGTTGCGGGAGGTCGGCGGCACCGGCCAGGCGAAGCTGCGCGACGCGCGCGTGCTGTTGGTCGGCGCCGGCGGGCTGGGCAGCCCGCTGTTGATGTATCTCGCGGCCGCCGGCGTGGGCACGATCGGGCTGGTCGACGACGACGTGGTCGATTTGTCGAATTTGCAGCGCCAGGTGGCGCATACGACGGCGTCGATCGGCACGCTGAAGGTGGAGTCGGCGATCGCGCGGGCCAACGCGATCAACCCGCTGGTGACGGTGGTGCCGCACCGGCTGCGGCTGGCGCCCGACAATGTGCTCGACCTGATTGCCAGCTATGACATTGTGTGCGACGGCACCGATAATTTCCCGACGCGCTTCCTGATCTCGGATGCCTGCGTGCTGGCCAGGCGCACGCTGGTTTCGGCCGCGGTGCTGCGCTTCGACGGGCAGTTGTCCACGTTCAAGCCGCATGCCGGGCCCGACTTCCCGTGCTACCGCTGCCTGTACCCCGCGCCGCCGCCCGACGGGCTGGTGCCGAGTTGCAGCGAGGCCGGCGTGCTCGGCGCGGTCACCGGGGTGATGGGCACGTTGCAGGCCACCGAGGTGCTGAAGGAGATCATGGGCATCGGGGAGACCATGGCCGGGCGGGTGCTGATCTGGGATGCGCTGTCGGCGCGGTTTCGCACCATCAAGCTCCGGCCCGACCCGGCCTGCATCGCCTGCGGCCCCAACGCCACGCTGCACGACCTGTCGGCGCATGGCGATACCGCGGGGCCGGCCTGTGCGGTCTGAGCCTCTCGGTATCCTGCTGATTTCGGGCGGGCATGAACGGGCGCACTACGCGTTGATGATGGCGGCCGGGGCTGCGGCATTGGGGCGCAAGGTGGTTCTGTTCGCGACCAACGAGGGCTGCCGCGCCCTCATGCCCGATGCCTTCGCCGGCGATGCGCGCGAGGCGGCGGCAGTGGCCCGGGGTGTGGCCAGCATCGTGGAACTGGCCGAGGCGGCGGCCGAGCTGGGCGTGCGCCGGATCGCCTGCGAGGCCGGGCTGCGCATGATCGACGCCGACGCCGCCCCGCTGGCCGCGGGCGTGGAGGTCGCCGGGATTGCAACATTTCTCGAAGCCGTTGGTTCCGGCCAGATCGTGACGCTGTGAGAGCTTGACCCGCATACGTGCGGCTTGGCAGGGATGGCGGTTATGATCGCACGTATGTCGATGCTGCTGGGCGTGGTGCTGGCGAGCGGCGTGGCGTCGGCACAGCTGTCGCCGCCTGCCGGCAGCCTGACCCTGCCGCCGGCGCGCGGTGGCCAGCCGGCGGAGCGGGCCACCCCGGCGCCAGTGCCAACACCGGTGCCACGCGCGCCAGTGCAGCAGGTGGCGCCCATGACGTCGCCGCCGCTGCCCCAGCCGCCGCCGCGATCGGCACTCGGCAGTTCGGCGCCCGGACGGACGGCGCAAGCCCCGGCGCCGCCGCGCAAGCCGCCGGTGGTGGCGCCCAAGCCGCATGCCGGAGTTCAGAAGCCAGCCGCCAAGCCCGGCGTAGCAGCCGGGGTCGCCGCGGGGGCGGCCGCGGGTGTGGCCGCGGGTGTCGCGGCCGGCGCGATCGCCAAACCGCCCGAGGCCAAGCCGCCCCAAACCAAGCCGGCCGAAACCAAGCCGGCACCCGTCGAGGCGAAGCCGCCCGAGCCCAGCAAGGGCAGCGTCACCGGCCAGGCGTTGCCGCGTTGGGCCGGCATTCTGTACGACGGCGTGAAGCTGCGCGTCGGCCCCGGCCAGCGCTATCCGGTCGATTGGATCTACCGCCGGCCCGACCAGCCGGTGCGGGTGCTGCGCGAGTTCGAGACCTGGCGGCTGATCGAGGACCACGAGGGGGTGAGGGGCTGGGTCCATCAGTCCAACCTGACCGGCCGGCGCAGCTTCATGGTGCCGACCGAGCGCACCCTGCGCCGCACCGCGGCCGACGACGCGGCGGCGGTGGCGGTGCTGCGCCCCAGCGTGGTCGGCCGGGTGCGCGCCTGCGCCGGCCAGTCCGCCTGGTGTGAAGTGCGGGTGGGCGAGCATCGCGGCTGGCTGAAGCGCGACGGGCTGTGGGGAATCTCCTCTGGCGAGGCGATCGGCAACTGACGGTTCCCGTCTGCCTACGATTGGCGCTATCGTCGCCTCATGAGCGCACACCCGCCGGTTCCCGATCCCGCCGCCCTCCCCGAGACGCGCCCGCGCGATCTCCCCGAAACGCGCCCCCGCGCGATGCACGACATGGGCGGCGTGTCGAAGTTCATGTGCGATGCGGTCGATGTGGAGCCGCATGCGCTGGACGCGTTCGACCGCGAGGTGGACGCCATTCGCGGCCTGCTCGGCGCCAAGAAGGTGATGGGCGTCGACGAGTTGCGCCGTGGCATCGAGGCGATCCCGGAGGCCGACTATCTGCGCCTTACCTACTATCAACGCTGGATCCGCTCGATCACCGAAAACATGCTGGCCAAGGGCGTGTTTACCGAAGCAGAGCTGCGCGCCGCCCTGGAAGACACAAAGTGAGCGCGCTGCTGTCGAAAGGTTCGCGGGTGCGGGTGCGCGACGACTGGCCGGAGACGCGCGGCCCGTGCCATATCCGCACGCCGCATTATCTGCGTGGGGCCGAGGGCGTGGTTGAAAAACACCTCGGCGCCTTTCCCAACCCCGAGGACCTGGCCTTCGCCCGGCCGGCCGCGGTGCTGAACCTGTACCATGTGCGCTTCACGGCCTCGGCGATCTGGCCTGACGCCAAGGGCGATGCGCTGGTGGTCGAGCTGTACGAAACATGGCTGGAGGCGGCATGAGCACTTTGCTGGAAACCCCATCCGACCGGCTGCTGGCCGCGGTGCGCCAGTTGCTCACCGACAAGGGCGTGCTGTCGCGCGACGAGATCGCTGCGCGCATCCGCAGCACCGACAACGCCTCCCCGGCCCAGGGCGCGCGCATGGTGGCCAAGGCATGGACCGACCCGGCCTATCGCGCCCGCATGTTGGCCGATGGCGCCAAGGCGGCCGAGGAACTGGACATCCCGATGCGCGGCATGCCGCCGCTGGGGGTGCTTGAGGATACCGCCGAGGAGCACAACCTCGTCGTTTGCACGCTGTGCTCATGCTACCCGCGCGCCGTGCTGGGCTATCCGCCGTTCTGGTTCAAATCCGCCGCCTATCGTGCCCGTGCGGTGCGCGACCCGCGCGGGATGCTGCTGGAATTCGGCACCGCGCTGCCCGCGACGGTGAAATTGCGCGTGGTGGACAGCACCGCCGATTATCGCTGGATGGTGCTGCCGCTGCGGCCGGCGGGCACCGAGGGTTGGAGCGAGACGCAGCTCGCGGCCATCGTGCGTGAGGGCGACATGATCGGGGTGACGTTCCCGAAGCTGCCGTGACCCTGCCGTTGCGGGCTTTCCTGGTCGTGCCGTTGTTGTTGCTGGCGGGCGCTGTTCACGCCGCCTCCCGGCCGGCCGTTGAGTCGGCCGCCGGCATGGTGGTTTCGGCCCAGCACCTGGCCACCGACGCCGGGGTTGAAATGCTGCGCGCCGGCGGCAACGCCATCGATGCGGCGGTGGCCGTCGGCTATGCGCTGGCGGTGGTCAATCCGTGCTGCGGCAATATCGGCGGCGGCGGCTTCATGACGCTGCGGCTGGCCGATGGGCGCACCACGTTTCTCGATTTTAGGGAGACCGCGCCGGCTGCCGCCACCAGCGGCATGTACCTCGATGCCGACGGCAACGTGGTGCGCGGCGCCAGCACCAATGGCTGGCGAGCGGTCGCGGTTCCCGGCTCGGTTGCCGGGCTGGATGCCGCGCTGACCCAGTACGGCACCCTGCCGCGCGCCCAGGTGATGGCGCCGGCGATCCGCCTGGCGCGCGACGGCTTCGTGCTGGTGCGCGGTGACACCGACATTATCGAGGCCGCCGCCGCGCGGCTGCGCCGGGAGCCCGAGGTGGCGGGCATCTTCCTGCGCCCCGATGGCACCCCGCCGCAGCCCGGCGACCGGCTGATCCAGCCCGATCTTGCCCGCACGCTGGAGGCCATTGCCACGCGCGGCCCCGAAGCGTTTTACCAGGGGGCCATTCCCGACGCGGTGGCCGCCGCCGCGCGCGCCGGGGGCGGCATTGTGACCGCCGCCGACTTCGCGGCCTACAAAGTGCGCGAGATGGCGCCGCTGTCGTGCCCCTATCGCAGCTGGACCGTCGTCTCCGCCCCGCCGCCGTCCTCCGGTGGGACGGTGATCTGCATGGTGCTGGGGGTGCTGGAAGGCTACGACCTGCGCGCCGCCGGGTTCAACGCGGCGCGCAGCGTGCACCTGATGACCGAGGCGCTGCGCCACGCCTATCTCGATCGCAATACCCACCTCGGCGACCCCGATTTCGTGCGCAACCCGCTGGAGCGGCTGCTGTCGCGGGATTACGCGCTGGCAATCCGCGCCACCATCAACCCCGATCGCGCCACGCCGTCGCGCGACCTCGGCCCCGGAACGCCGCCGCATGAGCGGCCGGAAACAACACATTATTCGGTGGCCGACCTGGCCGGCAATGCGGTGGCGGTGACCTACACCATCAACGGCGCGTTCGGCGCGGGCGTGATGGCGCCAGGCACCGGGTTCCTGCTGAACAACGAAATGGACGACTTCACCAGCAAACCCGGCACCGCCAACATGTTCGGCCTGGTGCAAGGGGCGGCCAATGCGATCGCGCCCGGCAAGCGGCCGCTGTCGTCGATGTCGCCGACTCTGCTGCTGCGCGACGGGCAGCCCTACGCGGTGCTCGGCTCGCCCGGTGGCGCGCGCATCATCTCGATTACGTTGCAGACCATCCTGAACCTGGTGGACCACGGCATGGAAGCGCAAGAGGCAGTGAACGCACCGCGCATTCATCACCAGTGGCTGCCCGACGAACTGTTCGCCGAAACCCGCGCGCTGTCGCCCGATACGCGCCGGCTGCTGGAAGCGATGGGCCATAAAGTGACGGAACAATCAACCTGGGGCGCGGTGGCTGCAATCGTGCGGCCGCTCCTGCCAACCGTGGCACCCAATTCCGGCGTGGCCGACCAGGGGCTGTCAGGCCGTATGCGGCCGGGGTTCTTCTACGGCGCCAATGATGACCGCCGACCCGCCGGGCTGGCCGCTGGGCCTTGAGGTGGCGGCGTTGATTAGTTTAGGAAGGTAAGGCAAGGACTGGGCTCTGCCGTTGCGGCGCGAAGCCGCACCGCAGAGACCCGCCAGGGGCCGAGCCCCTGGACCTCATTCTGTTTAGGATTGGTTTTGCGTGGCGCTCGTCGTGTTGTGGCTAAATCGGTATATTATTACGATATCGTAATAATATGGTCGTGCGGAGGTGGGGGCGGAGAAGGCGAAAAAAAGACGAATGACGTAGTGCGGCCGAACGGCCGCGGGGGAATATTGCGCAGGGGGGGAGCCGGGACGGCGCGGTGCCGATGGACATGC
>Ga0105044_10014703_pt1 | contig 10571 bp, 7 predicted proteins | sample MAT01_FD_78092 | JGI IMG/M metagenome (GOLD analysis project Ga0105044, IMG submission 78092) | Freshwater microbial communities from Lake Fryxell liftoff mats and glacier meltwater in Antarctica - MAT-01 | ecosystem: Environmental > Aquatic > Freshwater > Ice > Liftoff microbial mat | place... | reverse complement strand
CGCTGGTCGCGTTGGCGCTGCCTATTGTTCAGTGCACACGGAGCCGGCGAGGGTGGTCAAGCGCTCAAGTGGGATGGTGCCGCTGCCAAATCCCTGCGCGAATGCATAGGTCACCGAGCCACTTGAACAACTGTTCAGCGTGATCGTTGCGGTCCCGAGTTCCGGGCGCGTGATGAGTGCCGGATTGAAGTTCGGAATGAAGCGTCCGCCACTGAGTTTTAGCATTCTCAGTGTCGCAGTGTTGCCTTGCACGCTGCCGAGTCCGGTGAGCCAGGCTTGGCCGCCGAGCGGGGCCGGTCCATAGGCGTACCAAGTCGCGAGCAACAAGCCGCCCGGTAAGCTTTCCATGATCAAGCCTTGCCCATTCATCGCCGGGTTGTACCAAGCGCCACTCGCGCCGGCCATCGGGCCGGTGGCGGTGGTGGTCAGCGTGCTGCCGCAGTTCACGCCTGCTGGCTGCGTAAGCCGGGTCAGATTCATCGAGCCCTGACCGAAACCACTGGGAAGGTCAAAACTGACGCGTCCGGCTCCGCAACTGCTGAACTCCAGCCGCATGCTCCCAAAAGCCTGCAAGCTGACTTGGCTGCTATTGAAGGCCGGCGGGAAAAACGTCCCCATCGGGCGCAGATTGGTGAGCGTGACGCTGCTGCCATCAAACGGCCCGTCGCCGATGAAGTAGGCTAAGTTTCCGGCCGGATCAAAGGTGTACCAGAAGGCCAGAATGCGGTTGCCTGCCAAGAGTTGTACTTGCAGTCCGTGGCCATCCTGCGCCGGGTCATACCAGGCTCCAGACGGGTTGACCGGCGCGAGACCTTTCAAGCGAATCGCGAATACGTCTTCAAGCGCGTTGCTGTCATTGGGCGCCAGATTGGTAGCCATCGAGCTGAAAGCGACCGTGCTGCCGTCACCAGAGATCTCCGGACGCACACTGGCGGCATTCGGTTGCCGACCATCCACGGTGCGCGACAACCGCAGGACTTCGCCGGTATCGATCCATTTGACGACCACGTCGCTACTGCCGTTGCGATCAAGCTCGGTGAGATTGCTCGCGTCGGTTTCGAAGCTCACGAATTGACCGTCGTCGGAAATGCTTGGATTCTTGCTGCCAGCGTTCGCCTGGATCCCAAAACTGGATACCGAAACGCGCTCCAGCTTGGTGACCTGATCCGCATTCATCTCAAAGAAAAACACATCGTTGGCCACGTTGGTATCGCCCGGCACCAAATTGCTGGCGGAAGATTCAAACACGCCGAACCGGCCGTTTGGTGTGATGCGCACGTTGAAACTATCGCCATTGCCGGGCAATCCGGTTTGACGGTTGCGGCTTAGCGGAATGCGCCGATGAGCCGCCTGAGCGTCCTGCACCATGACTGCTTGAAAGGCCGAGCCAAATCCTTCCGGGGTCTTGTCTGCGCCCGAGATCAGGTTGGAGGCGAGCGTGCTGAACACGATGGTGCTGCCATTGGTGGCCACCCAAGGCCCGACACTGGGTCCGTTGCCCGGTTGTCCGTTCGGCCCGCGCGAGATCAGTGTTATCGCCCCGGTGAGCAGATTCTTCATAAAGATGTCACTGACCGAGCCGTTTCCATCACCCTCGCTGAGCAGATTGGTCGCTTGCGATTCAAACAACACCAACGTGCCGCCACCGGGGAGCTGGATGCGTCCCGAGGGACCGTTAGCCGGGATGCCGCCCGCATTGGTGCTGAGACGGCGCGCAATACCGTTGATGGAGCCATAAATCTGTCCTGAGGAGCCGACAAAGGCGATCGAGCGGCCATCCTCAGACAATGCCGGGTCAGTGAAGGACTCTTGCGCACCCGGGTTCAGGGCATCGACGATCTCACTGGCCCGCGTGGTCATGCCGGTGATCAGATCGCGCAGGAAAATGTCGCCGCGACCATTGTTATCGCCCACCGTCAGATCCGAGGCATCAGACTGAAATGCGATGCGGTCGCCGCGTCGCGAAACGGCGCTGCGCCGGCTGGCGCCATTGGCTGGACCGCCGTTTCTGGCCTTGGTCTGCAATTCTGGTAAGGGCGTCTGCGTCAGGCCAGATCCATTGGCGTACAGCGCGCCGCCGTCGGAAGTCAGCGCAGTGACCGTTTGTGGCGGCGCGTCGGTGCTGAGCCCGCTCCACACCAAGCCGTTCCAGCGCGCCAGTCCATTGGCCGCCAGACCCGCAGCACGGGTGAACGATCCGCCAACGTACAGGTCGCTGCCGGAAACAGTCAGCACCGCAACGAAGCCATTGGTGCCATTGCCGGTGCCGGGTGAACCCAGACTCGACCAAGCGCCGTCCGCCCAACGCGCGACATAATTGGCAGGTTGTCCGCCGGCCATGGTGAAGCGGCCGCCGACAAATATTTGACTTCCAGAGACGGCCAGCGCATCGACCTGATCATCAGTGCCATTTGCGGCGCCAGTGCCGAGGCTCGCCCATTGCGTGCCATTCCAGCGAGCAACGTGACTGGCCGCTACCGAGCCCGCCTGGGTGAAGAAGCCGCCCGCATAAAGATCAGTTCCCAGCACCGCAAGCGCGAGGATGCTTCCGTCCACGCCGTTCGTCGGGCCACTGCCGAGGCTGGCCCACGCTGTGCCATTCCAACGCGCAATGGCGCGCGCGGATGCGCCGCCTGCGTTGGCAAAATAGCCGCCGACATAGACCTCGCTGCCGAGCACCGCCAGCGCGTAAACCCCATCGTCCAGACCATTGCTGGCACCTGTTCCCAGACTCGACCAGTTATTTCCGTCCCAGCGCGCGACAAACTTTGCCGGAACGCCTCCAGCGGTCGAAAAATCGCCGCCGACGTAAAGTGTGCTGCCCGAAAATCCCAGCGCACGTACCGAGTTGTCGACGCCGTTGTTGCTGCCCGTGCCGAGGCTGCTCCAGACGCTGCCATTCCAACGCGCAATGAAATTCGCGGGCACGCCGCCGGCCTGGGTGAATTCGCCGCCGACATAGAGATCGCTGCCAGAGACCGCCAGCGCATATACACGCCCATTCACGCCGTCTCCGTTACCTGCCCCGAGACTCGACCAGACGCTGCCATCCCAACGTGCCACAAAGTTGGCCGGGTTGCCGCCCGCCTCAAATAACGCGCCCCCCGCGTACACGTTTGTGCCGACGACGCTAATGGCAAATACATGGCTATTGAGGCCGCTGCCCTCGCCATTCTCCAGTGCGGCCCATTGGCTGCCATTCCAGCGCGCGATATAGGCCGCCGGGACGCTGCCCGCCCGCGTCAAGAAACCGCCCACGTAGACATGACTGCCCGAGATCGCCAGCGAGAAGACGAAATCATTGACACCGTTCTCGGCACCGCTGCCGAGGGTGGCCCAGGCGCTCCCGGTCCAGCGCGCGACGTGGTTGGCCACGGCACCTCCCGCTTGCACAAACTCGCCGCCGACGTAGATCGAGTTCCCGTCCGCAGCCAAGGCGTACACCGGCGCATTGACGCCATTCGCGCCGCCTGTGCCTAGCGTCGACCAAGCGTTGCCATTCCAGCGCGCAACGAAATTGGCGGCGGCGCCAGACACTTGTGTGAACTCGCCACCGACATAGAGATCGCTGCCCGCTACCGCCAATGCGCGCACGCGTCCGCTCAACTCTTGCCCGCCGCCGACGGCGCTCCAGGTGCTGCCATTCCAGCGTGCGACGAACTTGGCCGCTATGCCGCCGGCCGTGCTGAAGTCACCGCCCAGAAATAACGTTCCCCCGGATACCGCGAGCGCATCCACATCAGCGTCGACGCCGTTTGATGTGTTGTTGCCAAGGCTGGACCAGATGCTGCCGTTCCAGCGTGCCACGCGATTAGCAGGGAGACCGCCAGCCTGCGTAAACAAGCCGCCGACGTAGAGATCATTGCCCGACACCGCGATCGCGTGCACTGCACCATCCAGGCCATTTGCCGCATCGATACCCAGCGAGCGAAAGCTTCGCGTCAGTGGGTCATAGGCGGCCACGCGCGCGGCGGGAACATCGTCGCAGATGGTGAATTCGCCGCCGAGGTAGATCTCGCCGGATGCCGCTCGCGCCAGCGCCCGCACCGGTCCGTTGCAGCCGGCGGGCACGCCAAATAACTTATCATTTTCTTTATTGAGACTAAAGTCTGGAACAAAACGCGGAGCGCTTTTGCCGCTCTGGATCAGCCTGAATCCGCGCGGATCAACGCTTCCCACAAAATCCGCGGGCATGTTCAGTTGTCCATCCGAACTTAAGAATTGCGCAAGCCTACCTGGCGCTGGCGCCGCTCCGAGCCCTGCCTCCTGCGCATACGCTGGCGATAAAATGGGCATGAAAGCCAGTAAAAACACCAGCAGGGATCGCAGTAAATGCATGACACCCTCGCGCTTTCTTTCGATTAGTGGAAATGTCCGCCGTGTAAAACCGCGGTCGAGACCTTATGTCTAAGAGCAGTTTGGTAGCTTATCGTGCGGGCCGTTTGATGCGTTGCTCGGCGCTCGCTCCCGCGCCTATCTAATTGATATGACTAGGTCGCTGCGCTCCGTGCGCTTGCTCTCGGCCCGCTCGCTAGGGTTTTTTTTCCAACCGCTGCTTGGGAATATCGAACAGTCGTCGCCGCTTCCTTTAAGAGTACGCCGCGCCACGCTTAATTTCGTACTTGAAACGCTAGGTGTTGAGTAAAAACCTGATATTCAGATCTTGCGCTTTTGGTCTGCAAAAAAACTAGTGGCATAGGCAATGAATGCAACAGCCTTGATTGATGCCGACCATGATACGAGCTCGCCCCATTTTCGACTGTACTTCGCGCTTTCGACGTCTTATGACATGAAACGCATTCGGTGCAGGCCAGGGGTCATGCGGGAATTTTTGCGCGGGCTCTCGGAATCTCGTAGAGGCGGGAGGCACCACGGGAAGTTCTTGAAGTGCGGCTCCCATGCGCACGCACACAAGATCCTGTAAGCCGCACTGGCTGATGCAGACGACGTCGCGCATTTGCCGAAGGCTCCATTGCGAGATCTTAAGGTTTGTCGGAAACTGCACACAGTTCCTCCACCGAGGATTCGTCAGTTCGAAAAGAGCGGCACGGGGCGCTTGACGTGTCGTTGCGAGGTCAATCGAAAAAATCAGCGCTCGGCTCCCCTCTCCCACGCTTATTTGGCAGAGAAGGCTGGAGGTGAGGGCGCTCGTTCGCTCTCCCGCACACCGCGAAAACGTCCCGCGATTACGGTGGCGATGCGCTCCTCGCAATGACGATTTGGGACTTTTCCCCGCCGCGACTCGATGGTGGAGTTGTGCAAAAACAATCACTTATGTTATGGGCTCATGGAGTTTCAGGCCTAGTCAGACGAAGCATTGTGCGATAGCGCACAGACGCTATTGATCGGTGGATGCAAACTGGACGGGCATTCAGAAATCTATTGCAACCCGGCCTTTGCCATCCCCAAGACTGACGTATGAGCATTCATTCTAAGACCGCTGGCATGTTCATCCGTGGCATCGGTACCGCCACGCCGGCTATGCGCTACACCAAGGCTGAGTGCTTGGTCGCATTTGAGAAATCCGACTGGTTCAAGCGGTTGGACGCTCGCTCGCACTTTATTGCGCGCACCGTGCTCAAGCGCGACAACGGCATCGACGCACGGCACTTGGCGGTGGCGACATTGGATGAGGTTTTTAATATCGATCCAGACACCCTAGCGCTGCGCTTTCTGACGCACGCGCCCGCATTGGCGACCCGTGCGGCTGAGCGTGCGCTGGCAGCAGCGGGGCTTGCCGCCGAGGACATAGATGCTGTGGTAGTCAGTACCTGCACCGGTTATTTGTGCCCGGGCCTTTCGGGTTATGTGGCCGAGCGCTTAGGCCTGCGCAGTAACGTGCAGGCCTTTGACTTGGTAGGCCAGGGTTGTGCGGCGGCACTACCCAATATGCAGTTGGGATGCGCGCTTTTGGCGTCGGGCGCCTGCGCGCATGTGTTGTCGGTGTGCGTGGAAGTCAGCAGTGCTGCGATGTATTTGGATAACGACGCCGGGGTCATCATCAGCGCCTGCCTGTTCGGCGATGGAGCAGGTGCTGCCGTGCTCTCCGGCGCTCCGAGCGCGGCCGGCTCAGGAGGCCGCCGTATAGCTTGGCACGACAGTAGCTCTTTGTTGGAGCCGACACAGCGGGACGCGCTCAAGTTTGAGTATCGCCAGGGCCTTTTGCGTAACGTGCTGACTCGCGGCGTGCCCACGCTAGCAGCAGACTTCGGCTTGCGCGTGTTGGATACGGTGCTGCAACGCGCGGGTTTGCAGACCAGCGAGGTACAGACGTGGATCTTGCACGCGGGCGGGCGTGATGTGTTGCAAGCGGTGGAGCGCAGCTTCGGGCTGCAAAGCACCGACTTGCGTTATAGCGCGGCAATGCTGCGCGAGTACGGCAACCTCTCCAGTGCCTTTGTCTACTTTGTGCTGCAGGCGGCGTTGGCTGACAACGCAGCAAGTGGTTGGTGGTGGATGTCCTCTTTCGGTGCCGGCTTTAGCTGCCATGGCGCCTTGTTGCAGGTGCAGTGATGGCCGGGGTTAGCACATGAGTTTTGCCAGAGTTGTGGTCCCCGAGGTGCTCGACGGTTTAGCCGCCAACGACCCTCAAGCGCAACGCTCGCGGCGTGACTTACAGCGTGTGCATCGCGTCATGGGTACTCGCGGTACCGTCTTACGCGCGCTGCGCGCGTTGCCCATCCGGCGCTCTAGCACCAGGCCCCTGCAGGTATTGGAACTGGGCGCGGGCGATGGCAGCTTGATGCTCGGCGTTGCGCGCGCCTTGCAGGGTGAGTGGCCGACGGTGGCGCTGACTCTGCTGGACCTGCAGAACTTGTTATCCCCCGCCACTCTTTCCGGTTACGCGGCGGTTGGTTGGCATGCAGTCGCGCAGGTCGGAGACGTGCTGACGTGGGCTGCGCGAGAGGACGCGGATTACTTGCCACAGGGCGTGCCGCGCTGGGATTTGATCGTCGCCAATCTTTTTCTGCACCATTTTCAGTCCCCGCAATTGACCGCGTTATTGACCGCAGCAGCGGCGCGCAGCGAGAACTTTTTTGCCTGCGAGCCGCGCCGTGCGGCGCTGGCACTGGCGGGCAGTCATCTGATTGGCGCGCTTGGTGTCAATGCGGTAACGCGCGAAGATGCTGTGCTCAGCGTACGCGCTGGATTTCGCGGCAATGAATTGTCTGCAGTCTGGCCCGCAAACACGCCCGGCTCAACGCCCGAATGGACACTATCTGAGTATTCCGCGGGTCTTTTCAGCCACTGTCTGCTCGCCACGCGTGCGCCCAGCGCACATCCGGATTCGCGCTGATGCAAAGCCATTTTGACGCAATCATTGTCGGTGCCGGACCTGCCGGTGCAAGCGCAGCAATCTTGCTGGCGAGCGCCGGATGGTCGGTGGCCTTGATTGAAAAGCAGAACTTCCCGCGCCGCAAGGTGTGCGGCGAGTGCATAGCGGCGAGCAACCTGCCGCTGCTGGATGCCTTGGGCATTGGTGCCGAATTTATGGCGCTGGCCGGGCCGGAACTGCGCCAAGTTGCACTGATGCGTGGCGCGCGCACGGTGTACGCCAAGCTGCCAGCCGCCGCGCATCCACTGCACGCCTGGGGTCGGGCGCTTGGCCGCGAAACGCTGGACACGCTGCTGCTGGCGCGCGCCCGCGCGGCGGGGGCCATGGTGCTACAGCCTTACACCGTACAAGATCTGCAGGGTGCCGCTGGCAAACATGAATGCTTGGTGCGCAAGCTCGGGTCGCAGCAGCAAATGCTTCTAAAAGCGCCAGTAGCGATTCTGGCGCACGGCTCGTGGGAGCCCTTGCCAGCGGCCCGCGCGCAGCAGCGGCAGCAACGCAGGTCTGGCGATTTGCTCGCGTTCAAAGCCAACTTTCGCGATGCAAAACTGCCCGCAGGCTTGCTCTGTGTGCTGGCTTTTGCGGGTGGTTATGGCGGCATTGTGCTTGGCGATGATGGCTTAGTCACACTGGCCTGCTGTATTCGTGTCGACCGCCTGGAGGCCTTGCGCCGAGACGCGCCCGGCATGGCTGCCGGGGATGTCGTCGAGGCGATGCTCAAGCGCGCATGTGCGGGCGTGGCCGAGGCTTTGCACACGGCAACGCGCTGCGGTGTCTGGTTGGCATCGGGCCCACTGGCACCAGGGGTACGTTTGCACGGCAAGGATGCAGCCTTTCGCATCGGCAACGCGGCGGGCGAAGCGCATCCAATTATTGGCGAAGGCATGAGCATGGCGCTGCAATCGGCTTGGATGTTGTGCGCACGATTGATTCGCGCCCGGCGACAAGCGGGCACAGCGGATGCCGCGACATGGCAGCGCGAGGTGCAGTCGCAGTACGCCAGCGAGTGGCGTCGCCACTTTGGCTTCAGGCTACGCTTGGCGGCAGCTTTTTCGCATTTAGCGATGCGCCCCGTTACCTCGCGTGCCTTGCTCGCCGTGATCAGCCTTTGGCCGGCGCTATTGACGCGCGGAGCGGCGTGGGGCGGCAAAGTCCGCTGCGCGGCAGATGTTGCCACGATCACCGAACTGAGCGCGACTACAGACGTGACGTCCAGACATTCGCTCCGAGTCTCACCCGCAGTCAACACATATTTTTGAACACCCATCCGGAGTACGACCATGAGCACCGCAGAGCGCATTCGCGCAATCCTTGTGAAGGATTACAAGCTTGATCCCGAGCACCTGACGCTCGATGCACGGCTTGCAGACTTGGGTGTCGATTCCTTAGGCATGGCCGAACTCATGTTCAATATGGAGGATGAATTCGGCTTGGAGTTGACGAGCGACCCGACGCAGATCGCCACCTTTGGGGATGTGGTGCATTTTATCGATGGCCTCATTGCAGCCAAGTCCGCAAGCAGCGCAGCGCCCGAAGACGAGAGCTACGCTGGGGCGCACGTGTCGGTCAGCAGTGCAATTGGCGCGCAGCTCGTGCCATGAGGCGGGTGGCGGTCACCGGTATCGGCGTCGTTTGCCCACTCGGTCACAGCGCAAGCGAGGTGTTCGAGGGGGCGCGCGTTGGACGCTCCGCCATTCAAAGTCTTCACTTTCCCGGCGCGCACCGATTGACTGCACCATTGGCGGCGACCGTGCAATATTTTGATGCTGCTGAGCATTTCGAACCGCAGCAGCAGCGATTAATGGATCGCGTAAGCCATTTTGCCGTGGTCGCGGCCGATCGCGCTTTTGCCGACGCGAATTGCGAACTGACGCCGGCTGAGCGAATGCGTGCCGGCGTGTTTTTGGGCACAGGTATGGGTGGATCGCAAAGTCTGGACGATGGCTACCAAACGCTTTACGGTGACAAGTCTAATCGCATCAAACCGATGCTCATCCTGCAGGCGATGTATAACGCGCCTGCAGCGTGGATCGGCATTAAGCACGCTTTGCTTGGCCCCAATTTGACCTATTCCACGGCATGCTCGTCCGCTGGCGTGGCCCTCGGCGAAGCGTGGCTAAGGGTGGCGCACGGCATGCTGGACGTGGCAATTGCCGGTGGTTCTGAGGCGCCTTTGTCGCTGGGTTCGCTGAAAGCGTGGGAGGCATTGCATACGCTGGCAGCCACGGATAGCGATGATCCAGCCACCTCGTGTAAACCATTTTCGAAAAATCGCAGCGGCATGGTGCTGGGCGAAGGCGCGGCGCTAGTGGTGCTGGAGCCGTGGGAACGCGCGACGGCACGCGGCGCGACTATTCACGGGGAACTGCTCGGTTACGGATTGAGCACCGACACCGGCCACATCACGCGCCCGAGTGTCGATGGGCAAGCCGCCGCGATAGTCGCCGCGTTACGATCCGCGGGCATCAGCGCCGAGGAGGTGGACTCGATCAACGCGCATGGCACCGGCACGCAGGCCAACGATAGTGTCGAGACCGCAGCCATCAAGCAGGTGTTCGGCGCGCGCGCCAGCCAGATTCCAATCAGCGCCACCAAGGCGATACACGGACACTTGCTCGGCGCCACTGGCGCGCTTGAGTTTGTGCTGTCGCTACTGGCGCTTAAACACGCCGTGGCGCTGCCCACGATGCACCTTCAGGTGCCCGATCCTGAGTGCGATCTGGACTATGTGGCTAATGTAGCCCGAGCCGGCGCGGCGGGGCGCACGATGCTTTCCAACTCCTTCGCTTTTGGCGGCACCAATGTGGTGCTAGCGCTGCGCGCCGCTGATGTTTAGCGTGAAAAACTAGTGTGCTGTTCGCTGTAAGTTCAAGCGTAGGGAACCTTAAAGAACCCTAAGCCAAGCAGTTCAAGTGCAAGGCGCACGGAGCTGGGTCGCTTCCGGCATCCTGCCTTGCGCGACACTCGCACATCCATGGTGCATCGGAACCGCAGTGTACAAGGGGGTATATGAGGGCCGGTGAAGCGGGCTTTCGAGCAGCATGCTGCGAGCCGCTGGGCGCCTGCCAGCTTGCGTGCAATCTGCCACGTAGCGCACTCACCCGATGGACGAACGGGTCGAACGGCCTAAAAACCGTAAGAATCATCGCACTACGGCTCTTGAACAGCGGTCAACTGCGGTTTCTAGGTTTAAACCTCTTGCAAAGCCTCGAAATCGATCTCGTCGAGGCGGCTT
>Ga0105044_10014702_pt1 | contig 10571 bp, 5 predicted proteins | sample MAT01_FD_78092 | JGI IMG/M metagenome (GOLD analysis project Ga0105044, IMG submission 78092) | Freshwater microbial communities from Lake Fryxell liftoff mats and glacier meltwater in Antarctica - MAT-01 | ecosystem: Environmental > Aquatic > Freshwater > Ice > Liftoff microbial mat | place... | reverse complement strand
GTTGCTCGAACACGACCCAGTGATTGCCGCTGAAATTCGTGGGCTCTACGATCACGTGCTGGTGGACGAGTATCAGGATACCAATCCGCTGCAGTCTCGCATATTGCGCGCGTTATGCACGAGCGGTCGCATTACGGTGGTGGGCGACGATGCGCAAAGCATCTACTCGTTCCGCGGCGCGACCATCCGGAATATTCTCGATTTCCCGTCGCAGTTTCCGGGCACCCGCATTGTCACGCTCGAGCGCAACTATCGCTCGGTCGAGCCGATTCTCGAGACGACGAACGCCCTGATCTCACGCAGTCTGGAGCGATACTCGAAGCAGCTGTGGACGGAGCGCACCGGTGGCGAGCCGCCGTGGTTGGTGACGGTGCGTGATGAACACGAGCAGACCAAGTTCGTGGTGGACCGACTGCTGCAGTTGCACGAGGAAGGCATTCCGTTGCGCGAGATTGCGGTGCTCTTCCGCGCGGGGTACCTGTCGGCCGATCTGGAAATCGAACTGGCCAACCGACGCATTCCGTACGAGAAGTGGGGCGGTCTCAAGTTTCTCGAAGCGGCGCACATCAAGGACATTCTCGCGTTCCTCCGGGTCCTCGAAAATCCGCGTGATGAGGTGAGTTGGTACCGCCTGCTGCGACTGCTCCCCGGCGTTGGGGAGGCCACGGCCAAGGCCGCCGTCGATCTGCTGGCGCAACATGGATGGGAGCCGATGGCGATCGGTGCGGTGCGCGCACCGTCACGCGCACGTCCGGGCCTACACGCACTCTCGGCGCTGCTCGACGGCATGCGACGCGTGAACACCCACGCACCGGCGGAAGCGATTCGGTTGGTGCGGCAGCTATACGATCCGATTCTCAAGGCCACCTACGACGACGCGCCCCCACGTCTCGCGGATCTCGATCAACTCGAAGTGATTGCTGCGGGCTATCCGGACCGCGCCACCTTCCTTTCCGCGCTCGCGCTCGAACCACCGTCCAACACGCAGGACCTCGCGGTCGGCAGCAATGACGACGACAACGACGCGCTCATCCTCTCCACGGCGCATTCGTCGAAGGGGAAAGAGTTCGACGTGGTGTTCGTGATCTGGGCAGCGGACGGAATCTTCCCGATGGCGCGCACGGCGGGCGACGAGGCACAGATCGACGAAGAGCGTCGACTGCTGTACGTGGCGATGACCCGCGCGCGTGATCAGCTGTACGTCACGTACCCGCTGCACAGCTACCCCACGCGCACCGGTGCGGACTTCGCCTATGGGCAGCTGTCCCGTTTTCTGGACCCCGGTGTGCGAGCGACGATGCAACGGGTGACGCTGGCACCGGAGCCGCTGCAGGCACTGCCGGCGCCGAGGATTGAGTCGACGATGGATTTGCGGGCGTTGTTGCGCGGGAAGTTCGGGGGGTAAGTCCACCATTCGTCGTGTCATCATGAGACCACAGCAGGTTCGCTCAAATAGTTTCGCGATCTTCGCGGCTGCCGTTGCCGTTCTTTCTGCCGCGACAAGCGCTGGTGCCCAGAGCACAGCGGCCAAGCGGACCCAAGCCAAGCCGTTGGCGGTGAAAGATTTGTTCGCACTGACGGCAACGCTGCCCGTAGACCCGGCCGTGCGTATCGGGACGCTGCCGAACGGGATTCGTTACTACGTGCGTCGCAACGCCAAGCCGGAGCAGCGCGCCGAGTTGCGGCTGGTGGTGAATGCCGGCTCGATTCTGGAGGACGACGATCAGCAGGGGCTGGCGCACTTCATCGAGCACATGGCGTTCAACGGCACGAAGAGCTTTGCGAAGAACGATATCGTGAAGTACTTGGAGTCGATTGGCGTACGTTTCGGTGCCGACCTGAATGCGCAGACTGGCTTTGACGAAACGATCTACATTCTGCCGGTACCCACCGACAGTGCGGGCATTCTGCAGAAGAGTTTCCGCTTTCTCGGCGACGTCGCGTCGGGGGTACTGTTCGACTCTACGGAGGTCGTCGCAGAGCGTGGGGTTGTGTTGTCCGAGTGGCGCATTGGACTTGGCGCCGGGGAGCGCATTCGCGCCAAGCAGTTCCCCGTGATCTTGCAAGGCTCCCGCTATGCCGATCGACTGCCCATCGGCAAGCCGGAAATTCTCGAGAAGGCCAACCCTGCCCCGCTCAAGCGATTCTGGCGCGACTGGTATCGTCCCGATCTGATGGCCGTGATTGCCGTTGGCGATGCGAACCCGGATACGCTGCAAGCCCTGATCAATCGCACGTTCGGGAACATCCCCAAGCGCACGACTGAACGCCCACGTATCAACGCGTCGGTTCCCAAGCATGATTCAACACTGGTGACCATTGCGACCGATCAGGAAATCACGTCGTCGTCCGTTGGCGTGCTGTGGAAGCTGCCACCAACCGGCACCAGGCAGGTGAGCGATCTGCGTCGCAACATGATGCAGAACCTGTACGACACCATGCTCAACCAGCGGTTTTCCGAGCTGTCGCGCAAACCCGATGCGGCGTTCACCGGCGCGGGTGGCGGCGGCGGAAATTTTGTGCGTGGCGCGGACTACTACTCCCTCGATGCCGAAGCGAAAGAAGGCAAGCTGCTCGAATCGCTACAACTGCTGTTGACGGAGTCGGAGCGTGTGCAGCGGCATGGATTTCTGGCGGCCGAATTCGATCGCGCGCGCACGAGCCTGCTGCGTGGCTACGAACGCGCCTACGCCGAGCGCGACAAAACCCCGTCGGAATCATTCGTCAGCGAGTACATCGACCATTATCTGTCGGGCGATGCAATTCCGGGGATCGCGTATGAATACGAAGCCGCGAAGCGCCTGTTGCCAAAAATCACGCTCGCCGAAGTGAATGCGTTGGGGAACGAGCGTGGTGGCGCGTCGAACCGCGTGGTGACCGTGACGATGCCGGAGAAGGCGGGGCTCACGCCGCCGACGGAAGCGCAGGTGCGGAACGTGTTTCGCACGGTGGCCGCATCGACGATTGCGGCGTGGACCGAGACGGTGGCCGACGGCGCGCTGGTGGGGAAGGTGCCGACGGCTGGCCGCGTTGTGACTGAGAAGCAGTACGACGCGATCGCGATGACCGAATGGACGTTGTCGAACGGGATCAAGGTGTATGTGAAGCCGACGGACTTCACCGCTGACCAGATTTTGATGACCGCGTGGAGCCCGGGCGGCGTGAGTCTCATGCCGGACAGCGCGGTGTTCAAGACGGCACTCACCGCTGGTGTGCTGGCCAATGGCGGCGCGGGCGACTTCTCGCTCACTGATTTGAGCAAGAAGCTGACAGGAAAGGTGGCCAGTGTATCGCCGAACATCACGGATCTCAGCGAAGGGCTCACGGGTCGCGCCTCGCCGCGCGATCTGGAAACGTTGCTGCAACTCACCTGGTTGCGCATGACGGCGCCGCGGGCCGACAGTGGAGCGTTTCAGGCGCTACTGCAGAACTTCGAGAATCAGTTGCGCAACAAGGATGCGAATCCTGCTGCGGTGTTTCAGGACACGGTACAGATGACGTTGGCCAACGGCAGCGCACGCGCGCGCCCGCTTTCCGTGGAGCGGTTGAAGGAGCTCGATCTCGGGCAGATGCTCGCCATCTATCGCGACCGTTTTGGCGATGCCGGTGACTTCTCGTTTCTGTTTGTCGGCAACGTCGACATCGCGGCGCTCAAGCCGCTGGTTGAGCAGTGGCTGGCGCCGCTGCCAACGACCGGGCGCACGGAGAGCTGGCGGGATGTCGGCCCCAGACAGTTCACGGGGCACATCGAGAAAACCGTGCGCAAGGGACTCGCGCCGCAGAGCGAGACAGTGATGATGCTCTCTGGTACCGGCGAATGGAGCCGAGAGCAGTCGTATCTGATTTCGTCGGTGAGCGAGCTGCTGGAGATGCGCCTGGTCGACCGCCTGCGCGAAGCACTGGGCGCGACCTACGCCGTGAGCGCGAATGCGGGGCTGTCCCGTCGTCCGCGTCAGGAATGGCAGGTGATGATCGATTTCGGATCGGCGCCGGAGAAGGCGGACACGCTGTACAAGGCGGTGTTGCAGGAGCTCGACTCGCTGCGCCGTGTGCCGCCGAGTGCCGCGGAGGTGGAGCGGGTGCGGGAGCAGCAGCGTCGTGGGCTCGAGGTTTCGCGCAAGCAGAACAACTGGTGGGCCGTGACGCTTCGTGATCGGCTCGAGAACGGCGATGATCCGACGACGGTGTTCAGTCGCGAGGCGCTGATTGCTGGTCTGACAGCGGAGAAGCTGTTGGCGGCGGCCAAGGTGTATTTGAGCGAGACCAATCGCGCGCGCTTTGTGTTGTTACCCGAACCGAAGCAGCCGTAGGGGAGCTTTCGTGAAGAACGTTGCCGCTCGTGTTATTACGCCTACGGGGCGAGCGGCTGTCCTGCATCGTCGGAGATCAGCACCCACACCGTGCGGGTCCGCTTGGAGTAGAGCAGCCGCACGGTGACATCGCGCGGGTTCTGCTTGAATGCGAAGTGAAAGCGGAATGAGGTGTCGAGGGCTTCACGGATGACGCCTTCCTTGAAGCGTCCATAGAAATCCTGGACTTTCGTGCAGGGCGCGATCTCGGTGAAGAACTGCTTCCCGATGGCGTCTTCTTTGCGAAGCGCCGCCAGCCTTGACTCGACGGCATTGTAGTTGAGGATCCGTCCGGCCGGGTCGAGTTGGATCATGCCATACGGCAGCCGATCGAGTTCATCGGTGCTCATTCCGTCAGCGGCTTCGAGGACTTCGTTGACGGTGTGCGTGTGGCGCAGCTGCGGCGTGATTGGGTCGGGCATGGTCGAGAGTCTCACTCGGTTGTGGGCACCCTTCTTCGCGTCTTCTGGGTGTGGCTCCAACCCGATCACCGTGATCTGCCTGCGGTTAGGGCCGTAGACCCAGAAGAGCCGTCCGGCCGCCGGGGTGTTGTTCGCAAGGTACGATACGAAGACTTTCTGCCCGTAGCGCTGAGTCAGTTCGTCGATCTCGTGGCTCTGCAGCACTGCATGCTTCGGGTCGGTGCCGAGATGCTTGACGGCCTTGGCGAACTGCTTTGCCAAAACGCGTTCCTCCCCGTTCAGGGTCCGGGCGACCGCGCCGACGTTCAGGGACTGCCAGAGGTCGCGCATGTCCGGCACGCCCATGAAGACCTCAAAGACCATTGGCGGGCGCCACGGCCGTCAGTCTTCCCCGAGCGCTGCCAGAATTTCGTCCGGGCTGACAGCGGGCCCCACGACTCCGTTCGCGAGATTGTCGATGGCGGTGTCCATCCTGTGCAAGGTGCGCAGGGAGATGGTCGGGTCCGCAAGCACGCGGGGGTAGAGCTCGATGTGCCCGTCGTCGAACACCTTCACGTGGTAGTGGTCAAACACAGCAATCGCGGGCAGAGTGATTCGGTTCCGCGACTCCTTTTTGACATCCATCTCCGCAATGACGGTCATCGATCCTCTCTCGGGTGGTTAGCGACTACGCCAGACCGCGACCTCGGCGACCCACCCTTGGACGGTAAGCTCGGTCCGCTCGACGGTCAACCCCATCGGGGAATACCCCGTGTGGGTAAGGCTGGAAGCGGGGGGGGTCGAGGCCACCGAACGCACCTGGGAGTTCCGGCTGAGCAATGCTCAACAGGTCCTGCACCGCATCAGGCGCAGCTATGCGCGCTCGAGGGTGAACACCGTGATTTCGGGTCGGGCGTTGAAGCGCACCGGCAGTGAATGTCCGATACCGCGGTTGATGTACATGCGTCGGCCATGTCCAACCTGGTACTCGCCGGCGGAGTAGCGCTTGTTGCGCACAGGAAGAATTGGCGGCGGGAGGAATGGAGCCTTGCACTGCCCGCCGTGCGTGTGCCCGGAGAGAATCCACCCATCATAGTCGCCCCATCCCGGCAGATCGACGGTATCGGGGTTGTGGGAGAGCACGATCGTGGGGAGCGACGGGTCGGCGTGGGCGAACGCGCGACGCACGTCGAACTGGTGGGCCCACAGCTCGCCCATCCCAACAACCTGCAGCCCGCCGACAACCGCGGAGGTGTTGGATAGCATCTGCGTACCTGCAGCGCTCAACATCGACGAAAGTCGGGCAGCGACGGGCAGCTCCGACCAGAAGGCGCCGTAGTCGTGATTGCCCATCACGCCGACGGTACCCACGCGACCGCGCGGCAGGTCGCCGTACACGCGCTCGACCTGCGCGAAGATGCCGTCATGCGGCGTGATGAAGTCGCCGGTATACGCGACAATGTCGGGGTTGAGCGCGCGCACCTGCGCGAAAACGTCGCCGATGAAGGCGTCGGGGACGACGGCGCCGACGTGCAGATCAGACAGCTGCACCAGCGTTTTCCCCTCGAGCGCCGAGGGCAGATTGCTGACGGGCATTTTGCGGTGTACCACGGCGGTCCAGTACGGCTCGCCAAAGCGCGTGTACCCCCCCGTTACCGCGACTCCGGCGACGACGCTCGCGGCCGCGTACAGAAACTGACGACGATTCACCATAAGGTTTGAAGATAATGAGCGGCTACAGCGGGCGCGTTTAGCGGTAGGCAGCGGCCAAGGGGCCAACTACAAGTTTTGAGTGGTGAGTTCGAGTTACGGGTTTGCAGTCACTCACCGTAAGGTGGCGGGTGTCACTGCGAACTAGACACTCGAACTCACCACTGGCAACTGAGAGGTTTTTGCAGCGCGTAGCCCGACCAACACGTATCCTAGGGTTGGCCGCCGGTGCCTCCACGCCCGGCCTGTTCCAGCCCATTTCCATTTTCTGAGCCCCACATGATGACTCCGCTCCGTTCGTTGCGCTGGCCTGCGCTGCTGAGTGCTGCAGCGCTGGTGGCACCGCCGCTGTTTGCGCAAAACTCTGCCGGCAGCGCCAGCACTGCGGCATCGAGCGGATGGGATCCGCAGACGATTCTGAAGACCGAATCGTTTGTGAAGCCACCGTCTTCGGTGACGGACATCATCCTGGCGCCGCGCGTGGATATCTCGTTCCCGTCGCCGAACGCGTCGCGGACGTGGTTTCTGCGCGCGACCGGCGATGCGCGCGGCGACATCCAGCTTTACGGCAAGCCACACATCTACCTCGGCGGCCTCCAGGTCGATACCAAAGCGAATCGCGCGCGTTCGTTGACGACGAGCAATCGTCATGGTCTTGAGCTGGTCGATCCGAAGACGGGTACGGCGCGCGCAATCACCACGCCTGCGGGTGCAAGCATCTCGTCGCCGATTTGGTCGCCGAGTGGGACGCAGGTTGCTTTCATCGCAAACTTTGATGATGCGAGCTACGTGTACGTCGCCGATGCTGCGTCTGGAAAGTCGGTGGCGTTGGCGAAGGCCGCACTGCTTGCGACGTTGTCCACGGACATCGCGTTCACTGCTGACGGCAAGTCGATCATTGCGGTATTGGTGCCCGATGGTCGGGGCGCTCCGCCCGAGCATGGAAAGAATGGCGTGGAAGACGGCCCGATGGTGCGCCTGACGAATTCGAAGGCGCTGCCGCAGCCGGTGCACGCGAGCCTGTTGCAGGATCCGCATGACAAGGCGCTGCTCAAGTACTATGGCACGGGTCAGCTCGCGCTGATCGATGTGAAGACCAAGGCCGTGAAGAAGATCGGCGCACCGCGCATGATCCGCGATGTGGATGCGTCGAGCGACGGTGCGTATCTGCGCGTGACGGTGATGACGGAGCCGTTTTCGTATCTCGTTCCGATCACGAACTTCGGCACGGTGCAGGAGTTGTGGGATGCGAGCGGCAAGATGATTACGACGTTGGCGACGACGCAGCTGCGTGAAGGCGCGCCGGCCGACAACGGTGACGCGGCCGCGTTCGGTCGTGGTGGTGCGGGTGGCGCGCCGACTGACACGGGCAAGCGCAACATCGCGTGGAATCCGGTTGGTCCGGGCCTTGTGTACATGCAGTCGGTGTTTGCGGCGAATGGTGCGGGCAACGGCGCAGCTCCCGCAGGAGCAGCCGCTGGCCTTGGTGGGCGTGCCGGTGCACCGGTCGGTCGTGGTGGCGCAGCAGCGCGTCCGCAACCGACTGGCGTGAAGTACATGCAGTGGTTGCCGCCGTTTGGTTTGAACGACACCAGGATCATCTACGAGGCTGGCGCGCAGCTCACGACGGTTGCATACAGCGCCGACGGCAAGATGATGTTTGTGATTGACAGCGGCGCGACGTACGCGATGCGTTTGCCGGACATGACGAAGCGCTACAGCCTTGGTCGCAGCGTGACGATTCCTGCAGGCGGTGGGCGCGGCTTGGGTGCGGGTGGCGGCGGTCGTGGCGGCGCTGACACCACAAACGTCGGTGGCGCGCTCGCGACCAAGCTCGGCCCCAATGGTCAGTCGTTTGTGATGGTCTCGAGCGATGCGAAGAGCGTGATTTTGCAGGGGACCACGACGCCCGCGAGCGCTTGGAGCACGCAGGCACCGCGTCCGTGGGTGGACAAGGTCGACATCGAAACGGCAGCGCGCACGCGCGTGTTCGAAAGTCCCGCCGACGCGTACGACGAAATCGTGGCGCCGCTGAATGACGACTACACGCAGTTCCTCTATCGTCACGAATCGCCAACGGTCGTTCCTGATGTGTGGCTGAAGGACGTTGCGGCCAACACGACCAAGAAGCTGACGAACAACAGGGATGTGAGCCCGGCCGTTTCGAAGGCGATTCGCAAGCGCTTTCAGGTGACGCGTCCGCGCGATGGGAACAAGATGTGGGTGGACGTGACCTTGCCGGCGGACTGGACGCCCGGTGCAAAGCTGCCCGGCATCATCTGGTTCTACCCGTTCGAGTACACGTCCCAGGCCGAATACGAGCGTTCCAAGTACGCCACGAACATCAATCGCTTCCCCGATGTGCCGGCCTCGCGCCCCGCATCGAGCACGAAGCTGTGGGTGACGCAGGGGTACACGGTGATCGAACCGGACATTCCGATCTGGGGTGACTCCGGCCGGATGAACGACAACTACACGCGCGACCTGAAAGAAAATCTGGATGCCGTGGTGGATGCCGTCGTCGAGCTGGGCTACGTCGATCGCAACAAGATGGGAATCGGTGGCCACAGTTACGGTGCGTTCAGCACCGTGAACGCCCTCACGCTGACCCCGTACTTCAAGGCTGGTATCGCCGGCGACGGCATGTACAATCGCAGCCTGACACCGTTCGGCTTCCAGAGCGAGCGTCGCAACTTCTTCCAGGCGCAGGACACGTATCTCGACATGTCGCCGTTCTACCGCGCCGACAAGATCGCTGGTGCGCTGCTCATGTATCACGCCACCGAAGATCAGAACACGGGCACCGCGCTCATCAGCTCACAGCGCATGTTCCTCGCGCTGCAGGGACTGGGCAAGCCGGCGTCGCTCTACATGTATCCGTACGAAGATCACAGCGTCGCGACGTATGCCAGCGACCTCGACCTGTGGGCGCGTTGGTTGGCGTGGTTCGATGTGTACGTGAAGAATCCGAAGACGGACGTGAAAGCCACGACATTCACGCCGTGACTCTTGCGACCACTTTTCGCAATACGCGGGGCGTTTGACGTTGCTAACGTTTGACAATCGCTTCATCACGCAGTTGCCGGGCGACGCAGACAGTCGCCCGGTTCCACGGCAGGTGGTCGGCGCGTGCTGGTCTCCAGCTGCGCCGACTCCTGTTTCTGCACCAACGTTGTTGGCGTATTCACGCGAGATGGCCGACGCGCTGGGGCTGTCGCGTGCGTTCGTGGAGAGCAAGGAATTCGTGCAGGTGTTTGCCGGCAATGCGTTGATGGACGGCATGACGCCGTTTGCGGCGTGCTATGGCGGGCACCAGTTCGGCAATTGGGCCGGACAATTGGGTGATGGCCGCGCGATCTCGCTTGGCGAAATTGTGAATGCGCAAGGCGCACGGTGGGAGCTGCAACTCAAGGGTGCGGGGCGCACGCCGTATTCGCGACACGCTGATGGCCGGGCGGTGCTGCGTTCATCCATCCGCGAGTTTCTGTGCAGCGAAGCGATGCACCATCTGGGCGTGCCGACAACCCGTGCGCTGTCGCTCGTGGCAACCGGCGACGACGTGGTGCGCGACATGTTTTACAACGGGAACGCACGCGCTGAACGGGGTGCGATTGTCTGTCGTGTGGCACCATCGTTCATCAGGTTCGGCAACTTCGAGATTCTGGCCGCGCGTGGCGATCACGCGCTGTTGCAGCAGTTGGTCGACTTCACGATTGCGCGCGACTTTCCGCACATTGACAGCGCGGATCCGGCCCGTATCGGGCGATGGTTTGCCGACGTTTGTGCGCGCACCGCCACGATGATTACTGGGTGGATGCGTGTTGGGTTCACGCATGGCGTCATGAACACCGACAACATGTCGATCCTTGGTTTGACGATCGACTACGGTCCGTATGGCTGGGTCGACAACTTCGATCCGGACTGGACGCCGAATACGACGGACAGCGCCGAGCATCGGTATGCGTTCGCCAAACAGCCGGCGGTCGCACTGTGGAATCTCGCGCGTTTGGCAGAAGCGCTGGTTGTCATTCCCGCTGATCCCGACACGATTACTGCGGGGCTCGATGTCTATCGCGCGACGTTCAACCGTGAGTACACCGGGATGATGGCG
>Ga0105044_10014701_pt1 | contig 10572 bp, 5 predicted proteins | sample MAT01_FD_78092 | JGI IMG/M metagenome (GOLD analysis project Ga0105044, IMG submission 78092) | Freshwater microbial communities from Lake Fryxell liftoff mats and glacier meltwater in Antarctica - MAT-01 | ecosystem: Environmental > Aquatic > Freshwater > Ice > Liftoff microbial mat | place... | reverse complement strand
TGCGAAGGAACGCTTCAAACGTCTGCACGTTGTTGATTTTGCCTTCGGTGTACACACCGGTTATTTCAACCGGTCCGCCGCGGATGCCGGGCTTCGGGCGCAGGGTCACGTAGAGCGGCAACTGTTCGGTGCCGAAGACATTCTTCTGGAACTTGCGGTTGATGCGGGCATCGACTTCCCGACCTTCGTTGTCGGGCGGTGCCTCGTAGAAGACGGGCGGGATCTCGTCGGTGTACAGTTGCACTAATCGGAACTGCTTCATCAGGCTTGCGACGCCCGGTTGCGGGAACACGTCTTTCTCATTCAGCTTACAGTTGGTGCAGGTGACGCCGGTGAAGTCGATGAAGATCGGCTCGCCGGTGGCGCGTGACTCTTCAATCGCGCGCTTGAGGTCGGCCGACCATGACTCGCCGCCGATCACTTCCGCCCCGCCCGGCTCGGGCAGCAGGAACGCGTCGACCCACGCGAAGATGGTGCCGCCGGGGCGCTGCTTGCCCTGTCCGCCGCCGGTGAACAGGCCGGGCATGAGGTAGAGGGCGACACTGATGCTGACCAACCCGAACAGCATACGCGTGACGCCGATATGGTCCTGCGGTTCATCGTGCGGCAGACGGTACAGGTTCAAGAGGTACAGACCTGCCAGAATCAGGATGACGATGTACATGCTCAACACGAAGTCGTACGTGAAGAGGGCCGGGGGTGACACCCAGCGCAGTTCGGCCGTACGCAGAAACTTCAGCGCGGCCGCGAGTTCGAGGAAGCCCATCACCACTTTGATCGTGTTCATCCAACTGCCGCTCTTGGGCACTTTTTTCAGCAGGCTGGGGAAGATGGCCAGCAGAAAGAACGGGGCTGCAAAGGTTCCCGCGAAGGAAAAGGCCCCGGCCGCGAGTTGCAGGTTCGAGAACTTGCCCGATGACACCATGCCCGCGAAGCCGCCCAGGAACGGGGCCACGCAGGTGAAGCTGACGATGCTGAACGACAGGGCCATGAAGATGACCCCGCCATAGCCGCCGCTGCCTTCCCGCTTCGATGTGAAGCGCACCATGAAGTTCGGCAGCACCAGATCGAACATGCCGAACAGGCTCATGGCGAAGACGATGAACAGGATGCCGAGGGCCGTGTTCATGTACGGATTGACCGCCAGCCGGCTGAAGAAGCTCAGGAAGAACAGCGCCGCGGTACCAAGCACAACGACAATAGTGATCGTGTAGACGGTTGCCATCGCGATCGGGTTGTGCAGCTTCTTTTCGCCCTGCTTCAGGAAATAGCTGACCGTGATGGGGATCATCGGAAAGACGCACGGCGTCAGCAACGTGACCGCGCCCCAGAACATGGCCGTCAGCACGAAGGTGAGGAAGCCGGTGTTGTCGGTTTCGAACTTCGGCAGCATCGCTTCCACGGCAGCCATGTCGGCTGCGTAGTTCGTGCCCGCGGGGATGCGCAGGCCGGACTTTTTCGCGTTTGATTCAAGGCCGTTGCTGGGCAACGGCGGAGTATCCTTCTTGGCGGGAACTTCTGCTTTTTTCGCCTCATCAGCGGCGGCGAGCAAAACGCGGTCGTGGATTGCGCGATCCTTCGCGCTGATGTCGATCGCGGGACCATCGAGAATCGTCAGCACTGCAGTCTTGGTGACACGTTCGGGATTCAGGCACGCTTCGGTCGTCGTACCGTCTGCGTTCTTTCGTTCGACACAGGCAATGACGTTGAGGCCGACTTTGACATCCTGTTTCCCCGCCATCGCGTCCGGCCGCACAATCGCCGCGATGCGCCACTCAACGGATTGCTTGTAGTAGCGTTTCTCGCCGAGGCTCCCCACAGTGGCGGTCCGAAACGGCGGATCGGTAATCGGCCCCGCACCCTTGACGCCTTCGAGAAACACCACACTGGCAGTTGAAGGCAAAGTGATGCGGGTTTTCGAGGCGCTGATCTCAGGGTTCGGCTGCAACGTCGGGTAGGTCAACCAATTGTCGGCCAGATTGATCGTCACCACAAGAGACACCACCTGCCCCGGCTTGGCCTCGGTCGGGTCGAAACGCACGTCGATCGACTTGACCGCATTGGCGAAAGTATCATCCGCGGAGCGCCCCGCGGGCGCGAGAAGGGCGAGGCAGAGGAGAGGAAGGAGTTTGTTCATGAATTGTCCACGGAGATGCAACGTGCGTCCCGTTGGGACGCACGCTAAACGGGCGCGACACATACATTACTTCTGCAGCGCCTTGTCGACTTCCGCCTGATACCGCTGGTCGATGGCGACCGACTTGCCTGCCACCTTCAATGTCGCTTCCAATTCGAACGGCTTGGGCGGCAGGCAGTTGTCCTTATCGCAGACGAGGACGCGGAACTTGATCTTCGAAGATACCGTGCCCGCCGGAGTGGTCGGCAGGACCACGGCCTTGCGTTCCCAAGTCGCTCCGCCGGGGTAATACAGCATCTTCTCGATTTGTGCCAGCGGTTCCGCCTTCTCTTTTGCACCGGGCGGGTCGAACATCTCGCCGACGTAGACAATGTCGCCCGGTGCCGGGAACGTGACCTTGTTGCTCTGAGCGCGTGCGCCCGGGTCTTCCTGCTTGAGCGGGTAGGTATGCCAGCCGTCCATCAACTGCACGGTGATCTTCAGCGTGACGGTTTCACCGGGCCGGGCCGTGGCCGGTTCAAACGTGGCCTCGGCCTTTTTGATGATCTCATTGATTGTCGGCTGTGCCGACGCGCTGGAGACGATCAACAGGGCAGACAGAGCGATGGCGAAAAGTTTCATCCTGATATTCCTTGGGTCATACGGCCGCCCCGTCGGGGCGGCCGCTAAACGGGTCACTTGGAGTTCTTCAAGAACTCGATGAACTTGTCGATGTGGTTGATCTTGCCTTCGTTGTAGGTGCCAACCACGTCGAACTTGCCATCGCCGAGCGGTTTGACGACAGCGTACAGCGGCAACTGTTCGGTCTTGAAGACCGCCTTCTGGAACCTGCGGTTGATGGCCGCGTGGTCTTCCCGCACGTCGTCGTCGGGGGCTTTGCCGTAGAACTTCGCGGGAATCTCATCGGAGTACAATTGCACGCGCACGAACGGCTTGAACGCGGCCTTCACTTCATCCTTCGAGAACACGTCTTTCTCGTTGATCTTGCAGTTGATGCAGGTGACGCCGGTGCAGTCGATGAACACCAGCGACTTGGCCTTCTCGGCCTCCGCCAGCGCAGCCGCCAGATCGGCATGCCATGACAGGCCATCGATTTCGACGGGCTTCAGGCCCGCGTTGGCCGGCGGGGCGACATCGGCCGCGGGCAGCAGGGCAAGAAACACAAGAGCGTACATGCGGGTTACTCCTTGATCGGCTTGGCCGGCCTGTGATCAATGCAAAAGAAGACAACCACGGATTTCACGGATAGCACAGATGAGAATGCCTTACTGTGACGAATCATTGCTTTCTTATCCGTGTACATCCGTGTTATCCGTGGTCAAATCTTCTTGTCTTGCGTCAGCGTGCCCCTACTCCTTCGGCAGCACAACGGGGGGTACGTCCTTCAGTTCGAGCGTGCTGACCGCCTTCGTCTTCAGATCGACGATGCGGATGCGGTGGGCGTTCGTGTCAGCCACGTACAGCTTGCCGTCCGCAATGCTCAGGCCCGCCGGTTCGTTGAACAGCGGCTCTTCGCCCTTTTTCGGCTCGCTGCCCACGAAGGAGCCGACGTTGCCGGTCTTCAGGTCGATGGTCCTGATCTTGCTGTTGTAGGTGTCGGCCACGTAGACCGTGCCGTTGTCATAAGCCACGCCGATCGCGTGCTGCAGACGTGCTTCCTTGCCGGGGCCGTCAATGTCACCGAACTCGAAGAGGCCTTCGCCCACCAGCGTTTCCACCCGGCCCTTGCCGTTCATCGGCACCCGGCGGATGGCGCTGACTTCCGGGTCGGCCACATAGAGATAAGTGCCGTCGCTCGCCAAGCCGCTCGGCTGAGCGAAGCGGGCGGCGAACAGCGGTCCATCCTTGATGTTCTCCCGGCCGTCGCCGGCATAGAGGTCGAGCATGCCGTCTTTCAGGTTCAATGTCCAAATCTGGTGATGGCCGGCCATGGCGATGAACAGCTTGTCGCCCTCGCGATGCAGCGCCCACGGGCTGTTGAGGCCGCGTTCCAGGGCGGGGCCGCCCTCGGAGCGGTCACGATCCTGTTCGCCGGTGCCGGCAATCGTCTTCACCGTGCGCGCCTTCAGGTTCAACTCACGGAGCAGGTGATTGCGGCGGTCAGCCACATAGAGCGTGTTGCCGTCCGCACTCAGGGCCATGCCCTGCGGGTCATCGAACTGGGCCTTCTCGAATGCACCGTCGGTCTTGCCCGGTGTCCCGAGGCCGGCGATGTCGAGCTTCTTGCCATCCATGTCCGTGATCACGATGCGATGATCGGTACTGTCCGCGATGAAGATTCGCTTGCCCTTCGCATCGGCGAGAACCTTACCGGGGAAGTAAAGCGACGTCGGCTTATCGCGGAACTTGGCCGTGTCGAAGCGGATCGGCTTTTCGTTGAGCGTCTTCTTTTCCCGGTGGATCTTGATCAGCTTCTCGATATACGCGTCGAGGATCTTAAAGCGCCCCTCGCCTGATGTCATACCGAGCAGGTTGCCTTCCGGGTCAATCAGCGCCAGTGTCGGCCACGAGTTGGCATCGTACGCCTGCCAGATTTTCATGTCGGCATCGTTCACCACGGGATGGTGAATCTCGTAGCGCAGCAGCGCCTTGCGGATGCTTTCGCTGTTCTTCTCGTTCTCGAACTTGGCGGAGTGAACGCCGATGACGACGAGTTCGTTGGGGTACTTCTTTTCGAGCTTCGCCAAGTCCGGCAGCGTGTGGATGCAGTTGATGCAACAGAGTGTCCAGAAGTCGAGAAGGACGATCTTTCCCTTCAGGTCCTTCAGCTTGATCGGTGCCCCGGTGTTCAGCCAGGCGGTGCCGCCTTCGAGTTCGGGGGCCGGCATCAGTTCATCCGCCGGCGCGGGTGCCTTGCCTTTCGGCTGCGGCTGAGCCTGCGTCGCCTCGGGCCGGGGCAGGACGACGATGATCAGGGCCAGGACCATTCCCAGCAGGGCGGCCATGCCCAGCGGGGCGGCCCAGGGCCAACGCGATGCAGGGGCAGGCGACTGTTGCTCGGCAGACATCGGCTTCGTCTCCTCGACCGGGGGTGCGGTTAGCGGCTGCCCGTATCTTAGCCGGGCGAGGCGATGGCGGGAACAGGGATTCAGACGTTCGCCACGGGATGAGGTTTCAAAGATTTTCGGGCAATCATGCGCTGGCGGATGATCATTCCCGCAAACAGGGCAAGGCAGGCAATCAGGAGGAAGTGTTCCGGCTCAGGGGCGGCCGTGTAGTTGATGACGAGATTGTTGCCGACCAGCGACGCGTTGAACAGCCCGGTGCTGATGTTGTTCACACCGGTCCAATTCGTGTTCGTCGTCGTGAACGAGTTGGTGGTGATGGTGCTGACGCTGCCGAACGTGGCGATCGTCCATGAATAGTTGCTGAACGCGTTGAAGCCGTTGACATCACCCGCAGCCACGATGTTGATCGTGAACCGTGACCCCGACACGGCGGTGCCGCTGCCCACGCCGCTGACGCTGAGGAAATCCCAGTTGGTGCCTTGTGTTCCGAGCGTCGGAATGCTGTTGACCTCCCAGACATAGCTGCCACCGGCGTTGGCGGCGAAGCTGGCGCTGGAGAACGTGCCGATCAACTGGGCCGCCCCCGGGGTGACGATGCCGTTCACCGTTACAGTGGAACTGATCGTCCCCGATCCGCCCACGGCAGCGCTGCTGGCAACCGTCGTGGCCGAGGCCGTGCTGCCGTTGACGATCAAGGCGCCGGCCGAAACCGTCGTGGTGCCGCCGTAGGTGCTGGTGCCCGCGAGCGTCTGGCTGCCGGCCCCCTGTTTGATCAGGGCGACGCTGCCGCCGGTAACTGCGCCGCTGTAAGTGTAGTGGAAGGCCCCGGTGTTGATCGTCAGCGTCGCGGCGGTGGACGAGGTGACGACGTTGGAGTTGCCGGCCGTGTTTCCTTCGGCCGTCGAAAGACCGGCGATCGCCTGGCTGCTCCCCTGCAGTTCAAGGATGCCCGGCGTGCTGCTGTTGGGGGCTCCCATGCTCACAACCGTGGTTGACGGCAGTACCCCGACCGCGAGCGTCCGCAGCGTACCGGCCTGAACCGAGGTCATTCCCTGATAGTTGTTGGTGGCATTCGACAGCGTGACGATGCCCGTTCCCGTCTTGCTCAGGCTGCCTGGCCCGGTGACTTGACCCGTGACATTCATGACGCCTGTGGTATTGGCCTGCAGGCTGCCGCCGGCTTCGCCCAGGCGGATGCTCCGCGGAGCCGATGTGCCCATGAGCGTGACCGAGCCCGTTGTGGCCGAGAAGTTCAAGGTTCCGCCGCCGAGCGTGATGCCGCCCGCCGCGTTGGAACCATCGCCGATGCCGCCGATCTGCGCGTTCGTCGTGAAGTCGACGCGGGCGTTGCCGTTGATGAACAAGCCGCCGGTGAAGTCGCTCACGCCGGTGTTGGTTGACTGGAACACCAAGCCGTTGTTAGTCACATCGAGACTGGACACCACCACGCCCGCAGTGCCGGTGATGCGTGATGTGCTTCTTATCAACACATCAAGTCCACTGACATAGATGTAGCCGGTGTTGCCCCCGAAGTTGAGAGTCGGCCCGTTGAGTTGTAGACCGAAGAAAGTCGTTACTGCGCCGCTGGCAATGGTCAACGTCGCACCGCCGGTCATGATCGGCTGTCCGAATACGCCATCCACCGCGAGCGAGTTGATCGAAATCGGCGACGAGCCGATGTTCATGCTGCCCGAAGTGGGGTTAAAGTTGTTGTTGTTCCCCGCCGCCAGTGCGGATGTCGCCTGCACGAAGTAAGTAGTGTCCGTCGGCGACAGCGCCTGGACGCCATTCGTGATGTCGTAGGTGATCAGCCCGCGAGTCGAGGCGATATTCGTGTTGCTGACGTTCGAGGCCGCAAACGGAACGATGCCCGTCTGCGTGCCCGAACCGTTGGCACCGACGATCGTGATCCCGTTACCAAAGCGGACGTTGACGGTAGCCGTGCCCGGTGTACCGCCGATGTCGCCGCCGCCGATCGTTCGGAAGAACAGCGTGCCTCTATCGACCAGTGACAGCGAGTTGAAGTTCAACTCGGTAGTCGGCCCTCCATCGGAGAACGAGAAGATGTTGAACCCGCTGGCCGTCAGATTGCCCACCTGCTGAATGTTGGGACCGGAACTACCCGCGCGTGAATCATAGCGCAGGCGACCGCTGTTCATGGTGACCGGCACTGTGAAAGGCAGCCGGTTGGCGTTGTAGCCCAGTGTCAGGTTGTTGAGGTGCAGCTCCGAGTTGCTGTTGATCGTCACGCTGCTGACGTTGCCGAGCGTGCCCGTGACGGTGCGGACTTCCAACTTGCTGGTGGTCGAAGCCGACGCGGTGCCGCCGCCAATGACCAGCGACCCGGTCATGTCGCTGGTTCCAATGATCGTCGTGGTCCCGCTGCCGACCTTGGCGAAGTTGCCCGGGCCGGTGATGCCGCCACCGAGAGTGAACGTGCCGTTGCCACCGAAGCTGATGGCCGCGCCGCCGGCGGACACCGAGCCAAGATTGTTCAACCCGATGGTGCCGCCCGTCGCGGCGGTCACCGACGCACCGGCATCACCGGTGATGTTGCCGAACGACCCGGTGCCCGAGATATCCAGGCTGCTGGTGCCGTACAGGCGGACGAGATTGTAGGCCGTCAGGGTGACGCCGGAAGCGACCGTCACCCTGGCCGGGTTGCTCGCGGCGATGTCGTTCCCGCCAATGTATAGTGAGTTGAAGAATCGCAATTCCGAGCTTGCCGCGCCGGAAATCGTGAGTGTCAACGGTCCGCCCGGCAGCGTGGTACTGGCGACCAGCCCGTTGGCAAACGAGCCGGCCCCCTGTGTGCGTGACACGTTCTGCGCCTTCATGCTCGCCCGGCTCATCCAGGCGATGCCGTAGTCCGCACTGGTGGTCGTGCCAGCGCCGCCGGGAGTGCCGAAGTCCCACAGGTTGCCGGCGTTCAGTACGCGCACCATGTAGAAGCCATCGCCCGGCACCAGAAACGACAGGTGTTCGACAACGTTGTACAGGCTGTTCGATCGGGCGACCGGGTTGCTGCCGACCAGCGAACCGCCCGGGGCAGTCACCTGCCAGACTTCGAGATTCAGATCGGTGAAAGCGACTTCCGAGGTGGACGTACTGAAGACGCCGCCCACCGACGAACCGGTCAGATTGATGTACCGGTTCGCGAACCAGCTCAGGGTGGCGTTAATCTCGGTGCCCGCGCGCAGACTGTCCGTAAAGAAATAGCTGTTGTTCGTGCTGGTCCCGACCTGGCCGAACGCCCAACCGGTGCTGGCGACGTTGCCGCCGACCAGACCTGTCGTGTTCTTGCTGACGCTGGCGGGAGCATATTGGGCGAACGCCTGGTCGAGGTTCATACGCCCGGCCCCGGTGTTCGCATCAAGCGATTGTGCGGTCGTCCACGTTCCGGAAGACAGCGTCTGCGCGTTGCTCCATCCGGCTGTCTTGTCCGCACTGTTGAGCAGCACCGCTTTGATCACCCGGCCGTCGATCGCCTGTGTAAGGTTGGTGAAGCTGTTGGTGCGGGCATGGCTGACCAGCAGCGTCGCGCCGCCGGCCACGATCGGGGCGGCGAAGCTGGTACCCTGGGTCTGACTGTAGCCGTTGGTTGCGCTGGTGTTGGCCAGCCAGAGTTGGTCGCCCGGGGCCGTAATGTCAACGCGAATGCGGTTCGACGCGGCCGCACCGATCAGCGTGCCCTGCCCGAGGTTGTTCGGCTGATTCACCGAAGGGATGAAGAAGTCGCCGGGGCTGCGGCTGCTGAAGTCGGCGATCACGTTGTAGGCCGGGCCGCCGTCGCCGTATGTGAGCGCGCCGACGGAGATCACGTTATACCCGGCCGCCGGTGCCGCGACCGTGTTCGTGCCAGGCCCTTGGTTCCCGGCCGCGAAGACGACGACTTTGCGAGAGGTGAACGCGAGAGCATCGATCATGCGGCTGAAATCGCCGGAGTCCGATCCGGTCGGGTCTGGATCCAACGGGCTATTGCCCCAGCTGCTGTTGATGACGTCGGCCGTATTGCCGGACACACCGGTGACCATGGCCGTGCGGTAAGCGAACAACTGCGAGGTGTAGCTGACACTGAATCCGCTGTTGCCGGACTCGCCGGCACTGGTGGAAATCGCCCCGGACCAGAGAGTTGCCCCGTAGGCGATGCCCTGAAAGTTGATCGACGTGCCTGGCACCGGCCCGCGCCAGGCAATCGCGTGGGCGGCACTGGTCGCATGCGATGAGAACTGGTTGACGGCCCCTGCGCCGGTGATGAACTGCGACAGGTGCGTCAGCCCGTCATGCCCGTTCCAGACGTGACCGCCTTCGATATTCGCCACGATCGCGTTCTGTCCGGTGATCGGTGTTGTGGCCAAGTAGAAGGTGTTGGCCCCCAGAAAGGCAGTGTTGATCTGGACCGCGGTCGTCGGCGTACTGAATCCGTCGGTCGGCACGACGAACGGCACTGCCCGACGAGTCATCACCGGTTCCTCAACGGTGATCGTCGAAGGAACGGAGACGGCCGGCGCACTCTTCACCGAAACAACAGGTGTCGTGGGAAGTGCAGCGAACGATCGTACCGGTTTGCGAATTGGCTGCGGCTGAACACGCGGCGTGATGGCGGCACTCGCGGACGATGCGGGCGCGGGCACCGCGGGAGAGTTCAACGCGATCGCGGGAAGCGACGGACGCTGGTCAACGCGCGGCACAACATACAACGATGGCGACGCCGCAAGCGGCGGGATCGTCACCGCTTGCGGCGTCGTCATAACGTTGTACGTCGTCGGAGCAGCAGGAAGGAAGATCGAAACCGGTGGTCGCAGCACTACGATCGGCGAATCCGTTTCCTCATGCTCGCGGGGATTCGACAGCAGTTCAATCGAAGGGACCAACGCAACCGCATCGACGTTCGGGACGGGCTCAGCAGCAATTGCCGGTACGGGTACGTCGTTGCGCGGTGCCGGTACGGCCAGCGCCAGGCTGACGCCCATCACTGCCGCCAAGACGCCGACCCGGCCAGTGAATCGCGCGATACTCATGCAGTTCGCCCCTGAAGCGACGTGGACGCAATTGGGCAGATATGTCTGGAAAGATTACAAGACGGGCGCAATCTACACAACAGCGTAGCACACGAATCCACAAGTTCTACCCAATCGCATCGTGCCTCAAGACTGAATGCCCCCTGTCGCATGTTCCATCACCTGCTCGGAGGTCCAATCCCCGATCGGCCGCACGGGTGCCAGTCGGCCGCGGGACATGACGGTCAGCGAGTCGCAGATGCCGAACAACTCCGGCAGATAGCTGCTGACGATGAGGATCGCTTTGCCCCGCGAGGCCAATTCGCCGATGAGGCGATAGATCTCGGCCTTGCTGCCGACATCGACACCGCGTGTCGGCTCATCGAGCAGCAGTACGTCTGCCTGCTGATGCAGCAGCCGGCCCAGG
>Ga0105044_10014700_pt1 | contig 10572 bp, 7 predicted proteins | sample MAT01_FD_78092 | JGI IMG/M metagenome (GOLD analysis project Ga0105044, IMG submission 78092) | Freshwater microbial communities from Lake Fryxell liftoff mats and glacier meltwater in Antarctica - MAT-01 | ecosystem: Environmental > Aquatic > Freshwater > Ice > Liftoff microbial mat | place... | reverse complement strand
TTGAGCGCGACGGTGGCGAGGATGAGGGCGGCGAAGTGTCTGATCATGGGGATCCTGGGTAGCTGTGGGTTGAAGAGTGCGGATGAAGGTGGGGACAAAGGTGGGGACGAAGGTGGGGACGAAGGTGGGGACGAAGGCGCGGAGGTTTACGCCGCAGAGGAAGGTCCGCTGTCTTGGCGCGGTTTCACCACCGTATCTGGCAGGGGGACGGTGGGTCGTGTCATCCTCACGTCAGGTGCTGGCGCGACGTTTCACGAATGCTGTGCAACGCGTGGCCATACCGGTACGTACAGCCACACCCCAGGAGTCCGCCATGACCCATCCGTCCCCTGTCGCCTTGCCTTCGCTGCGGGTGCGCCGTTGCCTGGCGCTACTGGTCGCCGTGGTGATCACCTTGTTGGCAGCGCTTCCCAGTGCTGCGGCAGAGAAGAAGCCGAAGAAGGAGAAGGGCTCGGTCGCCGATCCCGGCATTGAGGGCGACGGTGATTTCGTGCTTGGCCCCGAGTACACCAAGGCGCCCGAGATGTCGCGCAAAGAAGGCGTACCAAAGGGCGACATCCACCAGTTCACCATGCAGTCGACCGAGAGTAAGATTTATCCCGGCATCCGCGGACCGTACTCACGCAAGGTGTGGGTCTATGTGCCGAAGCAGTATGTCGTCGGCACCGCAGCGCCGTTCATCATCGTGCAGGACGGTGGCGGCTACGTCGGGCGCATGTCGACCGCGCTCGACAACCTGATTTTCGAGAAACGCGTGCCGGCGCAGATCGCCATCCTGCTCGATTCAGGTGGTGGCGACAGCAAGGGCAGCCAACGTGGGTTGGAGTACGACAACCTCACCGATGCCTACGTGAACTTTATCGAGACCGAGGTGCTGCCGCGCGTTTCCAGCGAGTACAAACTCACCTTCACCAAGGATCCCGAAGGCCGCGCAAGCATGGGCGGCAGTTCCGGCGGCGCGTGTGCGTTCACCATGGGCTGGTTTCGCCCGGATCTCTACCGGCGTATCCTGACGTACTCCGGTACCTTCGTGGCGCAGGAATCGCCGGACAATCCCAAGTCGCCGCACGGTGCGTGGGAATATCACCTGAACTTCATTCCCAAGTCGGAACCGAAACCACTGCGCGTGTGGTTGCAGGTCGGCGAAACCGACAACGGCCACAACAGCGGCGACAAGGCTTACCACAATTGGGTGCTGGCGAATCAGCGCATGGCGTCAGTGATGAAGGCCAAGGGCTACCACTACCACTTCGACTTCTGCAAAGGTGCCGGCCACGTCGACGGCAAGGTGCTCGACCAGACGCTGCCTGGAGCGCTCGAATGGCTGTGGCGCGGTTATCCGCTTAAGTGAGTGCGAGATGTCTGAGCGTCGCACCAGTGAAGCGACCACATAAAAACACACCGCTGAGAAATCTCAGCGGTGTGGGTTGAGGCCGGACTGACCGGCGCGCTGCGTCAGCGAACGCGCTGCGTCAGCGAACGCGCTGCGTCAGCGAACTTATTTGCGCGACTTGCTGGCGCTCGGCGCAGCCTTGCTCGGTGCCGCCTTGGTGTCCACCGTTGCGGACTTGGCCACGGCGGCTTTTGCCGGAGCCAGAGGGGCTTTTGCCGGCGCCAGAACGGCTTTTATGGGAGCCAGGGCGGCTTTTGCCGGCGCCAGAACGGCTTTTATGGGAGCCAGGGCGGGCGCCGACTTGGCGACCACTTTCGCGGGAGCAGCAGGAGCCGCAGCGACAGGCTGTTTGACGACCAGGATGGGCCTGGGCGCAGCTGGTTGCGGTTTGACCGCCGGGGCCGGCGGTTTGGTCGAGACCGGCGCAGGGGCCCTGGGAACGATCGGCGCGGCCGGCTTGACGGGGGCCGGTGCTGCACCGTTGGCGAGTTTTGCCGCGGGTTTGCGCGTCAGGGCCTGCAACTGGTTCTCCAGGTCGACCAACTTCATTTCATATGCAACGACCAGGTCGCCCACGGGCTTGCCCAGGCGCATCATGACGCCATTGGTCTTGAGGCGGGTGCAGACGGCGATCTCGACGCGAGTTTCGGCAATCTGGCGGCTGATCAGTTTGGCTTCGTCCACGGTATCTCCAGGGTTGGGCAGACTACGTGGTTAACCGCGTTTGGCCAGGGAATGACCCGTCTGGGCGATACAGGCGTGGCAAACGACTGCCGGGGTGGTCAGGAAAAATGCGCTAAACCCCAGTCCCGACCGTCATTTCTTGATCGGTCCGGTATGTTTCCCGACCCCATTTTCCCGATCAGACCCTCAATCCAGGTCTTCCACTCGGCTGCCGCAGCGGTGGGTTCCTTGGCGCCGGAGTCAGGGCGGTAGGCCGGCGTCAGCAGTCCTTCAGCCCCTGCTTGCGGCCTCCCCGACGGCACGGCTGGTTGAAACGCATTCTGCCACCGATCGGTCGACACGCGGACCATCCCGAGCTACCGTGCCGATTCCATGACCTGCCGTCGCCTGTTTATCGCCTCGTTGTTTGCCCTCGTCCTACAGGTCGAAGTGTCGGCCGCCGTCGCCGACGACCTCGCCAAGGAGGTTGCCAAACGCGACGCCGAAGTCGCCAAGGCCAAGCAGACCTACGATGGCGCGGTGAAGGTCGCTGACGACAAGGCGCTGAAGCTCTACGTGCGCATCGCCCAACGGGCGGTGAAGGACAGTGACGTGACCGCTGCGACGGCGGTCTGGACCGAAGTCTTGCGCCTTGATCGCAAACAGCCCGAGGCGGTCGCGTGGTTCACCAAGCTCGGCACGCTCGACGCCGTGATCGCGGAGCTCGACAATCCCACCGACCTGCTGGGCAATCCGCTCAACAGCGGTGCCAAGGCCGGTAAGGCGGTGCTGATGTTCGGCGCCGGCGGAGCGTTGGTGCCGACGGGCGTGCGGACCCTGACGGAAGCATTCACCGCCCGCACCACCGAACTGACGGTTGGAACCGTCACCGGCGACGGCGTGCTGTTTGAAGAAGGCGCCGGCTCCAATGGCCAAGCGCTTGGTGTGATCGGTGCGGAGATCCACTTCATGGTGCGCGTTGGTGGCACGGCCTACTCCATCACTGCTCCATTCGACCGCCGTGAGAAATGGACGCACATCGCCGCGCAGTTCGATGCCGGCGTATTGCGTTTGTGGCTCAACGGCAAAGTGGTGGCCAAGGCCGACTCAGGTTTCCCCTCCATCCCTGCGCACGGTGGCGGGGGCCTCGGGATGGGTGACGGTTCCAACCCCGGCGGCTGGACCGAGAACTGCCAGTTCCTGCTCGCGTCACTGCGCATCGCCAACAAGGCGCGTTACTCCGATCAGGTGAAGCCGAGCGGCGCGATGGACGCTGACGCCGACACCGTGCTGGGCGTGACGCCGGAGGCCATCGCCGCTGAACTCGTCGCCCAGACCACCGGCACGAAAAAATCGACCGAGCCGATCATGCTGCAACGCATCGATCGCATGCCGCCAGGGAACATCACCTGGACCGCTAGCGGGATGGTGGGCATCCGTTAGGAGTTAGAATTTCAGTGATAGGGCAAGGGCTTGTAGATCTCAGCAGTTTCGGAATACCCAAGAACGGCATCGCTTTCCAAACAGTAAAGTTTGAAATACTTCCGATCCCACCCTGATGATCTGACATCGTCAATTTCAAATCCTGGCCATTGGTAGAAGCTACGAATTTCCAGGAGTTGGACATTGCCGAGGCGGAGCCCTAAAAGGCCACCACGACCCTCCAGGACGATGTCGAGAGCGCCTTCGAATCCTTTTCGGTCTTCGTCGTAGTGTCGGTCAAAATGGACGTGGGTGATTAGGTCAAAATCCCAAGCCCGGACGATGGCTCCTGCACTGGCGGGGAACACCTCGGAATAACCCGGAACATCTGAGAGTGGCATGCAACCAAAGCTGCGCCTTTTGGACTTCTGGACAAGCGTCGTCCCCGTTCACTGAAAGGAACAAGCACCAGGGCACATTCGTCTCTCGGATGCGCTTCCCACACACGCGGCAATGCGAAACCCTCAACGGTGCTGGCGTGTTGCTGGTAAGTGCTCTGCTGACGCTGCCCAAAGAGCAAACCGCCCCGCTCTGCTGACGAGACACCATCATGTGCCCTATGCGCTTTGTTTCATCAGTCTTGCTCGTGCTGGTTTGTACCGGGCTGACCGTTAGCGCAGATAGCGCCCCCGACTTCGCTACCGAGGTCCGCCCGATCCTGTCGATGCACTGCTTCTCGTGCCACGGCCCCGATGACAAGAGTCGCAAGGGCAAGTTGCGCCTCGACCAGCGCGAGGCCGCCCTCGGGAAGGGCAAGTCGGGTGACATCGCCATCGTTCCTGGCAAACCCGCCGCCAGCGAAGTGGTGAAGCGCATCTTCACTAGCGATGAAGATGATCTGATGCCGCCCCCGGAAGCGAAGAAGCCGCTCAGCGAGGCAGACAAGGACATCCTCAAACGCTGGATCGCTGGCGGTGCCGACTACCAACCGCACTGGGCGTTCCAACCGCCGGTGCAGGCACCGTTGCCGGCGGTGAAGAACGCCGCGTGGTCGGCGAATGCCATCGACCGTTTTGTGCTCGCGAAGTTGGAGGCGGTGAAACTTGCGCCCTCGCCCGAAGCGGATCGCACCACGCTCATCCGTCGCGTGTCGCTTGATCTTATCGGTCTGCCGCCAACGCCGGCCGACGTGGACGCGTTCCTTGCTGACCAGTCGCCGGATGCCTACGCCAAACTCGTCGATCGCCTGCTGGCGTCGAAGCACTACGGCGAACGTTGGGCGCGGAAGTGGCTCGACCTGGCGCGCTACGCCGACACCAATGGCTATGAGAAAGACCGTCCGCGTTCGCTGTGGCCGTGGCGCGACTGGGTGATCACCGCGCTCAACGACGATCTGCCGTTCGACCAATTCACTATCAAGCAACTCGCTGGCGATCTGTTGCCGGATGCGACGCAGCAGGACCGCATCGCCACCGGTTTCCACCGCAACACCATGATCAACGAAGAGGGCGGCATCGATCCGCTGGAGTTCCGTTTCCACGCGATGAACGACCGCGTCGCCACCACTGGCAAGACCTGGCTGGGCCTGACCACGCTGTGCGCGCAGTGCCACACCCACAAGTTCGATCCGATCCCGCACCAGGAATATTACGGTCTTTATGCGCTGATGAACAACGCTGATGAGCCGGTGTTGATGCTGAAGCCCGAGGACTTCCCGGCGAAGCAGGCCGAGGTCGAAGCAAAGATTGCGAAACTGATTGATGAGTTGCCGGCCAAGTACCCGGTCGACACGCGGGTGTGGAAGACCGTCCACATCGATCACGTGGAGGGTTCCGCCGCTGATCGGGGAACCAGGCAGGACGACGAATCCTGGCGGACGAATGGCGATGGCCCTGTGGCCGAGGATTCCCTCATCTTCTTTGCCAGCGATCTGGAACGGATCGATGCCATCCGCCTGGAAGCCTTGCCGGATGGCGATCTGCCGGTCGGTCGTTCAAGCAGTGGCAACTTCGTGGTCACCGAACTGAACGTCATGGCAGGGCCACGTGGCGGTGAGTTGAAGCCGGTGAAGGTGAAGTCGATCAGTGCGGATTTCTCCCAGAAGGATTGGGATGTGAAAGGCGCCATCGATGGCAATCCCAAGACCGGCTGGGGCGTGCATGGCGGTGACATGAAGACGCCGCGCACGGCGACGATCCACCTGGAGCAACCACTGACGATGACGGGTGGCATGAGCCTGCGGGTCCATCTGTCCCAACAGTACGGTGAACGCCACACCCTGCGGCGTTTCCGTCTGGCGGTCGGAAATGATGACCAGACGCGCGGCACTCCGGATGCCCGTCAGCGTGCTGCGGCGGACGCCTTCGCCCGCTGGGACAAGGACACTAGCGCTGCCACCGTCCACTGGCGCGTGATCATGCCAGCGAGCGCGACATCAATCGTGCCGATCCTGACCGTGCTCGACGATGACTCGGTGCTGTCATCCGGCGACATCACCAAGAGCGACGTCTACGACGTGACGCTGACAGGCGATTTTACCGCTGTCACCGCCTGCGTTTGGAAACGCTGCCGGATGAACGCCTGCCTGGCGGCGGTCCTGGTCGCGTGCATTACGAAGGCCAACCTGGCGATTTCATCCTCACTGAACTGACCGCGCTGCTGGATGGTCAGCCCGCGACGTTCACCCGCGCGGCGCACAGCTACGCCAACGGCGGCAACCACGCGGCCAACGCGATCGACGGCAAGACCGACACCGGTTGGACCATCAACGGCCAGCCGGGCAAACCGCACACGGCGATGTTCGTGTTCGACAAACCGCTGGGCAAAGTCGCGAAGGTCAAGCTCGCGATGTTGTTCGAGCGCTACTACGCCTCAGCGCTCGGACGTTTCCGCTGGTCGGTCACCACGGATCCCGCGCCGGCCGCCATCACGGCGTTGCCGCCAGCTATCGAAACGCGGCTGCTGACGCCGGCGGCTCAGCGTTCTGAGGGGCAGCTCGCCGATCTGCGTCGTCATTGGCTCGCCACCGCGCCGGAGTTGGCTGATTCGCGCAAGGGGATCGATAACCTGCGTGCGTCGCTGCGCTCGTATCCCACGTCGTTGGTGTTGCAGGAACGTGCGCCTGAGCACGCCCGCGCCACATTCCTGCATCACCGCGGCGAGTACCTCCAACCGGCGGAGCAGGTGGAGCCGGCCATCATCAGCGTGCTCAATCCCTTTCCCGCCGGTGCGCCGAAGAACCGCCTGGGTTTGGCCATGTGGTTGGTGGCGCGCGACAATCCGCTGACTGCGCGCGTGACGGTCAACCGTCAGTGGGCGGCATTCTTTGGCCGTGGCATCGTCCGCACGGTCGATGACTTCGGTTACCAGGGTGAATACCCCAGCCATCGTGCCCTGCTCGACTGGTTGGCGGTGGAGTTCATGCAGCGCGGCTGGTCGCTCAAGACGCTGCACAAGACCATCGTCGCCAGCGCCACCTACCGCCAGTCATCGCGCATCAGTGATGCCGCTTACGCGCGTGATCCGCAGAACCTCCTGCTGGCACGTGGGCCGCGCTTCCGCGTCGATGCCGAGGTCATCCGCGATTCCCTGCTGGCTGCTTCCGGCCTGCTGTCGCACAAGGTCGGTGGTCCAAGTGTGTTCCCGCCGCAACCGGCGAGCGTCACCAATGAAGGCGCTTATGGTCGTCTCGACTGGACGGTGTCGTCGGGTGAGGATCGCTTCCGTCGTGGCCTTTACACCTTCATGAAACGCACCGCGCCGTATGCGATGACGGCGGCTTTCGACGCGCCAAGCGGCGAGGCCTGCATCGCGCAACGTGAGGTCAGCAACAGCCCGCTCCAGGCGCTGATGATGCTCAACGACACGGTGGTGATCGAATGTGCCCAGGCGCTGGGCGTGGTGATCGCCAAGCTGCCGGGTGATGACGCCGCCCGCATCACCGCCAGCGTCCGTCACTGCCTGGCGCGCTCGCCAAGCGAGAGCGACCTCAAACGGCTGTCGGCCTTTGTCGCGAAACACCGCGCACGTTTCACCGCCAAGGAACTCGACCCGGCGCCGTTGGCCGGACCTGGGGACGGCGATGTGATTGAACGTGCGGTGTGGACCGCGTTGGCGCGCGCGTTGATGAACACCGACGAATTCGTGACCAAGGAATGACCATGCACCCCAATGCGCTTTCCCGTCGTTCCTTCCTGCACCAAACCGGCGTGAATGTCGGTCGCATCGCGCTCGGTTCGCTGCTGCTCGGCGCGACGCCATCGCTGCGTGCTGGCGATACCGGTGGTCTGCTCGCGCCGAAGCAACCGCACTTTGCGCCCAAGGCCAAACGCGTCATTCACCTGTTCATGGCTGGCGCGCCGAGTCATCTGGACCTCTTCGACCACAAACCGGAGTTGGCCAAACTCGAAGGCAAGCCGCTGCCAGAATCGGTCATCGGCGGGCAGCGTTTCGCCTTCATTCGCTCCGATGCTGCGGTGATGGGTCCGCGTTTCGCGTTCACGAAGAACGGCCAGAGCGGGACCGAGATCGCCGACGTGCTGCCGCACCTGTCATCGATCAGCGATGACATCTGCCTGATCCGTTCGCTCAAGACCGACCAGTTCAACCACGCGCCAGCGCAGGTCTTCCTCAACACCGGTTTCGCCCAGCCGGGTCGACCGAGTCTGGGTTCGTGGGCGCTGTATGGTCTGGGTTCGCAGACGCAGGAACTGCCGGCCTACGTGGTGATGTCGACCGGCGCCGGCATCAGCGGTGGTTCAGCCAACTGGTCGAGCGGCTTCATGCCGACGGTGTTGTCGGGTGTGCGCTTCCGCAACCAGGGCGATCCGATCCTCGATACCTCGAATCCCACCGGCGTCGATGTGGCGTTGCAGAAGGACACCATCGATCTGGTTGGAGGCATGAACCGCGAACGTCTCGGCCTGATGGGTGATCCCGAGATCGCCACGCGCATCGCGCAGTATGAAATGGCGTTCAAGTTGCAGACCAGCGCGCCCGACCTGATGGATCTCAAAGGCGAGTCGAAGGAGACCCTGGAACTCTACGGCTGCGATCCGGACAAACCGTCGTTCAATCGTGCGTGTCTGTTGGCGCGGCGCATGATCGAACGCGGCGTGCGCTTCATCAACATCTACCACGAAGGCTGGGACGCCCATAGCGATCTGGTCGGCAACCACAAGGGCAAGTGCGGCGAGACCGATCAGGGTGCCGCCGCGCTGGTGAAGGATCTCAAGCGTCGGGGTTTGCTCGACGACACGCTGGTCATCTGGGGCGGAGAGTTCGGCCGCACGCCAATGGTCGAAAGCAATTCCGCCCTCGGCCGTTCGATGGGCCGCGATCACCATCCGCACGCCTTCAGCATGTGGATGGCCGGCGGCGGCGTGAAACGCGGCATCACCTACGGCGCGACGGATGACCTGGGCTACCAAGTGGTGCAGGATCCGGTGCATGTACACGACCTGCAGGCGACAATTCTGCACCTGCTCGGATTCGACCACGAACGCCTGACCTACCACACGGCCGGGCGTGATTTTCGCCTGACCGATGTGCATGGGCACGTGGTGAAGGGAATTATGGCCTGAAGTCAGGGAACCGCAGGGGGTGTGTCTGGTCCGCTCGACAGGAGCAGGTACTTGCTCAGCAGGTGATCGTCGCGTGGGGCCAAGTGCCATTCATACTCGACCCCAGTCATGCGGATGATGGCGATCGGCGCGAGGGCGATCGGCGATTGTTCGCTGAAGGGTAGCCGCGGAGTCGTCTGCTCGGCCAGCAACAGGCGGTTGGAGTTGTAGGCACGCAGCACGTTGCTGGCGTCTTCCGGCGCGATCGGCACCCAGCGGGCGTTTGTGGTCGTGGCACGGAAGGTGATGAGGATATTAGCGCTCAGCGGCAACACGCCGGTCAGTGCCTGTTTTACCCGCATTTGCCGGTGGATGTCGAGGCCCATGATGCCGAGAGCGACGAGCAACAGGACGGCGAACGCCAATTTCTTCTTCATGCGGCGACAGTACCTCGTGCATAGGCAGGTTCAAACGGCTTGGCGTCAGCGTACATAAACGCAGCGATAGTGCGATCGATCTCTTCCTTGGTTGGTCCGGAGATTACCCATCCGTCGTTCGAGGTGCCAGTCTTTACCCAGTACTGTCGTGCTGGACTGTAGTCGTCCGCCCCTGTCGGGACTGATATCCGGAAATCGGCCTCTCTGCGTCTCTGCGGCTACCGTGTCGCTCATCAGTAACCAAGCACCCCACAGCGGATCACCGGTGGTTGGGGTATGACCTTCCGGTCACGCGCTTACTACTGCCCAAGGTCCCCATGTCCCGCTTACTCGCCCTGGTTGTTCTGTGCTTGGTTTCCCTCCACCTGTCGGCGGCGGATTTGCCGGATGGCCCGAACGGAGTCAGCTGGGAAGGCGACTCCGGACCCGGCAAAGGCAAACACATCGTCTTCATCGCCGGCGATCACGAGTACCGCGGTGAAGAAACCCTGCCGGCGCTGGCGCGCATCCTGGCGAAGAACTACGGCTTCAAATGTTCGTTCTTTGTCACCACCGACAAGGCCACCGGCTTCATCAAGCCCGGCAGCAACCACATCACCGGTCTGGAGGCGCTGGGCACTGCCGACCTGATGGTGGTGTTCGTGCGCTTCCAGGCGTTTCCTGATGAGCAGATGAAGCACATCGACGATTATCTGAAACGCGGTGGCCCGGTGATCGGCCTGCGTACGTCGACGCACGGTTTCAACGGCATCAAGGGCACCTACGAACGCTACAACGAAAGCTACAAAGGCGACGACTTCAAGTTCGGCTTCGGTCGCCAGATCCTCGGCGAACACTGGGTCGGCCACTACGGCCAGAATCACAAACAGAGTTCACGTTTGGTGCTCGACCCGGCGCAGGCCATGCATGCGGTGCTGCGTGGAGTGAAAGATGTCCACGTGCAGTGCGGCGGCTACAACGCCGATCCGATGCCCGACAGCGTGATCCTTGCGCGTGGCGAAGTGCTCAACGGCATGAAGATCGATGATCCTGCCGAACCCTCGAAGAAGATCCTGCCGGTGGCCTGGGTGCGCAGCTACTCCAAGGACAACGCCCA
>Ga0105044_10014698_pt1 | contig 10572 bp, 12 predicted proteins | sample MAT01_FD_78092 | JGI IMG/M metagenome (GOLD analysis project Ga0105044, IMG submission 78092) | Freshwater microbial communities from Lake Fryxell liftoff mats and glacier meltwater in Antarctica - MAT-01 | ecosystem: Environmental > Aquatic > Freshwater > Ice > Liftoff microbial mat | place... | reverse complement strand
GTCTTCTGCCTTTTTGCCGGTTTCGGCAAACTTTTTCTCTATGTTGTCTAACGCTCTGATAACGTCAGTCTCGTCGGCTGTAATTTTAAGTTCGCTCATTTTTTTCTAGTCTATCAATTGCATCCTTTTCCCGCCGTTCTGATTCTGAAACGATGCGGAAAAAAGTCATGTAATCCTTTCTCATTACGTCTTGTTCGCTGTACGGATTTGTCCGCAAAACGAACTCAACGAGGTGTCGAAATTCTCGATCAAACTTTTCTAAATGAAGCTCTATTCTTGGTCGTCCGTTCCCTTCATTTTCCGCAATATAATATCTACCAACGACCTTGCCGCCTCCCGGCCCTTCTGCTCTTGCAACTCGCTTAAAATCGCGCTCCATGCGGGTATTTGAAGCATGGCAAAAAAAAACAAATCCTGCTCGTCAAGACCGCCTTCATCCCAATCCCTTACCATTTTTCCTCCCAGCTCCATGCTCCAATCGTAAGGGTCTGTCCCTTCCTCATAAATAAAGATGGATGCCAGATAGAACGCTTTATCATAACTCGACTGTGACAAATCGTACAATCCTTTTATCTGGCTGTCGGCCCAAACTATTGCCTCGCTTCTTATGTCAGAAAACTTTTGGTCACTGGAAAGCAGGGCTTTGTGCGCTCTAAGCCCTAGTATTAAGTCCTCAAACGTAACCCCGCCACCTACAACTATTTGCAGTTTCTGATACTCGCTCCACTTTCCAATACCAACTGAATCGCCCGGTTTGATAAATTTATAGGTCTTGCCGTTGCACACAAATGGCTTGTATGTCATGTTTCCGTTTCCGTCCCGGTCAAATTTTATTAGCTGTTTTTCCATTTCTTTTCCATTTTTAAAAAGTCAGAAACTGCAACTGAGTATCCAAATGCGTTAAAACAGACAAATATGGTATACTGTGGCGGATTGAAATAGCAACCAATCACCAAAGGTTGAAAGCAAATAACCGGGCGTTTAAAAAACTCCTTTGGTGTTTTGTAAAAGTGGATCGTAAGACCTAAAAAACTTAACTGTTTTTCCATTTTTCTCTTAGTGTGTCAAAATCCTGAAGCATTAACGCGCCGAAAGACGCGCCTAAGATCATTAAAATATTACCAGCGTCAAACGTCGCCCCGTGTGCCAATCTCCATACCTGTAAGCCAGCCGCGATCCAAACTGAGTGGCACACTGCGCACTCAATTAGCGGGTGTCGCACGACGTAGGGTAGATGCTCAGTCGCCCATACCTTTAGCCAGCCAAAAGCCTTGCCGTATTCCGACCATGGCCCGCAAAACATATAAGACCATAAAGATATTGTAAGTGTTTCTATCATACCACCTTAACAAGTTTAACCCCAAACAGCCAATACGGGCGACCAACCGCCAAAACAGCCGCAGCCGCTTCATTGCTGCTAAATGATTGCAACGAATCAAAAAATGCCCTCATTTTTGTTTCTACGTCCAACATATTAAATTACTCTTAAAAATGCGCCTTCCTCAGCTGCTATGTGCCCATTTGCCGCCCAATACGGATCGCCAATTGAAAGAGGCCCTCCTGGCCAAGCCCCGCCACCTGGTAGCGTTCCTGTTAGCGCGTCATCGTTGCTTTGAAACGCTGGCAAAGCAGCCAGGTATGCTATTACTTTGTGATTAAACCAATTTATGTTATCAGCGGGGGCGAGGCATCCCGTTGTAGGTTGCCACCCGTCTCCAAAATCTGGCAGGCAGTTTTTGTTTACAATAAATTCCCCTCTGATATTTAACCCAAAGTAGTCGTAAGGCGATATAAACAAGTTCCTGTTAATGCCGTCCCTCGCAAACGTGAAAGGCTCAAACATGGTTGGCGACTTAGGGATCTCAGAAATACTGGTAACCTCTATCCCCCTAAAAATTGTTTCTTCTATCCCGCCTGAAAAAACGCCTGCAATTGAGTGTTCCCCGAAAAGCTCGGAAATAACGTAAGGCGAAATCCTGCCTGAAGGCAGACACCTGCCTCCTGTTATGGAAGGCCCAAGTCTGGCTGTATTCATCCAACAAAGAAACTTTAGGTTGAACTCAAACTTTAGGTTTGCGCCCCTCGGAGATTCCACGCTCTTGAGTGTTACGCCTCCGTTGTCTACAAAAAAAGCAATTGCGGACTTCCTGCTATCCGGTTCAAAATGCCTAAACTGGCCATTTTCCCAGCAATTTTCTTCATTCACTTCGCAGGAAACCGGGTAAACAAGATACCCTTTTACTACCTGCACACCATCGGCTCCGGTTGCAAAGTCAGGCTTTGACGCCTGGGAAACAAGCCCCCCGAAACGCTCAAGCCATTCGAGGTTTACCAGTTTCGCCTTCAATACGTCCGCTATTACTGACAGCATTATATTTTTATTAGTTTTGCAAGCCCTTCGCGGTACGCGTCGGTAGCTATTTTTATTTCTTCGGCTGACACTTCGAGAATATTGCCTCGCTTTGGCACAGCCTTTTCTAAAATTTCCTTCCCCCTTGCATTTCGTGATTCGATCACCACCGTAGATACACCGTTTGCGCTGCTTACTAGTCGAGGCCCAACGCTTGCCCATAATTGCCCGGTCTGGGTGAAATCTACAAAGGAAATCTGATAGCCCTTTGATTTTCTATCGCTCTTTGTGAAAGGCGTGTAAGGGGCAAGTTGGGTGCCGGCTGCGTTCTCTCCTTTCGTTTGTATTCTTAGTTTAATCAGTGCAGACAAATCAAAGGCAATAGACAGAACGCGCTGTGCTGCTGTGCCTAAAATATCCGCTTTGATTCGGCGGATGGTTTCAATTTGCGCTTCAAATGCCATTAAGCTAATATAAAGTTTTCTTGACACCCGTTGAATGATTCAACCTCTGAGTCAAATGTAAATATTCCAATATTTAAGCCCTTCCCTTGCGGGCGGCTTTCAAATTCGGTGTTCACCATCCTGACTAAATCATTTTCAGTGCCGTCCGAAAACGTGACGAACGAATTGTCCCCGCACTTTGCGAAAAATGGCAAGCAGTAATCTGGAATATCGGCAACCTCTAAACGAAACTTTGCAACCGTCCTAGAAAATGTTGTTGTTGTGTTCCCGTTCCCGTCTACCGTATCTTCAACATCACGCTCAGTGCCTGGCCTGTCCCACGCCCACCTTGTAGGGTAAAAATATTGCCTATACCCTATTTGATTTAAAACATTTCCCTTGTCAACGTTTTCATTGTCAAACCTAAACCGCCAATCTGATATAGCAAACCCTGCTGCAAAAACCTGAATAACCTCGCTGTAATACAATGCCCCGTCTATTGTTAGCCATATCTCCCAAAATCCACACGCGGGCTGCGTAGTAAGGTTTCCGCTTGCCCGCCATGACACCCAAAACCCGCCACCCGCTTTTTGATCCACCTCTAAGTCGCCCGCCGTCATTGTCGTCCCTGTCCCGCCTGTTGGGTTTATTGGGTTTATTAGCTCCCATGTTACTACGCCCGCGCCCGCTGGGATAAATAACTGGAAAGGAATTAGTCGCGTACTCGCAGCCTTAATACCAAAAGGGGTAACATCCTGGCCATCCTGTTTGTGTCGAAGGAACGCCCGCGTATCCCTTTGGAAAGCCAGCAAATTGCCTGGATTGTAAGGTATCATTGTAGCAAATTCAATTTAAGGGTACAGCGTTCTGTGTCCTCCTCAGCGTCCTCGACTTCTCCCCAACCCAACTGAGTATTAACCAACTTAGATGCCTCAAAAGCCTGTGAGCATGGGAACTTTATCGTTATAACGCCCTGCTGTCGCGTCTTTCTTACTGTCGAAACTACATATCCCGGAACGGTTGCCGTCGCGTCTAATCGGTATCTGCCATCGGCCCAAAGTGCGGGTAAAAGATTCTCCCAAGCAAATGCCCCGTTGGCCTCACCTCCGAGCGTGTTCATAAGATATGCGCCGCCGCCAATATCCTCTGTGGCCATCAGGAAAAAACCCTCCAGCCCCGCGTCGTTGTTCTCTACAAGCCCGCCGAAATCGGTACTCAACTGCCTTGCTGATCTGTCAATTCCGCCCGCGTTCACGCAATTTGCTGGGTATTCTATTCGCTGGGTAAGGAACTTTAATCTATAAGACTCTTGCCATGCAAAACTTTCAAAGGCAGGGATTGACTCTTTTGTCTTAAACCTGTTCATCCCAGTTATATATTTACCACCTGCCAAAGTTACGAGGTTTAAGCCGTTCACCCCCTCAAAGTAGGTGTAATGCTCTATCCTTAGTTTTATCACCCCGGCTTCGTTCACTATTGCCCAGAAAAGATTTAGTGTTTTTATCTCATCCAAAAAGTCTTTTACGGTAAACTCAAACCGTGTTGCGTCGTTGGTTGCCGAGGCCCGAACTATGTCAGATTTCTGGAAAAAGAATACGCTTTCAAAGTTGGCAGCTGCGTAGTCGTATGCGTCGTTGGTTGGGGCGGTCGCGTCGGGGTTTATATTGAAAAAGTTGCTTACTACGCTATCAATAGGGCATCCTGTCGCCGTAACAGCTTCTTGCAAAACCGTAGACAATATCCGCCCGTTTGAAATCGGGCTTGCATTGATTGTCCTCGCCTCGTATTGTATTCCATAAACCCCAACCCTTGTTTTTATCACAACTGTAGATGGTACAGGGCGAACCCACGTGGTGCCAGATATATTTATCCACCCAACGCCTGGGGGGGATGCCACGCTTATTGCCTTTTCCCTTGCCCATGTCGTATGCCCTTGTATTTTCCACACTGCGGGGCCTGATTGAAAAGATATGTCTTGCCAATGCTCTACCGGCCTCCATGCTAATGCCGGGTCTGGATCTGACGACGTAGTGGTATTTGTTGCAGACCAACAATGCTTAAAGAATCTTACAATAAGTGACGGTGTGGCAATTGTCAGACCTATTTGGTTACATGAAATTGTTTCTAAAGTCCCCTGAAGGGTTTTGATAGTTAAGGGACTCGCATAATCCAGCCAGTTAGTTTTCTTTTCAAAACTCTTGTTTGCACACTCGTACACGTCATCAGGAATAATCTCAAACCTGACTTCGCACCTGCTCGCATTGTATTCGCCATCCCGTATGGGTAGTACCCCCTCGTACCAATCCGCCCAAACGCCGCCGCAATATTGCTCAATCAAAAAGGTAACCTCTGTGCAGTCGCCTGTGTCATAAATTGCCCTAAAATAGTCGTAATCCGCACCCCTGAAAACCATGGGTGTGGTTATTTTTATTCGGTAGGATCTGTTGTCGCCGTCTCTTTCCCACTTTTGTTTTAAGCCTGACGCAAGCGGATACACAGACTGCGCGCCCATGCCGTCGTTGGCTTTAAATCTATATGTGTCGAAGAGTGCTGGCATTTTATCCTTGTTTTTTCTTTAAAAGTTCTGCTAAAGCATTGCCTATCTGCGGATTGAAACCCAATTTGGGTATTTTATTTTTTCCATTTCTTTGTACTCTGACAAAACCGTCTCTATGTTCTTGTTCATTGCCAAAACACCCGGCGTTATGCCGCCCCTGCTTGCGTAAGCCTCCGCCTGCTCTTTATCAGAGATGGTTAGTTCAATAATCAAACCCGGAATAAAAGTGCCTTGCTCCGCACCCTTCCTGAGTAGCCTTGGCCCTTGGACACCCTCAACTATAACGTTTTTGCCTTGCCTTTTTTGCTCTTTGACATAACCTAAAACGGCGTACATTGACTGCTCGTAACCAAGGTGCATAAAGTCGTCGGTTGAAATAAGGGTATGTTTAGGGTGCTTTTTGCTTAGGGCCTGAGAAAAGGTTGTTTTGCCAGAACCCGGTCGCCCAACCAAAACAACGTCTTGCCCTGTAATGTCAACGGAAAACCCCTTCAATATTTCACTACTGAAAAATCCGGGGGATTCCGGGGCTGCCGGAAGTGGCACGTTTTTGCTATCTTCTTTTTCTAACATATTCAAGTCCTGTTTTTTTGCCAAGATTGACCATGGTTGAGTGATGGTAGTTTTCGTTTGCAAATTTTTCCGAAATCAAACCCTTGCCAACCTGATTCAAAAGAATGCTCACCGATTCTTTTTGAGCCTTGTCGTAGGCCTTGAACATTTCTTCGTCTGAAAAGCTTAACCCCCTTGGATTGCTTAGGCTATATGTGTAGTCCTTCCCAACGGCTCTAATTTCCCTTAGCCCGCTTTGGTTAAACAATAACGCATCGGCTTTTGAAAAGCTTAAATCTACTGGATGGTTGTGGGTCAATATATTGCCCTTCATAGCAGCAATTTCAGCATCAGAAAAACTAACCTCAGATTTTTGTCCGTCTTTAAAAAGAAGCCTTTTGCCGTTGCTGTCATAAATTGCTGCGCTCTCAAACCCTTGATTTCGTATTTTATCTTCGGTCTCACTTAAACTGTCTTCGACCTTACTTATCACAGGCGAATCATTTTTCTTTAAAGTTGCTGCCAAAGAATCGCTAATCCAACTCAAATGATGGCGACAATTATGGCCCCCTACGTCGGTAAACGGGTCGTACCCTATTTTTGGCTTGCCCGCCCATGTCAGATCCTTCCATTTCAAAATCTCCTCCCTGCTAAATACCTTGTTCACGCGGGTAATACAAAACGGCCTGGAATCTTCCTCTAAAGTGCCGGAATAAACCGCAAAATTCAACCCCAATTCATCGGCGTAAACAAGGTTTGCCGTACGGTCAACCCTTTGGTACAAGTCGAAAGATACGGTTTTCCAGTGTCTTTCCAGCAACCCGCCTGTTCCTTTGCCGCCTACAAAAACGCCCTTAAACAACTTTTGGAACTCCTTTAGCGGCGTTTGCTGAATAATCGCTTGATTTACAAGCCGCGCTGTGCGCTGTGCGGTCTCCTGATTATCAAACAAGTATTCAAAATAGCCTCCGGGGATAAGCCTTTTCTTTGCCGTGTCGTAGCCCCATTTTTGTAGGGTCAAACGTCGTGCCTTTTCAGCTAGGCTTTCTGTTGGCGAAAATTCGCTAAAATATTCTTGGTTGGTTCCAAATATCCTATCCGTCCACCTCAATACCCTTTTCATCAACGTTTCAAGGTAGGATTTTTGCGATCCCGCCATGACCGCGTAAAGCCCTGCCACCTTACCAAGATTCGAGGACGTGTACTTTATATTTCCGTCGTCTGTGTCAAGGCTTTGAACAATCCACTCCATAATCGCAGCAAACCCGACCACCTGCAATGCTTTTACAAGTGCGTCGGTATCATTTTGCGCCTTTTCGGCCTCTTCGATGCGCCTCTTTATTAGTTCGCTATGCGTTGGCATCCTGTGCAGGGTCTATGGCGTTCGCTGGATCATTGAAGTTTGGCGGCTCGCTTTGTTCCATCAGGACTACCCTTTGAGCAAACTCCGTAGTCTTTGCGTCCACGATCTTTTTTTGAAGGTCGTATGTTTTTTGGTAGAAAACCGGATCTGCGTTTTCAATCTCCTCAAATATCGGTTTCCAGTACGCCCACAAAATGTAGGTTGGGTCGGCGGGCGAAAGCCCCGAAAGGATCATTGCTGCCTGTTGCTCGGTCTTGTCGTCAAATGGCAGGAACTTGTACCTTGCCTCTATCTGCTTTTGAACGCCCGGGTTGCCCTCAAACACTTTCTGATTTACCTTCCCCCGTTGCGCCCTCATAGCCTCGTAACCAACGCCACTTGATTTCATTTTGTTGAATGCCTCAACCATGTCAGGTAGCATTTCAATTCTTAGGTCTTCAGGGTAGGACTTGTCAACATCAAGGGCAAAGTTTCGGTATTGCGCCCCGACCCGGTACGCCAACTCAAAATGGCGGCTGTCCAACGCGCCGAACGGGGCCAGCACATTTGAAATACCTTCTACCAGGTGGTTAACCTCCGTAGCCGTTTTCGAGGTCGTGTTGGTTGGTCGTTGCACTAATCCGGCATCGAATACGGCGGACATAAACCTGGCAAGGCTTATGTTTTGTAACTCATACAACCATGTGAGGTACGGAACATCAATTGGCTGCGTGTAGGATAGCTGAGATAGTTGTATTAGTTCGGTAGGCGTGACATTGTCGGGTAGCACAACACGTATTTTAGCTTGCTCCGTTGTAAAGCCGGCCATTTCTCCCGAACCGTTGCAAGATCCGCAAATGTGTTCATTGTCCCGGATACCCGAATAGTAGCCTCGCTCGCACTGCCCAAACTCCGGTGACACAAACTTACACTGCTTTGCGTATTCGTAATCCTTTGGAAAGGCATAGGTTGTGAATACCACGTCTCCAACGCTCTTGTACCGAATCAAATCTTTTAACAGGTCTTCAGCTTGGTCGAACCACGTCACAAATGTTTGCTGATTCGTCATCTCGTCGAAGTAAACCCCTACGCACTCAGCAGGAACTTCTGTTGTTCCGTTTCCTATAATTTTCTGGTAAAAATTGCGCTGCTTTGTGGACTTGATTGCCGTTGGGCTACTTTTGCCAGTTGGATCAACCATCCCGGATTCCATGTGCATCGAAACGCCAACCTCTTTTTCGCCTTGCTGTATTCCTTGCCGCCCGCCCGCTTCGCGCATTCTGACTATTAAGCCATTGGAGTACAGGTAGAAGTCCTCAAGCACTTTATCCGTTGGCGCGTTCCTTTCCAACACACGCTCTATCCTAACGTTTCTGATTATTAACCAATCCAAAACCCCAAATGATTTTTGGAAATTTAATACGTTTTCGCACGAAACGACAACTGGGTAAACCTTCGTTTTTGATATTACTCCCTCTACGTTCCTGCTATCGTTACGCTCATAAACTATCCACGCATTCGGATCGGTCACCCCCAAGAACTCTAGCGTTCTCCCTTGCCATTGCTCCAGGGCTTCGCCGGGCATGAAATTGTAGAAATCTGTTTGGAGTTCTGTAAGGGCTTTTTTCCCGGCTTCGTCCTTCGTGGTGAACGTGCGGCGGATGCCCTCTACCCTTAGCATTTGCTTCCAAAGTTTACGGGGAATTGATACCGCGTACTTTGTTAAGGGGTTGTATAGCCTGTTTCTTTGCTCTTTTAGGTCGTCTTCCTCAAACCTCCGATACCGCGTTACCTCGTCACTTTGCCCTTCGCCCGTGGTAATCATTTTGGAAAACTTCTTGACTGCCAGGGTGCGATCGTAGTTGGCATGGCGTAGGCCCATGCTTATATTGTCAACTAGAATACTTGTTAGTTCGGCTGGTGTCATGCTTTTATTGTTGTGTTGCGTTGCAAAGTTACAAACAGCGTTCCAACTTTTTGCGAAAATTCGCTATTTATGCAAAGTACACGCCTTTCCTCTCCGTTGCGCACTCCATCACCCAATACCTGCCAGCGTCCATGGCGTGGTTAAATTCATCAATAGGGTCTCCAGTTGGCTGTTCGGTTTTGCGGTCAACTGCCCAGGAATAATTGTCTGCCTCTCTTTTAATATTTTTTGAACGCTCAGTTATACAAAGTTCAAACTCCCTCATTTGGTCTAATCCGGCCTTTACGCTCCCCGGCCCCTTTGCAGCCGCAACAATGCCCCAAAAGCCCTGAATCCTCATTTCCTCGATCGCCTCCGGGTTTCGGTCTGCAATTATCTTTGCGGCCTTTGGTATTCCGCGCCTTGTCATCATTTCCGCCCTCGTTCTGCTTGTTAGGTTTGTTTCGTAAATAACCTCATCAAGTATCAACCTCCGGTTTTGGATGCCGCATTCAATAACCGCCGTCGGGTCGGGGTAAAAGCCCCAATCCAGCCCGTAACCTCGCTTTTGGCAGTTTGTTGGGAATTCTGGGATTATTTTGTACTCTGGGAAAACAAGCCCCTGCTTTAGGCTCCCCCACTCTCCAAGCGCATACACCTTGTACTCGTCAGGCTTTTTTGTTTTCAAAACCTCGAATTGCCGCCCTATCTCTTCGGGTGAGTAGAAGTTGTCTTTGTAGGTAGTTTTTAGGCAAAACGCTTCGTATTCGTTACTGCGAAAGAAGTAGTCGTAAATCCAGCTCTCTTTTGAAATCGGGTTGAAAGTAAAATGAAGGTGGTTTGTGGCTTTTGGACAACGCAAGCGGCGGTTAAGCTCTGTAAAATCGCTGCTGGATATACTACCGCGCCTGTCTATCGGCTCCTCGATCCAAATATCTGTAATGTCGGCCACCGACGTAATCTTATCCACGTCATCGAGGCCGCGAGCAAAAAGAATATTCCCGTTTAATAGGCAAACTATTTTCATGTTCGCCTCTGTAACGAAAAATAAGTCTTCAAAATCGTACCGCTTAATCAAGTCTTTGAGCAACTGAAATTGGGACATCCTGATGCTGTCAAATACTTTTCGGCAAAACATTACACGGCAATAAGGTTGGCAAAGGCACTTCAAAAGCAACTCCGTAGCCTTAGCGTCTGATTTCCCAGACCCGCTACCGCCGTACCATATTTGGATGCGCTCTTTCCTGAAAAAGTGGGGGCTGTAAATGTCGTTCACTATTATCGGGTGAACGCCCGTCTTTCGGATTGCCGCAAGGGTCGCCGCGTCGAGGTCATCCTTTCGACTTGCTGGCAGCCTTGGAATGTTTAGCGTCGTCTGTACTCCCATTCCCCAATGCTTTTAAAATTTGGTCAATTTGATCT
>Ga0105044_10014696_pt1 | contig 10574 bp, 6 predicted proteins | sample MAT01_FD_78092 | JGI IMG/M metagenome (GOLD analysis project Ga0105044, IMG submission 78092) | Freshwater microbial communities from Lake Fryxell liftoff mats and glacier meltwater in Antarctica - MAT-01 | ecosystem: Environmental > Aquatic > Freshwater > Ice > Liftoff microbial mat | place... | reverse complement strand
CCCATTTTTAGCAAACACAAATTCTACTTCATTAAATCAAGCAGCTTAAACCGAACGTATGGAAGTCGTTTTTGTAATATACTTGAATAAAAAAGGGGGTTCTTAGACGAACTGCCGTTACCAGCAAGCGTAAAGAACGACACGACCACCAACAAATGACCTTAACACGGCAGACAATTTCGCTGTTCTTTGACACAAACCGACCTGACTTTGCCGACACTCAAGCCGACCCTTCTAAAAAAATTAAAACACCCCACCGCACATTTTGCACATTTGGTTTTGCCCCGTAACACAAAGCCAACCCTTCGGCAAAACCAAAAGAGCAAAATTTCCCCACCCCACCATTACAGTATTGAGAATATCTTGTATATTAGACAATTCAGTCCAAAACAATTTGTCTAAATGAGTAACGAAACATTTGGTGATTATATCAGGAAAGCAAGAGAAGAAAAAAATCTTCCTCTAAGAAAAGTTGCGGCACATCTTGACATCGACACTTCAACACTAAGTAAAGTGGAAAGGGGCGACAGACCTGCTTCACCAGACTATCTGCAACCACTTGCCGACATTCTAAAACTTGACTTGAAAGAAGTTCAAACAAAATTTATTGCAGACAAAATCAGCAAAGACTTTGGTGGCATGGAACATTTAACTGACGGCTTGAAAGCAGCAGAAAAACAAATTAAAAAAGCAAAGAAATAGATGGCAACTAAATTCTTTACCAATAAAGACAACAATACACTTATTAGTAAGTTCGAGGGCATTTTCACGAATACCCATGTTCACTATTTTGACGCTTTAGTTGGCTTTTTCAGAGCATCAGGTTATTTCCGAATAAGACCATTGCTTACCAATACATCAAAAATTAGAATTTTAGTAGGAATTGATGTTGACCATTTAATAAGCGAAGCTGCAAGAAAAGGACTTGAATTTAATTTCAACACTGAAGTAACAAGAGATGAATTTTTAGCAGAGCTAAAAAAGGATATTCAAACGGCATCATATTTTAGAAATGTAGAAGAAGGCATTCTCCAGTTTGTCAATGACATCATTGAAAAGAAAATTGAAATTAAGGCTCATCCAAGTCAAAAATTACATTCAAAAATTTACATTTTTAGACCCGAGAACTTTAACGAACATCATTCAGGTTCTGTAATTACTGGTTCTAGTAACCTTTCAGAATCAGGACTTGAAAGGAATTTTGAATTCAATGTTGAATTACGTGACTTTGATGATGTTGCCTACGCTGTAAAAACATTCAACGAGCTTTGGGAAGAAGCAGTTGATATTTTACCATCATCAATTGCAGAATTAAAAACAGAAACGTATTTGAATGAGGACTTCACACCCTTTGAAGTTTACATAAAATTTCTAATTGAATATTTCGGAAAAAGTATTGAGTACGATCCTGAATCTATTTCCGACTTGCCAAAGGGCTACAAAAAACTACATTACCAAATTGATGCTGTTAATGACGGCTACAATAAATTAATGCAACACAACGGGTTTGTTTTAGCAGACGTTGTCGGTTTAGGTAAAACAATTATTGCAACTATTGTTGCAAAGAAGTTTTATTTTTCCAACGGCTACCGAACAAAAATATTAATCATTCATCCACCAGCACTAAAAAACAACTGGGAAAGAACAATAAGAGATTTTGAAGTACCTAACGTCACATTCGTAACAAATGGAAGTTTGCATAAAGTTACGCATCCGGAATATTACGATTTGATAATTGTGGACGAAGCCCACAAATTCAGAAGTGATGAATCTGATATGTTCAACTTGCTTCAAAAAATATGCAAAACGCCAAGAAAGAATCCTGCACCTGACGGCAGCAAGGAGAAAAAAGTCATTCTAGTTACAGCTACACCATTAAACAATAAACCAGCTGATATTAGGAATCAACTTTATTTGTTTCAAGACTCAAAAAATTCGTCTTTAGAAATTGGCAACCTTCAATACCACTTTAGAGGCTGGATTGATTCATTTGATAAAGCAAAGAAGTTAAAAGATAGAAGTCAAATAACTAAAGAAATAAAACGAATATATGATGAAATCCGAGTAAAGGTATTAGAACCCATTATCATTCGAAGAACGAGAACTGACATTAGAAATACAGAAGAATATTGGGACGACATAAAAGCACAAGGCTATACTTTTCCTGACATTGAGCCACCTAAACAAATTCTTTACCAAATGGATGAAGAGTTAAGTGACTTGTATGATGAAACTTTAAATAAACTTAAGGATACCAAAAACGGACTTCGTTATTTCCGTTATCAAGCCATAAAATATTTGCCAGAAGAAATAAAGAAGAAGTTCTTTAATAAAAATGCCGACATCATTTCTGATTCATTGGCAAAAATCATGAAAACTCTTTTAGTAAAACGAATTGATAGCAGTTTTGAAGCATTCAAAATGAGCTTGAAGCGATACTACGATGCAAATACAGCAATGGTAAAAATGATTGAGAATGGCCGTATTTACATTGCTCCAAAATTAGGAGTAAGCGAATATATTCTCAATGATGATGAACAAGCTTTACAAGATATTCTGGCAGAATCGGAAGATCCTGATTTAATTCAAGCATTTGCAGTTGAAGAATTCGATGGAGTTTTCATAGAAGGAATTCACCACGACCAAAAAATATTGGAAGTTCTTTACAGCAAGTGGAAGGAAATGAACCAAGACCCAAAATACGATGAATTAGTTCATAGAATTAAAACTGAGTTAATGGACAAGTCCATTAATGATAACTGCAAACTCATTGTATTTAGTGAATCTAAAGAAACAACTGACTATTTAGCAAAACGACTTAAGAAAGATAATTTCACAAGGCTTATTTCTGTTGATAGTTCGAATCAGAGGGATTTATCCGATGTAATAGAAGCGAATTTTGATGCGAACATAAAATTAGACGAACAGTTAAATGATATTGACATCATCATTACCACAGAGGTTTTGGCTGAAGGTGTCAACTTGCATCGAGCAAATATTATTTTAAATTATGACATTCCTTGGAATGCAACAAGACTGATGCAACGTATTGGTCGTGTTAATCGTATTGGTACACCTTCTAAGAGAATTTATATCTACAACTTCTTCCCTACTTCTAAAACCGACAGCGAAATTGAATTGAATAAAAAGGCTTACATAAAATTGCAAGCCTTTCATTCTGCATTGGGCGAAGACAGCCAAATTTATTCAGACGAAGAAGAATTTGGAACCTTTGGCCTTTTTGAAAAAGTACCTGAGGAAGAACGTGATGAAAGATTAGTGTTTCTGAATGAACTGAGAAAGTTCAGAGATGAACAACCTGAAACATACAAACGAATTAGAGACAAAGTGCCAAAAAGAGCTAGAACAGGGCGAAGCGATAAAAGCAGAAAAGATACTTCTTTAGCATATATCAAAAATCAAAAGCGTGATAGCTTCTATTATGTTGACAATAATTTAAAGTTTGAAGAACTAACTTTTATTGAAGCAGCAAGAATATTTAAGGCACATATAACTGAAAAGGCAGTTAAGCTGCACCATTTTCATCACGACCAAATTGGCGTTGCTTTACAAACGTTTCGTGAAGAAGAAAATTTAGCAGCCCTAGGAGACAAAGGAAAAGTAAAGCTGGGGCCAAATGACCAACGAGCATTAGATTACATTCATCCACAAATTAACTTGGACTTTGTAAGCACCGATGAAAAAGAAATTTTGAATGCCGCTAAGTCAGCAATTATAAAAGGGAAATTTCAAAAACTACCTAGAGAAATAAACAAACTGGCAAAAGAAAGAAAAGCTCAAAGTGATGTAGCCAAAAAGAACCCAAGTATAAAACCAATGAGTAATGTGGATACTTTTCAACGATTAATCAAAATTTTAAAGGCATATCCATTGTTGGATGTATTGCGTGAAGAAGAACAGGAAGTAAAACCTAAAAAGATTGAGACTAAATACAATGCACCACAAATAATTATTTCAGAATCATTTGCAGGATAATGACAAAAGAAGAACTACACGAAAAGCTAAGAGCAAAATACACAAGGGACAACTGGAAACAGATTGTAAATGCCATTTTCCCTAATCGTGAGTTTTTTGCTACCGAAGAATCCGTTGAAATGACAAAACAGTCGCAACGAGATTTAACACAAAACATGATTCGTTTTGGTAACATAAAATTAGATGATGGTAACTCTTTGGCTTTGTACGAAGTGGAATTGAAACCCAATGCTTCTAATGTTACCCGAAACAGAGTTGGACTAAGGAATTTAATTACATCAGAGGTTATTCCAGGCATTGTTGATGGTGCTTTAATTGTTTATCACCAAGCAGGACATGATGATTGGCGGTTTTCATTTTACTCTAAATCTAAATATTGGGATGATGAAGGCAGCGAAATAAAAAAGGAAACGCATCCGAAAAGATACACTTATGTTTTAGGAAAAGGTGAAACCTGTGTAACTCCGAGAGAACGTTTTTGGCATTTGGTGGAGAAAAGAACCCGAACAATTAAAGATATTTTAGAAGCCTTCTCTGTAGAAAAAGTTTCTAAAGAATTCTTCGTTAAGTATAAAAAGCACTATCAAGCTTTTGTAGACAGCCTTACGAGTTCACACTTTAAAGCATCCATATTTAATGGTGACGAAAAAACCATTCGCAACTTTATAAAAAAGATGTTGGGTCGTTTGGTTTTCCTTCAATTCTTGCAAAAGAAAGGTTGGCTCGATGTAGCCATTGATAAACATTACGGACAAGGGAACAAAAATTTTGTTGCCGAATTTTTTACTAACAACAATAACGATGCTTTTTATGCTACTTGTTTAGTACCGCTTTTCTTTGAAACATTGAACAATCCAAAGAATGAAATTTTTAAAGTAACTAAAACAAAATTTCCTTACTTAAACGGTGGTTTGTTTGAACGTGACGAAATTGAAAAAAAAGCAAAGGCAGATTTTATAGTTTTCAGCAAAGAACTTTTTGAAAATTTATTTGGTTTTTTTGGCGAGTACAATTTTACAATTGACGAAAGCACTCCTGACGATTTAGATATTGGTATCGACCCAGAAATGTTGGGACATATTTTTGAGAATCTATTGGAAGATAACCGTGAGAAAGGTGCATTTTATACGCCTAAACTCATTGTGCAATATATGTGTCAGGAAGTGTTGATTCAGTATTTAGAATTACACTTGGGTAAAGATGCAGCCATTGAAAAATTCATTCGTTATAAAGAGAGAGGAGATGAAAATGATAAACACAATTTCATTCGAAAAAATGCTTCAAAAATTAGTGAACTGCTAGATGCAGTAAAAATTTGTGACCCTGCCATTGGTTCGGGTGCTTTCCCAATGGGTTTACTACAAGAAATATTTCATGCAAAACTTGCTCTGGATTGGACTTTACTGGATAAAAAAGGCGATGTGAAAAGAGGCATTATACAAAATTCAATCTACGGTGTAGATAAAGATAAAGGAGCTGTTGATATTGCCCGCTTACGCTTTTGGTTGTCGTTGATTGTGGATGAAGATGTAGAACAAGGAGAAAAACCACAGCCATTGCCGAATTTTGATTACAAAATTATGCAAGGCGATTCGTTGCTTGAAAGCTTTAAAGGATATTCGTTAAAATACCACGAAGAACAGATAGAGCCAGAGCAAACCGATTTGTTTAACACACAAAAGCAAATCAATATCTTTAAGAAAACACATACCGATTTAGCGGCATTAGAGAAAGATTTTTTTGACCCAAAAAACAACCATCGTAAAGAAGAAATACGAAATAAGATTGATGAATTGGTCGCATTTAGTATAGAGCAATCTTTCAAAGAATTGATAAGTGAAAATAAAAATAATGCAACATCGATAAATAGAAACTTTGCCCCTAAAGGTTCAAAAGACAGGTTAAAGCAGGACAAGCTTTTAGATAAACTGGCTTTAGAAGTGGAGCAAATGCAACAAGCATTGAAAGACATAAAGCCATTGCTAAAAAAAGATGAAAAGCCTTGGTTTTTATGGCATTTGTTTTTTAAAGATGTTTTTGATAAAGGTGGTTTTGACATTGTAATTGGCAACCCACCATACATTAGGCAAGAGAGCATTACTGATATAAAACCATACTTAGAAAAGATAGACGGTAAACCAAACTATGAAGTATATAACAGCACAAGTGATATTTATACCTATTTCTTTGAGTTAGGACATAAAATATTAAAAGAAGATAAAGGAGTATTTTCATACATCTGTTCAAAGAAATATACCCGTGCAAAATATGGACAGAATCTAAGAAAATACTTGCTTAATAAATCGCAACTAAGCGGATATGTTGATTTTAATGAAGTTCAGGTATTTGGTGCAACGGTAGATACTTCTATTATTTTCTTTCAGAAGAAAAAAGATCTAATGGCTGATTACACATTTTCTTATTGCCAAGTGGGAAATGATTTGATAAAAAATCAACCTCTTATTGAATATGTAAATAGAGAGGGATACAGCTACCCATCAAAATCACTAAATGAAGAAGGGTGGTCATTTTCTTCTAGACAAAAAGAAGAAGTTAAAAATATAGTTAGTAAAACTGGTAAGCTCTTTAAAAATTGGGAGTTCCAAGCATTACGTGGATTATTAACTGGTTTTAATGAAGCATTTTATATTTCAGAAGAAAAGAAACAAGAATTAATAAATCATCATCCCGAACTAAAACCATTGATTAAACCGCTATTACGAGGTCGAGATATTGACAGATATATTTATCGGTTTGAAAATAATTACTTAGTTCTTATCCCAAGTGGTTGGACGGATAAAGTCAGAGGAGACTTGAAAGCCGAAACATTTATTAAAAAGAAGTTTCCAAAACTGATTAAACATTTTGAAGATATACAGGATAACTTTGTAAAAACTAGTGAAAAGAAAAATGTAAAAGGATTATATGAAAGGACAGACCAAGGTAGATATTGGTGGGAATTAAGAGATTGTTCCTACGTACAAGAATTTGAGAAAGAAAAAATTATTTGGCTAGTATTAACAGACAGAGCGAAATTCTGTATTGATAGGAACGCACATTACACTAATAACGCCACATTTATTATTACTGGACAAAATTTAAAGTATGTACAGGCAATTTTAAATTCAAAAGTGTCTGAATGGTATTATGATAAGATAACTAATAGTTCAGGTGTCGGAACTAATAAATGGGAAAAGGTCTACATCGAACAAATTCCCATGCCAGAAATTTCAAAATCAGAAATGCTTCCATTTGAAATTTTGGTAGATTATGTAACCTTCATAAAAAAACATGAAGAACGCATTAGCTCTTACACGCCAAACGACCACATGGCAGCCAACTTTGAAGAAATAATTGATGCTTGTGTATATGAGCTGTATTTTAAAGAACACATGAATGCGAAAGAGATTACAGTTATAAATGAAGTAACTGAACTTTTAAAACCCATTGACAGCTTAGACGAAAATACACAAGCGAAAAAGATTATCGGCATCATCAACAAAGTGTATGACGAATACAAAAGCACCGATAATATTATCCGCAGACGTATTTTAGATTTCCCTGTAAAAAGTGCTGACATCATTAATGTAATACAGAATGGCTAAAAAATATTTACATAATATAGAGTTGCAAAACTTTAAGGCGTTTCCTGAATATGAAAACATAAATATTGAAGGGAAACACGCTCTTATTTGGGGTGTGAATGGTAGCGGAAAGTCAAGTGTATTTTGGGGTTTGTACACCTTTTTACAATGTGCAGGAAAACCAACAGATGATTACAAAAAGTATTTCAATGGTGGTGCCCAAGATTTAAAAAATATTTTCGGTGGGACAACGGCACCATTTGTAAAACTTTCATTTTCAGAAAAAGATGTAAAAGGAAATCCAGTAGCGGCTTCTAAAGAAACCTTCATTTTAGATGCCTCAACAGATACAGATACTCGAAAAGAATTAATTCGTTCTTACTATTTAAGCAGTGAGTTTATTTCTCATCGCTTGTTGTTGAATTTTTCAAATTTCAGAAATAGTCAGGCGTTAAATCTCTGGCCATATTTTGAAAGAGACATTCTTCCTTATTTTACTAGTAAAGGGAAAAACCTTTACGACTTACTTAAAGATTTTCGTGAAAAAATAAATACTGAAACACCAAAGGCTCTCAATACAATGAGAGATGATTTTAATAATGGTTTACAAGATTTGATTTTGCCTTTAGTAAAAGTAAATGCCGACAGACCTCACAATGTGCTGACAGAATATTATAATGAAAACCTTTCAGAGAAAAATGAGTTTTCACAACTGGATGTTTTCAATCCAACCTTACTAGACTATACTGGAACTAAAGGAAAACGTGTAGTTATAAATCCCGAAATTACATTAAAGGCTAAATTTGGACGTTCCGCAGCAACACTTACAGATATAAACAAGCCGCATATATTTTATAATGAAGCAAGAATAAACGGTATTGCCTTAGCTATTCGTTTTGTTCTTATGGAAAACAGAACTAATAAGGCACAAAACAACTTGCTTTGCTTAGACGATCTGCTGATAAGTCTTGATATGCACAACAGAAGAAAGGTTATTGAATTGTTGCTTTCAAAATACACAACCGACTATCAACTGCTTTTATTTACGCATGAAAAGGGCTTTTTTAATGAATTTCAGCGTTCAGTAAAAGACAATGAAAAGGATTGGAAGGCAATAATATTCAGAGAAACACCAATTTCAAAGAATCCAAAAGTTGAAGAAAAAGGTATTCAAACTTATTACGATAAAGCCAAAGAATTTTTTGACATCAATGAATATGAAGCCTGTGCTTTATTCTTGAGAAAGGAAGCGGAAAGACTTTTGGCAAAAGTGTTTGATCCATCCTTAGATTTTGTTTGGCGTTCAGATTTGTTATTGACTTTAGGTGATTATGTTGGCAGAGCAAGAGGCGAAGACAAACAAGATATTTCTGAACTTAAAAAAGCAGTCCTTAATCCGAACATTTCTGATACTGAATTGAACAAAGTATTTGACGATGCGATAGCTGCATTAGGTGCAACAATCCCCGAAAAGAAATTAAAAAGCCATATTAAATCTGTAAAGCAAAGCATTCAAACAATGCGGACTAACGCAACAACAAAGGACAAACTGAAAGTTGTATTAGATAAAGTAGATGCAGCAACAGGAAGAACGCTTAATCCTGCTGCACACTTTAATGAAGAGCCATTCTTTAAAGATGAAATGGAAGAGGCTTTGAAAACAATTGATGAACTTAGAAAAGCAGTAAAATAAATCAATGCAAGCAACTGTACATTTCAGCAATATCAAAAACGAGATTATCGGAAACCTTAAAAAGGCTACCTGTGAAATCAAAGTAGCTATTGCATGGCTTACAGATGAAGACATTATCAGAACTCTTACACAAAAAGCAGAAGGCGGATTAAGTGTTCAAATTGTAATGAGTGAATCCAAAGAGAATTTTAGAAACACCTTAAAACTTAAAGACTTTTTAAGGTTTGGTGGTAAACTACATATTGCAGCACCAAAATTTCTACATCACAAATTTTGCATCGTTGACGGAAATACCATTATTAACGGATCTTACAACTGGACTTATTTTGCACAAAGTAATGACGAAAATATTTTAGTAATTACACTTGATTCTACCATTCCGGAAGACAATAAACTTCTGGTAGCATTTGAAGCAAAACATAAATTCTTTTGCGAAAAAGCATCTACTCAAATACACGAAATTGCAGACTTGAACCGCTTTAGAGAACTAGGTAAAGTTGCGGCTGTAATTCTTGCTCAACTAGACGAAGAAGAAATCAAGCTAAGACAAGAACTAGAAGACGATGTGAAAAAATCATTTGACGAGGCAATTCGAATTGGTATTCCAATCAGTACTCTACTTTTAGAAAGAATGAAATTGGACGGTGGTGGTGTTGAATTTATTAAGCGAATCCTCCATGATGAAATGACATCTGGTGCAATGAAATCAGGTTTCAGAAAACTAGAAGAACCAATTCCACATAGGGTTGACCTTTCACTTGAATACTTAGCATCAAGACCGAAGTACCAAAAATTATTCAGCGACAAAGAAGTTGAATTTTGTAAAAAACTAATGGAGAAATATAAACTGTAGAAAAATGCCAACGCACCAGTCACACACATTTGCAAGCCGCACAAGCCGATACACAAGCCAAAGCTTGCAAAAGAGTGTGCCTGCCCAACCCGAGAAGAAATTCAATTTTTTTCTTCCCTCCCTTCGGTGTTTTAATTTTTTTGCCACCCACAACCGACACACCAAGACAGCGAAACTCACAGCAGACAAGGAATACAGCAACTCGACAGACAGAACGCCAGCTGGTAACAGGCGTTTGGCAAAAGTGGCGGTTCAGTACTCCGCAGACACATTTATGGTTAATCAAACATTGGTTCTCCGCACCAAGTTTTGTGGTAAAAATCGCCACCTTCGCCAAGCGCCAAAACGTTGCGGCCAATTGTTTGGACAGATTTGACTAACGATTCGTGGCATATCCGCCTACCGCACTGCATCCAAGAGGGATTCTCGCCCACGCTTTTGGCACTTG
>Ga0105044_10014694_pt1 | contig 10574 bp, 12 predicted proteins | sample MAT01_FD_78092 | JGI IMG/M metagenome (GOLD analysis project Ga0105044, IMG submission 78092) | Freshwater microbial communities from Lake Fryxell liftoff mats and glacier meltwater in Antarctica - MAT-01 | ecosystem: Environmental > Aquatic > Freshwater > Ice > Liftoff microbial mat | place... | reverse complement strand
GCCCAGGAACTCGAGCCGCTCGTTGGACTCGTCGCCCACGTTCTCGGCGCACCACGAGCGATGGGTCATGGCCTGGACCAGCAGCTCGCGGTCGGTGAAGCGGTAGCCGAGCGATGCCTCCAGGCGGGCCAGGGCGTCGACAGGCCCCACCACCGGGGACGGAGGTGCGTCTCGTCCCACGGTCATGGGCGGGAAGCCCGTCAGAGCCTGCTGACCACGTAGTCGACGGCGTCTCGCACCGTCTTCAGGTCCTCGAGGTCCTCGTCTTCGATGCGGAAGCCGACCGAGCGCTCGCTCAGCTCCTCTTCGATGGCCTCGACCAGCTCGATGAGGGCCAGCGAGTCGGCGTCGAGGTCATCGGCGAAGGAATCGCCCTCGTTGATGGAGCCGGGCTCGATCTCGAGGATGTCGGCGAGGCGGTCGCGGACCAGCTGCAGGACGGCGGCACGATCCATCGGACCTTGCTCGACGTGGGTCTCAGCGGGCACAGGATCTCCTGGAAGGGCTCGAGATGGCATGAAGTACGCCACCTCTGGGACGCCCGAAGTGTACCGGGACCTCCCCCCGCTCCCCGGGGATGGTCGACGCCAGCTCCTTCGCCAGTCCATGAGGTGAAGGTGAAGCGTCGATGGGCTCGAGAGGTCGCCGAAGGCCGCGCCCGCCCGAAGGGCGGATGAGGTGCAGCGCCAGCACACGACGGCCAGAGGTTCACGAAGCCGTCAGGCAGGCGGTGCGCCTCCAGCGAGATGCTCGTTGGCGATGGCGGCCGTGAGGTGGCCCACGAGGTCGCCGGACACCATCTCGCCCGCCACCTTCACTGCGTTCACCACGGCCTGGGCCGAAGACGAGCCGTGGCTGATGATGCAGACGCCCTTCACGCCGAGCAGCATCGCCCCGCCGGTGAAGTCGGGGTCCAGCGTCTCCACCAGGGGCTGCAGCGCCGGGAGCAGCACCTCGGCGGCCTTGGTGTTCTCATCGTTGGCGAAGAAGATCCCGGTCAGCTCGCCGACGAGCGCCCGCATGGCACCCTCAAGCGTCTTGAGGGCCACGTTCCCGGTGAAGCCGTCGGTGACGACCACGTCGACCTCGCCGGTCATGAGGTCGCGGCCCTCGACGTTGCCGATGAAGTGGCCGCCGCTCACCTCGGCCCACTCCCCGGCAGCCAGCAGGGAGTTGGCCTCCTTCACCAGCGGCGTGCCCTTGGAGGCCTCCTCGCCGATGGAGAGCAGGCCCACACGAGGATCGGCCACGCCGTAGCGCTCACGGGCGAAGACGGCGCCCATCTGGGCGAACTGCACCAACCAGTCGGCCTGGCACTCGGCGTTGGCGCCCGCGTCGAGCAGCACCGTGTGCCCGCCGCTGGGGATGGGGAGCGGCGTGGCGATGGCCGGGCGGGAGACGCCCTTGATGCGGCCCATGCGCAAGAGGGCGCTGGCCATGGTGGCCCCGGTGTTGCCGGCGCTGACCATGGCCGACGCCTGGCCGTCGCGGCACGCCTCGGCGGCGCGCACCAGCGAGGAGTCCTTCATCTTGCGCACGCTGGAACCGGGGTCGGCCGACATCGGGATGACCTCCGACGCCGGGATGACCGCGAGGTCGCCGGGATCGGCGATGTCCTCGGGACGGCCCACCAGCACGACGGGGAGGCCGAGCTCGGCCGCCGCCCGCCTGGCCCCTGCGATGATCTCGTCGGGGGCCTTGTCGCCCCCCATGGCATCGACCGCGACGGGGAGCATCGTCTGGCTCAGTCGACCTCGATGGCCTGCCGGCCGCCGTACCAGCCGCAGTTGTGGCACACGATGTGCGGCTGCTTCACGGCCTGGCACTGCGGGCAGGTGGAGCGGGACGGGGCGCCGAGGGTCCAGTTGGACGCACGGCGGCTGCGCGACTTCGCCTTCGAGGTCTTCTTCTTGGGGACGGCCATGATGAGATCCAGGTCTTCGTCGGGGACGTGCAGCGGCGCCCGCAGGTCGGGTCGCCAGCGCAGAGATGCTAGCGGGACCGTCGCCGCACGCCCCCCTCGGCGCTCTTGGCGGTGCCCGAGCACCGGACGCGGAGCAGCCCCGCCCGGTGCGGGCAGGGCTGCGATCCGGCGTGCGGGTTCGAGCTCGATCAGCCCTCGATGCCTTCCACCGGCTCAGGCTCGGGCGCCTCCTGGACTTCGGGCTCGTACTCCGGCTCGGGCTCGGGCTCGGGCTCGGCGATCGGCAGCTCGAACTCGGGTGGGTCGGCCACGCCGCCGTAGTCGATCGGGCCTTCGTCCACCGGGAGCTCGGCCGGCTCGCCGTTGAGGATGACCGGGGGGGCCTCCGGCTCGACCGGCTCGGGCTCGGGCTCGGGCGTCTCGGTCTCGCCTTCGCCGTACTCCACGTCCACGTCCACGTCCACGTCCTGCTGGGCCACCGCGTTGCCGTCGCCCTGGATGTTGGTGACCTGGCTGCCCTCCTCCGCGTAGATGAAGGAGTTCTGCTGGTAGATGGTCGTGTACGAGGTGGACAGCTGGCTGGCGGCGGTGGCCGCCGGCGTGGCCGTCGAGGCCACGTTGCTGAAGTCGAGGCCCGTGCGCTCGGCCACCTCGGGCATGCAGGACGCCACGTCGGCGGCCTCGGTGCCCTCGGGCAGGTTCTCCTCGACGTAGGCGTCGGGGTCCTCGTTGAAGGCGGTGGCGTCAGCTTCGTTGCTGAAGATCGCCGTGATCTGTTCGATCAGGTCCTCGCGAGCTGCTTCATCGAGCATGTCCGTGTCCTGTTCCTTGGGTTGGTGCCCGCCCCACGGGCGTGCTGTTGAGACGCAACGTACGCACACTCCCTCACCCGGCCATCGGGGACAACCCCCTGATCCACGGGCTGCACGTGGGGGATCGGGCGCGCGGCGCTGTCAGGTGTCGTCGCGCAGGGCGTCGAGGGCCGCCCAGCGGGGGTCCTTCACCGGCTCGCCGTCCGCGTCGAGGCCGTCGTCCACCGCGTCCTCGCCGACGAACGCCTCGGGCACCGGGCCCGGGCAGTCCTCCCGGCACAGCGGAGCCAGGGGCAGGTTGGGCAGCACGGCCTCGCGGACCAGGGGCTCGAGGTCTATGCGGCCGCTATCGATCGGGTAGGTCTCGCCGTCCACCGGATGGGGCTGGAAGATCTCCTGAACCGACACCACCACCTCGCCGGCGGCCTGCTCGAGGCACCGCCGGCACTCGCCCTCCCAGGGCACGTAGATGGTGCCGCTGACGATGATGTCGCTGGCCTGCGCCTCGGCCTCGAGGTCCAGGCGCACAGGCACGCCCTCGGGCACGCAGGCCGACGACGTGGCCAGACCCCCGAGCAGGAGCTCGAGCTCGACGGGCTTACGGGTGCCGGGGTGGTGCCGTAGGTCGTTGGTGCTGAGGACGAGGGCCGTGTGGGCCACAGCGCTACTCGTACCCGGCGTCTTGGTCGAAGAAGGCGTCGCCCACCGGGTCGTCGGCCGGGTGGGGCTCGGGCTCCGGTCGAGGGGTCGCCTGCAGCTTGCCCCGGGCGGCCACCACGGTCTGCTGGATCTTGTCGAGCGAGGCCTCGAAGGAGGCGAGCCGCTGGTCGGCGAAGTCCTCGACCTCGTGCTGCATGCGCCGGGCGTCGGCCGCGGCCTCGTCGACGATCTGGCGCGCCCGCTGCTCGGCGCCCTTCACGACCTCGGTGCGCTCGACCATGCGGGCCGAGGCGGACCGGGCCTCGTCGATGATGTCGTCGGCCTCGCGCTGGGCCTTGGCCAGGTACGCCTCGCGCTCCTTGAGCAGGAAGCGGGCCTCGCGCAGCTCTTGGGGCAGGCGCTGGAGCGCCTCCTCCAGCAGGTCGAGGATCTCGTCCTTCTGGATCATCACCGACGTGGACAGCGGCATCGGCCGGGCCTGGTTGATGAGGTCGATGACCCGCTTCACCAGCGGCTCGGTGCGCAGCTCCTGGGGCGCCGCCGGCTCGCGGGCGGGAGGGTGGACCAATCCGTCGTCCATGCTCATCGCTCCCGCTCCCCGCCGCTGTGGCGAATCGCTCCGCTCATGACCCGTACTTCTCCCTGAGGCGCTTGGCCACCGGCTCGGGCACGGTGGCCCCCACGTCGCCCCCGAAGCGGGCGATCTCGCGGATCAGCTTCGAGGCGAGGAACGAGTGGGAGGAGGCCGATGGGATGAAGAGGGTGTCGACCCCAGAGATCTCGTGGTTCATCTGGGCCATCTGCAGCTCGCTCTCGAAGTCGGAGACGGCACGCAAGCCCTTGACGATGAAGTCGGCCCCCTCCTCCTTGGCCAGATCGACGACCAGGCTGGAGAAGATGGTGAGGCGCACGTTGTCGAGGTGGCCGAGGGTCTCCTCGAGCAGCTCCTGGCGCTCCTCGAGCGTGAACAGGGGCTGGCCCTTCTGCGGGTTCCGGACCGCGGCGACGACGACCTCGTCGAAGAGCTTGGCAGCCGTCTCGACGATCTCGAGGTGGCCGTTGTGGATGGGGTCGAAGGACCCGGGATACAGGACGACGGTCACGTCGGGCTGGTCCTCGGTTCTCGTGTCTGCGGGGGGCGGGACAACGCTACCGCTGGAACGCCTCCCGCGGTCGCGAGGGCACCTGCCCCTACCCGATCGTCGGCCGAGGGGACCAGCGCAGGTGTGCCTAGCGTGGCCCGGTGGACCCCGATCCGGTGATCACGTGCATCGACTGCGGCGGCCGCGCCCACCTGATGAGCAAGCCCGACGACTACGGCTGGGCGCCCGGCCAGCAGCTCGTCTACCGCTGTGCCGACTGCCTCGACCGGTGGGACCTCATCCACGAGGACGATGAGCACGACGTGGACGATCCGGACCTCTAGGGCCCGCCTCCGCAAGCCCAGCTGGGGGCGTTCGATCTCGGGGACCGCGTCGCCTCAGGACTTGAGGAGGAACGCGGCGTCTTCGTCGGGGAGGAAGAGGCGGACCTCTTCGCGCAGGACCTCGTGCTCGGCCAGGCCGGGGTCCTCGTCCACCAGGGCGAAGGCGACCTCGCGGGCCTTCTCCACCCACTCCCGGTCCCGGCGCAGCGACGCCAGCTTGAGGTCGTTCCTGCCCTTCTGGCGTTCGCCCATGATCGTGCCCTCGCCCCGCAGGTCGAGGTCGACCTCGGCCAGCTCGAAGCCGTCGGTGGTGCGGACCATGGCGTTGAGGCGCTGCTCGCCGTCGGGCGTGAGGCCGGCGCCCACGAGGTAGCAGCGGGAGGCGTCGGCGCCCCGACCGACCCGGCCCCGGAGCTGGTGCAGCTGGGCGATGCCGAAGCGGTCGGCGTCGAGGATGACCATCACCGTCGCGTTGGGCACGTCGACGCCGACCTCGATCACCGTGGTGGCGACGAGCACGTCGAGCGTGCCGTCCCGGAACCAGGCCATCGTCGCCTCCTTCTCGGCCGGCGGGACCCGACCGTGCAGCAGGCCGACCCGCAGGCCCTCGAGCTCGCCGCCGGGCGCGATGAGGGCCTCGTAGGTGACCTCGGCCGAGCGGGCCTCCAACTTGTCGCTCTCCTCGATGAGCGGGCACACCACGTAGGCCTGCCGCCCGGCCGCCACCTCGGACCGCACCTCGGACCACAGCGCCTGCTCCTCGGCGGTGTCGGCCAGGGTCTCCGGCCCTCCGGCGCCGCTCTTCACCCACTCGGTCGCGATCGGGGTGCGGCCAGGAGGCATCTCGTCGAGGACCGACACGTCGAGGTCGCCGTAGACGGTCATGGCCGCGGTCCTCGGGATCGGCGTGGCCGTCATGACCAGCACGTCGGATGAGGTGTCCTGACCGGGGCGCTCTCGCAGGGCCGAGCGCTGCTCGACGCCGAAGCGGTGCTGCTCGTCGATCACCGCGACCCCGAGCGACTTGAAGGCGATGCCGTCCTGGATGAGGGCGTGGGTGCCGATGACGAGGTCGATGGTCCCGTCCTCGAGCCCGGCGAACAGCTTCTTGCGCTCGGCCGCCGGAGTTCGGTTGGTGAGCAGGCGCACGGCCAGCGGGCGGTTGCCGAGCAGGCTGCCCTGCTCCTCCACCTCGAGGCCCTCGAGCAGGGCCGAGATGCCCAGGTGGTGCTGCTCGGCCAGCACCTCGGTGGGGGCCATCAGGGCCCCCTGGTGTCCGCCGTCCACCGCGGCGAGCAAGGCCGAGACGGCGACCACGGTCTTGCCTGCGCCCACGTCGCCCTGCAGCAGCCGGTGCATGGGGTGCGGGCCGGCCAGGTCGGCGGCGATCTCGGCGATCACCCGCTGCTGGGCACCGGTGAGCTCGTAGGGCAGTCGTTCGCGGAAGGCCCGGACCAGCTGGCCGTCGACCTCGTGGCCGATGCCCTTCAGCAGGCGCTCGAGCGCCCGCTTGCGCAGCACGAGGGCCAGCTGCACACGAAGCAGCTCGTCGAAGACCAGGCGCTTCCGCGCCGCGTACATGTGGGGGAAGGTCTCGGGCCGGTGTATGCCCTCGAAGGCGCTGCCCCGTCCCAGCAGGTCGTGCTCGTCGAGCACCGGCTCGGGCACCGGGTCGGCGAACCCTCGGGGCGCCGACTTGGCCAGGGCCGAGCGCACGATGCGCCCGATCTCCTTCGTCCCGATGCGCTCCTTCTCCGACTGCGAGTAGACGGGGATGATCCCGCCCGTCTCGTCACCGACGAAGTCGACCACGGGACCGGTCATCTGGAGGGTGCCGCGGTAGCTCTCGAGCTTGCCGAAGATCACCACCTCGGTGCCCGGCGGCAGCTTCTTCTCGATCCAGCGCTGGTTGAAGAAGGTGCAGGTGATGCGCCCGGTGCCGTCGGTGACCACCACGTTGGTGAGCGTCTTGCGGTTTCGAGTCGTGCGAGTTGACGACGTGAGCACCTCGACCAGCAGGGTGGCCGACTCCCCCAGCTCGAGCTCGCCGATGGCCGCCTGCTTGGTGCGGTCGAGGTAGCGACGGGGGTAGTTCGTGAGCACGTCGAGCACGTTCGCCATGCCCAGGCGCTCGTAGGCCGGCGCCGTCTTCTCGGTGACCGTCGTCAGCCGGATGACCGGGATGGCCTCGAGTTCGGAGAGCTGCAGCGGGCCCTCCGGTCTCGCCGGCCCCCGGCGCGCAGGCCCGCTCTCGGACTGCTCTGCCACCTTGCCTCCGCTGCCGGCCGCGGTGGCCAGGGCTACTCGACTCCGAAGTAGTAGGGGTACAGCGGCTGGCCGCCGTGGTGCACCTCGGGTGAGACGTCGGGTCGGTGCTCGGCGAGCCACTCGGTGAGGTGGCGGGTGGTGCCGGCGGTGGCGCCCTCGCCCTCGATGATGGTGACGATCTCGTGCTCGTCGCCCACCAGGGCGTCGAGCAGGCCGGTGGCCGCGTCGACCATCTCGGGAGCCACCGCGAGGATGCCGTCGCCGCAGATGCCGAGGTGGTCGCCCTCCTTGATGGGGCCCACGTCACTGGCGGAGTCGCGCACGGCCTGGGTGACCTCGCCGGACACGATGGCCTCGGCCGCCACGCCCATGGAGGCGACGTTCTGGTCGGCCGTGGCCTGGGGGTCGTAGGCCACCAGCGAGGCGAAGCCGTCGGTCACGCCCCGGGTGGGCACCACCCGCACGGTCTTCGAGGTCTGCTGGTCCACCTGCTGGGCCACCGGCACGATGTTCTTGTTGTTCGGGAGGATGACCACCTCGTCGGCCGGGGCCGCCTCCACCGCGGCGAGCAGGTCGGCGGTCGACGGGTTCATGGTCTGACCGCCCACCACCACCTTCTGCACGCCGAGGGAGTGGAAGATGCGGCGGATGCCGTCGCCGGTGGCCACGGCCACCACCGCGGTGGGCACCGGGTAGGTGGAGTGGGCGGGCTCCGCCTCGTCGACGGGCGCCTCCCGCACCCAGCGCTCCTCCTCCACCTGCTCCATCAGGTCGGTGACCCGGATGCTGCGGGGCCGGCCGCAGTCGAGGGCCGCCTCCACCGAGGCGCCGATGTCGTCGGTGTGGATGTGGCAGTTCCAGATGCCGTCGCCGCCCACCACGACGATGGAGTCGCCGATGCCGGCCCACACGTCCTTGAACCACGGGATCGTCTCGTCGGGGGCCTCGAGGAAGTACATGACCTCGTAGCGCAGGTCGCCGACACCGCCCTCGTGGGCCTCCTCTACGGAACCGTGGGTGGCCAGCACGCGAGCCGCAGCCTCGTCGGAGATGAACTCAGGCTCGGGCATGGGCCGGCCCGCGGCCTGGTGGAGCAGCACGTCGAGGAGGAGCAGGAAGCCGGTTCCGCCGGCGTCGACGACCCCTGCCTCCTTCAGCACGGGCAGCAGGTCGGGGGTGCTGGCCAGGGCCTCGGCGCCGCCCAACTTGGCCGCGTCGAGCACCTCGATGAGGCCGCCCCCGCCGTCGACCGCGGCCTGGGCGGCGTCGGCGGCCAGGCGGACCACCGTCAGGATGGTGCCCTCCACCGGCTTCATCACCGCCCCGTAGGCTCCGTCCTTGGCAGCAACGAGCGCCCGGGCGACCGTCGCTCCGTCGGCCGTCTCCTCGCCCTTCAGCTCGTCGGAGACGCCGCGCAGGATCTGCGAGAGGATCACGCCCGAGTTGCCCCGGGCGCCCATGAGCGACCCGTGGCTGATCGCCTTGCAGGTGGAGGCCATGTCGTGGTCCGCCGCGTCGAGCTCGGTGCACACCGACTCGAGGGTGAGCGCCATGTTGGTGCCGGTGTCACCGTCGGGCACGGGGTACACGTTGAGGCGGTTGATCGCCTCCTGGTGCGCCCGCAGCGCGTCGCGGTAGCCCGCCACCACGACGCGCAGGGTCGCGGCATCCATCCGCTCGAGCGTGGCCATGGGGGCGGATCGTACCCACCGACGGGTTCACGATCGGGAGCCCACGAGCAGCTCGCACAGGTTGTGGGGCCGGGAGCCCCCCTTGGTAGCCTGCTCGCCCTATGGCATCGAAGTGTGAGCTCTGCGGACGCGCGCCGTCCTTCGGCATGTCGGTCAGCCACTCGCACCGACGGACCAAGCGGCGTTGGAACCCCAACATCCAGCGCGTGCGCGCCCTCGTGAACGGCTCGCCCAAGCGCCTCGACGTGTGCACCCGCTGCCTCAAGGCCGGCAAGGTCACCAAGCTCGTCCACTAGACCTTCGCCTTCGCCTTCGGCGGCGCGGCAGCGCTGGTCCGTTTCGGATCACACCAGCCTCACCTAGGCTGTTCGGCATGCCTCACACCTCGGTTGGCATCGGCCCCAGGGCCGACCACTAGGGTTCGAGTCCCCCGCACCTCAGGACCTGGGAGAGCACCGCCGTGCAAGGCGTGATCAAGTCCTACGACCCCGGCACCGGGGTCGGCTCCGTCCTCCGGGACACCGACCTGGCCGAGATCGACCTCGCAGAGGGCGCGCTCGCGGGCTCGGTCTTCCGCACCCTCCGCCAAGGGCAGCGCGTCGTCTTCGACCTCGACGACTCGGAGCGGGCCACCCGTCTCCGGTTGGGCTCCGAGGTGGACATGGGCACCCCTGGCTTCACCCCTGACGCAGGAGAACCGTCATGAGCAGCACCACCGCCTTCACCACGAACGCCGAGCTGCTCGAGTTCGTGGAGACGTACCGGGAGCTGTGCCAGCCCGACGACGTGGTGTGGTGCGACGGCTCCGCCGAAGAGTACGACCGCCTCTGCAACCTGCTGGTCGCAAGCGACACCTTCCAGAAGCTCTCCGAGGCCAAGCGACCCAACAGCCACCTCGCCCTCTCCGACCCCGGCGACGTCGCCCGGGTGGAGGACCGCACCTACATCTGCTCCGAGCAGGAGATCGACGCCGGACCCACCAACAACTGGCGCCCGCCGGCCGAGATGAAGGACGAGCTGCGAGGCCTGTTCGCCGGTTCGATGAAGGGCCGCACCATGTACGTGGTGCCCTTCTCCATGGGTCCGCTGGGCTCGCCCATCGCCCACATCGGCGTGCAGCTCACCGACTCGGCCTACGTGGCCGTGAACATGCGGATCATGACCCGCATGGGCCAGGCCGTGCTCGACGTGCTGGGCGACGACGAGTTCGTGCCCTGCCTGCACTCGGTCGGCGCCCCCCGGGCCGAGGGCGAGGCCGACGTCCCGTGGCCCTGCGACGCCGAGAACAAGTACATCGTGCACTTCCCCGAGACCCGCGAGATCTGGTCCTACGGCTCGGGCTACGGCGGCAACGCCCTGCTCGGCAAGAAGTGCTTCGCCCTGCGCATCGCCTCCACCATGGCCCGAGACGACGGCTGGATGGCCGAGCACATGCTCATCCTCGGCCTCACCCCGCCCGAGGGCCAGGGCGAGAAGCGCTATGTCGCCGCCGCCTTCCCGTCGGCCTGCGGCAAGACCAACATGGCCATGCTAATCCCCTCCCTCCCCGGCTGGAAGGTCGAGACGGTGGGCGACGACATCGCCTGGATGAAGTTCGGTGACGACGGCCGCCTTCACGCCATCAACCCCGAGGCGGGCTTCTTCGGCGTGGCTCCGGGCACGTCCGACGAGACCAACTACAACGCCATGCAGTCCGTGCGGGCCAACAGCATCTTCACCAACGTGGCCCGCACCGACGAAGGCGACGTGTGGTGGGAGGGCATGGGCCCGGCCCCCGAGCGCCTGATCGACTG
>Ga0105044_10014691_pt1 | contig 10575 bp, 12 predicted proteins | sample MAT01_FD_78092 | JGI IMG/M metagenome (GOLD analysis project Ga0105044, IMG submission 78092) | Freshwater microbial communities from Lake Fryxell liftoff mats and glacier meltwater in Antarctica - MAT-01 | ecosystem: Environmental > Aquatic > Freshwater > Ice > Liftoff microbial mat | place... | reverse complement strand
GTGAAGGATGTCGAGAAACTTTCAGGCTTGATGCGTTTCATGCCCATCACTTTCGCCGCGGCGGCGTTAGCGGCGGCGTCGATGGCGGGGCTGCCGCCGTTCTTCGGGTTCACGGCCAAATACCTGATGAAGGCCCCGCTGGTGGACTCTGTCCTGGGCATGGCGTTGGTGGTGGGCGTGGTGCTGATGGGCGTGTTCACGACGGTGGCGGCGTTGCTGGTGGCATTCAAGCCGTTCGCCGGTAAGCCGAACGAGGCGGCCAAGTCTTCCTCGGAAGCGGGGGCGTCGCTGCTGCTCGGACCGGTGGTGCTGAGCGTTGCCGGGGTGATCGCGGGGGTGCTGCCCGGTCTGTTCGCGGGCCCGCTGGTGGGGGCCGCGACGGCGGCCGTGACGGGGCAGGCCCCGGAGAAGGCGTTGTCCTCCTCGTTCCGAATGGTCAACATGGGCACCCTGTTGAGCACCAGCACGCTGGCGATCCTGCTGGGTGTGGGGCTGTACGCGGTGCGTGTGATGATGCGCCGTTCGACCTCGGTGCTTGATCGGATCGAGCCGGTGGCGTCGGGGCCGGTGGTGTTCCAATGGCTTGTGAACGCGACGCTGCGTGCGGGCGCGATCCAGACACGGGTGCTCCAGAACGGGTCGCTGAACACTTATATCCGTACGACGATGCTGGGCTTCCTCGGGCTGGTGCTCGGGCTGGGCGCGGGACGGATCACGGGCGGGCTGCTGATGCCCACGGAGGAGAAGCCGACCTTCCTGGGCATGACTCTGGTGGTGATGTTGATGGTGTCCGGCGTGGCGGCCACGGTGTTCCGGTATCGCCTGGCGTCGGTGGCGGCCCTGGGGGTGGCGGGTGTGGCGTCGGCCCTGATCTTTGTCTACTACGGCGCGCCCGATGTGGCGATGACCCAGTTCGCCATTGAAACGCTGACGGTGCTGATCTTCGTGCTGGTGTTCCATCACCTGCCCCAGTTTACGAACTACAGCGGCAAGCTCCGAAAAGCGGCCGACTGGGCGATCAGCCTGCTGTTCGGCGGCGTGATGGGCGTGCTGGTGATGCTGGCGGCTCGGACCGACATGGCCCCGACGGTGTCGGGCTACTTCTCCGACAACGCATACCCGCTGGCCAAAGGCCGGAACATCGTCAATGTGATCATCGTGGACTTCCGGGCGGCGGACACCTTGGGCGAGCTGGTGGTGCTGGGCATCGCCGGAGTGGGCGTGGCCACGCTGCTCTCCATGCGCAGTCGGGCGCGGGTGCGTCGGGCGGAGGCCGGGATTCCCGCGGGTCAAGGGGGACCGGCATGAACTCGATCATCCTGCGGACCGGGACGGCGTTCCTGCTCCCGCTACTGCTGCTGGTTTCGGTGGTGATCCTGCTGCGCGGGCACAACGAGCCGGGGGGCGGGTTTGTCGGGGGGCTGACGGCGGCGACCGCGATGCTGCTTCACATGCTGGCCTTCGGGCCTGAGCAGGCGCGGCGTCTGCTGCCGGTGGCGCCAGAAACCCTGATCGGCATCGGGCTGCTGTTGGCGTTGATATCTGGACTTCCAGCGTTACTGATCGGTTTGCCCCCGTTCCAGGCGATCTGGACCGACTTCGAACCGATCAAGGGCGTGAAGTTAGGCACGCCGCTAATGTTCGACGTAGGCGTGTACTTCACCGTGGCGGGGGTGGTTCTGCTGATCCTGTTCAGCATTGCGGACTACCGCGGGATAAACCCTATCGCGGCCCAGCCTTCCGCGTCCTCGACGCCCCCTGAACCGCACGAGAAGGACGCCTGACATGCACCTATTGATGGCGATCACGATCGGGCTGATGTATGCCGCGGGGCTGTACATGATGCTGCGCCGGTCGATCATCAAGCTGCTGATCGGGCTGTGTCTGCTCAGTCACGGGTCGAACCTGCTGATCTTCACGGCCGCGGGATTGACCCGGGCAAACCCGCCGCTAATCCGCCCGGGCGACACGGCCATGCCCGGCCCGCACACGGACCCGCTGCCGCCGGCGTTGATCCTGACGGCGATTGTGATCTCGTTCGCGATCCTGGCGTTCGCGAGCGTGCTTGTCAAGCGGGCGTACGAGGAGGTCGGCAGCGACGACCTGGACCAGATGAGGACCACCGACCGATGAGCCCTCAGCTGTTGGCCAGCCTGCCTGTGATGTTGCCGATGACCGGCCTGGTGCTGTGTCTAGCGTTCTGGCGCGCACTCGTGCTGCAGCGGGTGGTGATGTTGTGCGTAGCCGGCTCGCTGCTGGTGGCTGCGGTGGCGATCCTGATGCGCACATCCACCGGCGAGGTGCTGGCGGTGCGTCTGGGCGGGTGGCCGGCCGAGGTGGCAATCACCCTGGTGATCGATCAGACCTCGGCCATCATGGTGCTGCTCAACGCCATCGTGGCGGTGGCGGCGGCGGTGTACTCGCTGGGCGGCATCGACCGCGCGCGGGAGCATTCTGCCTATTACGCGCTGCTGTGCGGGCTGTTCGCTGCGGTGTCCGGGGCGTTCACCACGGCCGACCTCTTCAACCTCTATGTCTGGTTCGAAGTCATGCTGATGTCCTCGTTCGTGCTGCTCAGCCTGGGCGGGCGTCGGGACCAGATCGAGGGGGCGATCAAGTATGTCACCCTGAACCTGATCAGCTCGACGCTCTTCCTGGCTGCGATCGGGCTGACCTACGCGATGCTGGGCACGCTGAACATGGCCTTGCTCTCGGAGCGGCTGGCGGCGGCGGAGAACCCGGAGCTGTTCACGCCTGTGGCGGCGATTTTCTTGGTGGCGTTCTCGATCAAGTCGGCGGCGTTCCCATTTTTCTACTGGCTGCCCGCTTCGTACCACACGCCGCCGTCGGTCATCTCGGCGGTTTTCGCCGGGCTGTTGACGAAGGTGGGCGTGTATGTGATGATCCGGTTCTTCGGGCTGATGTTCCCCGCGACGCACCCGGACGCGGGGATGGTCTACCAGATCATCCTGTGGCTGGCCGGGCTGAGTATGGTGACTGGGGTGGTCTCGGCCGCGGCCCAGATGAACATGCGCCGCATCCTGTCGTTCCACATCATCAGCCAGATCGGGTACATGTTGATGGGCCTGGGCATCGCCGGGGCGGCGTTGGCCAAAGCCGCGCACGAGGGCGACCCACAGGGCACGCTGACGGCCGCTGGCACGCTGGCGATGACGGGAGCCATCTTCTATATCCTGCACCACATCGTGGTCAAGGCGAACCTGTTCCTGGTGGCGGGCATCGTCGAGCGGATCTGCGGCAGCGGGGACCTGGACAAGATCGGCGGGCTCTACGCGGCCCGGCCCGGGCTCGCGGTGCTGTTCCTCATCCCGGCGTTGTCGCTGGCGGGGATCCCGGTGCTGTCGGGCTTCTGGTCCAAGTTCGTGCTGGTACGCGCGGGGCTGGAGGCCGAGGCATATTGGATCGTGGCAGTGTCGCTGGCGGTGGGGGCCATGACGCTCTTCTCGATGCTGAAGATCTGGATCTATGTGTTCTGGAAGCCGTCGCCAGAAGGGGCCGAGGCGCACGATCCCGGGCGTGACCCGTCGGTCGGTCCGATGCGCTGGCAGTACATCGGCTCGGCGTTCCTAGCCTGCATCACGGTGGCGATCGGTCTGCTGGCCGGGCAAGCGATCGGGCTGGGCGAGATCGGGGCGGCCCAGATCCTCGACGGGACGGCCTACAAGGACGCCGCCTTGGATCGCGTGGGGAACGCTGGTGTAGTGGGACAGGAGGCGGCGCCGTGACCACCTTGGTCTGGAACATCCTGCTAGCCCTGATCTGGGCGATCGCTTTGGGCCCGCCCACGCCGTTCAATCTGCTGGTCGGGTTCGTGGTCGGATTCCTGGTGCTGTCCTTGGCGTGGCGTCTGGGCCTGCACTATCGAGACGACGATGACGCGCACGAAACGACCTATTTCGGACGGGTCGTCCAGATCATCGGGTTCCTGTGCTTCTTTTGCAAGGAGATGATCGCTGGCAACATCCGCATGGCGTATTACACATTGTCCCCGCTGTCGCGGCTCAAGACGGGCATCGTCGCGGCGGATATCGCCGGCATGTCCAACATGGAAATCACGATCCTGGCCAACCTGATCACGCTGACGCCGGGCACACTCTCATTGGACATCAGCGAGGACCGCTCGCAGCTCATCGTGCACTGCATGGACGTTTCGGATCCGGAGAAGATCAAGCGTGAGATCCACGACGGGTTCCAGCGCCGCGTGCTGGAGCTGATGCGATGATCCCACCCCCGACCGCCCAACCCATCCAGGAGGCGATTGCCGATTCCAACGGGACCAGCGCGATCGACGCGCTGGTCTATGGCCTGCCGGTCTACGACATCGCCCTGACCGTGATTGCCTTCTCGATGCTGCTAACCCTGATCCGGCTGATCCGCGGGCCGACGCTTGCCGACCGCGTGGTGGCGCTGGACCTCTTGATGTTTTTTGCGGCCGGGGCCATCTGCATCGTGGCGATGGAGTCCGACAGGCCGGAGTTGCTGATGGTGGCGGTGGTGGTGGCCTTGTTGACTTTCATGAGCACGGCCGCATTCGCGCTGTACCTGGAACGCCAGGGGCGCGAGGCCGAGGAAGAGCGGGACGGCCATGCGCAGTGAAATCTTCGGGGTGGCCGCGCTTGTGCCCGGGCTGCTTTTATGCCTCTTGGCGGCCGTGGGCATCCTGCGCATGCCGGATGTATACGCGCGGATGCAGGCCTCGACCAAGGCGGGCACGCTGGGTATCGCGTTCATCATCGTGGCCGTGGCCATCCACTTCGGCGACGCCATCACGGCGCTGCAGGCGGCACTCATCATCGGGTTCCTATTTCTGACCGCGCCGATAGCCTCGCACCTGATCGCCAGATCGGTGTATTTCGACGGCAAGCGAGGCTGGGAGACCGGGGCGATCGACGAGATGGCCGACATGCACATCATTGATTTGACCATCAAGGCCCCGACGAGTCCCAAGGGCGACCGGGCGGTTGAGAGCGAAACAGACAACCCGCAGCGCGGGTGACGCCCCGGCCGGCATGCCTCCCCGATCCCCGGCGCGGGCCACCTCGCCTTGCCCATGGCCAAGATCTCCGTCAACGGATGTTCGTCGAGCGTGACCAGGCGCGGGTCTCTGCGGCCGACGCCGGGATGCTGCACGCCGTGGGGTTGTTCGAAACGATGACCGCCCGCGTTACCGGCAATGGCGTGGTCGTCGAATCGCTCGATGAGCGCCTGGCCCGGCTGCAGTCCTCGGCCTGCGGGCTGGGTCCGAGCACCGAACTGAAGATCGGCCCGCTGGGCTCGAGCGACTGACGCGGCTGATGCTGACGCGGGGCGTGCCAGACCACATCCGCAGCGATAACGGCGCGGAGTTCACGGCGGGGATGGTGCGGGAGCGGCTGTGCAGGATGAGCGTAAAGACGCTGTTCATCGAGCCGGGCAGCCCGTGGGAGAACGCGTACATCGAGAGCTTCAACGGGAAACTGCAGGACGAGCTGCTCAAGCGGGAGATCTTCTACACGCTCATGGAGGCGAAGGTGCTGACGGCGGTATGAACCGTGGGAGCCGGTCAGTAGCCGGGGAGGAGCTGGGAGCGGACGAGGCCGATGATGAGCAGGATGGAGAAGAGGAGGACGGTGCGCATAGGGGCAGAACAGCGGAATGACCGCGGTGGAGGGCAAAAAAAGACCCAGCGGTTCGGAACCGCTGGGCTTGGGGATTGTCAGAAAGCGTGTATTAGCTAGAGGCGACCGGGTTCAATAGCGGTAGTGCTCGGGCTTGTAGGGGCCGTCCTTGGAGACGTTGAGGTAGTTGGCCTGGGCGTCGGTGAGGCGGGTGAGGCGGACGCCGATGTGGTCGAGGTGGAGGCGGGCGACTTCTTCGTCGAGCTTCTTGGGGAGGACGTAGACCTTGTTCTCGGTGTACTTGACGCCGGAGAGGGTGGGCTTGTTGGTGGCGTTGAACCAGAGGTCGAGCTGGGCGATGGTCTGGTTGGTGAAGGAGGCGGACATGACGAAGGAGGGGTGGCCGGTGGCGCAGCCCAGGTTCATGAGTCGGCCTTCGGCGAGGATGAGGATGGACTTCTCGGCCTTCTCGCCCTTGTTGAAGACGAACTCGTCGTACTGGGCCTTGATATTGACGCGGGTGGCGTCCTTGGCCTTGTGGAGGCCGGCCATGTCGATCTCGTTGTCGAAGTGGCCGATGTTGGCGACGATGGCCTTGTCCTTCATGCGGCGCATGTCGTCGATGGTGATGACATCCTTGTTGCCGGTGGTGGTGATGAAGATGTCGGCGTAGGCGACAACGTCGTCGAGGGTGGCGACCTGGTAGCCTTCCATCGCGGCCTGGAGGGCGTTGATGGGGTCGATCTCGGTGACGATGACGCGGCAGCCCTGGCCACGCAGGGACTGAGCGGAGCCCTTGCCGACGTCGCCGTAGCCCAGGACGACGGCGACCTTGCCGCCGAGCATGACGTCGGTGGCGCGGTTGAGGCCGTCGACGAGGGAGTGGCGGCAGCCGTAGAGGTTGTCGAACTTGCTCTTGGTGGCGGAGTCGTTGACGTTGATGGCGGGGAAGAGGAGCTTGCCGGCCTTCTGCATCTCGTAGAGGCGGTGGACGCCGGTGGTGGTCTCTTCGGAGACGCCCTTGATTTCCTTGGCGATCTTGGAGAAGCGGCCAGGGTTCTTGGTCTGCTGCTCGCGGAGGAGGTCGAGGATCACGCCCCACTCTTCAGGGTCGGCGGCTTCGTCGAAGGCGGGGACCTTGGCGGCGGCCTCGTACTCGGCGCCCTTGTGGATGATGAGGGTGATGTCGCCCCCGTCATCGAGGAGCATGTTGGGGCCGCCGCCGTCTGGCCAGCGCATAGCTTCGGAGGTGCACCACCAATACTCGGGCAGGGTCTCGCCCTTCCAGGCGTAGACGCTGACGCCCTTGGGGTCGTCGATGGTGCCGCCCAGGTGTTGACCGACGACCACGGCGGCGGCGGCGGAGTCCTGAGTGCTGAAGATGTTGCAGGAGACCCAGCGGATGCTGGCGCCGAGCTCGACGAGGGTCTCGATGAGGACGGCGGTCTGCACGGTCATGTGCAGGCTGCCCATGATGCGGGCACCGGCGAGGGGCTTCTGGCCCTTGAAGCGGGCGCGGAGGGACATCAGGCCGGGCATCTCGCACTCGGCGAGGCGCAGCTCCTTGCGGCCCAGTTCGGCGAGTGCCAGGTCGGCGACCTTGTAGTCGAGGCCGTTCTTGGCCTTGTCGGGAGTGGGGAGGGAAACCTTGGAGGGACGGATCGCGGATACGGGGGCGGTGGTCACTGAGGAATCTCCGTACTAAGGGTGTCGAATATGGGACGTGTTTAAAAGAAGCGATGTTCTGGGTGAGGATCGACGCGAATCAGCTTTGGGCTTGGGCGCGGCGGGCGGTGCAGGCAAACAGGGCCGGGCCCTTGGCGTTTGGGTCGGTTGGAAGGACGAGGTATCGGGGGTTGGTCAAGTCGGCGTCGGCGACCATTTGGAGCATGGCGGTTTCCGAGAAACCCTGCCAGCGGTGGCCCATGGTCTGGCGATAGGCGTCGCGGTTGTGCTGGACCATGTCGATGACGAGGGCGAGGCCGCCGGGCCTGAGGATGCGGCTCATCTCGGCGACGGCCTTGGCGGGCTGCACCAAGTGATGAAGGACCAGGACGCAGACGGCGGCGTCGACGCTGGCGGGCGCGAGCGGGAGGGATTCGAGAGGGCCTTCGAGGAACTCGACGTTGGGCGCGCCGGCCAGGCGCTTGCGGGCGGCCGCGAGCATGGGGCCGGACTGGTCGATGGCGATGACGCGGCGGACGAGCGGGGCGAGGAGTTCGGCGGCGTTGCCGGTGCCGCAGCCGAGATCGGCGACGGTCCAGTCGGGCGGGAGAAGCGTGAGCAAGGCTTGGGGAGTGAAGGTCTGGCCGAAGAGGTCACTGCGGACGCCGTCCCACTCGCCGGCGACGCGGCCGAAGAAGGACTGGGTATCGGTGCGGCGCTCGCCCAGAACGCCGTGCAGGCGGCGCTGGTCTTCGATGAGCTCGGCGGAGTCGGAGCCCATCTGGTCGCGAACGGTGAGCCACAGGGCGCGGGAAGCGGGGAGAAGGTCGTCGAGGACCATGCGGTAGAGGGTGGCGGTGCCCTCGGCCCGCTTAACGATCCAGCCGCGGCCTGAGGTGGCGGCACCGGCGCTCTCGGCGAGGATCTTGAGGTGGCGGCTGACGGTGGACTGGGGAAGCTGGACAACCCGGGCGAGCTCGCCGACGGAGAGTTCCTCGCGTTCGAGGAGGCGGAGCATTCGGAGACGAGCCTGATCGCCGAGGGCGGCGAGATGGGCGGTGAGCTGATTGGTCCGGGAGGCGCTGTTCATCCGTTTATCCGGATGAATGGTAGAAGCCGACACCTGGCCCGTCAAGCCGGGTCGCGGAGATTTGTGGCGGCGGCATCGGAAAAGAGCCAGCCCTGGGTGGCCTCTGGCAGAATCGTCATGCGCGGGTGGAGGGGGGGGGCGAGATGAGGCTGGGTGGGGACGGTGATCCAGGGGGTGGGGGCGTTTTGGGCGCTGATGGTGAGGGTGTAGTGGGCGGCGCGGTGGTGGGACGCGGCCAAGGCGGGGTCGTTGCACTGCTGGGAGAGGTGGAGGAGGACGACGTGGTGCTGGGGGTTGATCTGGCGGATGGCGTCGGCGCTTTGTTGGTTGGAGAGGTGGCCGCGGCCGCCCATGATGCGTCGTTTGAGGAAGTCGGGGCGGCTGGATTCGAGTTGGCGCTGCGGGCAGTAATTGGACTCGATGGCGAGGACGGCGACGTCGCGGAGGTGCTGGGTGAGTTGGTCGGTGGCGGTGCCGAGGTCGGTGGCGTAGCCGAGGGTGGCTTGCTCGAAGTGGAAGCGGAAGGCGGCGGAGCCGAGGGCGTCATGGTCACAGAGGTGGGGCTGGACATAGAGGCCCGAGCGGGTTTGGAAGGCGGCGTGGAAGCGCATGAGGCGAGCGGCCTTGAGCCCCGAGCGTTGGGCGCGGCCCAGGTAAGGCTTGGGGACGAAGCAATCGATGGAGGAGGGCAGGGCGTCGGTGGTACTCCAGCCGACGTGGGCGTGGTCGGCGTCGAGGTGCGTAAAGAGGATGGTGTCGACGTCGGCGAGGCTGTGGCCAAGGTTGGCGAGGTGGGCGCGGGTGCGTAGCGGGGAGAGGCCCAGATCGACGAGGACCAGGCGCGAGGTGCCGGCGCGGGAAAGGCGCAAGACGCTGCAGTTTCCGCGTGAGCCGGAGGCGAGGACGCAGAGTTCAAGCGAAGTCTCGGGCACGGGGAGAGCATAGAGGGCGCGGATGAAGGCGCATGAAAAAACCCACGGGCTGGGAGCCCGCGGGCTTTGTTGGTGAAGTGAGGTAGTGGGGGTTAGAGCAAGTAGAAAGGTTAGACGGACTTAGTTCCCGTACTTGACGGAGCAGCCGTAGGGCTTGGTTTCGGAGGTGGTCACGGGCTTGCCAGCGAGGATTTCGTCGAGGGCGAGGCGGGCGTAGTTTTTATCGCCAAGCTTGGAGGCGTCGGAGTTGTTGTCGATGGCGCCGTTGTAGACGAGCTTGCCGTCCTTGCCGATGATGAAGACGTGGGGCGTGGTCTTGGCGCCGTAAGCGCGGCCGACGGTGCCGGACTCGTCGAGGAGGACGGGATAGGGGATCTTCCAGTCCTTCTTGGCGGTCTTGTTGGCTTCGATGCCAGCGCCTTGCTTGTCCTTCGCGCCGGAGTTGATGGCGAGGAAGACGACTCCCTTGGAAGCGAAGTCGTTGTTAAGGGAAGCGAAGGTGGTGTTCTTCTGGTGGTGCTTGACGACGAAGGGGCAGCCGGGGTTGAACCACTCGAGAACGACGACCTTGTCCTTGCCGATGATGGCGAGATCAACGTTGTTGCCGTCGGTGTCGGTGAGGGAGAAGGTGGGGGCGATTTCGCCGACCTTGGCCTTTCGGTTGGACTCGCTCTTTTCGGCTTTCTTGTCGGTCTTCTTGTCCTGCTTCTCGGCGTACTTGCCCTTCTCGGCGGGGGGCTGGGCGTTGGCCGTGAGGGCGAGGGTGGAGCCGACGGCGAGGCCGGCAGCGAGGAGGGTCGTCCAGAGGGTGGTGTTCTTCATGCAGGAGCCTTTCGAAAAGAGTGTTGACACGTATTGGGAGCAGGAGCAGGCCGCGGCCCGGGAAGGAGCCGCGGTGGGATACCAGAGATTATTTGTCGGTCGGTTTGAGATCGATGCTGAAAAACTGTGGTTTTGGGTTGGAGGAGGTGCGGACTTCGAGGACGCCGGTGGCGGCTTTGCGGTCGGCGTCTGGAGCGTCAAATGTTAGTGCGAGGCTGTCGGATTTGGATGAGCCGCTGGCGACGGCGTTTTGGAGGTGGAGCGACTTCTCGTCGGGGTAGAACGTCAGTTCGCGAGCTCCGATGAAGCGGAGGTCGAGGCGGCCGCCGGTCCATGCGTGCGTGAGACTGGGGGCAGCCTCGGACGCGTCTTTAGGGAGACGCTCGCGGGCGGCGGCGAAGCGCGGGGCGGCGGTTGAGAGTGGGGGGGTGGGGCCGGTGACTGGCGG
>Ga0105044_10014690_pt1 | contig 10575 bp, 4 predicted proteins | sample MAT01_FD_78092 | JGI IMG/M metagenome (GOLD analysis project Ga0105044, IMG submission 78092) | Freshwater microbial communities from Lake Fryxell liftoff mats and glacier meltwater in Antarctica - MAT-01 | ecosystem: Environmental > Aquatic > Freshwater > Ice > Liftoff microbial mat | place... | reverse complement strand
CGGTCTGGCCCACGTTCAATTGTGGAACCGTCCAGCTGATCACGTTGCTGACGGGTGTGGCCGGAGGGTTGGCGCTGCCGGCTACAAAGGCGGTGTCGGCCGGCACCACATCGCTCAACACCACATTCAACGCCGGCGCTGCGCCGTCATTGCGCACGCTCAGGGTGTAGGTGATGCGCGTGCCCACACCGACCTGGATGGTTTGGGTAAGGGTGCTGGGTGCCGGCACTGCGTTCTTGCTCAGCACAATGACCACCGGCTGCCACAGGCCAAAGTCCAGGGTGGGGTTGGCGCTGGTGCCGGTGGTGGTGGTGATGAAGGGCTCGGCCCCCGGCGTCATGGTCATGCAATTGCTGCGGATGACTGTGCCGCCGTTGGCAGTGCCGCTGATGATGACGCCGTTGTTGTCGTGGTCGACATCGTTGTTGGGGTTGCCACTGGTCGGCGTGGTAATCGTGTTGGTGTAACCCAACGGCGGCACCACCTCGGCGCAATAGGTGCTGCTGATGATGCCGGTGAATGTGTAGAAGCCACTGGCATCGGTCTGGGTGCTTTGCAACACGGTGCTGATGGGGTTGAGCAGCCGCACGGTCACGTTCGGCACGCCCGGCTCGGTTGGCTCCCAGGTGCCGTTGCGGTTCCGGTCGTTCCACACCAGGTTGCCCAGCAACATGCGGTAGAAGCCGAAGTCAATCGTCAGGTTGCCATTGGTGCCGTCGGTGTCGACGGGGATCGGCGGCTCGCCACCGGGTGTCAAAGTCACCACCGTGCTGGCTATGATGTTAGCCGTGCTCAAGCACAGTCCGGGCACCGTGGGGCCAGATACATTGCCGTGGTTGCGGTTGTCGATGTTGGTGTTGCCGCTGTCGGTGGAGGTGCTGTTGCAATAGCCATACAACGGCGCGCCGGGGGCAAACTGGGTGCCACTGATCACCACCAGATAACCACCCGTGGTGAGGCCGGTGAAGTTGTAAATGCCGCCGCCTGCCGTGGTTTGCGAACCCAGCGAAGGACCATCGGCCCCCGGTGTGAACACACCGTCGCCGTTGACATCGCGATACAACTGGAGGCTCACGCCGTCGATGCCAACTTCACCCGTATCGCGCGTACCGTTGTTGTTGGTGTCGAACCACACCAGGTTGCCCAGGTTCAACAACTCGGCCGGGGGTGTGGGTTGGTAGAAGCCGAAGTCGATGGTGAGGTTGCCATTGGTGCCGTCGGTGTCCACCGGGATCGGCGGCTCGCCACCGGGTGTCAGGGTAACCACCGTGCTGGCCACGATGTTGGCGGGCGTGAGCACGCACACGCCCGGCGTGGTCGGCCCGGTCACATTGCCGTGGTTGCGGTTGTCGACATCGGTGTTGCCGCTGTCGGATGAGGTGCTGTTGCAGTAGCCGGCCAAGGGTGTGCCGGGAGCAAACTGAGTGCCGCTGATGACGACGACGTAGCCGCCGGTGGTGAGGCCGGTGAAGTTGTAAATGCCGCCGCCTGCCGTGGTTTGTGAGCCCAGCGAAGGCCCATCGGCCCCCGGCGTAAACACACCGTCGCCGTTGACATCGCGATACAACTCCAACGTCACGCCGTCCACACCGACTTCACCGGCGTCGCGGGTGCCGTTGTTGTTGGTGTCGAACCACACCAGGTTGCCCAGGTTCAACGATTCGGCTGGGGGGGCTGCCGGATAGAAACCAAAGTCATAGGTGTGATTGTTTGCGCCGGCTACGCCCGTGGTCACGCCGGCCACCGCCACACCGCCCACCAACACGCCGTTGCTGTCGCGGGCGGTGCCGTTGGGTGATGGGTCGGCCGTGAGCAGGGTGAGCGAATAGGTGGCGAGCGGAGCCTGCAAGGTGTCCACCGTCAGCGTGTAGACACTCAACGGGGCCAGAACTACGGTGCCGGTAGACAGGTTGTAGATGGCGTTGGCGGTGCTGGTTCCGACCGCGCTGCTAAAGCGATATTCGCCATTCGCATCGGTGGTTGCGACCACTGAACCGCCGTTGCTGCTGGTCAGGCGCACCTGTACGCCAGCAATGGGGCTCTCACCGGCATCCTGCACGCCGTTGGCATCGGCATCCAGCCACACCCGGTTGCCAATCTCGATGGGAGCCGAGTCGCACATGGCTTCGATGTCGCCCATGCCGTTGGCCTTGCGGAAATCCAGATCGTTGATCTGGCCGTAGGGCACCGGCGCGCGCATTTCGTAGGTCTGGGGAGCGCCGCCATCGGTGTTATTCAGGAAGATCACGCCCGAGGTCGCTTCACGTAGCGGGTCCATAGCCGTGGCCACGGTGGTGCTGAGGCCGCTGACGTGGACGATGCCGCCATACACGATTTCATCATGCCGGCCCGCCCACTCGTCGCCCCAGTAAAACTCACCGTTGCCAGGGCCCTGAAAGCTGTTTGCGCCCGCGGTTGGGCCGAATGCGCCAACAGGGTTGCTCGACGAGTTGGACTCGATCGTCCATGCACCCACTGGCGGTGCGCCCGCGTTCAGGCTGGCCCGCAGGATGTCGCCGGCCGGCACCGCGTTTAACAGCGCACCTCTGGGTGAATCATTGGCGGGGCCAGGGTCGACCGAGCCGATCTGATCGCCAAAGCGGTCTCGGAAGGCCACCACCATGTCGGTGCTGGTTCCATTGGGCACAAAGTCGATGCCGCTGAACATGGGCTGCGGGTGGGCGGCATAGCCCTGCGAGTAGCCGGCTGGGAAGCTGGTGTCAAGGATACTGCTCCACGGCAACCAGCCCGCCAGTGAGCCGTTGGTGGCCTGTTTGCATACGGTGGTGTAGCCGGGGAAGATATCGACGCAGGCGCGCGGATAGTTCATGGGGAACTGCAACACGGGTGTGGCCGTCCACGCGGCAGTGGCCGGGTTGTAGGCATAGACATAGGCCAGTAGATTGGCCGATGTCCCATCGTTTTCACTCGTGCACACACCGCCGACGTAGACCAGGCCATTGAAGGGCTTGACCGCAAACGGCCGGCCCGTGCCCAGCACGCAGGCCGGGGTGGGCACGACCGACGTGATCACCTGGGCGGCTGTGGGTGCGACGGGCACTGCGGCATTGCCAATCGGCAGGCCATACAACGTGCGATCGGCCAGGTTCACCGTCCACAGCGTGCTGTCATCCTCGCCCATGTCGATATCGCCCAAACCGGTTTTGCCAACGGCGTCGAACGCACCGCCGTCAAAATCGCCGGCCACAGGCACAAAACTGGTGTGTGGATTCGCGCCGGTGGTGTTGGGGCCGAACAAGTCATCCAGATCGACAAACGGAGCCACGGTTCCATCGGCCGCGATCCGGTAGATCGTGCCGGTGCCGTCCGAGGTGGGTGAGCCCGTGCCGGGGCCGTAGCTGGCCAGACGTTTGGTATAGGCCGAGACGAACGTGCTGCCAGAGCCGCGCTGATAGGCGATGCCGAACACGCTGCCAACCTGTTTCGCCAGCGCCAGCGACGTTTGCAATCCGGGGTTGATGCCGCTGGCCGAGTAGGGGAACGAGAACACATTGGTGTCGTTCTGATCCAGGCCGGTAATGTTGTCGCCGGCGGTGAAACAGGCCGTGATCAACTGGGGATTATTCTGGCAATAGGCGCTGGGCTGGAAGATGCCAAAGTTGACTGCGCTGGCCGGTGTGGCCACGAAGCGCACGCTCGTATTTGTGCTGGTGCCCACCGGGCTGGACTGGAAGCCAAATGGCAACCCGGTGAACTCGACCCGGGCATTGGCGCCGGCCAGTGTGAAGGTGTAGAGGCCGTTGGCATCGGTGGTGGTGGTGATGGGGGCCGTGCCGCTCTGCCAGGCCGTGACGGTGACGCCGGCGACACCGGCCTCGATGCCATCCTGTGCGCCGTTGGCGTTAAAGTCTTGAAAGACAGTTCCGGTGATGGGACCCGCTGCCCGTGCCACGGGAGAGGGGCCGCTGACAGGAATGAGCAGACCCGCGGCTGCCGCTGTGATACTGGCGGCAAGCTGTGCCGCAATCAAAGCGATTCGGATACTGATCTGTGAAGTGCGTTGGTGTGTAGTGTGACGAACAGGTTGAGCGAAATCAGTTGGTGACATTGAATCTCCTCCCCAGGGGTGGTGGTGGCATGGGGATTGCCATACCGAAATTGTGTTGCTAAAACCGCACTGAGATTTAACTCACAGGGCGCTTAGTTTTAGCACTGTTTACAACTTTAGTCGCATATTAAACACGACTTTCTTGCTTTTGACCAGTCAAAATTCGCTTTCGTATAGTTATTGTGAAATATAAAAAGAAGAATGTCGAGACACAATTCTGTAACAGAAAAATGTGCACCAGACGCGATTGAGCGCAGTTAACTTTCTGATTTCAACACATTTCGTTAGTCATTTCTAAGTGCCAAAATCTAGAGTTGCGGACAAGATGCGGCCGTTGAGGTCGGTAATGGTGGCATCTGGCCGGCCAAATGGATGGGTTAAGCTCAGTGTTGAGCCCGAACATTGCAACCGTAAAACACAGTTTCAAATCGCCCTGGATCGGGGTTCAATCCCGGCACAAATTCATCGTCCGTGTGATACAGTCTGCGTTGCAATGTCCCGTTTGCGTGTCTATTCCACCGAGGCGATCGTGTTGCGGCGCAACGATTTTGGCGAGGCCGACCGCATGGTGACGCTGATGACGCCGCAGTTGGGCAAGCTGAAAGTGCTGGCCAAAGGCGCGCGCAAAATCACCAGCCGCAAAGCCGGCCACATCGAGCTGTTTACCCGCACGCAGCTTCAACTGGCGCGCGGCCGCAACTTCGACATCATCACCCAGGCCGAGTTGATCGAGACCTATCGCGTTTTGCGCGAGGACATGCAGCGCGGCAGTTCGGCGCATTACCTGTGTGAGCTGGTGGATCAGTTTGGCCAGGAAGGCTCCGAGGACGAGGCACTGTATCAACTGCTATCCGACGGCCTGCAATGGCTGTGCGATGCGCCTGATCCCAAGCTGGCGGTGCGCCTGTTCGAGATGCAGTTGTTGACCCTGACCGGCTACCAGCCTCAACTCTTTGAATGCGCCATAACGGGTGCGCCGTTGGAGTCCGATCTGGCTCAATCCTCGGCCCAGGTGATCCTGACTGCGTTTGCGCCTCAGCAGGGTGGCACGTTGTGCGCGGTGGCTGCCCGTCAGGTTCGCGAGGCTGTGATGCTGACGCCGAGCGCGCTGAAGCTGCTGCGCGATCTGCAAACACAAACCCAGGCCGATGTGCTGGCGATGCCGATCTCGCCCGAATTGCACGGCCAGGTGGACCGGGCCATGCAGCGCTACATGAACTATGTGCTGGAGCGCGCGCCAAAGTCGGCCTTGCTGTTGAAGCAGTTGTCTGGATCGTAGGATAAGCACAACCCCTGCCAGCAGTAAGTTAAGTTGGGGATTTGCCTCAGAGACCCCCGGCCCCTAAAGGGGAGGTCGCTGATGACGTCTTCGACTCCCCTTTAGGGGTCGGGGGTCTCTGAGGCATAGCGATGAAGGACCTCTATGCTGGCTTCATGATTTAGCTTGATGCCAATAAGACCTGCAACACCCGCCCTGCGCCCAATCATGGTAAAACAGGGTTGATATCGTCGGCACCCCAAATGCCGACGCACCCAAGCCTTCATGTCTGCACTCGCCAAACGCTTCCCGGCACTCGCCACACGCGATGCTCAAATCTTTTACGCGGGTCAATTTCTCTCGCTGATCGGCACGTGGATGCAAAACACGGTGCAGCCGTATCTGGCTTATCGCATCACCGGCCAGCCCATCTATTTGGGGCTGGTGGGCTTTTCTGCCGCATTGCCGGCGCTGTTGTTCACCCTGGCCGGCGGCGTCTTCATCGAGCGCATCGACAAGCGCAAGGCCGTGATTGTGCTGCAAATTGTGATGATGCTGCAGGCGTTTATTCTGGCCGCGCTCACCCTGACCGGCAACGTCACCATCTGGCACATCATCATCCTGTCGTTCGTGCTCGGCACCGCCAACTCCATCGAGATCACGGCCCGGCAGGCCTGGATGATCGAGTTGGTCGGCCGCAATGCCCTGCCCAATGCCATCGGCTTGCAATCCTCGATTTTCAATACGGCCCGTGTGCTGGGGCCGGCTATTTCAGCGCCCTTTCTGCTGTTCGTCCAAAACGGCGGTGAGGGCTGGGCCTTTCTGGCCAACGGCATCAGCTATGTGTTTGTGCTGATCGGGCTGTTGATTATTCGGCCCACCGCCCACAAGCCCGCGCCCACGCCGGCTGAGCGGCTCACCATCGCAAATGGAACCGTCGCGCCCAGCGCCCTCGCCCAATTCCGCGAGGGTCAAAACTTCATCCGCCACACGCCGCTCATCACGTTGCTGATTGCGATGTCGGCGGTGGCCGGGTTCATGGCGTTTCCGGTCATTCAACAGGTGCCGGTGTTTGCGCGGGATGTGCTGCATCAGGCCGGCGATACTGACATGGCTGTGGCCGCGCGCAACAGCGCCATGTCCACGGCCCAGGGCGTGGGCGCGCTCATTGCTGCGCTGGCCCTGACCATGTTCAGCACCTTTCGCCCCAAGGGCCGCATGCTCACCATCGGTCAGTTCGCGGTGGCCTTCGGGTTGCTGGGATTGGGCCTCTCCAACTCGCTGGTGCTGACCCTGCTGGCCGTGGCGTTGTTTGGCTGGGGCACCGTCACGGCGCTGGCCAACACCAACACGGTCATTCAACTCATCACGCCCCACGAGATGCGCGGTCGCGTCATCAGCACCTATTTGTGGGCGTTGCAAGGCATTACGCCGTTTGGCAGCCTGTTCATCGGCTGGCTGGCCCAAAACTTTGGGGCGCAGGCGTGTGCGCTGGTGGCCGGCGTGTTTTGCCTCATCGTGTTCGGCGTCATTCACCTGCGCACGCCGCTGGTGAGAACGTTCGAGTCGAATTAGCCATGCCCAAAGCCAGCCCCCGCGAAACGCCGCCGGCCCTCCCTTTTAATATTGGCATCGAGGCCCTGCTCGGCCAGTTGCGTCAGGATTCGGACTTCCTGCGCGATGTGGTGGACTGGTTGCAAGCGCCGGCCGTGCCGCCGCGCTACGCCCCATTTCCGGCTGGCCTGCACCCCAAACTCATCGAAGGGTTGCAACGCCGCGGCATCGATCAGCTCTACACCCACCAGGCCCACGCCATCGAGGCGGCTTTGCGTGGCGAAAACGTCGTCGTCGTTGCGGGCACGGCCGGCGGCAAATCGCTGTGCTTTCAAGCACCAATTCTGAGCGAGTTGCTCAACAATCCCCACGCACGCGCCCTGTGCCTGTTCCCGACCAAAGCCCTCTCGCAAGACCAGCTTTCGCATTTTTCATCTTTCATTTCTCATCTTTCATCTGATGCTGCGAAGGCCGACTCAGCAATGAAAGATGAAAGATCGAAAGATGAAAGATCAAAGATAGTCAATTCCTACGACGGCGACACCCCCCAGGCCAAACGCACCGACATTCGCCGCGAGGCGCGTGTGCTGATCACCAACGCCGACATGCTGCACATCGGCATTCTGCCGCATCACACCCGCTGGGCCAGCTTCTTTAAGAATCTCAAGTATGTGGTCATCGACGAGTTGCACATGTATCGCGGCATCTTCGGCAGCCATGTGGCCAATGTGATTCGCCGGCTCAAACGCCTGTGTGCGTTCTATGGCGCGCACCCCATATTTATTCTTGCCTCGGCCACCATCGCCAACCCGCAGGAGCACGCCGAGCGGCTGATCGAAGCGCCCTGCACGCTCATCGACGTGGCCGAGGACGGCAGCCCCAAAGGCGAGCGCAACATCATCCTGGTGAACCCGCCCCTGCTGGATGCCGAGCTGGGCCTGCGCAAGAGCGCCGATTTTGTAACGCGAGATATTGCCGCACGCTTCATCCAGGCCGGTGCGCAAACCATTTGCTTTGCGCGCAGCCGGCAGGCGACGGAGATTTTGTTGACGTATCTGCGGGCACAGATGGGGAAGGGGGAAGGGGGAAGGGGGAAGGAAACACTCACCCCTTTCCCCCTTCCCCCTTCCCCATCCGCCATCATGGGCTATCGCGGCGGCTACCTGTCCGAGGAGCGACGCGCCATTGAGAGGGGCTTGCGCGAGGGCACGGTGCGCGGGGTGGTGGCGACCAATGCGCTGGAGTTGGGCATCGACATTGGCGAGTTGGATGCGAGTGTGATGATGGGCTACCCCGGCACCATCGCCAGCTTCTGGCAACAGGCGGGCCGGGCAGGTCGTCGGCAAAAGCCATCGGCCGCGGTCATGGTCAGCACGGCCAATGCGCTGGATCAATATCTGGCCGCACACCCCGACTACCTGTTCAAGCAGACGCCCGAGCACGCCCGCATATCGCCGGACAACCTGGGTGTGCTGGCGGCGCACGTGGCTTGCGCCGCCTTCGAGATGCCGTTCAACCGTGGCGAGATGCTGGGCCGCGCCCACATTGATGAGCTGTTGAGTGCATTGGCCGATGAGGGTGTGCTGCATATGAGTGGCGTGGGTGGGTTGCCGTTGTTTGCGGCAGAGAGAGAAAGGGGAATGGGGAGAGGGGAAGGGGACACAGCTCCTTCCCCCTTTCCCTCTCCCCATTCCCCCGGCCTCGCCTCCCGCTACACCTGGGTCGGCGACAACTATCCGGCCGAGCGCGTCAGCCTGCGCGGCATCGGCGAACGCATCGTCATCGAGTGCGAGGGCCAGGTGATCGGCGAGACTGAGCGCGCCACAGCGCCGATGCGCGTCCACGTCGGCGCGATCTATCTGCATCAGGGCGAGACCTATCAAGTGGTCGAGCTGGATTGGGCGAACGGCAAAGCCAAAACCTGGAAGGTGAGCAGCGAGTATTACACCCAGGCTTCATCGGCCAGCGAGGTGATGGTCTTGCGAGAGTTTCGCTCGGAGGGGGAAGGGGGAATGGGGAATGGGCAGGAAGAGAGTGTTCCCCTTCCCCCTTCCGCCTTCCCCCTTCCTCGCCTCGGCGAAATCGAGGTGACCACCCGCGTCGGCCGCTTCCGGCAGGTGCAGTTCGACACCCATCGCGTCATGGGCTGGGGCGATGTGGACTTGCCGGCGCAGCATTTGCTGACGGTGGGTTATTGGTTCTCGATCCCCGAAGAGATCGCCAAAAAGCTCGATAAACAGGGCATTATTGCGCTGCCCAATGACTACGGCCCTGGCTGGCAAAAGCAGCGCAAACTGGCTCGCGAACGAGACGGCTACAAGTGCGCGGTGTGTGGCCGGCCCGAGCCACCGGAGGGCGATGGCAAGAGCCGTGAGCATGACGTGCACCACAAGAAGCCATTTCGCACCTTCGGCTATAGACGCGGCGAGAACGAAAATAATCTGGTTGCCAATCAGCTCGACAACCTGCTGACGGTGTGCCCCGAGTGCCACGTCCGCATCGAGACGGCCCAGGCCGTGAACACCTCGCTGAGCAGTTTGTGCTATTTGCTGAGCCAGCTCGCGCCGTTGTTTGTGATGTGCGACCCCAGCGACCTGAGCGCGATCTTCGAGATCGACAGCCCGCACACGCGGCTGCCCACCATCACGCTCTACGAGATGACGCCGGGTGGCACCGGCCTGTGCGAGGAGCTGTTGGGCCACCACGACACGCTGCTACACATGTCCCAGCAACGCCTGCGCGAATGCCCATGCGAGCGCGGCTGCCCCGCCTGCATCGGCCCCACCGACGAGAGCCTGCCGCGCAACGTGAAGCAGGACACGTTGAAGCTGGTGAACGAATTGTTGAAGCTGGGCTCGTAGGGCTGCACCCGTAAATTTGCTGGGTTTCGTCGGCCATCACTTGTTTTAAGATCGGCTCATGGCTCACCTCAACGAGAAGGATATCCAGACTCTGCCCGACCTTAGCCATGGCGAGGACACGGATGAGAAGCTGCGCCGGCGCGCCCGCAAGCTGATGGCCCAATATCGCAGCACGGGCAACATCAACGTGCTGTAGACATCGCAGGCAGATTTCGTGCATGTGTCACGTAAAACGTGCACGTGCACGATCTGCTTCTGCCAAGGTGCTTTAATAGGCGCATGGCTGTCCAATCTTTTGCCGCGCCAGAACTCGCCCCATCGCCCGCATCCACTCGCGCCACCACTCAGGCTCGACCTTCACTGCGGTTCGACTGGGCCGCGACCGGCCTCTCGTTCATCTTCGTGAGCGGCCTGTTTGTCGATGGCTGGGCGCACACCCACGGCAAGGTCGATCAATCCTTCTTCACCCTGTGGCATGCCATTTTGTATGCCGGCTGGATGCTGACGGCGCTGTTCTTCAGCATCCACGCGCTGGTGGGCCGCAGCCGTGGGCTGGCCTGGCGTGAGGCGTTGCCGCCAGGATATTTTCTCTCGCTGGTCGGCGCGGTCGGCTTTGGCATCGCCGGTCTGGGGGACATGGCCTGGCACATTGCGTTCGGTATCGAGAAGGGCGTCGAGGCTCTGCTCAGCCCCACCCATCTGACGCTGGCCGTGACGATTGGGTTGGTGGTGAGCGGGCCGTTGCGGGCGAGCTGGGCGCGACGCGGGCACGGCCTGGCGCTGCTGCCTGCCGCACTCTCACTCGCACTGACCATCACCGTTATTACGTTCTT
>Ga0105044_10014689_pt1 | contig 10576 bp, 9 predicted proteins | sample MAT01_FD_78092 | JGI IMG/M metagenome (GOLD analysis project Ga0105044, IMG submission 78092) | Freshwater microbial communities from Lake Fryxell liftoff mats and glacier meltwater in Antarctica - MAT-01 | ecosystem: Environmental > Aquatic > Freshwater > Ice > Liftoff microbial mat | place... | reverse complement strand
TTCGGCAAACACGTTGTACTGCTGTCTCTCGTGCGCTCTGCCGACGCACGGCAAGACTCGGCAGGTTCGGGAGAGATTTCGTGACGGAAACGCTAATCGATTTACGCGCGCTGCTCGTGGAACGGGAAGAATTTGAAGGGAGCATGGTTTCGAAGCTCCGCGAAGGCCTCGCCCAAGGCCCCGCCCAGATTCGCAGCCTGCGCGACATCAACGACGTACTTCAAAAACGACTCGCGGCTTCGGCCGGTCCGCAACAAAAAAAACTACACCTAAAGCTCGGTGTCGTGCATTTTTACCTCGGCCACATGAACGCCGCCGTCGATCATCTGAAACAATCCGAAGGCCCGCTCGCGTCGTTCTTCCTCGGTCGTGCCCATGCGGCGCGGCAGGAATACGATGAAGCACTGAAGGCGTTCGAGAAATCGGAAAAATCCGGCTACGCGGCGCAGCAAGTCCAACTGCAACGTGCGGGTATCTTGCGGCATCAGGGCCACATCGCCGAAGCGAAGGCGATCCTGGCGAAGGTCAAGGATATGGCCGCACACAACTCGGAATTCCACTTCCAAGAAGGCGGCGTCGGCGAAGCGGAAGGCGACGTGATCCGGGCGACCAAGAGCTTCGAGCGATCCGTCGAACTCGACCCGTCGCACACCGGATCGCTGTTCCGCCTCGGCTTCCTGAACGACTTGGCCGGCAACGACGATGAAGCGATCGGATACTACGAAAAGTGCCTGAAATACCCGCCAGTTGCCAAGGGCACGCTGTACAACCTCGGCGTACTTTACGAAGACCACAACCAGTACGACAAAGCCACCGATTGCTACAAGCGGCTAACGAAAGCCGACCCGTTCGACGAACGTGCGCGGCTCTTCCACAAGGACGCCGAAGCGTCGCTGTCGCAGTTCTACAGCCCCGACGATGAAAAGGTCAGCATCGCATACCGCCAGGTGATGGAAATCCCGATCAGCGATTTCGAGCTGTCCGTGCGCAGCCGTAACTGCCTCAAACGTATGAACCTGCGTACGCTCGGCGACTTGACCCGCGTCCACGAACCGCAACTGCTCGCCAGCAAGAACTTCGGCGAAACGTCGCTCGATGAAATCAAGATCATCATGACGCAGAAGGGGCTACGCATCGGGCAGTCGCTCGAGCAAGGCCAGCAGTACGAATTCAAGCAGAATCGCCACCAGTCGAACCTTTCGCCCGAAGAACAGGCGATGCTCGGTAAGCCGGTCAGCGATCTGAATCTGTCGGTTCGCGCTCGCAAATGCATGAACCGCCTCGGTATTACGACGCTCGGCGAGTTGTGCCAGCGTACGTCCGACGAGTTGATGGAAGCGAAGAACTTCGGCGTCACCTCGCTCAACGAAGTCAAGGAAAAGCTCACGCAGAGCGGCCTGAAACTCCGTGGCGACTGATTACCGAAGGCCACCCGTATGTCGTTTCAATTCGAATTGCAGCACGTCGATGGTGCTGCCCGTGCGGGTCTCATGACGACGACGCACGGCATGGTCCAGACTCCGGTATTTATGCCAGTCGGCACGCAAGCGACGGTGAAGGGGCTGACCCCGGAGCAGGTTGCCAGCGTTGGCACGCAGATCCTGTTGGGGAACACGTATCACCTCGCGTTACGGCCCGGCGATGAACTGATTGCCGAACAGGGCGGCTTGCACAAGTTCATGAACTGGCCGAAACCGATCCTCACCGATTCGGGTGGCTATCAGGTTTTCAGTTTGTCGTCCCAAGTGAAGATCACCGACGAAGGTGCCCGCTTCCGGTCGCACATCGACGGCAGTTTGCTCGAACTGACCCCTGAAAAAGCGGTCGACATTCAGCAGAATCTCGGTTCGGACATCGCGATGGTGCTCGACGAATGTCCTCCGGGGGATTCGTCGCCGGAGATTTTGCAGAAAGCGATTGCGCGTTCGATTCTGTGGGCGGCACGTTGCCAGAAACATCATTCGCGGCGCGATCAGGCGTTGTTTGGGATCGTGCAGGGCGGGACGAGTATCGCGCTACGTGCGATGTGTGCGACCGAACTCCTGGCGATGGATTTCCCCGGTTACGCGCTCGGCGGGTTCAGCGTCGGCGAATCGCCCGATGCGATGCACGCGGCGTTGCCAGAGTGCGCCGCGATGCTGCCGGAATTGAAGCCGCGGTATTTGATGGGTGTCGGTCGGCCGATCGATCTGCTCGCGGGTGTTGCGTCTGGAATCGACATGTTCGACTGCGTGATGCCGACGCGGAACGGGCGCAATGCGACGGCGTTCACTTACGATGGCGTCGTGAAGATGCGGAACGCCAAACATCGGCGAGATTCGGCTCCGTTAGAGTCCAATTGCCCCTGTTATGGGTGTCAAAATTTCAGTCGGGCGTACTTGCATCACCTGTTTGCCGCCGACGAGATGCTCGGGCCGACGTTGCTGAGCTTGCACAACATCGCGTTCTATTTACGACTGATGGCAGATGCACGGCGAGCGATCGAAGAACGGCGTTTCACGGCCTTTCGCGAGGCTTGCCTTGCCCGTTGGCACCCACAAACGTAGTATATTTTTTCCGTAAACACGGATCGTGCCGCGAGTTTCCGCCAGCAATATCACCGAACGGATCGTTTTCGATGAACGCGTATTTGATTGCTCAAGAACCGCCGCCCGTTGCAAAAGAGGCAGCGAAAGATGCGCAGAACCCGCTCGGTATGCTCGGCAACCCGATGTTCATGTTCGTCATCATCGGCGTGTTCATCTTCACGATGATTATCATGCCGGCACGCCGACAGAAAAAAGATCAAGCCGCGATGATGACCGCACTCAAACGCGGTGCGAAGGTCGTAACGTCATCGGGCATCATCGGCGTGGTGGTCAGCGTCAAAGACACCGAAGACGAACTGACGCTGAAGTCCGAAGATTCGAAGATTAAAGTGCTGAAAAGCAGCGTCGTTCGCGTACTCGGACAAGACGAAACCGAAACAAAAGTTTAACGTTTACACACACTCAGGCGAGTCCTCGACTCCCTATCTGACCGGTAACGGACGACATGAAACGCAATTTTCTTCGCGGCTTACTCATCTGCCTGATCCCGATTGCACTGTTCGGGGCCGCAGCGATTTTCGGCACCGTACGACAGGGGATCGACCTGGCCGGCGGGACGATTCTCGTTTACGAAGTCGATCTCGACAAAACCAAGCGTCGGCAGCAGACTGAATCGAACGACAAGTCGAATAGGTCGCAAGCGGTTGCCCAAGACGATGACAGCCAGACTCGGTTTTCCTCCGAAGACCTTCAAAGACTCGCCGAAGCGTTGAAGCGCCGTATCGACCCCGTCGATACGCGAAACGTCATCATTCGGCCGGTCGGCGAATCGCGGATCGAGATCATCGTTCCGTTCACGCCATCGCGGAAGAAAGAAGCGGGCACGGAAGACTTCGTACAGTTCGTCAAGGATGTCGTCTCCCGCGTCGGTGTGCTGGAATTCCGGATTCTGGCGAACGAAACCGACGACGCCGAGGCCGTGCGCGAAGCGACCGAACTCGTCAATGGGCTAGCCGATGCCGACGCCGATAAAGCCGCAAAGGCTGGTCTACCACCGCCATCGCCGGTTCGCCGCGAAGGGTACAAAGTCACCGTTAACGGTGTCGATGCGGAAAATGTGAAGTACGAGTGGATCGAACTCGGCAAAGAAGAACGCGAATCGCTGGGGTTGAGCATCGCGAAATCCGAAGTTTCGAACCTCGGGCGAAAGTTGGCCGGGAACCGCGGCAAGGCGGTTCTGCACGAAGGCGAACGCGGTGATCGCGCCGAACAAAACAGCATGTTGCTGTTCAGCCGCAAGTTCACGAAAGAGCAACCCGCGAAGGAAGAAATCGGCAAAGACACCGAGTATTACGTCCTGACGCGGGTTTCGGACCTCGACCAAGTTCGCATCGGTGGCGATGTCACGATGACGGCGACTGCCGACAACCCGAGCGGAAGCTGGATCACGAACTTCCGCTTCAACGGCGTGGGCGACTCGAAGTTCGGCGCGATGACGGCCCGCAACCGGCCAACCGCCGGGCAGACGATTCGCCACCTAGCGATTTTGCTCGACGATAAAATCGTATCCGCACCGACGGTGAATTCGGAGATTCGCGGTGGCGGTCAGATTAGCGGTAACTTCACCAAGGATGCCGTCGATCGCCTCGTGTACATCCTGCGTTCCGGTGCCCTCACCGCCGAACTGAAGCCGAACCCCGTGAGCGAAAACTTCGTCGGGCCGACACTCGGCCGCGACACAATTACCAAGGGGCTATGGTCGGTCGGCCTGTCGTTCCTCGCAGTGATGGTGTTCATGGTCGTGTACTATCGCTTCGCCGGTGCCGTCGCTTGCGTAGCCTTGATGATTAACTTGCTCCTCACGGTTGGCTTCATGATCTCGGTGAATGCCGCATTCACCTTGGCGGGCCTCGCGGGCATCGTGCTGATGCTCGGTATGGCAGTCGATGCCAACGTGCTGATTTACGAACGGGTCCGGGAAGAACGCGAAAAGGGTGCGAACCTGCTCGCCGCAATTCGAGCCGGTTACGACCGAGCCTTACCGACGATTATCGACACGCACGTATCGAGTATCTTCACCGCCATCGTGCTGTTCGTGTTCGGTAACGACAACCTCAAAGGCTTCGCGGTCAGCTTGACTGTGGGCCTCATTATCAGCTTATTTACCTCGTTGTTCGTCACCCGTCTGATCTTCGACTTCTGGTTGACGAAACGCTGGATGACCGACTTCCGCCCAATGAAACTGTTCGCACGCCCGAACATCAACTTTATGGGTATCCGCAAGCAGATGTTCGCGCTGACGGCCTTCCTGACGATCGCTGGTCTCGGCCTGTTCCTGGTACGCGGCAACAACGGGCTCAACGTCGACTTCCGTGGCGGTACCGTTTACGGTGGTCGCCTTTCGGAGGCACGCGGCCTGTCCGCAACCGGCGGTAAGCCCGGCATCCTCGACCTCCTCGCCGACGCGAAGCAGGCCGAGAAGCTAAAGGTCAAAGATGTCATCGCGATGCAAGACACCGATTCGACGGTGAAAGTCGGTACGCTCCGTTCGGAAAACACTTACAAGATCGTTTACGAAGGGGCGACCGAACCGGTAGTCGTTACGCTTTCGAACAAGCCGGCTGGCAACACGCCGGAAGAGCAACGCGAAGCACTGCGGGTTCGCGCATCGAGTATGCCCGATGCCTCGGTCGAGCAAGTGATCGTGTCGAGCCTCGACACCGATCTCGCCACGGGAACATCGAAATCGTTCACGATTCGCACGACGGAAAAAGAAAAAGAACTCGTTCAGGTGATGCTCGATCGCTTGTTACGGGATGAAAGCGGCGCGTCGCTGATGGAAACCGTGAAGCTCAAATCGACCTCGGTCAGCGGATCGACGATGCTGCTCGAATTCCAAGAGCCCACTTCGGTCGCCTACGCCGAATCGTTGATGAAACGCCAGTTCCGCCTCGTCGGTCGCGAACCACTTACGGGCCGCCCGTTCCTTGCTGAGGGCATTGCGGCACCTGCCGATTCGGAACAGCGAAAGAGCCAAATCGCATCGGGTAAGTACCTGCAAGTGCGATTCGATGTGGCGAAGAACTCGGAGTTCAAAGCTTTGGCTGATGCGGTCCAGAATCGTGCCGATGCCGCGAAGGTATCCGCCGTTCTCGGGGGGATCGGCATCGCGGCCGCCGAGTCGACGCTTGCCGACGAAGACCTTGCCGCACTCGTTCGTATCGCTGACGGCTTCAAAGCCACCTTCGAAGCCCGCCCCGTTCCCGAACGTCTCGAAACCTTCGATGCGGCACTCGCCACGGACACGCAAGCCAAGGCGTTTTACGCGATCATCGCGAGTTGGGTGGCGATCCTGCTGTACCTCTGGTTCCGCTTCGGTAGCTGGACGTTCGGCCTCGCCGCGGTGTTCTGCCTCATCCACGATCTGTGCTTCACGCTCGGTGCGATTGCACTCTGCCACTACCTGCACATCCTGCCGGTGTTCGGCACCGTGCTGCAACTGCAAGACTTCAAGATCGACCTTGCGACCGTGGCCGCACTACTGACGCTGATCGGGTATTCGGTGAACGATACGATCGTCGTGTTCGACCGAATTCGCGAAGTGCGCGGTAAGAATCCGCTACTTACCGAGAAGATGATTAACGACAGCGTCAACCAAACGCTGAGCCGAACCGTGCTCGCATCGCTAACCGTGTTCCTCGTCGTCGGAGTGCTGTACTGGTTCGGCGGCGACGGCGTCCACCTGTTCGCATTTGTGATGGTCGTCGGTGTGATCGTGGGAACCTACTCGTCGATCTACATCGCCAGCCCACTGCTCTTATTCTTCGGTGAAGGACAGCCCAAGCCCGAATTGCCAGCGACGCCTCTGAAGGGCAAATCGCTAGTGGCGAAAGCGTAACGAAAATGCCCACGGATATTCGTCCGTGGGCATTTGATCAACAGAGTAACTGAAATTACTTCGCGATGCCGGGCTTCATTTCGGACGAAGGATAAACGGCTGGCCCAGTCGTAGCGACTGGCGGGGCGGCGAACACGGGGGCCGCACCGAACGTGCCGTGCATATCGGGTTGCCCATTCAGCATGGCCATTCCAGGCACGGGGGAAACGATACCGCCTGGCTTGTAGCACGACGAACAACCGGGTGCCGCGCCGCCGAACACCGATGACGGTGCCGCGTAGCCGCCGACATCGTAACCGGGGCCACCACTGGCCTCGACGGGAATGCCGCCATGCCCGCCGTAACCCGCGAAAGCGGGGTAGCAACGATGGCAGTTGCGAATGCGGTAGGCTACGTTGCGCAGCAAACAGCAACCAGTTTGCTGAAGGGCGATGGCCGCGAATAAGCTGGAGAGAATCAATTTACGCGTCATGAAAACGACCTCCATATCGGTGGCGTGGCAATGCAGAACAGCCTCCCGTCCTTGAGAGCGTGCGGATTCACTTCCGGATCGGCGAACATCCCTTTCGCGATCGGCACATCCTGTACCGATAACGGAGTATGCGCGACGTGCGGGACGTAGCCAAATCGAAGCCGACGGTTTTTGGGCGTAAGCCGGTGAAAATGAGTAGCTGAGTTCGATCGGCAAAGGGGAGAGGATCGCGTAGGAAATGCGGATGAAAACGGTCCCGCCACAAGTTCGCGACGGGACTCTATCGCAACGATCGCATTAGCGATCCGGGCAGTAATTCGATGGTGCCGCCGACGAGCAAGACGAGCAACCGCGTCGGTGCTTGCAGCCAGCCATGCAAACCAGCACGAGCAACATCACTGCCGATAAAACCCGTTTCTTCCACATGTCGCATCCTCCCGTCGTCGTGCGAATGACGCAGTTCGTCATCGCATCGAGCGATACCTCATATGCCGAAAAATAGGTTGAGTTTGCGCGCCCCGCAAAGTCGGACTTGAGCGAAATGTTGCAGATGTCGGAAATATCCGCGGATTGTAACGGTCGGGAAAGATAGCAAAGCTGTGCGGGCAATTAACGAAATAGAAATAGTACATGTTGTTTGAGCGTTTACTACCGCAAAGTCTCCAGACATGCCCGGATGTCCTCGTCCGTCAGGTCTGGGAAGTCGGCAAGGATGTCTTCGACCGACATCCCACCGGCGAGGTACTCAAGAACGTCCCGGACGGTCATACGGAGGCCACGGATGCAAGGCTGCCCACTCCGCTTACCCGGCTCGATCGTGATTAAGTCAGAATATTTCATGTGTGTATTAATAACACTTCGGCGGTCGTATGCAACTGTCAACCTCAATGAGTCCCTGCAAAAAGTGTGGGGAGGGACCCGCAATGGCTATTCCCCTTCGTCTGCCTTTGGCAAGTCGAACATTGGCAGCGGCTCGAGGCCGAGCTTCGTTCGTACTTGTCCGACGTGGTTCATCAGCGTGATTCGCGTTCGCAAATGATGTTCGAGAACGTCCGGTTCGAGATGAAATGGGTCCGACACGGCCACCGCTATTGGACGAAGGAAGTCGAGCTTCTTGTTTTTCGCGGGCGGGCCGTTGAAGTACGACGAATGACAGCCCCACGCCCCTTCGATCCAGCACGCCACGATCGGCGTGTTCGGCCGTTGTTTCAGAATTTCCCAGATGCCACGCCCGAACCGCCGTAGGGGAATTTCTTCCTTGCGGCGCAAGTACGCCTCGGGGAAAATCAGTACGCACTTTCCCGCATCGAGTGCGTCAATCGCTTGTTGGAGTTCCGGTGCTTCACGCCGGGCTTTGGCTTCTTCGACGCGAATCGCTTCGAACACGTGGCGCATCAGCGGGCGGAGAAACCAGCGGTCGTAAAACACCGATGTCATCATCGGCGTGATCGGCCGCGGCAACGCGCCCGCCACGAAAAGCGGATCCCACCAGCACGCATGATTCGCGATAACGATCATCGCCCCATTGGCGGAAATTGTATCGCTCGACGTGCTCCGAATGCGGTAACTGATACGAGCAATGCAGGAAATGCCACTTTCGAAAAACGGTCGAAACAACCGCGCCCATGCGAGTAACATCGCGATGAACAGGCAGAGCAATGCCTGGAAAAAGAATGCCGCCGAGAGTGGAAAGTCGCCGAGCATCGCGGTGCCGAACCACGCGATCATCGACCACAAGATTGCGATGAGTGCCACGAAACCGCACAAGATCACACTCGCCCTTCGCGAAAGCGTACGTTGCCGATTTTTGAACTTCCAGGCGGCACCGAGAATGGCACCGACTGCGGTTGCCAAGATCGCAGTGAAAACTTCCAAAGTGTTGAAGTACATTATTGCAATCGTCGCGATCAAGCCGATGCTCGTTCCGGGCAAGATGACCCCGAGCGCGCGATAAGTATGGCCGAATCGGCGAACCGCGAGACACGCCAACGCGAATGCGATGAGCGAAAGTGATGCCCAGAGATATTGCGTTCGGTATACGGCGAGCGCGATAATCGAGGCGAACGCCACGACGCTGAGAATACAACACACGACAATGGGTATCGCATCTCGCCGGGATCGTTCGGAATTCATCGCGCACCAGCGAGGTTACAGTTCAAAAAAATCGGCCCATGCGAAACTGCATGGGCCGATACCGCGAGTGGAGATGAAGCGACTCGAACGCTCGACCTCTGCAATGCGAATGCAGCGCTCTACCAACTGAGCTACACCCCCGACGGTCGCTCGGCAACCGGTACGATACCGGTTGCCGATGCGTTTTAGGCCCCTTTCACTTGAGCTAATTTTTTACGGTAACTCTCGGCACGGTCTTTGTCGCCGACGAGATCGAGGACCGTGCCGAGGCGAGCGACGGCCTTGATGAGTTCTTCGCGATCCTGATTGTGAACGGTTTCGACCCACAGGAACTCCCACATCGCGTCGCGGTGAAGGTTGGACATCAGGTAAAGTTCGCCGAGCGCGTTGTGCCCAGCCGCTTTTACGGACGGGTCGTTCGTGCTCGTGATGATCGTTTCGATCGACTTAACCGCAGCGTCCGGTTTCGACCCGGCGACCTTCGATTGAGCGGCTTCGGCAGCGGCTTTGTAAATGTTGAGTTTCTCGCGGAGCGAACCTGTAGGAGGGAAACCGGCCGTTTTCGAAAGTTCCGCGAGCGCCGTGTTCGCTGCGGAATCGCCACTGCGGAACAAGACTTCGACCTCCGCGAGTCGGGCTTCGAGCTTCAAATCGTTAGGTAGATTCTTGTTCTTGCCGAGCGAGGCCAGCGTCGAAGCGGCTTCGGAGTAGTTGCCCATTTCGGCCTGTAACCGCGCGGCGGCACGCGACATCGGCCAGACTTCCCACGAGTCGGCGTAGGTGTTGCGAAACGTCGCGAGTTTCGCGATCGTCGGCCCCGCTTCGGCTTTGAACTCGTCGCCCATCTTGCTGTCGGCGACACGGATGGCGTAGGCGGACTCGCGATATTCGAGGTAGCGTTTCGCCTTGGTGTCGTTGACGCCCTTCTTGAGAATCTCGGTGTAAATGCCGCGCAGTTTTGCAGGGGTTTCGCGAGATTCCAGCGTGCGCAGTTCGGCGGGTGTTTCCTTTAAGCCATCGAGTTTGCCGTAGTCGACCGCAATGATATCTGCCGGTGAGATCGTGATCGTTTTGCCGCCGGCCACGACTTTTGCACCGGCGGCCGACTCTTGCACTTCGCCGACTGCACGCGCTTCTTTGTTGTTTTTGCGGTCGTAATAACGCACGACATCGGTCGAGCTTGCACTCTGCCCGATCGACCAATTTGGCACGGCGAGAACGATTAAACCGATGGCTAATGTAGCGAGCGAGAACGAGCGAGCGAGCATCACGAGAGAACTCCGTAGACCGAGGTTTCGTTGAGTGTTTCGAGAAGTCCAGACTATTTTTTCTCTTCTGCGGGCGGCGTCAAAGAGGGCGTTTCGGTTTGGACGCTCGGGTCGAGGAACAGTTTGCCGCCCTTTTTGGTGTATTCCTCTTTCAGCATTGGAAATTCTTCCAGGAGCAAGTGAAATTTCATTTTGACTTCGAGGCTTAAACCTTGTTGGTCGCCACGCTCGACTTCGATTATCGATTGTGCGATCCGGGTGAAGGAACTCGCGAGTT
>Ga0105044_10014688_pt1 | contig 10576 bp, 9 predicted proteins | sample MAT01_FD_78092 | JGI IMG/M metagenome (GOLD analysis project Ga0105044, IMG submission 78092) | Freshwater microbial communities from Lake Fryxell liftoff mats and glacier meltwater in Antarctica - MAT-01 | ecosystem: Environmental > Aquatic > Freshwater > Ice > Liftoff microbial mat | place... | reverse complement strand
TGGACAGTACCGGAAAAAATTTGAGCAGAGACATTTCTTTGCTGTTTAAACTCCAAAATCAAATAAGTATATTTATGCAATATCAATTAAAAACAGAAAGTAACAGAATAAATAATGAAAATTAGTTTAAACTGGATAAAAGAGTATATCCCGGGACTTGGATTTGAAACTGAAGATTCTTTAGAAAAGCTGAAGGAAATGATGATTGCAACAGGTCTGGACATTGAAGGAATTCAGAATGAAGGAGATATTTATAAAAATTTTTTAGTTGGTGAAGTAACGGAAAAGCAAAAACATCCGAATGCGGATAAACTAAGTTTATGCAAAGTAAATACAGGAAGTAACATATCAAGTATTGTTTGCGGGGCACCGAATGTAGAAGCCGGACAAAAAGTATGTGTAGCGGTAATTGGTGCAATTATACCGAATGGTAATTTTGAAATTACAAAATCAAAAATCAGAGGTGAATTATCAGAAGGAATGATATGCTCTGCAAAAGAATTAAATATAAATGATAATCATGATGGAATATTAGTTCTGGATAAAGATGCAAAAGTTGGAGAATCTTTTTCTAAATACATGAAAGCAAATGATATATTATTTGAAATCGGAATTACACCAAACAGGGGAGATTTATTTTCACATTTTGGAATAGCGAGAGAGATAGCGGCTTTATTTGGCAGAAAAATCGAAATTCCATTAATTAAAATAAATGAAACTCAAGAGCTAACGACATCTCAGATAAAAATCAGCATTTTAAATAAAGAATTCTGTAAAAGATTTATTGGTAGAGTAATAAAAAATGTTACAATAAAAGATTCACCCGGGTGGCTTCAAAACAGAATAAAATCGATAGGATTAAGACCGAGAAATAACATAGTAGATATTACAAATTTTGTAATGTTCGAGACAGGACAGCCGCTACATGCATTTGATTATGACAAAATCAGAGGGAAAGAAATAATAGTAAAGAATGCAAATGAAGGAGATAAATTTACTACATTGGATTCAAAGGAAAGGATTTTGAATTCCGAATCATTGATGGTGTGCGATGCTGAAGGATATTCAGGAATAGCGGGAATTATGGGTGGTGAAACATCTGAGATTACAAATGATACAAAAAATATATTTTTAGAAAGTGCATACTTTGATCCGGTAGCAGTCAGAAAAAATTCTAAAAAATTAGTATTGCAGACTGATGCATCACAGAGATTTGAAAGAGGCATTGATATAAACATGGTAGAATATGCATCACGCAGAGCGACTCAGTTGATACAGGAAATTTGCGGAGGAGAAGTTTCGAAAGAGCTATATGACTTGTATGAAAATGAATTTGAAAAGTTAATAGTCGGAGTAAGGGCAGCAAAATCAAATGCTTTACTGGGGATCGAACTGACTGAAGATGAGATAATAAATTTGCTTTCAAAAATCGAGATCAAATTTTTAAAGAAAGAAAATGAATTTTTAGAATTTGAAATTCCGGAATTTAGGAGACTTGATATTCAGAAAGAAGTAGATTTAATCGAAGAGATTGCAAGAATTTACGGATATGATAATATTGAAGGAATCACAAATTTTAATATTAATGTAGCGAATTCATCAAAGGAAAATAAAAATTCCGAAAAAGTTATAGAAATAATAACAAATCATTTTATCGGAAGAGGATTCAATCAGATATTAACTGAGACATTATTAGATGAGAAAAAAATTAATTTTTTCGGAGGAAATCCGGTAAAGTTGAAAAATTCAATTACATCGGAAGTGAATTCATTGCGAACAAATCTTACGTATGGAATGATGGAAGTAATAAAGACTAATTTCAATAATTCCGGTAAGAAGATTTCGTTAAAACTATTTGAGACGGGTAAAGTTTTTGCAGATGACATTCCGGAAACGAAAAAATTCAGGGAGGAAAATCATTTAATTTTTGCATTATCAGGAAAGCGGGATAGAGAATTAATATACGGTGGAGATGAAAATTTCGATATATTTGACATAAAGGGAGAGGCAGAAATGTTTTTGTCTAAATTGAATCTTGAAAATTATGGATTATTTTACTATAATGATGAAAAATTAAATGGAATTAAAATAGAAGTCAGATTAAAGGATGAATTAACCGGCATTATATATAAAGCAGATAGCGAATTAAAAAAAGAATTTGACTTTGATAAAGATACGGAAGTTTATTTTGCAGAATTTAACATTGAGTTAATCACAAAAAATGTTAATTTTTCGAGAATTTACAATCCTATATCGAAATTTCCTTCAATAAAAAGAGATTTAGCAATAACGGTTGATAAGAAGGTTAAATACGAGGAGATTAAGGATTCGGTACTTCGGAGCGGTGGAAGATTGTTAAAGGAAATGGAGTTATTTGATATTTATGAAGGAGATAAAATAGAACAAAGCAGGAAAAGTCTGGCATTTTCACTTGAATTTGCATCTTCGGAAAGGACATTAAATGATGAGGAGACAAAGGTTATAATTGATAAAATTATTAAGAATCTTACGAAAAATCTGGGAGCTGAGTTAAGGAAATAAATATAATTCATTACACATTTACAATAAACAAAGATGAACCAAAAAATAAATGATATCGGCAAAGATTATTTCAAAGAGCAGAAAAATCAGATAAGAATTTCATTTGATGATTTACTGTCGAAGGTAAAGCTGTTACTTTCAAAGAGCAAAGAGCTGAAGAATGAGAACAATTTATTAAAGGAAAACATAAAGAATTTAAATTTAAAGATATCGGAATTAAAATTACATCATACAAAAATAAATACAGAATTAATTAACAAAGATAAAGAAATATCAGAATTAAAAAGTCTGGTACTTAGTTCGGCAAACAATAAAATGCCTTTAAAAGATAAAGAAGAGGCAAAATCCAGGATAAAAGAATTAATTTCAAGAATTGATAATCACCTGGAGCAACATGAAAGTGGTGAGAAATACTGAGTACGAAAGAATGTTTGACTTATTTTCAGAAACAAAATTTAAATAATTCATCTGTTTAAGAAATTAACAAATTTACAAATTTATTAAATTTTAAGTACAAATTATTGAACAAAAATTTATTAACTTCAGGGATTTTTAAAAAATTAATGAATCAGAAATGAATCAGAAAGAAATCAGGGTTAAGATTTTCAATAGTGAGTATAACCTGCAGGGAGAAAACACCGAGAAGGTAGAGCGTGTATCTGATTACGTTGACGGGATAATGAACAGAATCAACAGCGAATCCCCGAATCAACCGGAAGAAACAATTGCAGTAGTATCGGCATTAAACATAGCCGAAGAATATTTTAAGGAAAAGGATATGAAGACAGAAGTTGAGAAAGAGTATTCAGCCTTACTCAATGAATGTGAAACAAAGATAAAATCCATATCTGATATAATAGATGAAAATTTGTAATTTGAAATAAAATTCTTTCGTTCTTTACATAAGGTCTACCAGGTTTTTAAAAAAACCGCACAGACAATAGTCAAACATTATATAAAACCAACAGGTTTAACTATATGGGAGGAAAGCTCATTCAAAATGTTGATTACAGGCCTCATCCGGATTTATCCGGAATTTACTGACGCTGAATAAGTGTCAAATAGTAAGCAGAGGAAGCAAAAGACATTGTGGCACCACCCACCGTATTATAGAAAAGGTTTTTTTATAACCTTTGAACTATGAACACAGTCTGATGCGGTTTTTTTTATTTAAAAAAATTAATTTCACATTGAACAATAAAATTAACAATATTTTTAAAAACAAAAATGCAAACTATTACATAAACTAAACTACAGGTTACGGAGGAATAAATAAATATGGATTTAGAATTATATATATTGCTGCCAATCCTTGTTCTGATATGTCTGCTGACATTTTTTCTGGGATGGTATTTAAATTCGAAAGCAAATAAAACTAAAATTGACGGAGCTGAAAACATTGCAAAAAAGATAATATCCGATGCGGAAGCAAAGTCTGAAGAATCAACATCATCAGCAAATAAGAGATCAAAGGAGATTTTACAGGATGCAGAAAAAGCATCACAGAATCTTAAGAAAGAAAAGTTACTTGAAGTAAAAGATGAATTTTACAAGAGGCAGCTTAAATTTGATGAAGATACAAAGCAACGTGAGAAAAATGTAATTGAAGAAGAAAAGAAGTTAAAATCAGAAAAAGATTTGGTTGAAAAATCAAAGACTGAAGTAAAGGTTTTAGAAACAAATTACATTAAATCCGAAAAAGATTTCAATTTAAAATCAATAGAAGCAAATGTAAAAACTGAAAAAGCTAGTAAACTAATAGAACAATACAGTGAAGTATTAGAAGAGCAAAAAATCAAACTTCAGAGAATTTCGGGCTTAAGTGAAGAAGAGGCAAAGAAAGTTTTATTTGAAAATCTGATAAATGAAGCAAAGTTAGAAGCGGCACAGAAAATACAGGATGTAAGAGAAGAGACAAAACAGGAATGCAATAAGATTTCAAAGAACATAGTGATTCAGGCAATACAGAGAACAGCATCAGATCATTCAGTTGAGACGACGGTCAGTGTATTGCAGATTAATTCTGATGAATTAAAAGGCAGGATTATCGGAAAAGAAGGAAGAAATATAAGAGCATTTGAAGCAGCTACGGGGGTTGATATAATAGTAGATGATACACCGGAGGCAATAATTATTTCCGGATTTGATCCGTTCAGAAGAGAGATAGCTATAGTAGCGATGGAGAGACTGATAGCAGACGGAAGAATACATCCGGCGAGAATAGAGGAAGTTGTGGAGAAAGTAAAGAAAGAATTAATGGAAGAAATAATCAAAGTCGGTGAGACAACTCTTTTAGACATGGGAATTCAGGGAGTTCACAGGGATATAATTACTTTGATAGGCAGGATGAAATACAGATCGAGTTACGGTCAGAATGTATTAAATCATTCGGTTGAAGTCGGGCATCTTGCGGGAATAATGGCAGCAGAGCTTGGACTAGATGCACAGATGGCAAAGCGTGCAGGATTATTGCATGATATGGGAAAGACAATTGACAGAAGTATAGAGGGACCACATGCGATACTCGGATATGAAGTTGCCAGAAGATGTAAGGAACATGCTATAATATGTAATGCAATCGGGGCACATCATGATGAAATGCCGATGGAACATCCGATTTCAATATTAGTGCAGGCAGCAGATTCTATAAGCGGAGCAAGACCGGGAGCAAGAAGAGAATCAGTGGAAGCATATTCAAAAAGATTAGAAAAATTAGAACTTATCGCAACATCATTTGAAGGAGTTGCAAAGACTTATGCAATACAGGCAGGAAGAGAAGTCAGAGTGATAGTAGAGCAGGATAAAGTGAATGACGTTTCACAGGACCAACTGGCGGCTGACATTGCACATAAGATACAGGAAGAGATGGAGTATCCGGGACAAATAAAAGTGAATGTAATCAGAGAAAGAAGATCAGTAGCATATGCAAAATAAAATGTATAAATTGTTAAAAGGGAATTGAAGATTTAAATTAATTTAATATGAAAAGAAAAGGTAAGTTAGTCATAGGAATTACAGGCGGCATTGGCTCGGGAAAGACATTAGTCAGTAAAATGCTTGCGAGAAAAGGGTTTAAAGTTTATTATGCAGATTTAATTGCGAAGAATTTATATCTGACCGATGATAAATTAGTTAAGAATCTGACAAAAGCATTCGGGAAAGATATACTTAATTTCAAAGGGAAAGTAAATCTTTCGAAACTCAAGGAAATAATTTTTGCAAATAAAAAAAATTACGAATTAATAAATAAGATTGTTCATCCGGCTGTAAAAAATTATATTAAGATGGAAATAAAGAAAAGTAAGTATGACCTTGTTTTAGTGGAAGCTGCGATACTTTTCGAAAGTGGATTTAATAAGTCATTAGATTATGTAGTAACAGTTTATTCAAATAAGAAACACAGAATTGACAGGCTGATGATAAGAGATGAATCTTCAAAAACTCAGATTAATAACCTGATGAAATTTCAGATTGATGAAAAGAATAAAATGGAAATGTCGGATTTTGTGATTATGAATAATAAGACAATAGATGATCTGAAGAAGCAGGTGGATTTTTTAAGTAAAGTTTTGAAGGCGTTGCAAAGATAAATTCTAAATTAAAATTAAAAAAATATTGTATAAATTCCTGTTCTGATATAATTTTGGGACAGGATTTTTTACTAAATATTTGAAAAGCAGATCAGAAAATTTTCCACAGATTATATAAATTACGACAGATTTAAATACTAATGTTTATTAAAATAAAAATATGATAAAGATTATCAGATGTTTCTTATTATTTTTAATTTGTTTTAATTTTAATGTTACATATTCACAGACAGTACAAAATAATTCTATATTATTTTCTGACACAATTTATGAGTGTACAATTGTTACTTCAGTAAAAAAAGTTTATAAAGATGTTGAAATGTTTTCTTTGAGTGATTCGACTGTGAAGACAGTGAAGGATGAAAATGTGAAAACAGTAACAATAGAAGAAATAAGTTCAATTAAATTTAATGCAAGAGGTTTTGGAAAAGGAGCATTAATCGGAGGAGGGATAGGTTTTGTAACGGGATTTTTAATTGGCAGTGATGGTGGAATTAATTTAGGCAGTGATGGAGGCAGCAGTGAATTCAGTTTTGGAGCAGGGATAGGTACTGGTGTTATTCCGGCAATTCCATTTGGATTAATCGGCGGAGGATTAGGTGCACTGTTTGCATCAGATCAGTATTTTGATTTAAGTAATTTAGATTTTAAAAAGAAACGGTCAAAGATATTAATTTTGATGAAAGAATTTTCGTGAAGTTTGAAAGAAATAAAATATTAAAATATTTTTTGATTACAGTCATAAATTATATATTCAAATCAAAATTGATTCTTCCTTATAATATCTTTAAATTTGCATACCTAAATAAAGGAGGGTGTCTTCTACGAGCATGATTATACAAACAGTTTCAATAAACAGGTCAATTATCTAAACGGCAAGGTTTTGGTATTAAATCAAAACTACGAGCCGCTAACTATCTGCAATGTCAGACGAGCGGTAGTATTGATTTATTTAGGAAAGGCGGAGGCAATTTATTGTTTAGCCGAGAAGAAAGTAAAAACTATCAAAAGAAGTTTTGAATATCCGAGCATAGTAAGACTTATTTTTTTTGTGAGAGTTCCATATAAAAAAATAATTTTATCCCGAAAGAATATTTTAAGAAGGGATAATCATAAATGTCAGTATTGCGGAGCGACGACGAATCTTACAGTTGACCATGTAATTCCAAAATCAAGAAGCGGTGAAGATACATGGGAAAATCTTACGACAGCATGTATAAAATGCAATAATAAAAAAGGTAACAGAACACCGGAAGAATCTAAAATGCATTTGCAGAATATTCCTAAAAGACCATCTCATATTACTTTTATAAAAAATTTTGCAGGCAGGATAGACAATGAATGGAAGCCATATTTGTATATGTAGAAAATAATATATCAAATCTAAATTCTGCAAATCAATGTTAACCACTTTCTGAAAATATCAAAATAATAAAATCAAATTCAATCAAATTCAATCAAATTCAATCAAATAATTTTTTAATCAAACATTATAATTTTATAAATGGAAAAATATTTATTATACATTAACGGTGAATTCAGAGAATCATCAGACGGGAAAACATTTGATGCAGTAAATCCTGCAAACTCTGAAGTAATAGCACAGGTTTCACTTGCAACAATCGAAGACACAAAAGCAGCGATAAAGTCAGCGAGAGATACATTTGACAGCGGTGTGTGGAGTGAAATGCCGGGGGAAGAGCGAAGCAGAATTATTAAGCAAATAGTTGATAAAATAAATGAGAATGCAAAACAGTTAACAAAACTTGAAGCAATGGATTCAGGTTCGACCATCCGGAAAGCAGGTGAAGATATTTTTTTATCTGCAAAGAGTCTGAATTATTTTTCAAAAATGGCGGCAATAAATTTGGATGAAGAAGTAGAAGGATTATCAAAAGCCGGTGTCAGTAAAAATATAATAAGACGCGAGCCGGTTGGAGTTGCAGCATTGATTACACCATGGAACTTCCCTCTTAAGATGGCAATATGGAAATTAGGACCTGCGCTTGCGGCAGGATGCTGTGTTATTTTAAAACCTGCACAGGAAACTTCGGTTACTGCATGTGAACTTGCACGAATAATTGATCAGACGGATATGCCTAAAGGAGTTGTGAATATTATTACGGGCAAAGGAAGTTTAATCGGAACTGAGTTAGTTTCTAATCCGGATGTTGACAAAGTCGGATTTACAGGTTCGACTGAAGTCGGAAAAATTATTATGAAAAATGCAGCTGACAATCTTAAAAAAATCACACTGGAATGCGGAGGCAAATCCGCGAATATAGTTCTCGAAGATGCCGATATTGATATGAGTGTGGACGGTGCTATTTATGCGGCATTTTATCATCAGGGACAATGCTGTGAAGGCGGAACAAGATTGCTTGTACACGATATGATATATGACGAGTTTATTGCTAAGTTAAAAGCTAAAATTTCCAAAATGAAAATCGGAGATCCATTGGATAAGAATACAGAAGTCGGACCGATTATTAACAAAGCACAATTCGACTCAATAATGAATTACATTAAAACAGGAAAAGAGGAAGGTGCTGAAATTTTAACCGGCGGAAATCGTGTCGGTGATAAAGGATATTACATTGAGCCGACAGTTTTTGTTAATGTGAAAAACAATATGCGGATTGCACAGGAGGAGATTTTCGGACCGGTATTATGTGTAATTAATTTTCAGGGAGATGACGAAGCAATTAAGATTGCTAATGATTCCGTTTTTGGTTTAGCCGGAGCGGTCTGGTCTAAGAATGATGAAAGAGCAATTAACATTGCAAATAAATTACGAACAGGTACTGTCTGGATAAACGAATACCATTTATTAAGTGACAGAGCTCCTTTTGGCGGATACAAGCAAAGCGGTATTGGCAGGGAGTTTGGGCTTGACGGAATAAAAGAATACACGGAAGCAAAGCACATTCATATAGATGAAATAAAGGACCGGGCAAAAAAGTTTTGGTATGATACGGTTGTTCCAAAGGACTAATTAAATTAAATCGGTTTATAATTTAAGATGAAATATAAAAATATAATCAGAGGCGAAAATTGTTCTTTAATAAGATTGAAAAAAGATGACGGGAAAGCAGTTGAATTGTTTTACAGTCTTTTTAATGAAGAGGAAATTGCAATTTATTTAAATCAGGAATATATAAAACACAAAACGAAGTTTCAGATAGGAAAATGGATTGCAAAGAAAGTGGAAAGCAAGGTTGATGTCTGGTATTTGGTTAAGTGGAAAACTAATTATATCGGATATATTTGTTTTAAATGGAGAGAACATTACGGAGAGGCATGTGAGGTTTCAACTTCAATTGAAAGAAATTACAGAGGATTAAAGCTCGGATATGAATCATCTAAAATTTTAATTGATTATATATTAACTTTGAATCAATTCAAATACATTGTTGCATATTTTTTCACCGGGAATATAAGAGCTGAGAAAAACTTAAGGAAAATCGGATTCAGGAAAGCAACACGTCTGAATAAGACTGTCACACGGGAGTTTTACGGAGGTGGTGAGTCAGACAATGAAGATAAGAATTATACATTGATGGCAATATATACTTAAATTAATTTATAATTGTAATAATAATAATGAACAGATTTTCACGTTAGAAAGGAAATGGCAGTATAATAAAAATTAAATTAATTTATATTACCGGAGAAAAATTTTAAACTAACATTTTTTTCATGTTTAATTTAAGCGAAATAAATTTAGCGGATCGATTTTTGAGATTAGAATTTACATTTAGCCGGGGAGGTTTTTATACCGGAAAAGGATTAAGTATTTGGAAAAATCTCAAAACTACTCATGCCACATTTGTAAATGTGGCACACCTGTGTTTTTGGAGCTAAGAATCAAAAAAAATATAATAATTTTCAGCTTTCATTCTTCACAAAAATACAGAGATCAGAATGTTTTTTAAAAGTTTTGCATAACTAACTTATATCAAAAAGTATTAGACTTAATTATAAAATTATCTATTACTATATTGCTAAAAAATTTCAACACAATTAATTATTAAATCTTGGCAAATATTTTATCAATTCTGATTTTTGTTCCTTTCATACTTTCATTACCTCTTATTTTTTTCAGGAAAGAAAATGAAAAATTAATTAAAGTTTATTCATTTCTTGTTTCACTGATTCCGCTTGCAATCTCAGTATATATTTTTTTTACATTTAATCCGGGCACAGGCGATTACCAGTTCGTAGAAAAATTCAAATGGATTCAGATTATAAATACACATTACTTTCTCGGTATTGACGGAATTTCAATGCTACTTATCGTGATGTCGACATTTATGTTTCCACTTGCTATACTTGCATCATGGAATTCGATAAAGTTTAATCATAAATCATTTTACTTTTTACTGATATTACTCGATGTAGGTCTGATAGGTGTTTTTACTTCGCTTGACTTAATTTTATTTTAT
>Ga0105044_10014687_pt1 | contig 10576 bp, 8 predicted proteins | sample MAT01_FD_78092 | JGI IMG/M metagenome (GOLD analysis project Ga0105044, IMG submission 78092) | Freshwater microbial communities from Lake Fryxell liftoff mats and glacier meltwater in Antarctica - MAT-01 | ecosystem: Environmental > Aquatic > Freshwater > Ice > Liftoff microbial mat | place... | reverse complement strand
GTTGCGAGCTTCGCGATCGGATATCAAGGCCATCGCTACTTGAAAAGAATCACGATCGATCATGGAGTTTAGCGGCGTACTGGTCAACGTCTGCGTCAGCCAGATCTCAACCGCGTCGGCAGCGGTTTGATCTTGCCAGCGGTTGCTCAACCGCAATCCCTTCCCCAGCCGCGTGAGATTGACGATCCATTGTTCGCAAGCGTCCTGGGCAGACTTGTCGTTGAGTGATAATCGAAACGCCATCAGCGAATAGGTCGCTCCCGAAATGGCCTGAATCAGAAATTCCTTGTCGGCATAAATCGGGCTTGGCGATTCAACGGACAATTCGGCCAAGTGAAATCGATCCGTCATGCTGGCCAAATTCTGACGTTGAAAAACGATCGCCTCTGCTCCGGTCATTATGGCATCGGCGGCACTATTCGAATGCAAATCATGTCGCATGAGCTGCCAAGGCCTGGCTGTGTTCTGCGGAAGATTTTTATATTCAGCGAGCAAGGTCATTTGCCTTGCCTTCGACATTCGTGGTGTGTTGAAGATATCTAGCAAAAACGGCATCCTGGGGAGAACGATAAACAGGATGACCATCGCCAATGACGACAAGTAAAACGCCCACCCACTGCGACCATCCATGAATCGCGACATCATGCTGAACGTCGCAATCAGCGGCAATGATCCTACGATCAAGATAAGCCAGTTGGGTGCCTGCAATTCCGTAACGGCAAATGCTAACCAGGCAATGGCCACGCTCGATAGCAGTGGCGCAACCAATGCCGCTGCCGCCTGGATCCGCAGCATCTGGCTCGTCCACTGTGAAACGCCGTAAGTACACAACGCCATGAGCGTGACCGCCGTCACTGAATACGCAGGACTGCCCATGTTGTTTCGACCGTTGAGCAGATTGAGAGAAATGATCGCGAACAACAACACTCCCATCGAAAGGACGCTGAGACCGATCCATTGCCTTCCTAACCAAACCGTCGCCGGCGTGGCTCCACGATCGGCGAGAAATCGCAGGCCGCGCTCGCTGCCGTCGCCCGTGAAAACAAATACCCCCAGCCACGAAATACCTAAGAATCCCGCCAGCGTACCAATTCCAAGCGTTGTTTCATTAAACTGGTACGTGTACTTGGAGAACGAAACGGTTGCACCGCAGAATGCTCCGATCGCAATCATGGTCACCAGTCCGGCGAGGCCCCAACGGTTGTGGTGGATCGATTGCCAAATGAGTGAACTGACACGGTATCGAAACGGCTCAAAATGTTCGTGTGTTTGACCTGTAGGACGCCAAGGCTCAAGCCAATCCCTTGGTCCCGACAACAATTTCGGCGGATCAGCCGGAGCCAAGGTTTGGCCACTGACACGATAGGCCAGCCAAGTCATCAGCATCGCAGCCAGCGCCGTGACCACGAAAGTGAACGTTGGCGATTGTTCAATCAGTAGATGGCTTCGTTCAACGCCTTGTCGAGCCAAGGCTCGAGACACCATTGACACGACCAGCCAGGGCATGAACGCGAGTGGAACAATGATCAGCAAACTGACAAAGGTGTTTCTGAAACGCCATGATGCAAACATTCCGCAGGTCAGAATAAACAGTGAATGTAGCGGGAAGTAGATCATGTCATTGGCATCGACAAACGCCAGCTCCGTTTCCGCAGGCCCAACGGACAGACCACTGGCGATGATCAAACCAACAAGCAAACCGCAACAAATCCACATCACAGCCAGTCCCAAGACAGCTACGGTCAACTTGGTCCAGAACAATCGCTGCGGCGAGATTGGTAACGATGACAACCAACCAATCGTTCGCAGTTCTTTCTCTTGACCAATCAGCACCGCACCGACACCCGCTGCGTATAGTGCTGGCAGGACAAGCGGCAAATAGCGACCTGCGTACGCCAAGTTACTGGTCGCAAGCGTTAAGCCAGACCAGGATAAAATTAACACCGCGCCAACACCCAGGAGCATCGCAATGAGCGGTGTAACCTGGCGAGCTTCTTTCCAGAATAAGACGTGATTGATTGAAGTGGTTTTATTCATTGCTCTATTCCGCCGCTTGGTTCACCGGTGTAGCTTCAGCCTCTGGCCCGTGCGCCAAGCTGCCTTTGGTACACGCAATAAAAATCTCTTCGAGCGATAGCGATCGTTCGCGGACCGATGTCACTCCTTCGTGAGCGGTTAAGGCGTCGTGCATCTCCGAGTCATAGTGACGGACGACAATGCGTCGCAATCGTCCATAGGTTTCTTCCGTCAACACATCGGCTGGACTGGGCAAGACCGGCAATGCAACCAGTGGGTCCTCCATGCCAACACTGACTTCAACGATCGAATCTTTGAGCTCAACAAGCGGTGCGACGAGTCGCAATTTGCCCTCATGCAAAATCGCGATCGTATCGGCGACACGTTCAACTTCACTGATCTGATGACTTGACAAAAACACGGTCCGACCGGACGCGGCACGATCGATCATGCTTTCTAAAAACTCGCGGCGGACCATCGGATCGAGGCCCGACGTCGGCTCATCCAAAATCAACAACTCTGGATCATGTGCCAGCGCCAATGACAACGCGACCTTGGCACGTTGGCCTTTGCTGAGATGCTTGATCTTGCGGTCTTCGGCCAGCCCGTATCGAGCCGTCGATTCACGATACTTGGCTAGAAAACCAGCCGGATAAAATGGAGCGACGAACCAGCCGATTTCGGCAACGCTCATCCAATCATAGAGAGCCGGTGCATCCGAAACATAACCGATCCGGCGGCGGACTTCGAGCGACTGTTTCGTCGGATCAAGGTCACACACGCGACATTCGCCCGACGTCGGTTTTTGAAACCCGGTCAAAATTCGAATCAACGTTGTTTTGCCTGCACCATTCTCGCCCAATAGCGCGAATACGGTGCCAGGCGCGATCGCCAAGTCGATACCGCGAAGTGCTTCGCACCCACGAAAGTGCATCGTCAATTCCCTAGCAGTGATGACGGCGGACATGGATTAGCCTTTTCCGTTTTTAATCGACTTCAGTTGCTGTTCGACAATCGCCCGAATTTCATCGGCATCGAGCCCACCGGTGAGCGCTTCATTCAGTACACCAGCGACGCGCTCGGCGATCATCGTTTTGCGCTGTTTGCGACAACGATCAAGCGACCCTTTGCAAACCACGACGCCACGTCCGCGAAGTGTTTCGATGATGCCATCGGCTTGCAGTTCCTGAAACGCTCGCGCGACCGTGTTGGGGTTCACCGCGAGCTGTTGTGACAAGACTCGCACGCTAGGCAGCAGTTGCCCCGAACGCAGTGTTTGCTCTGCGATGGCGTATTTGATTTGGCGAACGATCTGCAAATAGATCGCTACACCGCCGGAAGGATCGACTGTGAAATACATTTTCTGTTGCTTGCTTCAGTCGCTTGATCGCCACGTTTCTAGCGTTCTGGTGTACGCATAAGATCATACAGCTAAGCCGGACAACGTCAAGAGGCAAGGCAAAACTTTTTTTGTGCCATACAACCCGAGGGCGAACCATTTTGAGCAGTACGACGAGATCGTAGGGATCTTTGCCGAGTACGTGATAAAGCGCGTCGACAGTCGCTTGATCGAGACCGCTGACTTACCGCTCAACGATCCGAGCGTGGTCGTTTTCGGACAGTTTTTCGTTAATGGCGATCCAACGCGGATCGTCCTCGGGCATCGGGAAATCTCGAAATCGGGTTTTATTTTGTCAGCGGATCAACTAAGCTCGCGACTACCTCTGTGCGCTCCTTGCGGGAGGGTCAGTAACGCGCCACATATTGATTGGCCGCAATTGATTCGACTTGATCCCACTTCGAACTTTTCTTAGAGCATTCCCATGCCATTCACTTTCAATCCATTCGTATTCGCCTGTCGAGCGAGATTGTTCTTCCTCGCTTGTTCGTTTCTCGGCATCGCGTCACTCGCTGCTGGTGAGGAGGTTTTTCCACCGCCGTTCGACACCGAACCGTCACCGACAAAACCGTTGTCAGCGAACGAGTCGGCCAATCGCATTCGCTTGCCAGCGGGCTTTCGCGCAACCGTCTTTGCCAGTGAGCCGGATGTATGCCAACCGATGTCGATGACGACGGATGCTCGTGGACGGCTTTGGGTCGCTGAGAAAGATGGTGATGACGTGCCAGACTCCGCTCCCGAAGTGCTGCTCGACGGCTTCGTTTATGAAAGCGGTTCACACACCGTCGCAAACGGGTTGAAGTTTGGTCCCGATGGTTGGATCTATGGGCGTCAGGGCATTCTGGCAACGTCACTTGTTGGCAAACCTGGTACACCTGAGAAACAAAGAACAACTGTCAACGTTGGGATTTGGCGGTTCCATCCGACTCGACATGTTTTCGAGAACGTCACATACGGCACAACAAACCCATGGGGGATGGATTGGGACTCCCGCGGCGAAATGTTTTTCATCAATACGGTGATCGGTCATTTGTGGCACGGCATCCCCGGTGCGCACTATCGCCGGATGAGCGGCGGAGACTTGAACCCGCAGATCTATGACATCATCGAACAACACGCTGACCACGTCCATTGGGCGACGAATGAAGTCTGGACCGATGTCCGCAAAGGCGTGACAAACGCGACCATGGAAGCCGGTGGCGGCCACGCACACACAGGGTTGATGATCTACCAAGGCGGACAATGGCCGACGCAATGGAACGGCAAGTTATTGACCGTCAACTATCACGGCAAACGCTTCAACGTTGAACGCTTGGAACGGAACGGCAGCGGTTTTGTGGGTCGCCGTGAGCCCGATGCATTCATCTTCGACGATCCCTGGTTCCGTGGTCTGGATTTGATCCCGTCGCCCGACGGCAATATGTACCTCAGCGACTGGAGTGATACCGGCGAGTGCCACGACAACGATGGAATTCATCGATCAAGCGGTCGAATCTACAAGATTTGCTTTGGTGAAAACCAGCCGAGCGTCATCGCTGACATTAGTCAATTGGAAACGGCGGATTTGATTAAGCATCAGCTCAACAGCAATGATTGGCTGGCGCGGATGAGTCGTCGCGTGCTCGCCAATCGAGCCGCGCATGCTGCCCTTGATGGCCACTCCGTTTCCGCATTGAAGGCGATCGTCCAAAATGACGTGAACCAAGCGCATCGTTTACGTGCGCTTTGGACGTTGCACGTCACGAACACGAGTGACACCGCACAACTGACGCAGTTGTTAGGTGACTCGGATGAGAGTATTCGAGTTTGGGCGATTCGCTTGCTGGAAGATCAAAGCCATCATGATGCAAAACCTCGCGAAGCTTTTCTGCAACTTGTTCGCGAGCAACTTCCCAGTTTTGCCAAGCAAGAACAGAGCGGATTGGTGCGACTGGCGCTAGCATCGCTACTGCAAAAACTACCTAACGAAGATCGAATCGCGATCGCTACGGCGCTGCTGACCCACGAAGAAGATGAGGGCGATCACAATCAACCGCTGTTGCTGTGGTGTGGCATCTTGCCATTGGCCGAGTCGTCGAATGGCCGTTTTGAACAGTTGATTGCCGAGACTGAAATTCCTACCGTCCAGCGAAAGCCGACAAGGTGAATGGCCAAGCGGTCTTTCAAACATCCTGCGCGGTCTGTCATCGGCTGAACGGACAAGGCCAGAACATTGGTCCGGACTTGACCGGTGCAGCACGCGACAATCTGCACTATTTGCTTGAGAACATTCTCGCGCCCAGCGTGGTGCTGGCGATAGAATACCGGCAGACCACCGTTTTGCTCGACGACGGACGCGTGCTTGTCGGTACCGTCAAGCCAAGTAGTCCCAACGTACTGAAGTTGCAAACCACGACGGAACTGGTTGCCTTGCCAAAGGACGAGATCGTCAGTCAGAAAGTGGCGCCGATCTCGATGATGCCGGACGGCTTGCTCGACGCGCTGGATGAATCCAAATGCCGCGACTTGATCGCTTACCTGATGAGCAAATAGCAATTGGCATGATGGAAACGAAACGTTCTGATATCGCTTGGTTGATCGACGAGGCCAAATCACTTGCGAAGTGCGCCGCACAGACGTGGACGATGGTGCCAGCATGGCATCGTTTTGCACTTGGCGGCGCATCGACGCTGATGGCGATCAACTCGCTGGCCAATATCTATCAAGCGCTGTTACTGGGTCAGCTTGTTGATCGCGTCCACGATGGCTTGGGGAACGTGTCCCGAGAGACGCTCAGCTCGCAATCGCTGTCGATACTGGGAGTCATCGCGATGCTCTATCTGATGCGTGAAGCATTCAATGTGCTACGACGCGTTACCGTGGAAAATAGCTGTACCAGTCTGAATCGCGATATGCAATTGCGCGTCGTGCGGCATGTCATGCAATCCGACATGCAGCAACTCAACACCGAGAAACTCGGCACGCTGCACGGCAAAATCTTTCGCAGCGTCGATGGTTTGATTCACTTTGTACGACTGATGTTCTTAGACTTGATGCCAGCGATTTTTACGGGGCTGTTTGCGGTGGTGGCGACCTTGCTGAAACAGCCAATCCTGGGGCTGGTGATGCTTGGTGTCGTACCGCTATCTGTCTTTCTGACCCTGCGACAATTGAAATCCCAAAAGGGCGTTCGGCTGCAGTTGATGCGTGATTGCGAGGAGGTCGATGGAACGCTTGTCGAGCAATTGTCCGGCCTGGAATACATCCGCGTTGCCAATACCGTTGACCAGGAAATGCTGCGGCTGAACGACCTGACCGACCGCCGTCGTCGTCGCGAACTGAAACATCATTTTGAAATGTCGCTGTTTGGTTCAAGCAAAGCACTCAACGAAGGCTTCTTCCATTTGTGCGTGCTGGGTCTGGCAACCTACATGGCGATCAACCAGCAGATTTCGTTCGGGGATATTCTCGCTTTCTCAGCGCTCTACGGCAGCGTGATGAGCCCGCTCAATGAAATCCACCGTGTCGTCGATGTGGGTCACGAATCAAGCTTGCGGATGTCCGATTTGCAACATCTTCTAATTCGACCGGTCGACACTTCATTCGAAACCAAACCGCTGCCGGAGCCCTTGAACTCGTTAGCGAGTCCTGTGTTAGAAGTACGCAATTTGAGCGCCGGATATCGCGATCCAACAGGACAATTCAAGCCAACATTGCACGACGTCGAATTCCAAGTTCTGCCCGGCCAGTGTATCGGGATTGCAGGACAATCGGGCGGCGGCAAGTCGTCGCTGATCAAGATTTTGCTGCGTCTGCTGCACAAAGGTGCCGGAACGGTGAGCTTATGCGGTGAGCCCATCGAAGCGGTTGATCGCCAGTCACTGGCCGACACGATCAGTTACGTCGGTCAAAGTCCTTTTGTCTTTGCCGGTACGATTCGCGCCAACATTGCCTATGGGTGCAATGGTGCCGATCGGTCGGCAATTGAAAAGGCTGCGACTGCAGCGCATCTTCACCGCGAGATTTTAGAGATGCCGGGAGGTTACGATGCCATCGTCAGCGAACGTGGCAGCAATCTGTCTGGCGGTCAACGCCAGCGTTTAGCGATTGCGCGACTGCTGCTCAGAAACGCACCGATTTTGATTCTGGATGAGGCCACCAGCGCGTTAGACAATATCAGTGAGCGTCACATTCAACAATCGCTAGGAATTCGCTCCGGCAATCAGACGATTCTGATGATCGCGCATCGATTGTCGACGTTACGCCACTGCGATAAGATTCTGGTGTTCGACAATGGTCGGATTGTCGAGTCCGGCTCCTACGAAAGCTTAGTCTCCGCGAACGGCAAATTTTCCGAATTGCTTCGCGCGAGCGAAGATTCAATGGCGACCACCAAAAGCCAAGGAACTGGTTAAAACAAATTCCGGTTTTGTACGGTTGTTGGTTGGATTTATGCTCGATGCGATTGGTACTTGACGAATGCTGAACTTGCACGGTGCGATCACTCTGGTCAAGATATGCGGCGGCCTGCGGGACTAAAAATCTCGATCAAACCAAACAATGAACGCCGAATGCCTGAAACGTCTATTTCGCTCTTAAATCGAATGCAACAAACCGACGCGCCAGAGAGCTGGGATCGGCTCGTTGGTTTGTATGGACCGCTGCTCACGAGTTGGCTTCGCAAATATGGCGTTCAGGCGTCGGACACGGAAGACTTAGTTCAAGAAGTTTTGCTTGCTGTATTGAACGATCTAAAGTCGTTCGACCACAACGGTCGTCCGGGAGCGTTTCGCACTTGGCTCCGATCGATCTTGGTGAACCGATTGCGAAATTTCTGGCGTGCGCGGGACCGGCGTCCGCAAGTTCAAGGTGACACCGATATCGATCGGCAATTGATGGAACTGCAAGACCGAATTGCAAGCTGGACCAAAGGACATCAAGCCGGTGTCTCGAATGACTCTGCCAGATCAAGTGCAGCAATCGCGATTGTCGCAAGGGACGGTCAGCAGTTGCTGGCAGACCATACTGCGCCATACATGCACACCTAGATCCAAGTGGCTACGTTCGGGCAAAAAAATTATGGTTGCAGAAAGTCAAAGAAAACGATCGAAATGTGATTGTATTTAGCAATGCCGCAGAATTTCTGCATTCCGCAGATCGTAAGGCAGCGGAGGAGTTGTTAATTCAGGCGCAGACTCTTGAGCCAGAGAACATAGCCTTGTGCGATCAACTTGGAAAGCATTATCGCTTGGGTTTGATCGGCAATGCCAGTAGCCAGGAACGGAAGCAACTCGCTGCCAAATCGCTGATGCAGTTTGAGCGATCGATGAGTTTGCAAGGGGAATCAACGGTGTCTTCGTCTACATTGATCGATCAATCGCAGATTGCTTTTGAAGCAGGTGAACCCGAGAAGGCGCACCCAATCTCGGCTCGTTCGGTCCCAACATGATGCTTGCCAAAGAACTTTTGGAACTAGGACAGAAAGACGTTGTCTTGGAATACTTTGAACTCTGTGGCAATTTCTGGAAAAACGCAAACCTTCAAAAATGGACCGAGATTGTCAAGAATGGTAGTATTCCCGAATTCGGCGGCAACCTCTTTTTCTAAGTCGAATGCTTGCCGTGGTCATTTGCAGGCCATGAATTGAAAAATCCCTATGCCCCCGCACCCGAGTTAAACGCGAACACGGGTGTCGTCACCGTCATCGAGTGGACTGATCGCTTGCGACAGCAATTGCCGTGTTTTTTCCTTTTGCTGTCGTCCGGATCTGAGCTCGTTGCTCACCTACGGTTCGGCGAGCGCATCGGGCGCGTCCTGGTTCGCTTGGCTCGCGACGCGTATTCGATTCTTGATCAAGCAATCGATGAAATGACTGGATTCTTTTGCTCTGGATAGCGTGGGCCGATGAAAATTCCAATGCGATTAGAATTGATGTGGCAGTACAAGCCCAACGTGGCACGAAGTGGAACATGCAAGCACCTAGCTTACGCGTCTTGAAATTGCGATTTTAATGTTCTGCCTGGGTTTTTGGAAACCCGACGCGTCAGCAAGGACCTAGTCAATATCGCTTTTTCCTCGCTTACGCTGCGGGTTACCAAAAAAGCACAACTTCAAAACTTGCGCGGCGGGCCTATATTTTCATCAAGCCAGGACAAGTATCTACCGTCGCACCGACACCTTTGCGGCGCCTGTGGCGGCGAATCGCCAATCCGAGTCCGACGAGTCCCAGGACCGCGACGGACGCCGGTTCTGGCACCGCGACGGCTGTGAAATTGTAGAGCACCACATCGTTTCCGGAACCGATGAAGTCCGTCGTGTTGAAGTTTCCGGTGTAGCTGATAAGTCCTGTATAGTTATTCCCACCGAAGGCCGCAAAAACATTGCTTCCCTGTCCCAACCCAGAGAACGTGTTGGTGACAGCGTCAGTGCTGTCGTTGTTAATGAGGTAGAAGAAGTCGCTCGGCGTCGGATCGTATCCAAGACTCAGCAGAAGATTGGAATTGCCTAGGTCGATGGTTCCGTTGACGGCAAGCTGGTCGTAGCCGGTTCCCACGGTCGTGCCGTTCACCTCAATGACGAGGTTTGAGCCTGGGTTGAATGCTGCGTTCGCGTTGACGGTAAGGACGCCTGCGCTGTTGCCTGGCGCGACCGTGCCTCCCGCGTTGACGATCATTCCGTTGAGGAATCCAGAGCCGCCCAGGACGGCACCGGAGTTGACCGTGGTCGCCGTGAGTGCGTTCCCGGTAAGGTTGTTGACGAGCGTCACCCCTGCGTTGAGCGTGGTTGGCCCGGTGTACGTGTTCGCCCCGGTCAACACCAACGTCCCCGGTCCGTTCTTGACCAGCCCGCCCGTTCCGTTCTGGATCACGCCGCTGATGGTGGTCGTGCCAGTACTCGTTATGTTGAGCGTCTGGGCGACTATCGCACCCTGAAGGTCGAAGTTCCCGGTTAGCGTCAGATCGTTGGTCCCGGCGACTCCGAAGTAGCCTCCGGTGCTTGATAGGTTGATCTGATTTGCAATCGTCCGAGCACCGTTGTCTGCCCGAAGATTCGATCCGGAATTGGTGCCAAAAATGACGGCGCCGGTACCGAATGCCGAGTCGTTGCCAATCCCTATGGCGCTCGTCGTTGTGGTATCGATAATCGTACCACCCGCATAAGTGTTGACTCCATTCATGTTCC
>Ga0105044_10014685_pt1 | contig 10577 bp, 6 predicted proteins | sample MAT01_FD_78092 | JGI IMG/M metagenome (GOLD analysis project Ga0105044, IMG submission 78092) | Freshwater microbial communities from Lake Fryxell liftoff mats and glacier meltwater in Antarctica - MAT-01 | ecosystem: Environmental > Aquatic > Freshwater > Ice > Liftoff microbial mat | place... | reverse complement strand
TCGCGGAGGCGGCGTGGAGCGCGGGCGATCAGGAGGCGTTGCTGGCCGCGACCCGGCGGGTCGTCGAGCTCGACCCGCGTGACACCGTCGCCCAGCTGCGGCTGCTCACGGCAGGAATCGCGGGCTTGCAGACCGCGGGCGAGCGCCTGACGGCCTATGGCCGCGCCTTGGGCCCCCCGGGCGCGAAGCTCGACCCCGCCGTCCGCAGCCGCCTCGCGCTCGACGCGGCCCTGCTCGAGCGCGAACGGGGGAACCAGGCGGCCTTCGTGGACAGACTCAGCCTCGCGCTGGCGCTCGACGGCACCAACAAGGACGCCGCGGTCCTCGCCTACCACCACTTCGGAGACGGGCGACGCGATCCGCTCTCGCGCCTCGAGCTGCTGAGCAACCTGCTCTACGCCGACCCGGTCGACCCCAAGACCCACCTCGCCCTCCGCGACGAGCTCGTTGGCCTGGGCGCCGCCGAGGCGGCGCGGCGGTTCCACACGCTGGGGATCCGCATCCTGACCGGGGCGGGCGCTCCCCCTAACCCGCGATGGATCGTCGAGACGCTGATGCTCGAGTGGCGACTCGAGGGCCCGGCCACGGCGCTCGCGTGGGTGACGACGCGATTGGGCACCGAGCGGGAGCAGGCGGCGCAGCAGTTGCTCCGGTCCGAGGACGTCAGGCTCGATTCGGAGTTCGAGCGGGTTCGCGCCAGCGCCGCGGCCGCCTTGGCGGACGGACCCGCCCTCGAGGCCTCCATCGGCGACATGATCAAGAGCGCATCGGTCACGCTGGACGCCCTCGGCGATGTGACGCGGCGCCCGCGGGAAATGACCGACGCGCAGGCGGCCAAGGCCGCGGGAGAGGTCAAGACGGACCTCGCCTTCTGGGTGCTCCTCTCGGGCTTCTCGCAGGGAGAGGAGGGTCGGGCAGAGCTCGACGCCGCCGAGAAGCTCCTGGAGGGGGACCCCGTCAGGGCCCGCGCGCTCCGGGCGTGGCGGCTGTTCCGCGATGGCGACGCCGAGGCCGCCTTGGCCGCCGCCGGCGAGCCGGACGCATATGTGTGGTCCGACCTGGTCCGGGCGGCGTCCCTCGAGGCGGTCGGCCGGACCGCGGAGGCCGCCGCTGCGTACGAGCGGTCCGCGGCCAAGGGACCCCTGAGCGCCCTGGGAACACTCGCCGCGGGGCGGGCGGCGGCGCTGCGCGGCGTGAAGTTCTCCGCGCCGGGGGGGGAGATCGGACGGCGCGCGTCGGCGTACGCGGACACCATCCCGCCGTGGATCGACGCGATGTTCGACCATCCCCGCACCGTCCAGGCGTTGACGGTCGAGCACGAGCGGGCCCGCGCGGGGGCGATCGAGCCCGTCGGCGTCCGGGTCCGCATGCGCAACCTCGCGCCGATCCCGATGGGCCTGGGGTCCGCGCGCTCCATCAACTCGCGACTGCTCTTCAACCCCGGGCTCGAGATCGGCTCGGCTTCCCGCGGCGACGAGGTGAGCGCCGAGATCATCGAGCTCGACCGGCGCCTGCGGCTCTTGCCCAACGAGATCCTCGACGCCGTGGTCTTCCCCGATGCGGGCGTTGCCGGTGCGGTTCTCGAGCGCGGCGCCTCTTCCGCCACGAGGCTCCGTTGGCGGGTCGTCCAAGGGTTCCAGGCCGTCGGCATCGCGCGGTTCGCGGGACCGGGGTGCGTCGAGGCGTCGACGGGGACGCTCGCCCGCGAGGCGCTCCCCGAGGCGAGACTCGCCCCGGAGGAGCTCGCCCGGCTCATCGCCGCCGCCGACGACGACGCGGCCCCCGCCCTCGCCGTCGCCCTTCGCGTCCTCCTCTCCGGCCCAGCCGACGGGTCCGCGGCGGGAGCGGTCGCGGCCCTCGCCGCCCGCTATCCCTCGCTCGGCCCCACCGCCCGCGCGACGGTCGTCGCGACGGTCCCGAGCGCCGCGCGGTCGCCCGTCGCCGCGCCGCTCGACGAGGCCGTCCGGGCCGAGCGCGACCCCCGCGTGCTCGGCGCGGCGATCGTGAGCCGCGTCACGACCGCCGACGACCCGCTGCTCACGACCGCAGAATCGGCGCGCGATCCGCGCGCGGCGAGGATCGCGGCGCTGCATCGCGCGCGACTGGCCGCGGGTCGGCCGACCTTCGCGACGACGTCCGCGCCGCTGACGCCCCCCTGACGCCCCGAGCCGGTCCTCGACCAATGCCGGATGAAACGCCAGATCGTGAATCGGCTCCATGGACGCGAGATCCGCGCCTCCGCGCCGCGGCGTGGGCGTTCGCGGCGCTGTTGCTGATCGCGGCGGCGTGGTGGGCCATCGCGAGCGGACGAGACGCCCTCGCGACGGCGCTCTCGGTCGGGCGGACGCGGCCGTGGCTGCTCGTGCTCGCCCTCGTCCTCCCCGTGGCGAACTGGCTGCTCATCAGCGGCGTGCTCTGGGCCCTCACGGTCGGGCGGGACGGCCCGCCGACGCCGCGCGTTCCGTACGCCGAGATGAGCGCGCTCGTCGGCTCGGCGTGGCTGCTGAACTACCTGCCGCTCCGTCCGGGCCTGATCGGCCGCGTCGCCTACAACAAGCGGCGGCACGGGCTCGCCCTGCGCGACACCGCGCTGGCGCTGGGCGGCTCCATCGGGTGCGCGGCCGCGTCCATCGCCGCCCTGCTCGGGTCGGTCGCACTCGCCCCGACCCTGGGCGACGCCGTCGCGCTCCTTCCGCTCGCCGGGCTCGTCGCGATTCCCCGCGCGGCGAGTCGGGGCGGCCGCCCGGCCCGCTGGGCCGCGGCGTTCTCCCTTCGATACGCCGACCTGCTCGTCTGGGCGGCGCGATACGCCGTCGTGTTCGAGCTGGTCGGCGAGCCCCTTTCGCTGGGTCAGGCGGGCGCGATCGCCGCCGTCGGCCAGGCGGCCATGCTGGTGCCGCTCGTCGGCAACGGGCTCGGTGTCCGGGAGTGGGCGGTCGCGGTCGCCGGCCCGGCGCTCCCGACGTGGGCGGCGGGGGCCGCGCTGACGCGGCTGGCGAGCCTGACGGCCGAGCTCATCAATCGGGCGGCCGAGGTGGCGGTCGCCGTCCCCGTCGGGCTCCTGTCGATGGCTTGGCTGGCGCGACGCTGGCCGAGACATGAAGCGGGGGCCGAGGTGGCCGGAGAGGGCGCTCATGCGGCCCTGAACCGCGTTCACGACGATTCTCGGTCCAGAACCCTTCCCCGGCCTCAAGCCGATCCCTCGCCGGCCCGAAGTCGTATGGAGTAGCGGCGGAGACGGCCCGCAGGCACGCGGGTTCGCCGGGCCGCTCGGCCCGTCACGCCGGGGTCACCATGGTCAACAAGATCGAGCAGGACCACCAGCGCTTCCGGCAGATCGTGCGCGGGCGGATCCGCAAGGACCTGCGCAAGTTCCTCTCCAAGGGCGAGCTGCTCGGGCGAGAGGGCCGGCGCGTCGTCTCCATCCCCGTCCACGACATCGACATCCCGACGTTCCGCTACGGCGACAACTCCGGCGGCGTGGGCATGGGCGAGGGGGACGAGGGTGACGGCGTCGGCAAGCCCGCTGGGGGCAAGGACGGCAAGGGCGGCGAAGCCGAGGGGAAGCACCTGCTCGAGGTCGACGTCACGCTGGAGGAGCTGGCCGACATCCTCGCGGAAGAGCTCGAGCTGCCGCGGATCAAGCCCCGCGGGCAGCACCGGCTCACCACGATCCGCGACAAGTACACCGGCGTGCGGCCCATCGGGCCAGCGTCGCTGCGCCACTTCAAGCGGACCTACCGCGAGGCCCTCAAGCGGCAGCTGGCGATGGGGCAATACGACCCCGCGAACCCGGTGATCGTCCCCATCAAGAGCGACCTGAGGTTCCGGACGTGGAACGAGGTCAAGAAGCCCCAGAGCAACGCCGTGATCGTCTACATGATGGACGTCTCGGGCTCGATGGGGGACGAGCAGAAGGAGCTCGTGCGGCTCGAGGCCTTCTGGATCGACACCTGGCTCCGACGCAACTACGAGGGAATCGAGAGCCGGTACATCGTCCACGACGTCCGCGCCGGCGAGGTGGACAAGAAGACCTTCTTCTCGATCCGGGAGGACGGGGGCACGCGGATCAGCTCGGCCCTGCACTGCTGCAAGGAGCTGCTGAGCGCCCACTACGACCCCGCCGACTGGAACGTCTACCTCTTCCACTTCAGCGACGGCGACAACTCGAGCGACGCCGACAACCGGCTGTGCGTCAAGGTGCTCAGGGAGCAGTTGCTGCCCGTGTGCAACATGTTCGGCTACTGCCAGGTCGCGTCCGCGTACGGGAGCGGAAGCTTCATCGGCGTGCTGAACGAGGCCTTCCCGGACGGCGCCCGCGACGACTCGGGGCCGCGACTGCTCACCAGCAAGGTGAACGCAAGGGACGATCTGTTCGAGTCGCTCCGCACGTTCTTCAAGCCCGGCCGGTAGGCGGGCACGACGCCACCCCCACTGAATCCCCAGTTGACCGGGGATGATGGCAACGCGGCCGCGCATGCCGCGCCGATCGTAGAATCAGCGCGTTCCACCCCGACCGCCGGAGCCCCGCCCTCGTGATTTTCTTCCCAATCTACGCCGCGCTCGTGTGGTACGGCTGCTTCCGCTGGCGTCGCCGCCCGCAGGCCTTCCTTTCAATCCTCGCGGGACTGACGGGCGTCGCAATATTCTCCGAGCTGCACGCGGCGCTCAACCGGCTGCTCGACGGAGGATGGTCGGGCCACACGCTTCGCGTGATGCTGATCGCCGAGGCGGCGATCATTCTCCTGGTCGGCGGATACCTGGCCGTGCTGCCCCAAGGCCGGGTCCACCTACCTTGCCGGCGCTGCCGGTATGAGCTCCGCGGGCTCGAGCACGAGAACCCGACATGCCCCGAGTGCGGCCTGCCGCACGCGGTGCGGAAGGTTCGCGTTTCCGACACGGGGACGCCCGCCGAGAAGCCCGGCCGCGCCGCGTGAACGCCTTGAGGCCCAGCCTCAGCCGCGGACCAGGCGGTACGAGAGACCGGCGAGCAGGACGAGCATCGGCATCCCGATGACGACCGCGAGCCGGAGGCGCGAGAGGAGCGTCTCGTCGATGTTCCCGATCATGGGAACGATGCGGGCGCTGGGGCTCTGGGCGATCAGGGCGTCCTGGTTCGCCAGCCAGTAGACCGCGGCCTCGAAGAGTTCGAGGTTGCCGGGGTTCGCCGCCGCGGCCCGCCCGTCGACGGCCAGCTGCTGGTGCGTCACCTGGTCCATGAACCACGCGTTGGATCCGACGGCGATCAGCCGCTGCGGCTTGGCCCCGAGCTCGAAGCGCTCGGCGGCGACGGAGACGGCCCAGCGCTGCGGCGTCTTGGTCGGCTGCCCCTCCGGCCAGCGGCCGTCCCGCCCCTCGTCGAACTGCGGTCCCTCGGGCAGGATGGAGCGCTGCTCGCGGGGCGTTTGCCAGAGCCGCAGCCACTGCGACTCCGCCCACACGTCCGCGGTCGCCTGGATCGAGTACAGCGTGGTCCGGGTGATCCGGACCTTTTCCTCCACCGGGCGCTCGAAGAGGGCGATCGGCCAGGGGACGAAGGTGGGCAGGTTCCGGACGGCCCCGGCGAGGGGTGTGTCGCCGCGGTCGGGCATGAGCATCTGGTCGGTCTCGATCACCCGGCCTTGCGCGGTCACCCGCTCGCGCAGGAGCGGCCGGCCGGTCTCGGCTGCGAGCCCGAAGCGGGCGAGGGGCGCCGTGGTGGGGTCCTGCTCGCCGTACCCGGGGATGATCGAGGGGTTCATGGAGACGAGCAGGTTGGCCCCCGAATCGGCGAGGGAGGTGAGCACCTGGCCCAGACGGGCCGCGCGCTGAGCGCCGGCTGGGGCACCCCGCGTGACACCCTGGGCGGTCGAGTCGGGGGCCATGCTGACGTAGACGACTGGGCGAGAACCGTCAGGGTCGATCGTCGCGAGCTTGGGCGGGGCCTGGTCCGCGACGGCGGCCCATTCGACGAGGTCGATCCCCCGCAGCCGGAGGCGCGCCGACAGCCGCTCGAACATGGGGATCTGATCGAAGTAGGCGCGCGGTTCGCCGTGCACGACCACCACGATGGGGCGCGAGGGATTGATGAGCGCGGCGATGGAGGTCGACAGCAGCTCCTCGGCCCGGCGGCTGAGGTCGGACCCACCGACTCCGTTCTCGAGGGCGGAGCCGCGAGGGAAGAGCGCGGCGAGGTCGATGGCGTTTATGCCTACCCCCGGAGGGCCGATGACCAATGCCGCAGAGCCGCTCCTGAGCACGTCGACGATCCGCAGCAGGTCGAGGCGTTTCATGCGGCGGAGGGAGTCGAGCACGACCGAGGCCTGGTCGCGACGCTGCTCGACGGCGGCGATCAGGGGCTTTGCCTCCTCGGCGCCCGGGCCGGCGGTCGCCTCGGCCTCGGTGAAGCGGCGGAGTTCGCGTGCGAGGGCGGCGAGCTGGTCGATGACGGGGGCGATCGTCTCGACGAGAGCGGCCGCGGCTCGGTCGGTGCTGGGGAGCGGAATGTCGCCCAGGCGGGTTTTGAGCGCATCCCCGGCGCGCCCCGAAGCGGCGGCGAGGTCACGGGCCGCGAGACGGGCCGCCGCGGCCGACTGCTCGAAGTACGCCCGGTTGGTCTGGCCGATCTCTCCCGAGGGGGCCGTCTGCTCGCGGACCCGCAGGAGCGCCGGGGAGAGCGAATCGGTCAGGAAGCCGGAGAGGCTGGTGGCGGCGCCGGCGGCGAGGCCGATGGCGGCGGTCTGGTCGCGGATCAGGCCCTCGTCCCGCTGCACGAGGTCCTTCAGGAAGGCCTTGTACGAGGCCATCCCAGAGACCGAGCCCGTGTCGATCGAGGCGTACCCGATCCGGCCCTGGGCTCGGCGCATCTCGTCGACCACGTCGGTCACGCGCTCGCGGGCGCGCCGGTCGATCGTCCGCAGGTCTGCCGCGATCACGATGCGGAAGTCATCCGCGACCCGGTCGAGCACGTTGCGCGTCCTGGGCGCGAGCTGCTGCTCGCCCGCGGAGGTGACGTCGTAGCGGTGGGAGTGACGTTCGGCCAGGGCGACGGCGGCGATGAGCGCCGCCGTGAGGGAGAGGACGGTCACGGCGACCAGGGTCAGCGCGCGGAGGCGGGGGCGCCTGCCGCGGGGTGGACGGGTCTTGGTCGCGCGGCGGGGCGTCATCGCCATCTCCGGATCTCGACGGCGGCGACGGCGAGCAGGAGGAACCAGGCGCTGGCCCCGAGGAAGAACGCGACGTGCGCGGTGTCGACGACGCCCTTGGCGAAGTCGCCGATCCGGGGGGTGACGGCCAGCGCCATGAGCGCCGGACGGATCGCCGCGGGCGCGAAGGGGGCGGCGCTGGGGACGAAGAGCAGGCCCAGGAGCCCGAAGAGGGTCATCATGAAGGCCAGGGTGGCGTTGCTCGTGAGGGCCGAGGCCAGCGTGCCAATCGAGAGGCTCAGGGAGCCGACGAGTGCCAGGCACAGATAGCCCGCCGCGATGGGGCCCGGGTCGGGCGCCGGCTCGGCGGTGCGGTAGAGGACGACGACGTACGCCGCGGTCGGGGCGAGCATCGCGAGCATGAAGACGCACGCCCCCGCGAACTTGCCCAGCACGAGCGAGGCCGAGCCGACGGGGGAGGTCATGAGGGGCTCGATCGTGCCCGATCGCAACTCCTCGGCGATGAGCCGCATGGAGATGGCGGGGGCGACGGGGAGCAGCAGCCATCCCGAGACGGCGAAGAAGTCGCGGAGGCTCGCCGGGCGGCCGGGCATGAAGACCGACAGGGTGAAAACCACCCCGGCGAGGAACAGGTAGAGCGCGACGATGACCCACCCGGCGGGCGTCCGGAAGTACGAGCCCAGCTCGCGCGAGGCGATGGTGAGGGCGGTCCTCACGCCGCGTCCCTCCCCTCGTCCGCGTCGTCGTCGATCTCGTCGATCAGCCGCAGGAAGACCCGCTCGAGCGTGTTGGTCTCGGACCGCAGCTCGCGGATCAGCACCCCGTTCTGCACCGCCGCGGTGGCGATCGCCTCGCGGAGGTCGGGTGCCCCGTGCTTGCCCGACACGCTCCACGACGTCCATTCGGCGAGGTCGCCGGGGCGATCCTTGTCGGTCCGCAGGGCGCCCACCACATAGGGGATCGACCGCCACATGTGCCCGAGCCGCTCGTCGTCGCCGGGACGCATCCCGCGCACCTGCAACTGATAGACCGCCCCGTCGACCCCGTCGCGGGCGAGCTGGGCGGGGTTCCCATCGGCCCTGACCTTGCCCGCGGCGATGATGATCACGCGGTCGCAGAGGCGCTCGACCTCGGGGAGGATGTGCGAGCAGATCAGCATGGTCCGGTCCGTGGCCAACTCGCGGACGAGTTGACGCGTCTCGCGGATCTGCGTCGGATCGAGGCCGTTGGTGGGCTCATCGAGCACGAGCACCGCCGGGTTGTGCAGCAGGGCCGCGGCGAGGCCCACCCGCTGCTTGTACCCCTTGCTCAAGGCGCCGATCCGGCGCGAGGCGACGTCTTTCAGCCAGCAGCGCTCGAGCGCGTGGGCGATCGCCCTGGGCCGCGCCAAGCCAGGGATGCCGAAGAGCCTCGCCCGATACCCGAGGTACTCACGGACCTTCATCTCCTCGTACAGGGGGGTCGATTCGGGGAGGTAGCCCAGCCGCACCCGCGCGGCGTGCGGCTGCGAGACCGTGTCGGCCCCGGCGATCGACACGCGCCCCGAGTCCGGCAGGAGGAAGCCCGCGATCATGCGGATGGTGGTCGTCTTCCCGGCCCCGTTGGGGCCCAGCAGGCCGGCCACCTGCCCGGGCTTGAGCTCGAACGACACGCCCCGAACGGCGTGCACCGGGCCGAATGACTTGTGGACCTGGTCGACGAGCACCATGGCGGGGCACCATACGCGGAGGAGGTTCCTATAAGCCGTGTGGCATCGGCAATTTCGGCCGCGGACCTGAGCCGCGACTCGTGCGTCCAACCAGAATCCGGACCGGGCGGGCTTCCCTACAGTTCAGCAGGAGCCGCCGGAGGGACGCGAGGGGCGTCTAGCCGGAGCCGATAGACGATCCGACGCCCGTGGAGGAGCGGATCGCTCGGCCGATCGCGGCCGCGGGGGAGTGCCGAGGACAGTTGGCTACGCACGCGTCCGGAACACCGACCGCCGGAAGGCCCCTCGACGGGCCCGGTGCGGCGTTCGGGGGCTCGGGCGACGACGCCGGCTCGGGGGTAGCCGGCCAGCAGGCGGCGGTCGACACCTCGGTTGGAACCCTCGCCCTGTCCCTCCTGAGCGCGATCGGAGAGGGCGTGGGGCTGGCGACCCGGAGCGGCGAGGTCATCTGGGCCAACGAGATGCTCCGACACCTGCAGGGTGCGATGCAGGAGCGGGTGGCCGGGGCCTGCCGCCAGTTCAACCGCGACCATCCGCTCCCGCCCAAGAACGTGGTGATGCCGCCGGGGTTGCCGCTCCCTCGCGCGGAGATGGTGCTGGTCGAGAACGACCGCCACTTCGAGCTGGTGATCTCGCCCCTGGCCCCCTCGACCCTCGCGGCCCTGGGCGAGGGGATGAGCCGGTGGGAGGGTTGCCTGGTCGTCGTGCTCCGCGACGTGACGGCGGCGAGGCGGCTTCAAGGCCGCATCAACGCGATCGACCAGGCCGGGAGCGAGCTCGTGCGGTTCGACGCGGACGTTGTCCGCAAGTACAACGCCCACGAGCGGCTGAAATTGCTCGAGACCAAGATCGTCCGATTCGCCCGCGACCTCCTGCACTTTGACCACTTCGCCATCCGGCTGCTCGACGAGCGGAGCGGGCGGCTCGAGCTGGTGATCGGGTACTGCCTCCCTGAGGAATTCGACTCGTTCGTGATCATGCCGGCGCTCGAGGGTCACGGGATCAGCGGCTTTGTCGCCGCTTCTGGGCGGAGCTATGTCTGCCAAGACACGGCCACGGACGAGCTGTACCTGCCGGGAGTGGAGGGGGCCAAGAGCTCGCTCACGGTGCCGCTGCGGATCCACGACAAGGTCATCGGGATCATGAACGTCGAAAGCCTGCAGGCCTCGGCCTTCGGCGACGACGAGCGGCAGCTTGGGGAGATCTTCGCCCGCTACGTCGCCGTGGCGATCCACATGCTCGACCTGCTCGTGGTCGAGAGGAGCGCGACCAACCAGACGATCAGCGGGCGGGTGGCGGTCGAGCTCGACGAGCCGCTCCAGGACATCGCCCACGAGGTCGAGATCCTCAAGGCCCAGCCCGGGTGCGCCGACCCCGCGACCTGCGCGCACCTGGACCGGATCTCGCGCGATCTGGACTCGATCCGTTCCCGCCTGAAGGAGTGCGCGGCGGGGCCGGCTTCGCTGCTTGGCGTCGAGCAGGCCCTGGCGGACCGCACCGTCGACCCGCTGCTCAAGGGTCGTCGAGTCCTCGTCGCCGATGACGAGCCCAAGATCCGACGCATCATCGGCGACGTGCTCGGACATCGCGGCTGCATAGTGACGGTCTGCCCCGACGGCGGCCAGGCCCTCGCGGCGCTGCGGAACGCCGGCCCCGGGGGCTTCGACCTCATCGTCAGCGACATCCGGATGCCGGATCACAACGGCTACGAGATCTTCGCGTCG
>Ga0105044_10014684_pt1 | contig 10577 bp, 9 predicted proteins | sample MAT01_FD_78092 | JGI IMG/M metagenome (GOLD analysis project Ga0105044, IMG submission 78092) | Freshwater microbial communities from Lake Fryxell liftoff mats and glacier meltwater in Antarctica - MAT-01 | ecosystem: Environmental > Aquatic > Freshwater > Ice > Liftoff microbial mat | place... | reverse complement strand
GCCAGCGGCCCCAACTCCTGTGTGTTGCACTACAACGACAGCAACCGCAAGATGCAGGACGGTGATCTGCTCTTGATTGATGCCGGTTGTGAATACGAAGGTTACGCCAGCGACGTCACCCGCACCTTCCCGGTCAACGGCAAGTTCACCGGGCCGCAGCGTGACGTGTATCAGGCCGTGCTCGATGCGCAGCTAGCCTGCATGGACGTGCTTAAACCTGGCAAACCGTTCAACGAATATCACGAGGTTGCGATCCGGGTGTTGTCGCAGCGCATGCTCGATTTGGGGTTGCTCAAAGGTAGTCTTGATCAGGTGATTGAAGAGAAAACCTACATGAGTTTCTACATGCACCGCGCAGGTCACTGGATCGGCATGGACGTGCACGACGCGGGCGATTACCGCAAAAAGGGTGTGTGGCAAACGCTGCAACCGGGCATGGCGATCACCAATGAGCCTGGGCTCTATATTCGTCCGGGCAAAGACGTGCCGGAGCATTACTGGAACATCGGGGTTCGCATTGAGGATGATGTGCTGATCACGGCGACCGGGAACGAAAATCTCACGATCACGGCGCCGAAAACGGTGGCTGAGGTTGAGGCGGCGTGCACGCGTTAACGAAGACTGCTGCCTCTGGAAGTGGCTTGAGCCGCGATTGATGGTGGCTTGGCTTTCGCGCCTTTTAGCCGCTCCCACAAAATGCGACAGCTTTTGGCTGAAACTGCCATTCCATTGGGGCTAGATTGAATTTTTGGCACAAGTCGGATTTTGATGAAAATCGCAACTTCCCCCCGCTCGGACTGGATTTCAGCGAAAAGCTGATACTCCGGCGCAAGCCGCAAGAGTGCGCGTGAAGACCCTCATCGTAGGCGCAGGCCCCGTCGGTCTGGCCGCTGCCTTAGCGCTGAAGCATCGCGGCGTCAGCGACGACATCACCGTGCTCGAAGCGGGTGCGCAAAACGCCGTTTCCTTTGGTGATCGCAACATCGCATTGTCGTCGGCCTCATGGCGATTTCTTGCAAAGCTCGGGCTGACGATCAGCGCTTCAGAGCGCGCACCCATTCGCGAAGTGGAGATCACGCAGCGCGGCGCGTTCGGTCTGTTGCGTCTCGATGCGACGGACGTTTGCGCGGCAGAACTTGGCGCGGCGTCGCCCTACCCTGCGTTGAAGGCCGCTCTCGACAACGCCACCCATACGGCCAGCATTCAAATTTTGTACGGGGCGAAAGTTGCCTCCGTGCAACACGTCGCGCAGCATGCCGAGGTGCATCTCGCATCGGGCGAACAGATGCGCGCAGACTGCGTCGTGCTCGCGGATGGTGCGGGTTCAGATCTGGTCGCAGAGTTCAAACGCATCGAGCGCGATTCAGGCCAGACCGCAGTCATCACGCGGGTATCCGCCAGCAAACCGCGACCGGGCGTTGCGTTTGAGCGCTTCACCGATGGGGGTGCGCTGGCTTTAATTCCTCGCGCCGACAAAGACTGGACGGTCGTCTGGGCACGGCCGCGCGCTGACGCTGAGCGCATGCTGCAACTGGACGCAAGCTCGCTCAGCCACGAAATCAACCGAGCCTTCGGCAACACGATGGGCGAACTCACGCTAACAGCAAAGCTCACCAGTTATCCGCTCGTGTGGCGCTTTGTCGAGCCGCGAGCCAGCGGTGCCATCGTTGCGCTCGGAAACGCCGCGCAGGGCCTGCATCCGGTTGCCGCGCAGGGGCTCAATCTGGGGCTGGCGGACGCGCAGCAATTTGCCGATGCGATGACAAGCAGAACTGGCAGCATCGCCACCACACTCAGAATTTTCGCTAGTCAACGCGGCGTTGATCGCGTCACTCGCATCGGATTCACCGGTTTGCTCGCGTACGGGTTTGATCGCGGTGGCTGGCTACTTGATGTGCCGCGCGGCCTCGGGCTGACCGCAGTGCAGATGCTTCCTCCCCTGCGGCGGGAAATAACACGAAGGATGGCCCTTTAGCCACCTGATTTTTGCTGCGTTGCACGAATCCCACCTGCTCAGATAGGACAGTGTTGCAATCGGGTTTGTCAACCCGTTTTTGCGAAAAATAGTGCTTAAATTTCAAGCATTGCTATCGCTATAATCGTTTCTCTGCTCCAACTTCCCCCACAGATTTTTCTGCACACTTATGTTGCGCATCGGCCCTTATTCCCTCAAAAATCGGCTCGTGATCGCACCGATGGCTGGGGTCACTGATCGCCCGTTCCGCAAATTGTGCCGTCAATTCGGTGCCGGGTATGCCGTCAGCGAGATGGTGGCGTCTAAACCCGAGTTCTGGCAAACGCCGAAGTCGATGCACCGCATGAATCACGACGGCGAGGACGCGCCGATTGCCGTGCAGATCGCGGGCAACGATCCGCAGGTCATGGCCGAAGCCGCACGCTTCAACGTGTCGCGCGGCGCGCAGATCATCGACATCAATATGGGCTGCCCGAAGAAGAAAGTGTGCAAGGCGGATGCGGGCTCCGCGCTTTTGCGCGATGAGTCATTGGTCGCGCGAATTCTCGAAGCCGTAGTCAACGCCGTTGATGTTCCGGTAACACTGAAGACGCGTACCGGCTGGAGTCCCGACAACCGCAACGCCATTCGTATCGGGCAAATTGCCCAGAACGCAGGCATACAAGCGCTCACACTGCACGGTCGCACGCGCGCCTGCGGCTTCGACGACGGCACAGTCGAATACGACAGCATCAAGGCGGTCAAAGCCGCCATCGCGATCCCGGTGATTGCCAACGGCGACGTGAATTCGCCGTCCAAAGCGAAATGGGTGCTCGAATACACCGGCGCGGACGCCGTGATGATTGGTCGCGCCGCACAGGGTCGCCCGTGGATTTTTCGCGATACCGAGTACTTTTTCGAGCACGGAAACTTGCCGCTGGCTCCGGAAGTCTCGGAGGTCGCGGCGCTCATGCACACGCACCTCGAAGACCACTACACGTTGTACGGCGAGCATTCCGGTGTTCGCAGTGCCCGCAAGCACATTGGCTGGTACACCGAAGGCCTACCGGGTGGCGAAGCCTTTCGTGATGCGCTCAATGTTCTCACCGAATGCGACACCCAGCTCGCGGCGGTTCGCGCGTACTTTTCGCAAATGGCGGATCAATTCGACCGTTTGCCGCTCGCATCCTACGCGGTGCACGACGGCTTTGCCGTGCACTAAACAAATACAGACACGCAACAATCAAAAGAATACGAGAGAACAACAACAATGAAACGACCCAAACTAAACGGTCATGCCGCCATCGCAGAAGCCGTCGGTAATTCGCTGAGCGAATACATGGAAAAGCTCGATGGTGAGCCCGCTGACAACTTGTACGAACTGGTGATCGGCAGCGTCGAGAAATCATTGATCGCGGATGTCCTCAACCGTGCACGCGGCAATCAGTCAGAGGCAGCCAGCATGCTCGGCATCAACCGCAACACGCTGCGCGCCAAGCTCGATAAATACAAGATTAAAACGAACTAAACGACGGTATGAACCGCAAGATCACGCGCGCCCTCCTCTCAGTCTCCGACAAAACCGGCCTTCTCGACTTCGCAAAATCGCTCGCCGCGCATGGAGTGGAACTGCTCTCCACCGGTGGTACTGCCAAGCTCATTCGCGATGCGGGCCTCAAAGTCATCGACGTCGGCGACTACACCGGTTTCCCGGAAATGCTCGATGGCCGCGTGAAAACGTTGCACCCGAAAGTGCATGGCGGCATCCTCGCCAATCGCCTGTTGCCTGATCACATGAGTGCGGTTCTAGCCGCCCAGATTCCTCTGATTGATCTGGTAGTGGTCAATCTTTATCCGTTCCGCGAAACCATCGCTAAACCCGGTTGCTCGCTCGAAGACGCGATCGAAAACATCGACATCGGTGGGCCAACGATGGTTCGCGCCGCTGCCAAGAATTGGGAAGGCGTGGCGATAGTCGTTGACGGTGGCGACTATGCGGCGCTCACCGACGAAATGAATGCGAATGCTGGCGCGTTGTCACGCAAAACGCGTTTTGCACTCGCAAAAAAGGCGTTCACGCATACCGCTGTCTACGACGCCGCCATTGGCAACTACCTCACCTGCCGCGAACTCGAAGGCGAACCGCGCGCATACCCCGATGTCTTGACGCTGCAATGGACCAAAGCGCAGGACATGCGCTACGGCGAGAACCCGCATCAAAGCGCCGCGTTCTATCGCGACGAGACGCGCGTAGCTGGAACGTTGTCGCAGTACACGCAGTTACAAGGCAAAGAGCTCTCCTACAACAACGTTGGTGATGCCGACGCCGCGTGGGAATGCGTTCGCGCGTTTGCCGATACCTGCTGCGTGATCGTGAAGCATGCCAACCCCTGCGGTGTGGCGCTGGGCGAATCGCCGCTCACTGCCTACAACCTGGCTCTGGCGACCGATCCCACCTCGGCGTTCGGCGGCATCATCGCGTTCAACCGCACGGTCGATGGGGCCTGCGCCGAAGCCGTGAGCAAGCAGTTTCTCGAAGTGCTGATCGCACCGGACTACACGCCGGAAGCGCTCGCGTTGCTAGCGAAGAAAACAAACGTCCGCGTGTTGACTGTTCCTTTGAAATCGCTGTTCGACAGCGCCAATACGCTGGAGTTGAAGCGGGTTGGGGGAGGACTCCTCGTGCAGAGCCCGGACACTCATAAGCTCGATCCGAACGCATTGAAAGTAGTGACCACCAAAGTGCCCGACGCGCAGCAACTGAAAGACATGCAGTTCGTCTGGCAAGTCGCGCAATTCGTGAAATCAAATGCGATTGTTTTCGCCAAAGACGGGCGGACGCTCGGTATCGGTGCGGGTCAGATGAGCCGCCTTGACTCCGCCCGAATCGCAAAGATCAAAGCGGAGCACGCGGGGCTAACGCTCGTTGGCTCCGTCGCAGCGAGCGACGCCTTTTTCCCGTTTCGCGACGGGCTGGACGTGCTCGCAGACGCAGGCGCGGTCGCGGTCATTCAGCCCGGCGGCAGCATGCGTGACGACGAAGTCATCAATGCTGCGAACGAGCGCGGTGTGGCGATGGTGACCACCGGCGTTCGCCATTTCCGGCACTAGGCGCATGAAAATTCTTGTTATCGGTGGTGGTGGTCGCGAGCATGCGCTCGCCTGGAAGCTGGCGCAAAGCCCACGCGTGCAAAACGTGATCGTCGCACCGGGCAACGCGGGCAGTGCAACCGAAATCAACTGTGAGAACGCACTTGCCAATAACGTCGAGCAGTGGTTAGCGCTCGCGAAAAACGAAAAAGTCGGTATGACGGTGGTCGGCCCGGAGGCGCCACTAGCTGCGGGTGTGGTCGATGCGTTTCGGGCAGAGGGTTTGAAGATTTTCGGGCCGACACAGGCCGCAGCACAGCTCGAATCATCGAAAGATTTCTCGAAGGCGTTCATGAAGCGCCACGGCATTCCGTCCGCCGGGTACGAGAGCTTCACCGACACCCAAGCCGCTCACGACTACATCAACGCGAAAGGTGCACCCATTGTGGTCAAGGCGGATGGTCTTGCCGCAGGCAAAGGCGTCGTCGTCGCGACGACGCTCGCCGAGGCGCATACGGCGGTCGACATGATGTTGGCCGACAACGTGTTCGGCAGCGCAGGTGCGCGCGTCGTAATCGAAGACTTTCTCGCGGGCGAAGAGGCGAGCTTCATCGTTATGGTCGATGGACGCAATGTGCTCGCAATGGCGTCCAGTCAGGATCACAAGCGCCTGCTCGAGGGTGATCACGGCCCCAACACCGGCGGCATGGGCGCATATTCTCCGGCGCCAATTGTGACGCCGGAAATGCATGCTCGCATCATGCGGGAAATCATCTGGCCGACCGTTCACGGTATGGCAAAAGATGGCATTCAATACACCGGATTTTTATATGCTGGCGTGATGATTGATGCCGAAGGGCGTCCGCTAACGCTTGAATTCAATTGCCGATTCGGTGACCCCGAAACGCAGCCGATCATGATGCGCCTGAAGGGCGATCTGGTTGATTTGATTGAGCACGGCATCAATGGCACGCTCGATAAAGTGGACGCCGAATGGGATCGCCGCGTGGCGCTTGGCGTGGTCATGGCTGCACACGGTTATCCCGACAATCCACGCAAAGGTGATGCGATTCACGGCTTAAGTGCGCCTGCTGAAGATGCGCATGTGTTTCATGCGGGCACAGCAAAAGTCGATGGGCAGATCGTCACGTCCGGTGGCCGCGTACTGTGTGTCACTGCATTGGCCGACACCGTCAAACTGGCGCAAAAACGGGCGCTCGAAGTCGCCGACAGCATCTCGTTTGATGGTGTTCAGATGCGCAGGGACATCGGCTGGAGGGCCATCAAGCGATGAACGAAACAGGTACTCAAACTGCGGTGGCGGTTACTCGAGACGACGTTGCCCGAGTGCGCGACTTCCTGCTCGGTTTGCAGCAGGACATTGTGTCTGCGCTTGAAGCGGTCGATGGTGGCGCCTTCATTCGTGATGAATGGCAGCGACCCGAAGGCGGCGGCGGGATTTCCCGGCTGATCGAAGGTGGTTGTGTGATTGAGCGCGGCGGCGTCAATTTTTCGCATGTGCTCGGCAGTAAATTGCCACCCTCAGCCACCGCAGTACGCCCGGAACTCGCGGGCGCAAAGTTTGAAGCGATGGGCGTGTCGCTCGTGGTTCATCCGTTGAATCCGTACGCGCCGACGACACATATGAATGTGCGTTTCCTGATCGCATCGCCGCCGGAGGGCAACCCCGTGTGGTGGTTTGGCGGCGGCATGGACTTGACTCCGTATTACGGTTTCACTGCGGATGCAGTGCATTGGCATCAAGTCGCCAAGGACGCCTGTGATCCGTTCGGTGCTGATCTATTTCCACGCCTTAAAAAGCAGTGCGATGACTATTTTTTCCTGAAGCATCGTCAAGAACCGCGCGGTATCGGCGGCACGTTTTTCGATGATTTCAGCGCCCTCTCGTTCGATCAGAGTTTCTCGTTGATGCGCTCCATCGGTGAGCACTTCGTTTCCGGCTACGTGCCGATTTTGCGCCGTCGCATCGACATGCCCTACAGTCAGCGTGAGCGTGACTGGCAACTCTATCGCCGCGGTCGCTATGTTGAATTCAATCTGGTCTGGGATCGTGGCACACACTTCGGTTTGCAATCGAACGGGCGCACCGAAGCATTCCTCATGAGCATGCCGCCGCTGGTTGCATGGCGCTACGACTACAAGCCTGAACCGGGCACACCGGAGGCAGCGTTGTACGCCGATTTTCTGATTGCGAAAGACTGGGTATGAACTCGCGCGGCGCGGATGCCGATTTGACCGTGAAGGACGATTCCCACCTCGCAGAAGTGTTCGTCTCCGGTGAAGACGTGTTCAAAGGCAAACTGCTTCACGTCGTGCGCGACACCATCACGCTGCCGAATGGTCGAACCGGAACGCGTGAATACATCAAGCATCCGGGTGCCGCTTGCATCGTTGCGGAGTTCGAGGACGGCAAGTTGTTATTGGAGCGGCAATATCGCTATCCGATGGGCAAAGTGATGATCGAGTTTCCGGCAGGGAAGCTGGATCGCGGCGAGAATCCGCTAGTCGCCGCGCAGCGCGAACTCAAGGAAGAAACTGGTTACTGGGCGCGCTCATGGCACACGCTGGGCCACATGCACCCACTGATCGCTTACGCCGACGAGACCATTCACCTCTTCCACGCTAACGGTCTCGTTCAAGGCGACGCGCAGCTCGATCAGGACGAGTTTTTGGAGCTGTTCGCTGCGACCCCCGGAGAGATCACCGCGATGATTGCCGACAACCGAATCAGCGACGGCAAAACTATCGTTGCCTTTTTCAGGTGGCAGTTGCTGCGGCGACCAGGTATTGTTTGATGGCACTAGCGCTAGTAAAGTTATAGAGGCTGTACAGATACCGCTTCGATCGTAGTCCTCAGGTTCACCGGCGGCTTTGTCGGAGAGGATGTTTCTACGTCGGTTACGGTCTTGATAATGCCCACATTATCGGCGACCCATTGCGTGCTTGACGCCGTGGTAACTTCGCCAGTGCCCTCATAAGTAGTCGCCAATTGTGTCAAAAATATGCAGGCATTCGCGTATGTCCCCAACGGCACCGTCACACTCTCCTTGCCGATAAAAGTAACCTTGCCAGACTCGCTCACAATGCCGAGCGAATTCGGTCGCGAATAGACAAGTTCGGTATCGATCGGCACAAACTGACCGGCTGCGTAGTCGCGCGGGTAGACAGTTGGCCTTGTGTAGTAAACCTCATTGAGACCGTTAGCATCGGTCGTGCTTGAACCCAGGGCAGTCCATCGTGTTGCGCCGTCAGCAATCATGATTGACGTCGGCGGCTGGCTGACATAGTCTTCGACCACGGCCGTGGCATCGGAACGTTGATTGAACGAGCCGATGGTCGCGCTCAGGTAGCGCTGGAAACTATCAATGATCCCTTTGCTATCACGCGACTGATAACCGATTCGCTTCCCAGGATAGTAGTAGGTGCCACATTTTTGTGCCGCCTCAAACACGGGCACGGCGTCCGTCGTATTAGTGGCGCAAAAGACAACGTTTTCGCCCGCATAACCTTCGCTTTGTACAATCTCATAAGTTTGAACACTGGTTGTGTAGCGATGGTTTGGCGTCCTACCGCCCGCTGCGGCCCTAAATGCCCGGTAAACTGCAGTTGTACCAACCGGACAGGCACCCGCTGTCGGTTCGGAAATGGCGAAGTCGTAGCCTTCAAAGGTAAATCCTGGCAAATTTTGGGCTTGAATCTGCGAACACTCGGTATCTTCACGACCATAAAAATGACTGCTCGTAAACGGCGAGGCCAGGTTGATATAGAACCGGCAAATCCTTCTGGTGCCCAAACCAGCGGACGTCGCCGCCCTGGCTTCGAAAGTCATTCCGGTCCGGCTGAAATCGGAAAGACTGTCGAGCGCTTGTTGCTCAAACAGTCGGCCCGTAATGAAATACGCATTAAGCGTTTTATTGTGAAACTCGACGACCGTGACTGGCTGCGCAAATGCCGAACCGACCATCAGCGCCAGTACTGAAGCAACTAGGCCGCGGAGATTTCTAGTTAATGACATAATTTTTCTCACCCTTGCTGATTGACAGAATGGTCACTTCGGGTGACCAAAAAAACTAACCGTCGGACACTTTTATAAGGGTCAACGACGACGTTTGACTATCTGCTCAGTATAGAAATCGTCTTTGTCAACGCTTGTAGGACAGCGCCTTAGCTGCGGGTGAGCAGCGTGCTCGTTGTTTGATGACAGGGCGCACGACATTCCCGCATTCTTCGTATGCGCTGCGTAACGTGGTCAACCACTTGTCCGTTAATTTCGCAAAAATGCGCTAGCAAAACCGGCCCATGAAACCTCAATTCTGTACTTGCCCTTTCTTGTCCCGACCGTCCCGGAACCTGCATCGTGTGTCCGGTTTTCTGGTTGAACAGGGCGCGAATATTCTTGAAGCAGCGCAGTTTGACGATGTTGGCACCGGTCGCTTCTTCATGCGCGTGCAGTTCGAAGTGAGCGATGCGGCGCTAACGGCTGCCGCGCTAGCTTATCGTTTTGCGACTATAGCCGCCGAGTTGATGATGCAGGCCAATTTCTACGCGATGCGACGCGGGTTCGTGCGCCGATCATGGCGTCGAAGCAGGGACATTGCTTAAACGACCTGTTGTTTCGCCACAAGAGCGGGCACCTGCCGATTGACATCGCCACCATCGTGAGCAATCACATGGACCACTACCAGCTCGCTGCGAGCTACAACATCCCATTTGTACATCTGCCGGTCACGGCGGCGACGAAGCTCACGCAGGGGAAAAAGTGCACGATATCGTCGCGGAGCAAAATATTGATCTGGTGGTGCTCGCGCGCTACATGCAGGTGCTCTCACCGTCGCTTTGCGAACACCTGAACGGTCGCGCAATCAATATTCACCATTCGTTTTTACCGAGCTCCAAGGGCGCGCGTCCGTACTTTCAGGCGCATGATCGCGGCGTCAAACTGATGGGGGCCACCGCACATTACGTGACCACCGATCTCGACGAACGCCCAATCATCGAGCAGGACGTCGCCCGCGTGAATCATTCGATGAGTGCCGAGGCGCTGACAGTTGCGGGTAGCGATCTTGAATGCACCGCGCTGGCTCGCGCCGTGAAGTGGCATGCCGAGCGTCGCGTGCTGTTGAACGGTAGCAAAACAGTCGTGTTTAGTTAATAGCTTCTGTGTAGCACTCAGATTAAATAGGGGCTACTGGCCAAAAGACCACTGCTGTCCGGTAAAAACAGGGGTACCCAGTCTGTAAGTCTTATTTAATGAGGGTTCGCACGGGTTAAGGGGTGTCTCCGATTTGAACGCAGAATTGCGTTTCGTGCACGCTTGGGTCTTTGTGCCGAAGGCGAGCGATGAACACCGGAAAGACTCTGTTCGCCCAGCTCATGGACTTCCTGCCGTGGAAGCGATTTCAGCGCATCAATGCCCGTCGCAACGGGGATCACTACGTCCGCTACTTCTCTGCCGCCGAGCAGTTTCGCGTCATGGCGTTCGCGCAGCTCGCCTACCGGGAGAGTCTGCGCG
>Ga0105044_10014683_pt1 | contig 10578 bp, 10 predicted proteins | sample MAT01_FD_78092 | JGI IMG/M metagenome (GOLD analysis project Ga0105044, IMG submission 78092) | Freshwater microbial communities from Lake Fryxell liftoff mats and glacier meltwater in Antarctica - MAT-01 | ecosystem: Environmental > Aquatic > Freshwater > Ice > Liftoff microbial mat | place... | reverse complement strand
CGACATTCGGGGCGTCACGTTTCCGGGGGTCTGCGCTTTGCTTCGACCCCCGGCTAATCTCTGCGACCGCTCCGCGGTCGAAATTGCATCCCGGAGGGATGGCAGACATTAGCCGGTGGTCGAGCGTGAGCGATACCACCGGATTACTTCGACAAGATCGGAATCTCGTCGCCACGAATTTCCGACACTGCGCGTCGCGGCTAAACAGCACCTCGAAGTTGACGATTGCGAGGAACATCCTTGTGCCGGGCCAGTCGGTTGCTGTAAACTGACGTTCGGAGGTTTCCCAATGAATGAGCCTTTGATCGTTTCCAATCCCGCCGTTTTGATGGGCAAGCCGGTAGTCGCCGGAACTCGCGTGACAGTCGAGTTGATTTTGGAAAAGGCGGCTGCTGGCGAGTCTATCGAGCAGATCGTCGCCTCCCACCCTCGCCTCACACGGCCGGCTGTGCTAGCGGCCTTTGCCTTTGCCGCAAGTGCGCTTCGAGTTGATACCGTCTACCCCCTCACCACGCAGCCGGTATGAACCTGCTGGCCGACGAGAGCGTGGAGCGTGAAGTCGTTGAACGACTACGCAACGATGGACATTCAGTCGTTTACATTGCCGAACTGTCGCCGAGCATAACGGACGATCAAGTCCTCGACGAGGCGAACGCTCGGTCCGCCTTGCTTCTGACCGCGGACAAGGATTTTGGTGAGATGGTGTACCGTCTAGGACGCGTCCATTCGGGCGTAGTTCTAACCCGGTTGGCAGGCCTGTCAGCTTCCGCGAAGGCGGATATCGTATCGCAGCTATTCCGAGACCATGCGGCGGAGTTGGCAAGAGCTTTCTGTGTGATCGCGCCTGGCTCGATCCGAATCCGCCCAGCAAGCACCCCTTGATCTGCGGCGGGATGGCCTGCTCCACCTTGAATAAATGTCCTGCTCCTTCTCGAGGAATACCATGTCTCGGCCAGCTTTCGCTCGTGGTTGATCGGGCAAGCGTGCGAGCCGGATTTTTGCTGTGGGCAATTCCTCAGGGCATGGCACTCAGGGAATCCGACTTGGTGGTTCTTTTCGCGGACGGGGCAGGAAATAGGATCGCTCTCTTGATCGAAAACAAGATTGATGCGATGGCCCAACCGGAACAAGGTGGTCGTTACAGATTGCGCGGGCGTGTGGGGATCGAAGATGGCTCCTGGAAGATCTTTCCCACGTTCACGACCGCAACCCAAGCCTATTTGACCGGGACCACCGTCGGAATCTAACGGAGCAGGTCTCGGGTCTCTTCGCTGGAATCAAAGAGACCTGACCCCTTTGTGATTTCGTGACAGCCGGCTGGGGGCTACTTTTGCCACTCGTACCTGGCTGTTTGGCCGAAGCTTTCTTCCACCTCGACTCGAACGACGTCCGGCAGAAAACGGTGCTGGGTTCGCAGCTCGTCTCGAAGTTGATCCGCAAGATATTTGCCAAGCAGTTCGGCCGTCGTGTTTTCGATGGGCAGCAAGACGCAATCTTCGCGTGGGAAGACCCATTCCTTGTCGCCATATGTGAGCCGAATGCTTTTTTCGCTTTCCTGCATGTTGATCAACTTGCTTCGTGTCGGGACGAGCATGTTATGATCGAGCGCATCGGTTAGTTTCCGCATGATGTTTTTGAGGGCGATGAAGTCGAAGACGTAGTAGTTCTCGTCGAGAGAGGCTTCGATTTCCACGGCCACGCGATAGTTGTGGCCGTGCAAGCATTCGCAATCGCTGCCGTGGTAGGTGATGAAATGCCCGGCACAAAAGACCAGGTAATCCTTGGTGACGCGGACGGTAAAGCGTTCGGACATGTTGATTTTCAAGTTTCAAGTATTGGGCATCAGCATTGACCCTGATGGTATGGTACGCTCGCGGAATGCCACGAACAAGCAAGCGGCAATCAAGTCGGCCGTCGTGCCGGGATTGCGGGCGTGTCCATCGGCACGCAGCCAGCGGTCGAACTCGGCGTAGGCTTCCAGTCCGGCAGGTGTGCCGACGCTGCCGAGTTCGAGAATGGCAGCGGCTTGGCGGCTGGCTTCCTGAGCCACTTCGATACCTCGCTTGCGCACGATGAGCGAGTCGGGATGGTTGGCAAGCCAAACGAGTTGGCAGTGTTGAATGGCAGGTTCCATGTCGCCGAAGCGATTCCAGCCATCCAGCAAAGCGGGCACGCCAAGTTCGAAAACGTCCTGAAACCCGTTGGCATATTGCCGGGCAATGAGGTCGCGATCGGCTGCCAGTGCCATGATTTCGCGGAGCGGCAAAGTCGGCGTATCGCGAACGTCTTGCTCCTTCGCCTCGCCGAGTCCACCGGGGGACGCGATTCGGATGGCTTCGAAAACGTGTTCGGAATCTTTGATTGTGGTTTTGGAAAGCATCTCGCCTAGCCCCACACGCAAATCGTCATGCTTCACTTTGGACAATGGTGCCAGCAGGAGCACGATTCCTAAGTTCGTATTCGACGGTACGACTTCGCGAGTGGCACGAATCGCTTGAAGAATCGATTCGCCCAGGCGTTTCTTCCGACTATCGACTAGCGAAGTGCTTGCTTCTGCGGCACTGAGAACGAAGTCTCGAAATGTGAGATCGTCGAAACTCGCCTCCGGATGCACATTGCCGGCTTTGCGGGCGCTGGCCTCAAACACACAGGCATGTAACAGGCAAGTGTGCAGTCTGATGTCGCTCGGGCCCGTCACTTCGAGAGAATTCATGTTGCGGCCTCGCAAGCATTGACAATCGCCCGAGCGACATCGACGCCGGTGGCCGGTGAAAGGGCCCGCCAGCCAGGGACCGCGTTGACTTCGATCAGATAGATTTCGCCATTCGGACCTGGTAGCAAATCGACTCCCGCGGCAATCGTTCCGACTGCCGCCGACGCGAGAAGGGCGAGTTCTTCCTGGGAGGACGTGAGCTTGAACAATTCGGCACGGGCTCCCTGGGCGACGTTCGTTCGCCAATCCCCGGCGGAAACCCTGCGAACCGAGGCGATGACTTTGCCGTTGAGGACGAAGGCCCGCAGATCCCAACCGGGGTGCCGAATGAATCGTTGCAGGTAAAGCACGGCCTGCGTCCGCTCGATCGCACGAAAAGTTCGCCAGGCAAGTTCCGGATCGGTGATCCGCATCATGCCGCGACCTTCGGAGCCAAAGATTGGTTTCACAACCACATCGCGGCCAAGTTGCTCGAATGCATCCAGTGCCGCATCGGCCCGTTGGCAGACGATCGTTTCCGGCACAAGCAGGCCGGCTTGCTGAAGCCGTTCGAGGGCCAGGTATTTGTCGACGCAAACTTCCAAGGCTCGTGGTGGATTCAGTATCTTCACGCCACGATTAGCAAGTGCTTGGAGTACATCCATACGAAAGACGACTTGCTCGAGAGAGCCAGGCGGCATGGTTCGGACAATGATGGCATCGAAGTCGGCGAGATCGGGCTTCCCCTCTCCTATTAGGAGAGGCGGGAGAGATACACGCCCGACACATGCTTGGACTTTGCGAAAGTCAACGACCTCGGCTACATGGCCCAACTCCAAGGCAGCGCGGAGAAGGTCGCGAACGTGCCAGCCGTCGCCTCCGGAAAGTATCGCGATTCGCATGTGGATGATCTACAGATCGGCGACGAAATGAATTTTGCACCGGCTCAAGTTCGGCTTCGCTGACGCTTGAGGCAACAGTCCGTCCGAGCCGCGACCTTCCCGCGAAATACAACTCGAAAACGGAATTGGAACTGGACGTCCAGCCCGGACAGAACACAAAAGACTGGATCCCGGACGCAAAGTGAAAATTCGGGTCGCCTGATTCGGCTTTCCCCTACAACCGGACCTACATGCGCAGCTGCTCGCAACGGTTTCCAAGGTATGCCTGTAACTGTTTGACCAACCGTGGTAGAATTATTCCATAACCTGCCCTTCATTCCCCTTCATCTGGGGAGGATTCGCATCATGACGAACCGGCTTAGCGCATTTGTTTTCGTTGTTCTGGTTGGCGCAGCCGTTGCCCAGGCCCCTCCGCAAAAGCTCATCACTCGGGCACTGGAGCCCTCGGCCGAGGATCTCGCTCGGCTCAACTTGGTCGTGGCCTGGCGAATCTATGCCCCGGTTGGGAGTCAAGGCGACTCGATCGCGACCGTGCAGCCGTTCGAAGACCAAGTCTTCGTTCAGCTTCAATCTGGAACGCTCTTGGCCATTCAGGCCCATGAAAACCCGAAGACGTTTAAACGCGCGGGCGATGTGCTTTGGACCATGCGGCCGGCCCAGGCCCCGGGTGTTGCACGGCCAGTGGCAATCGGTCCGAAAGAAGTGTACTTAACACTCGGGCAACGCCTGCTCATTCTCGATCGTGCCGACGGGAAGGTGAAGTACACCGAGGAACTCCCATTCAGTGCGAATAATGCACCGGCCATCGATGAAACATCCATCTACATTCCACTGGGGAACCGACGGATCACGGCATACTCTCATGTCGAAAAGATTCCGGGCCATCGTCCGCCCAAGCCGTACGAAGCACCCGACCCGGTGCGCAGAGTTTCATTGATACCGGAACCTGGCGATGCCTTGTCCACTCCACAAAACCGGTCGCCATCGATTGCCCGGTTGGAGATCCTTCGCCCTCCGTTTAAGCGGGGAATGGACTCAATCGATAGCGTGACATCGATCGGGATGCTCAAAAACGTTCGTCCTCCCTACCGGGAGGTCGACTCGTCGCGAAGTCCTTCGGTTGTTGGCCTTCGTAACCTGCGCAACATTTACGAATTGAGCGAGAAGGAATCGATCACGCGTGTCAAGCATTTGTGGGAGTTGCAAGCCGGCGGGCAACTATGGGACACTCCAATTTTGACTGCAGATCCCAACGATCCCGAGAGCCAGCGTCTGACCACATACACGGGGCGAAATGTATTTACTTCTCGCCGCGAGGCCGCACGAACCAATGGCATTCAGACTCAGTATTTCACTCAAGCCGCGATCACGGCTCCGTTAAGCAATTACGGCGATAACATCTACGTCGCGACGGCGGACTCGAATCTGGTCGCACTGAGCGTGGCGGATTTGCGTGAACCTTCGATGGTATCGAGCACACTGCCGCGTGGAAAATTCACGACGGGCGGACCGATTCAACAAAAACCGCTCGTGACGGAAAATGCACTCTACGTCGTCGCTGCTCGCTGGGGCCTGATTCGCTTAAAGCACGGTACGCTCGAACCCATGTGGACGGAGCGCCTGAGCGATGGCCGGATTCGTGCGCGTCCCAACAGCGATGTAGTTCAGTTGTTGAGCGTGAACAGCAGTTATGCCTACGGTATCGATCGGGGGGGCCGGTTGCTCGTGATCGATGCGATCCGCGGCTCGACACTGTCGTCCTTCGATGTCTCCGCATTCACCCTGCCTTTGACCAATGATGCCACGGATCGCGTGTATCTTGCTGCCGGTAGCGGATTGCTGCTCTGCATGCACGATACGTCACGCTTGAAGCCTGAGTTCCTGCGAAAGCCGCCGGTGGCCGCCCCCAAGAAAGAGAATCCTGTAATCGGCGAACCCAAGAAAGAGATGCCGCCGATGAAGGAACCTGAAAAGAAGCAGCTGGAAAAGAAAGAGCCCGAAAAGAAGTGAGCGCTTCCACTCTTCCCAATATCGGCCCGGAGCGAGAATCCGCTCCGGGCCTTGTCGTTTGACGAAATCAAGCCATGTCTCGCCGATTGCTTCTCCTGGGAACACTTCTTTCTCCACTCGTCTTGCCGTTGGTACTCGTTCTCGCACATCTCTTCTCCAGTTCGTCGTGGTCGGCACTGGCCGAACTCGACAGGATGTTGGAGCTAGCCGGTAACACGCTTGTCCTGTGTTCGCTGACGTGTCTGTTTTCCTTTCCGATCGGAATTGTGTTGGCCATCTTGCTCTTCCGGACAGACTTGCCGGGCCATAGCCTTATGCGCTCGATTCTCGGCATTGCACTTTTTGTTCCCTTGCCGTTGTTCGCGTTAGCCTGGCAATCGCTCGGCGGGGGAGGTTGGCGGCCCTGGTCGCAAGGGCTTCTGCCTGCCGCGATCATTCACGCCCTGGCCGCATTGCCCTGGGTTGTCTGGCTGACGGGTCTCTCTCTCTTGCGTGTCCAACCGGAGCTGGAAGATGATGCTCGTTCGTCCGCGAGTCCCATGCAAGTGTTGTGGAACGTGACTTTGCGTCAATGCTCGCCTGGAATCGCCTTAGCGGCAATGTGGGTCGTGCTGCAAGCGGCGGGTGAAATTGCCGTGACCGATTTGGTCGTGGCACGAACGTTCGCTGAAGAAGTCTACACGCAGTTTGTTCTTGGTGGACCGGATAGCCTGGGGAGGGCCGTGGTTGTTTCGTTGCCCGGCACGCTTGTGTCCTTGCTCGCAATCGGGATGATTGTCGGGCGGTTTTCCTCCGGGTTGACGTTCGCAGCCACCTCTCGACTGGCCTTCACCTGGTCGCTAGGGCGCCATCGTTGGACCGCAGGCATTCTGGTCGCCATCATCGTTTTCAGTTATGTGGGCGTGCCGCTCGTCTCGTTGCTGCGTCAGGCTTCGGGAGGCGATGGGGGTAGTCCTGCTCGCCTGCTACTGGAACTTCATCGATCCGTGAATCTGAATGGAACGATGATCCTGGACAGTCTAGGTTGTGCCCTGCTCGCGGGTTTTTTGTGTTCCGCGCTGGCGTTGGTTGCAACGCTGTTCGCAATCGATTCGCCAACAGTTCGAACGTGCCTCTTCGTGTTGGTCGTCACCCTTTGGGCCGTGCCTGGCCCTGTGCTCGGCTTTGGGCTGAAGGAGAGTATTGCTCTTTTGATGAGGGTGGAAGATGTCCTGTTAGCGTGGACGAAGTTACGCCCGCTTGCTGATTTTCTGTACTACGAGCCGAACTTGACGCCGGTCCTGTGGGCTCATGTCGTTCGCCTGTTTCCGTATGCCGTCGCGATCCTCTGGCCGGCCGTTCGCGATGTTCCACGCGATCTCCGCGAATCCGCTCGAATGGATGGTGCAACTCACTGGCGCGAATTTTGGTCGGTGGTTTGGCCTGCGGTTCGAGGCGCATTTTGGACGGCAGCACTTGCCGTGTCCGCTTTGGCCATGGGCGAAATCGCGGCAAGCAAAATCGTCCAAATTCCCGGGCGAACGACTTTCGTCCAGGAACTGTTCAACCAGATGCACTATGGAGCCACCGCCACGACTGCCTCACTCGCGCTCATCCAGCTTCTCGCGGCGCTTGCGCTTTGGGGCTTGATCGCATGGCGATGGAGCCGGCCTCGCTCATCAATGGTGTCCTAAGGCGAGCGGCAGGAACAAATTTATCCAGACAGCGGCCAGGCGAGCGTCGAGGCGTAAGCCCGACGTGGTAGCGCCCGAACTTGGGAGTACGCGAATCCACGTCGGGCTTACGCCTCGACGCTCGCCTGGTCCATGACGCCCTAAACGGGTAAATTCGAATCTGCCGATCGCCTAAGTTGGAGTTCCGGCTTTAGCCGGCTAAAGCCGGCACTCCAACTTAGGGCACTTCCCGCATATCCTTTTTATCGACGCCACCCTCCGGACCCCGACTTCCATCATGACGATTCGAGACCGCTACCTCTCCAAGTTTCCCACGTCACAACGACAATACGAGCGGGCCAAGCAGATCTTCCCCAGCGGCGTTACCCACGACTTGCGCTACATGGAGCCGTTCCCGATCTACATCGACAAGCAATCGGGCTGTTCCAAATGGGACGTCGATGGGAACGAATTCATCGACTACTGGTCGGGACATGGATCGATGCTGCTCGGTCATTCGAATCCCTGTGTGGTGCGTGCCGTGCAGGAGCAAGTCGAAAAATCCACACACGCCGGCGGCTGTCACGACCTCGAAATCGAGTGGGGCGAGTTGGTGAAGAAGTTGGTGCCTTGCGCGGAGCGAGTCCGCTTCACCGGTTCGGGAACCGAGGCCACGCTGATGGCCCTTCGCCTGTCCCGCATGTTTACCGGCCGCCCAAAGTTTCTCAAGTTTGCCGGCCATTTTCACGGCTGGCATGACGCCGTCTCGATCGCTTCCGACCCGCCTTACGATTCGCTGACCGTGCCTGGCGTACCGGAAGGCATGGCCGCGAATACCGTCGTGGTTCCAGCCAATGATCTGGATTTGCTGGAGCAAACCCTGAAGAGCGACAACCAAATTGGTGCCGTGATTCTCGAACCAACGGGCGGCCACTGGGGAGCCGTGCCGATCCGTGGGCCTTTCTTGAAAGCCGTTCGAGAACTCACGACCAAATACGGACAGTTGTTGATCTTCGACGAAGTGATCACCGGCTTCCGCGTGGCACCCGGCGGGGCGCAGGAACGCTATGGGATCAAACCCGACTTAACGACGCTCGCCAAAATTCTTGCCGGAGGCCTGCCTGGCGGTGCGTTGGTGGGAAGGGAAGACGTGCTTTCGGCCATCGAGTTCAGGCCGGGCAAGCCGAAGATGAGACATCCCGGCACTTATAACGCGAACCCCCTCTCCGCGGCAGCAGGGGTGGCGGCACTGAAACTTGTGGCAACCGGCGAACCGGGCCGACTGGCAAATGAAGCGGGACGGAGTTTGCGCAATCGATTGAACGTATTATTCGCCGAGAGAAACTGGCCGTGGTTCGCCTATGTCGATTTCTCGATGTTCCGCCTCATCCCGAATTACGAAGGACCACAAGCAACTCAGGCTGCGGACGACAACGATGGGCTGATCCCCTACGGCGGCGATCTGAACAAGCTCGATGGCGCGCCGGCCAACCCAAACTTTAGACACGCCTTCCGTCAAGCTGTGTTGTTGAACGGCATCGACATGCCTGGCCTGGGCGGTTGGTTGACAGCGGCACATACTCCCAAAACGATCGATCTTACCGTCAACGCGATCGCCGCGGCGATCGAGTTATTGAAGGCGGAAAGAATGACGGCTTAACGAACCCGTTTGTAAGTTTAAGAATCACGCAAGAATAAGTCACCAACTTTCACCGATCAAGAAGTGGCGGTGCGAGCGGAGCCTGAAGCGTCAGCGAAGCGACGCCTCGTAAATTCGGGGAGAGGAACGGCGTCCCTTCGCTGACGCTTCAGGCTCCGCCGTTCCCTCTCCCCGAATTCGGCAAGTTATTGTTGCGCGAGTTCTTACAAATCGGGCAGCTATTCAAGATCAGAGTCAATTCGACTGGCTAGATCTAGCAAGCTAGCCACCCGCGAAAAACAAAACCGTAATCACCACAAATACCGGCATCAACACCGGCAGGCTAAATCTCAAAATGTAGCCGAAAAAGGAGGGCATCTTGTACCCCGCCTCCTCGGCGATGGCCTTCACCATGAAGTTCGGGCCGTTGCCGATGTACGAGCAGGCTCCCATGAACACGGCACCACAACTGATGGCCGTGAGTATCAACGGCTTGCCATCTGCCAGCACTCCGAAATCGTCGCCTCCACCGGCGAGCGTGCAGAAAGTCACATAAGTTGGGGCATTGTCTAGCAGGGCCGAGAGGCCGCCAGTCAGCCAAAAATATTGCCACGCTTCGGTGATTCCAAGCTTGCCGCCATGCTCCTTCAAGTAAGCAAGGGCCGGGGCCATCGTCACGAAGATGCCAATGAACAGCACGGCTACCTCAACGATCGGCCCCCAGGCAAATCGATTCTCCTTGTGCAAGTGCTTCGGCGAAAGCAGCAGCGAAAGCACGGCCGCGAGAAGCATCAGGATTTCACCCCAGGGCCGATGCAAGGTGAGATCGCCGACTGCAATGACCTGCCCCGCGCCTTGCCCCACCTGCTGCGACTGAAACACCACGCCTAGCAATACGACGACTAGCAAGGGGGCATTCACGGCCAAGCCGCTGAGCCTTAGGCGGTGGACACGAATTTGATCGATGCGAATGTCCTCGGGCGATTCCCGCCGATAGGCGATCGAGTCCCACACGTAGAAGATGCCCAAAACCAAGGCATTGGCGACCAGCCATTCTTTCCACAGGCTCATGGTCCAGAAAAAATCGACGCCTTTGAGGAAGCCGAGGAACAAAGGGGGATCACCAAGGGGTGTGAGCAGCCCGCCGAGGTTGCTGACGCTGAAAATAAAAAACACCGGAATGTGCAAAGTGCTCTTACGTTTTGCGTTGATCCGCAATACAGGTCTTATGAGAATCATGCTCGCGCCGGTCGTTCCGACCAGATTCGCCAAAACAGCCCCGGCCGCCAGAAAAAGGAGATTGGTTCGCGGCCTTCCCGCAAGATCCCCTCGGAGCACAATGCCCCCCGAGATCACATAGAGAGCCAGGAGAAGTGAGATGAACGAAAAATATTCCACACACTCGTGAACCAAAGCAGACCGCCCGGCCTCACCAACTGAGAGCAGATAGGCAGCGGTCGGAAAGGAGAGTGCCACGACGAAGATAGCCTTGTTGCGATTCGAGTGCCACCAGTGCCCGGCCACGAGAGGCAACAAGGCAATGCCCAACAGCAGCAGAACGAACGGTCCCGCCGCCCAAAGCGGCACTTGTAACGGCAGCGCCCCAAAGCACATTGTTCAGCCCCCATTTCTCAACGAAAGAGTGTCCTATGAAAACTTCACCTCTCAGCACCGGTGTTTTTG
>Ga0105044_10014681_pt1 | contig 10579 bp, 9 predicted proteins | sample MAT01_FD_78092 | JGI IMG/M metagenome (GOLD analysis project Ga0105044, IMG submission 78092) | Freshwater microbial communities from Lake Fryxell liftoff mats and glacier meltwater in Antarctica - MAT-01 | ecosystem: Environmental > Aquatic > Freshwater > Ice > Liftoff microbial mat | place... | reverse complement strand
GGCGGCTACCCACCAAGTGAACGAAGGCCATGGATGCTTCGTTCACGTCCCAACCAACCCCCGCCGCAGGATGCGGCGGCTACCCACCAAGTGAACGAAGGCCATGGATGGCTTCGTTCACGTAAAGTTGCGGGAAACAGGACTTGAACCTGCACGGTATTACTACCACCAGGCCCTCAACCTGGCGCGTCTGCCAATTCCGCCATTCCCGCGTTTTTATGGTGGGTGTCGATAATGAAGCGACACCCACCTCTAAGGGCATTCTCAGGCCTGAGGGCCGCCCGTCAAGCGGGTGTCGCGGGCAACGCTGGCGGCGGTAAGCCCGCGGGCTGCGAGGGCGTCACCCGCGGCAACCATACCAGCCAGAATGCCAAACACTCCGAGGCTCCAGGCCACGTTGCCCACGGGGACCCAACGGTAGAACGGAAGCCCAGCCGCCAGGCAGGCGAGGAGGCCCTCGGCGGACTTCGGGTACATGTCAGTCAGAAGCCAGTGAGCACAGTCGGACAGAGGAAAGACGATCGTGCTGGCGAGCGCCCCGCCCACCACATTGGGCCAGCGGGTGTCACTGCCGACCCTGCCCAGGAGGCCGAAGCGACCAAGCAGAACCGGCCATGTGAATCCGGCGAAGATGACCACCGCCATGAGCAGATGATCGTGGACAGGCAAAAAGAGATTACCGAGGGCGATCGCCGCCACGGGCACGCTTGCCGCCAGGAGCGTTGAAGGAAAAATCACTCCGGCGGCCAGGGCGACCGCAGCCATCGGCGTGATGTTCAAGCCGGGCTGCCAGGCTCGGCCCACGACTGCAAGCGTGACCAGGAAGAGCCAGGCGACCACGAGCATGGCTGCTGAGGGTCGGTCGGCGGTGTCGCTGGCTGTGGCGTGGCGTGTGTGGGCGTTCATGCGTGGGGCGCAACCTCCATGGGCCTCTCCACCTTCGGCGGGCGTGAAGAATTGCCGTTACACTACCGGTTTTCCGGTTCCAGGCAAGCCAGAATAAACCCGCCCATGCCCGCAAGCGTCCGGGAACTTGCCACCCTCACTATTGAGCGAGCGGCCGACGGTATCGCGACGATCTCATTCGCTGTCCGGGACCACCGGCAGAACGTCATCACCCGGCAGGTTTTTTCAGACCTTTCAGAGGCGCTCGATGACCTCGGCCGAGGGCCCAGGCCCGTGGGCGTGATCCTGCGATCGACAAAGGAAGGAACCTTCTTCGCCGGGGCCGACCTCGATCGGATCGATGCCCTCGGCTCGATGCCGGCCGCCGAGGTCGAGCAGGTTTGCGACACCGGCAAGGCGATCTTCGGGCGGCTCTCCGCATCCTGGCCAACCGTCGCCGTGATCGACGGCACCTGCCTCGGCGGCGGCCTCGAACTGGCGCTCGCCTGCGATTTCCGCGTGGCAACAAATGCCGCGCACACGTCGCTCGGGTTCCCGGAAGTAAAACTCGGACTCCTGCCGGGATGGGGAGGCACCGTTCGTGCTTCCAGGCTGATCGGGCCAGGCCCGGCGATCGAGCTCATCGCCTCGGGCGAGGCGATCGATGGGCCGGCGGCAGAACGCCTCACCCTCGTTGACGCGTGCGTTCCGCCAGACGTCGCCCTTGAATCCGCGGGTCGCATCATCGCGATGCGAAGCGGTGCCGTGGTTGCCGAGCGCCGCCGCCGACTGGCCGAGCCGGTTGTGCTCGATCCTGCCGAGCGGGATTTTCTCGAAGCGACCACCGCAGTCGTGATCCTTGGTCGCACCGGTGGCCACTACCCCGCACCGCCAGCGATCCTCGAGGCCATCCTTGCAGGAGCCATGCTCGATGCCGAGGCAGCGAGCCACCTCGAATCCAAGACCTTCGCCCGGCTCGCGGCGACGCCGGTCCACCGCAGCCTCTTGAGAGTTTTTCGACTTGGCGAGCGGAACCGTCGTGATCCGGGCGTGGGCAGGGCCGTGGCCGAAGCACCATCGCCCATTTCGAGGGCTGCGGTTGTGGGCGCCGGGATCATGGGCGCCGGCATCGCCGCCCGGCATCTGCGAAGCGGCCTCGGCGTGACGCTTGTGGATATTGATGCCGACGCTCTGGCTCGAAGCGTGCCGGGCATCCTGGAAGAGGCCGCGTGGGACCGCGGGGCCAAACGCGCCGACCCCGACGCGGCGATGGCCCTCGCGGGCCGTCTGCAAACGGCCACATCGCTCGAGGCGCTTGCGGGGGCCGACCTTGTGATCGAGAGCGTCCTCGAACGCACCGACCTCAAACAGAAAGTGCTCGCCGACATCGAGCGGGCCGTCAGCCCGACCGCGATCATCGGCACCAACACCTCCACGAACCCTATCGCAAAACTGGCGGAAGCGATTTCGGAGCCGTCGCGGTTCTGCGGGATGCACTTCTTCAATCCCGTGCGTCGCATGATCCTCGTGGAAGTCATCCGGGGGCCTGCCACGAGTGATGCCACGGTGGCGGCGGTCGTGGCCCACGCCAAGCGGCTCGGAAAATGCCCGGTGGTCGTTCGCGACAGCCCCGGCTTTCTCGTCAACCGCGTGTTGATGCCCTATCTCCACGAGTCGATCGAGATGGTCCGCGAAGGCGTTGAGCCCGCGCGGATCGATCGCGTCGCCCGCCGCTTCGGTATGCCGATGGGCCCGATCGAGCTCTACGACATGATCGGCCTCGACACCGCTTTCTACGCGGGGCTTGTCTTATCGGCGGCATACGGCGATCGCATCGACGCCTCGCCGCTCATCCCCGCCTTCGTGAAGGCAGGCCGCCTCGGACGCAAGTCCGGAGTGGGTTTTTATCGCTTCCGTGGCACGGGACCGAAGGCGCGGATCGTTGGCGTGGATGACGACGCGGCGAGGATCGTGAGCCGCTACGCCCTGCCGCCCCGCGACAACACCGATCGCACGATCGCCGACCGGCTCCTGCTGCCGATGCTTCTCGAGGCGCTGCGTGTGCTCGACGAGGGGATCGTCCGCGAACCGAGCGACATCGATCTGGCCGTTATCCACGCCCTCGGGTTTCCAGCGTTCCGCGGTGGCCTCATGGCCTGGGCCGACTCGCTCGGTGTCGATGAGATACTTCGGCGTCTGGAACCACTCGCCGACCTCGGCGTGCGGATGCAGCCCACCGCGAGCCTCTTGGAGCGGGCAGCATCCGGCCGGAAGTTCACGGAGTGACAGCCATGGCGAAAGACACCACGACGCCCGTGATCGTTGCCTGCTGCCGTACGGTGATCGGCCGGGCCCATGCAGAGAAGGGCCTCTATCGAAACGTGCGCGGCGATGAGCTCGCCGCGGCAGTCGTGCGGGCTGCCGTTGAACGCAGCGGCGTGGACCCCGACACCATCGAGGATGTCGTGCTTGGCGCGACGCAGCAGCGCGGCGAGCTCGGCGGCAACGTGGCGCGGTGTGTCGCCCTCATGGCCGACCTGCCTTTCTCCACCGCGGGCACGACGGTCAACCGTCTCTGCGGCTCGTCGCTCGAGGCCCTTGCTCGTGCGGCCCACGCCATCGCAGCGGGCGCGGCAGATGTGCAGGTCGTCGCCGGCGTCGAGCACATGCATCACCTACCGATGGAGTCGGCCGTCGACATCCATCCGCGGGTGTTCGCCCGTTCAAGCCGCGGCATGCTCTCGATGGGGCTCACCGCGGAGCACCTTGCTGCATCGCACGGCATCAGTCGCCGTGCCCAGGAGGAATACGCCGTCGAAAGCCATCGACGCGCCGCTGCGGCCACGGCCGCTGGCCTTTTTGAAGACGAGATCGTGCCGGTGGTGGGCCATGACGAACAGGGGGCGATCATCGAGGCTTGGATCGACCAGTCGATCCGGGCCGACACGACCCTCGAGGCAATGGCGGCGCTCGAGCCGGTGTTCCTGCCCACGATCGGCACCGTCACGGCCGCGACGAGCGCGCCCTTGAGCGATGGCGCAGCGGCCATGGTGGTGATGAGCGAGGCCGAGGCCACTCGTCAGAAACTCGAACCACTGGCCCGCGTCGTGGCTACGGCCGTTATCGGCGTGCCACCCGCCGCGATGGGCACTGGGCCGATCGCGGCGACTCGAAAGCTCCTGTCGCGGCCCGCAGCGGCTGGGATCGCGCTTGCCGATATCGATCTTGTGGAGCTCAACGAGGCCTTTGCGGCGCAGGCGATTCACTGCATTCGCGAGCTTGGCCTCGACGCGGCGAGAGTCAACGTGCGGGGTGGGTCGCTTGCCATCGGCCACCCGCTCGGGGCGAGCGGCGCCCGGATCACGACGACGCTCCTGCACGCGCTTCGCGACTCCGGCGGCCGTTATGGCTTGGCCACGATGTGCATCGGCCTGGGGCAGGGCATCGCCGTGCTCTTTGAGCGAATGGAGTCGTCGCGATGAGGCGGCTCGGGGACTGGCTCGTTTTCCTTGGGGCAGGTGCCTGTCCTCGTCCGCGGCCTCGTCCGCGGCTCGCCCGTCCGCGGCTCGGGGTTGCCCGTGCCCCATCGCCGGACGTTCGCTGCGGCCAATCTGGCCTTCGCTCACTCGATGTTTGCTGCGCTTCGCCATCCATGGCTTCGCTTGCAAACAACGCCGGCGACAGGGCACGGGCAACCCCTCGCGGATTTCACGATGAGTGACGAGGCGCGCATTCAATCATCGAGAGATGCGACACGGGCTGATGGCGCATTGGCCGAATCTGAGGCCACACTCGTTGGCCTCTTCACTGCGCGGGTGGCTGCTACGGCCGACCGGGCCGCGGTGGCCGTTGTTGATGGTGGGGCGGTCACGATGTGGACGTGGTCGGAGCTGGCCGTGGCGGCGGTCCAGGCCGCGAGGCACATGGAAGCCGCTGGGCTTGGTCGCGGTGATCGCGTGGTCCACGTCGGCCCACACTCGCCCGACTGGATCGCCGTTGATGTGGCGTGTCTGCTGGCGGGGCTCGTGCATGTGCCGCTGCATGACGATGCCTCGGTGGCAGAACACCGCGAGCAACTCGCGTGGCTCGATCCCAAGGGTGTTGTGTTCAGTGGCCCTGCGCGGCCCGGCTCGCTCGGTGCCGCCGACGTGCCTGGTCGGATTGTCGTGTCGCGGCCCGCCGGCGGTTTTCTCGCGCGGAACGACGGTGATGAGGCTGGCCTTGCTGACGCGCTCGCCGCATGCGTCGCTGCAACCGATCCCGATGCTCCAGCGACGATCGTGCTGTCGTCGGGCACCACGGGGACCCCGCATGGTGTGGTCCACTCGCAGCGGTCGCTCGCCTGGAACGCCCGGGCCGTGTCTGGCGTGTTTCTGTCAGACCCACGGGATGTGCGTCTCTCCTGGCTCCCGGCGAGCCATCTCTATGCGCGGGTCGGCGATCTCTACTCCGCGGTGGCGCGAGGTGGCTGTCTCAATGTGGTCGCTGATCGCACACAACTTCTCGACGCATGCAGGGCGCTGCCACCGACCGTGATCCTTGGCGTGCCCGCGTTTTTTGAGCGGCTCGAAGCAGGCGTGCGAAGCGGAAAGATCGCTGATTTGGCCGCGGCGATCGGGGGCGAGGTGCGCGTGTGCATCTCAGGCGGTGCGCCGCTCCGCGAGCGAACGGCGGAGCTGTTTGCGGCGCGAGGTGTGCCACTCGTCGAGGGGTATGGGCTCGCTGAGGCGGGGCCGGTGGTGGCGGTGGCCACGCCGCGGAATCGCCGGCCGGGCTCCGTGGGGTTCCTGCTTCCCGGCATCGAAGTGCGCATCGACGATCGTGCGGAGAGCTGCGGTCAGTTGCTCGTGAAGACGCCCTCACGTGCACCTGCCGTGATTGAGCCGCATGAGCCACCACGCACGCTTCCCGAGTGGCTCGAGACGGGCGATGTCGGCGAGCTCGACACGGAAGGAAATCTCCGCATCACCGGTCGTCTCAAGGATGTGCTGGTGCTCCCAAACGGCATCAAACTTCCTCCCGCCGAAGTTGAGCGGGCGCTTGCCGAGGATGAAGCGGTGGCGCAGGTGTGCGTTGTCAGCGATTCGGATGGCTGGCCTCTCGCGGTCGTCGTGCCGGAGCCTGCGGTGATCCGCCGCACGCTCCGCCGGCTTGGCATTGTCGTCTTCTCGCGGCGATCGGCGGTGCGCCATCCGAGGCTCGTGGAGTGGCTCACCCGGCGGCTTGCGCGGCGACAGCATCACCTGCCACGAGCGTGGCGTGTGCGTCGCGTGGTCGTGATGGACCGGCCTTTTGATGCATCACGCGGCGAAATCACTCCGTCACAAAAACTTCGCCGCGACGTGATCGAAAAAGGTGTCAGGAACCTTTTCCGAGAAGACGACGGCTTGCGACAACCATGGAAGCCCCTCGCGCCAGCGAGGGGACGGCGAGAATTTGGGCGAGCCGGCTTGGGAGTGGACGACGGGGCGGTGCACCACCCGCAGCCCCCCGGCTCACGCCGGGGGCTTGGATCGCGTGATGGCGATGTGAAGTCTTTGGTGTCTGCCGTGTGGCACGGCGGCCCGGGCGGCTTTGCCGCGGCGGCGGCGCTCGCGGCCGAGCCCCAGGCTTCGGCGGTCGAGGCGGTGATCCAGCGAGCCGAAACCGAGATTGCACGGCTTCGTGAGGCGGGCACGCTCTACGACCCGCCTGCGGGCGACCTGCCGCCGACGCCACCGATCGATGATCCACCTCCGCCCCCGCGTGGAAAATTCTCGGCCGCTGCCGAAGCGGCGCTCGGCGAGACTGGCCTCTGGGGGCTGGCGGTGCCCGAAGCGTTTGGTGGAGCGGGAGCGTCGATGGTCGATCTCGCGCGAGCCATCACGCGGCTCGCAGCCAATGTGCCCACGGCCGCCGGAATGCTCGCCGTGCATTCATCGATCGGCGCCGTCTCGGCACTTGCCACCTTCGGTACGCCCGAGCAGCAGGCGCGCTTTCTGCCGGGCCTCGCCGCTGGCAAACCGCTCTCCATCTTTGGGGCCACCGAGCCCGACGCCGGCTGCGACCTTGCCCGTGTGCAGTCGATGCTCGAACGCCGCGACGGCAGGCTCCTGCTCACCGGCACCAAGATGTTCATCACGAACGCCGTTCACGGTCGGCTCGTAAAAATTCTTGCCATGCTCGACGGAAAGCCGGCCGTCGTGCTCGTCCAGTTGCCCGACACCGATACCGACACGTTTCGGCTGCGGCACTATGCCATTCATCCCCTCAAACACACCGCCAACGCTGCCCTCGAATTCTCGGAGTGTGAGGTGAGCCCAGACGATGTGCTGGCCCCGCCCGCTGGCAGCGATGGCATGGCGATCGTGTGGCATGGCCTTAACCGTGGCCGCACGACGCTGGCTGCCCAGGCCGCTGGCACGCTGCGACTCGTGCTCTCGCATGCCGTAGAACATGCCAAGCGTCGCCACACGTGGGGCCAGCCGATCGCCTCGCGGCAGCTCATCCAAGGACGGCTCGGCCGGATCGCTGCGTCGATCGCTGCGTGCGATGCGGTGAGCATGTGGGCGGCGGCGGCTGTGGATGGCGGCGGCGGCGAATGGGAGGCAATCACCGCAAAGATCGTCGCGAGCACATGTGTGCGCGAGGCGGCGATGGACGCGCTCGGCGTGCATGGCGGCCGGGCGTTTTTGGTTGGCCATCCACTTGGCGATGCGTTCCACGATCACTTGGCGGTCGGGGTGTATGAAGGGGAGAGCGATCTGCTTGGGCTCGCCCTCTTTCGCGGCATCGCCAAGGGGCATCCTCTCGCATCTCTTCCGCGCGAAGCAGGATCGCTGCGCCGCGCAGCCGCCTGGCTCGCCTGGCGGGCACGTCTGATGGCTCGCCTCTCGAGCCGTCACCACGACTCCACCATTCTGGATCGGCCGCTCCGTCGGTCTGCCGCATCTGCTCGGCGGCTTCTGGCCAAGACGGCCCGGCGGATCGATCGCGCCATACGGCGTCATGGCCGCGGCCTCGCCAACCACCAGCTTGAAATTGGCGTGCTATCACAAGACGTTCGCGACCTCGCAAGCGTCCTCGCCGTCGCCTGGCATGCCGATACCTCGGGCGACGAAAAGGCCGTCGTCGCCGCGGAGTGCTGGTGCCGATTGGCGCTCGCCCGCGTCACCGGCCGGAAGCCGACCCCAGGCGACCACGCCGCCCTGGCCGCCGTGGGGGCTGCAACTCTGGACGGGCTCGCTCGTTAAATGGCAGTGGGCCGACGCACAGGCCCGATCAACCCATCAAGGAGATAGCCCTATGTTTCGCTCGTTCAGCATTCGCGCACTCGTCGCTGCCGTCGCCTGTGTCAGCGCCGGGACAACCCTCGCGGCCGATGAACCGAAGAAGGATCGCGACCCCGCCAAGTTCTTCCAAAAGAAAGACGCCAACGGCGACGGTGTCCTGTCGCTCGAGGAGTTCAAGACCGGGATGCCCGAGAAGGTTGCCGCCAAGGCCGAAGGCCGCTTCAAGAAGCTCGACACGAGCGGCGACGGACGGGTCTCGCGAGAAGAATTCACCGCTGGCATGAAGGATCGTCGGAAGAAGCCTTAAGCGGCTCCCCGGGCAGCTCCGGTCACTCGCTGCGGACGAGCACGGGCCACCAACTGCAGAGATACCAGGCGCGAGGGGTGGCGAGCTCGGCAAAGGCTTCGAGGGAGAGGCTCGCGCCCGATGGCCGACCGCCGAGCACTTCGTCGAAGAGGCCCTTCGGCTTGGTGTACTTCACGACCATCGCCGTCTCTTCTTTGAGACCGGCAAGCTCCACGGCTCGCTTCACCGCGTCGTCAAGAAATCCGATGCGGTCCACGAGGCCGGCTTCCTTCGCCTGCTCGGCCGTAAAAATCTGGCCCGTGGCGACGGCGTCTACCGCAGCGTCATCGAGCTTCGGGCGGCCGGCCTTCACGATCGACTTAAACCGCACGAACATGCCGTCCACGAGCGATTGCAGAATCTCCCGCTCCTTTTTCGCCACCTCGGGTGAGCGGTCTTTCGTGGGGCTCAGCATCTGCTTGAGGGGCCCGCTCGCGATCGAGTCGTCGCGGATGGCGATCCTGCCGAGCGCCTCCGACACATCAAAGTGCGGAATGATGACGCCGATCGAGCCCGTGAGCGTGGCAGGCTCGGCGAAGATGACATCGTCGCGACCGCCATTGGCCATCGCCACGTAGTAGCCGCCGCTGGCCGCCAGGCCCCCCATGCTCACCACGACTGGCAGCTTGCGGTCGGCGATGATCTGCGAGAGACGGTGGTGGAGCTCGTCGCTGCCGCTCACGGTGCCGCCGGGCGAATCGACCCGCAGGACGATCGCCTTGACGGACGGGTCGTCGGCGGCGTGATCGAGCTGAGCCCGGGCAAATCCGTCGCCCCCCATGATGGCCCCGGCCACGGTCACGATCGCCACCTTGTCGCCCGCCGACCGGGAAAGCGAGTGCCACTTCTCGACGACCTGGGCGTCGCGCTGAAAATACTGTGAGAAGGCCGCGGCACTTCCGAGGGCCGACATGAAGGAAATGCCGGCCACAATCCAGGCCGCCCGCGTGCTCCAGCGACTCCAGCTCCCGGGCTGCTCGAGAATCACCCGCGTGGGCTGCTGTTGGTCGCTGGACATGCTCGCTTGCTCCCTGAATGCTGGACAGAACCGGCCGTGTGAGGGCCGCTGGCACGCCATTGTACGCGGCATGAGCGCCCGCGTGCGGTTGCCCTCTTTGTGCGTCGGTCGCTACCCTTTGGGGTTCGCGGCAGATGGATCGCCGCGAGTTTCAGAGGAGCGATTGCACGTGTTCGTTTGCGTCAGCACGGAATGCCTTCCCCATATGCCGCTCAAGGCCGCGATGGAGCGGCTCGCGGAGCTCGAATTCACGGCCGTCGAGCTCGATGTTCACGAGACCGGCGGGCATCTCCTGCCGGCCGAGGTGGCGGCCGACCCCGAGGCGGCGATTGCCGCGTGCAGCGACCTCCAGCGGCTGCGGCCGGTGGCTGTGTCGTTTGCAGCGTCCGACAGCCCGGTCTTCTTCGATCATTTCGACGCCTGCTGCCGTCTGGCCAAGTCGCTTGGCGTCGTGACGATGGTGGTCGAGGCGTCGGAGCCCGGCACACCCTTCAACGTCGAAATCGAGCGGCTTCAGAAGCTCGTTACGATCGCCGCCAAGCTCGGCGCAGTCGTCGCGGTGAAAACCACGGCCGACCGTATGACGAAAGACGCGGAGACGACCGCGTCGCTCTGCCGCAACGTGCCAGGGCTCGGCGTCACGCTCGACCCCAGCCATTTCATCTACGGCATGAAAAAGGCCACGTCATGGGAGTCGATCCTGAAGTACGTCATGCACGTGCATCTGCGAGACACGAAGCCCGACATATTTCAGGTGCGGATCGGCCAAGGGGGCGTTGAGTACGGCAAGATCATGGCGCAGCTCGAGCGCTTAGGCTACGCCCGGGCGATCTGTGCCCACATGGCACCGATCGAGGGCGTCGATCAAGTCGCCGAGCTCCGCAAGATGCGGCTGCTTCTGGAAAGCCTTCTCTAGCCGACCGAAGCTTGTCGGAGGGCTTCGCCCGAATAGAAGCCCATGGCGCTAGCCGTGGGACTGCGGGTGGAGGGCCTTCCCGCTTTTCATCGTGAGCGGTCTCGCCCAACTGGCCGCCGTCCCCTCGCTCTCGCGAGGGGCTT
>Ga0105044_10014680_pt1 | contig 10579 bp, 7 predicted proteins | sample MAT01_FD_78092 | JGI IMG/M metagenome (GOLD analysis project Ga0105044, IMG submission 78092) | Freshwater microbial communities from Lake Fryxell liftoff mats and glacier meltwater in Antarctica - MAT-01 | ecosystem: Environmental > Aquatic > Freshwater > Ice > Liftoff microbial mat | place... | reverse complement strand
TACGGCTACATCGCGCTGCCGCTGATCCAGAAGCTTTTTGACCACTCCGATCAGCGGACGAGCGCGGTGCTTTTTATCCACAATCTCGGGGTGGAAACGGCGCTGTGGACGCTCGGCATTATGCTCGTCAGCGGGGCCTCGCCGCGGCGGGCGTGGACGCACGTTTTTAATGCGCCGGTCGTGACGATCTTGATTGCGGTGGCGCTGCATTTCGCCGGAGCGCAGGCGTGGCTGCCGGGCTTTGTGCTGGAGGCGGTGCACAAGATGGGCGCGGCGGCGATCCCGCTGGGCCTGATCCTCACGGGGGCGACTTTTGCGGACCAAATGAAGGATCTGAATCTCAAGTCCAATGTGGCGGATTCATTGGGCGCGTGCCTGCTGCGCCTCGGCGTGCTGCCGCTGCTCATGCTGGCGCTGGCGCGCTGGCTGCCGTGTCCGGTGGAACTCCGCCGCGTGATCCTCGTGCAGGCGGCGATGCCCTGCGCGGTGATCCCGGTGATTCTGGCGAAGCATTACGGCGGCGATCCTGGAACGGCGTTGCGCCTGATCCTCGTGACGTCGGCGATTGGGCTGCTGACGATCCCGCTCTGGCTCCAGCTCGGGCTGCGGTGGATCGCGGTGTGGTAACAAACCAGAGGACGAAGCTAGCGAGTCCGGAGGCAAGCGCTCCCGCGCGCCGCTTCGCGCGTTCCAGCGCGCGGACTGTCGGTAGGCTACGAGAAGGACGAGCGCAGGAGCGCTGGGGAGAACGCGCAGGAGCGCTTGGCTCCGTTTGCTTCACGCGGGAATATCGCTGCTTTTTGCCACGAGGCTTTGGGCGTGGCGGAGGGTGTCGATTTGCGCGGCGGATTTGTCGCGGCGGATGGCCTTGATGCGCGGGAAGCGCATGGCGAGTCCGCTGGCGTGGCGGTCGCTGCGCTGGATGGAGTCGAAGGCGACTTCCAAGACAATTTCCGGCAGGACCTCACGGACGCGTCCGCGGCGCGCGACGGTCGTCCGGTTGAAGTGTTCGGTGAGTTCCTCGATCTCCACATCGGTGAGGCCGGAGTAGGCTTTGCCGATGGTGAGCAGCGCGCCGCTCGTCTCGTCGCGGACGGCGAAGGTGTAGTCGCTGAGGACATGGCTGCGGCGGCCGTGCCCGCCTTCCGCCGCGGTGACGATGACGTCGAGTGTGGCAAATTCCTTTTTGAGCTTCAGCCAAGCGTGGCCGCGCCGGCCCGGCGTGTAAAGGCTCGCGGCGTCCTTGATCATCAGTCCCTCGTTGCCGCGATCGCGTGCGGCGTTGAATGCAGCGTCGATCTCGCCCGCGCTGGCGACGGGGTAGGTGGCGGCGATTTCGAGGGAAGGAGGGAGCGTCAGGGTCTCGAGGAGAGCGCGGCGTTGGAGGAGTGGTTCTTTGAGGAGCGAAGTCCCGTCGAGCGCGAGGAGATCGAAGGCGCGGAAGATGACGGGGATGTCGCTGGCGCCGAGGAAAAGGTCGTCTTCGGTTTTGCGGCCAAGGCGTTTTTGCAGGTCGAAAAAGGTGAGCTTGCGCCCGCGGTCGTGGGCGAGGATCTCGCCGTCGAGGATCGCGCTGCGGGTCAAGGCGCGGGCGGCGCGGGCGAGGTCGGCGAACTGGCCGGTGGCGTGCCGCAGGTCGCGCGTGAAGATTTCGACGCGACCGTCGCCGACGTGGAGTTGGGCGCGGATGCCGTCGTATTTGTCTTCCGCCCAAGGAGCAGTTGAGAGTTGAGAGTGGAGAGTGGAGAGGCGCGCCCAAATGGCTTCGGCGCTGGGCTCGGGGCTGGCGAGCATGGGCTGGATGGGATGAAAAAGGCGCAGCGTGGTCTCGGTGAGGGTGCCGTTTTTTGCGCGCAGCGCGGTCTCGCCGAGATCGCCGGTGAGCATGTGGGACTCGCGGACCCGCTCCACCTCGGCGTCGAAGGCGGCGGCGATGGCTTCTTCAACAAGCCCGGATTTTAGGCCGATGCGGAGGTCGCCGGTGAGGATGCGGACGAGGTAACTCGCTTCCCGCGCGGATAGGATTGCGAGCTGAGTTTGCAGTAGCTCCGTCTTCGCCAGCGGGCCGCGGGCGCGCTGGATGGCGTCGAAAAAGGCGGCGGACGCGGGGAGGGAAAAAGGGCGCGGGGAGGTGCGTTCGAGGAGAGCTTCATAAGCCGTCCGGCCGGCGTCGGCGTGGAGGCGAGAGAGGGCGCGCAGCTCCTGTTCGCCGAGATGGCTGACGGCGAGAAGGGCGCGCCGGATGATGGACCAGCCGACCTGGAGCGTCCGGGGATCGGCTTGGGCAAAGGCTTTGCCGGTAAAGTAGATCGTGGCGAGCGGGAGTTGGATTTCATCCAGCGAGCGAAAGTAGGCGCTGAGCTGCGAGATCTTTTTCAACTTGCTGCCGGTGGCGGCGATCTGCTCGCCGACCGCAGCAAACTCCGCGAATGGCGAGGACGCAGCACCGGGCGCGCACGCGATGGTTTTCGCGGCGCGCGATGCTGCCGGAGCGGTGGGCGGCTGCGCTGTGTGGAGGCTGAGTTCGAGCTGGTTGTCCTCGGTCAGCGACCAAGCCTCGACGCCACGGGCACGCAGATCGGCGGCGAAGGCGCCGGCGTAACCGTGGAGGGTGAGGACGCGCTTTGGCTGGACGAGTTCGACGTAGCGGAGGAGGTCCGGGTAGTCCGCATGATCGGTGAGCGGAAACGCGGCGTCGCACTGAAAGCGGAAGGTCGCGCCCGGCATGAGCGCCCAGCCGGTGAGGACGGCGGTGCGGCGATTTTTGAGGCGCGTGACCATGAGGGAACGGTTCAGGCCCGGCGGGCAGACGAGCACTTTACCGGCGGTCTCTCCGGCGGCGTAGCGGACATAGCCGGTGGGAAAGGCGGGTTGGAGCTGGCGGATGATCTCCGTCATTTTGAAAACCGATTCGTGGAGCATCGGGGTGAGGCCGGCGGCGAGGAGGGCGCAGAGGATTTCCTGCGCTTTGCCGAGGGAGTAGCCGAGGAGGACGGGCACGCCGCCGTCGTCGAGAGTATCCCGGCAGAAGGCGATCATCTGCGCGATGACGTCGGCGGTCGGCGGCATGCAATACTTGGGCAAACCGTAGGTGGTTTCCATGATCAGCGTGTCGGCGTGACGCCATTGCGCGGGCTCGGCGGAGAGGCCGTGGCGTAGTTTGAAATCGCCGGTGTAGAGCACGGACCCGTCGCCGGTTTCGATGAACGACTGCGCGGACCCGAAGATGTGCCCGGCCGGCAGAAGCGTGATGGCGAAGTCGCGAAACTCGCGCCTTTCGCCGAACTCCAGCAAGTGCTCGCGCCGCGCGCCGCCGAGCCGGGCCTGCATGAGTCGCGCGGTGCCGGCACTGGCGATGACTTCGGCGTGGGCGGCGATGTGATCGCTGTGCGCATGGGAGACGAAGGCGAAGGGCTGCGCATCGCGGGGGTCGAGCCAGAGGCCGTGAGAGGGGAGTTCGACGCCGCGGTGGTAGCGGATGGGGATCATGGATCGAACAAGATGGGAGCGGAGTGCGTCAGAGCCGCAATGACAAATGCGTGCGGTTGGCACGCCCGGTGCGATTGACACCACTGCGCGCCGCCGCTTATTTTCCCGCCCCAATGAAACGATTCTTTCTCACGCTGGTCGTGCTCGCCTGCGCGGCGACCAGCCCCGCGGCCGAGCCGCCGCGGCAGCTCGACAAGGCCAAAGTCCTGCCGCTCGCCTTGGACGACGCCTTCCAGTTTCGCAAAACCAAGGTGCTGCTGAACGACCCCGCCCTCGACAAGCCGACGATCGACCAGATGATCACCTTTGAGCGGCAGCGGATTAATTTCGGCGCAGTCTCGGACTACGACCGCCAGCAGCGCTACGGGCATTACTTCACCTTTTTCTGGCGGGTGAAACGGGCGGCGGACGTGACGATCCGGCTCGAATACCGGCAGCAGAATCTCGGAGCTTATGTGCAAGCCAAGGAGCTTTTTTACAAGGATGCCAAAGGCTCGGTCCAAACGGACTTCAGCGTCATCGGCGATGACTACAAACAGGAGGGCAAAATCACTGGCTGGCGCGCCTTGCTGATCGAGAACGGGAAGATCGTCGGGCTGGGCCAATCGTTCCTTTGGAACTGATCGGAAGATGAGTATTTCCCTTCCAGGCCTTATTGTCTCTGCGTCGGAACTGCGCGGCGTGCGTCTTCTTATCAGACGGTGACTGCGAATCCTTCCATCCTGGTCGGCACTGCGAACCGCACCGTGTGGGTGCGGGTCGAGGGCAAGGGCTCGTTTTTGAATAGCACGGGGTTGAAGGAGTTTTCCAAGGAGATGATCAACCGCGGGTATCGGGAATTCGTGGTTGATTTGCAAAAGTGTCCGGTGATGGATTCGACGTTCATGGGCACGCTGGCGTCGGTCGGGCTGGGACTGCGCGGTTTGGGGCAGGGGGAATTGCGGGTGATCAATCTCAATGAGCGGAACCGGGATCTGCTCACCAATCTCGGGCTCGATCAGCTTTTCACCATCGTCCTCGACGACCCGCGGGCAGCCGCGGAACCGGTGAAGGAGCAACCGCTCGCGGCCGCGCCGGCTGACAAGATCACGCAGGCGCAGACGATGCTCGAAGCGCACGAGGCTTGTATCGAGGCGGACCCGGCGAATGCCGCGAAGTTCAAGGACGTGATCGAGTACCTGAAACAGGATCTGCACCTCGCCCGCTAGGCGCTGATGTGGGCCGCCATTTTCCTCGCGCTGCTCGTCATCACGGCGGGCTCGTTCATCTACGTCTATCAGCGGCAGCGGGAGATGATCGTGGCGCTGCGGCGGGCGCGGGAGAAAATCCAGTTGGAGGAAACGCGGGTCTTCGACTTTCTCCACGGCCTCGGCGCGGCGCTGTCGGACACGAGCAAGCCGTCGGATTTGCACGTGCTCATCGTCGAGGGTGCGCTGCGGATTCTCGGGGCGCATGGCGGCGCGCTGTATCTCATGGATCGCCCGAGCGAATCGCTGAGGCCCGCCTTTGCCACGCGGAATTGCCCGCCGTTCTTCGAGGTGCCGGAGTCCGTTTTGAAAGAGCCGGGATTTTCGTGGACGAGCCACCTTCGCATCCACGCCGTGGGGCCCGGAGAGGGGACGCTCGGCGCGGTCTGGCGCGACAACGAGCCGCTGCTCCTGCGCGGCGAGGACAGCCGCCTCACGCCGCTGCGCGCGAGCCCGCTGAAGGTGACGAGCGCGATGCTTTGTCCGCTCCACTACGGCGACCAGAATCTCGGCGTGCTCGCCATCGCGCGCGGGCCGGAGAGCGAAGCCTTCCAGTCCGCGGAGTTTCAGATTTTCAAAGCGATCGCCGAGCAGTCGGCCTTCGCACTTTACAATGCGATCATCTTCTCGGAAGCCGCGGAGAAAAAGCGGCTCGACCAGGATCTGGCCGTGGCGCACGAGATCCAGCGCATCCTGCTTCCCGCGAATGCGCCGGACATCGACGGCTTTCAGATCGCCGCCATCAATGTCCCGGCCAAGCAGGTCAGCGGCGACTATTACGACTACATCCGCGTCGATGAAACCCACTGCGGGATCGCCATCGCGGATGTCTCGGGCAAAGGCGTGCCGGCGTCGCTGATCATGGCCATGTGCCGGAGCGTGCTGCAGTCGCACGCCGCCGGGGAGCTTTCCCCGGCGAACGCGCTGCGCGTGGTCAATGCGCAGCTTTTTCCCGACATCAAAGAGGACATGTTCATCAGCATGGCCTACGCGATCATCGAGCGCGGCTGCCCGACCGTGACCCTCAGCCGCGCGGGCCACGACGCGCCACTGCTCTACACCGCGCGCGATCAGAGCGTGTCAAAGATCAACCCGCCGGGCATGGCCATGGGCATTGACAGTGGGGGCGTGTTCAATAGGGTCACGTCCGATTTTTCCCTGACGCTCGAGCCCAATGATTGCCTGGTCCTTTATACCGATGGCGTCACCGAGGCGCTCGATGCGATGGGGGACGAATTCGGGATGGCGAACGTGATCAAAGCAATCCAGGCGAGCGCGACTGAAGGAGCCGCCGGGATCATCACGAGGCTGACGGACGACCTGCGGGCGTTCGTCGGCAGCCATCCGCAGCACGACGACATCACTTTGATTGTCATTCGGAAAAAGTAACCATGAGCCAAGACCCCACCGACCCCACTTCCACCGCCGCCGCCGACACGCCCGAGAACAAACCAGAGGCCACCGAGGACTCCCTCGTGGCGCAGATGCAAGCCGACCTTCAGCGGTTCCGCGACCTCGCGCTGCGCAGCCAGGCGGACTTTGAAAACTTCCGCAAACGCGCCGCCCGCGAAAAGGAGGACGCCGTGAAATTTGCCAACGCCTCCTTCCTCGAACGCCTCATCCCGATCCTCGACAACTTCGAGCTCGGGCTCAACGCCGCGCGCACCGGCGCGGAGCATTCCCCGATCCTCATGGGCATGGACATGGTCGCCAAACAGCTCAACGATTTCCTCCTCGGCAGCGGGGTCGAGCCGGTCAATGGCGAGGGTCAGCGCTTTGATCCGAACCTGCATGAAGCCGTGGCCCAGGAGGAAAGCGCGGACGTGCCGGAGGGCAGTATCGTGCGCCAGCTTCGGCGCGGGTACAAGCTCCGCGAGCGGCTGTTGCGCCCGGCGACGGTGGTGGTGTCGAAGGGGATGACGAAAGCCGAAGAACGGTGACGGGCATTCTTTCGCGCGGGATCGCGCACCCGGCTTCCGTCATTCCGTCATTCGCCGTGCGTCATCCCGTGCCATGACGAAACGCGACTTTTACGAAATTCTCGAGGTGACCCGCACGGCTTCCGGGGACGAGATCAAACGCTCCTACCGCAAGCTCGCGGTAAAATTTCACCCGGACAAAAATCCCGGCGATCACGCGGCTGAGGACAAATTCAAAGAACTGGGTGCCGCCTACGAGATCCTGATGGATGCGGAAAAGCGTGCGGCTTACGACCGCTTCGGGCACGCGGCCTTTGCGCAGGGTGGCGGCGCGCGGGGTGGGGGAGGCGGTGGGATGCACGATCCATTCGATATTTTCCGCGAAGTCTTCGGCACGAGCGGCAACAGCGGCGGCGGCATCTTCGAGCAGTTCTTTGGCGGTCAGCAGGGTGCGCAGCCGCAGTCGCGCGATGGGAAGCAGCGTGGCTCCGACCTGCGCTATGACATGCAAATCCGCCTCGAAGAGGCGGCGTTCGGATGCGACAAGGAAATCGAAGTCAGCAAGCTGGAAGGCTGCACCGTCTGCAACGGGAGCGGTGCGGAGAAAGGTTCCCAGGCCGTCTCATGCCGCGACTGCGGCGGGCGTGGCCAGGTCGTCAGCTCGCGCGGATTTTTCCAGGTTTCGCAGACGTGCCCGCGCTGCCGGGGCACGGGCCAGGTCATCGACCGCCCGTGCCGGAAGTGCAACGGCGAGGGTCGCGCCGAGGCACCCACGCGCATCAAATTGAAAATCCCCGCCGGGATCGAGGACGGCTCGCGTCTCCGCAGCGTCCGCAATGGCGAGGCTGGCCTGCGCGGCGGGCCGCCGGGCGATCTCTACGTGGTCATCCACCTCAAGGAGCACGAGGTCTTCGAGCGCGAGGAGAGCAATCTTTTCTGCGAAGTCCCCGTCTCCTTTCCCGTCGCCACGCTCGGCGGCGAGCTGAACGTGCCGACCCTCGAAGGCCAGGCCCAGCTCAAGGTGCCCGCCGGGACGCAAAGCGGCACAGCCTTCAAACTGCGCGGCAAAGGAATCCCCTCCCTCAACTCCGCCTCCCGCGGCGATCTCGTCGTCCGCCTCGTCGTCGAGGTGCCCACGAAACTGAACGCCGAGCAGCGCGCGAAGCTCGCCGAATTTTCCGAACTTATGGGCGACGAAAACTCGCCGCTGAACCGGAGTTTCCTGGAAAAGGCGAAGGACTTTTTCCGGTGAGTCAATCCGGGGGCTGGCGCCGCCGGCGCGGGATCCGCGCGGGGATCACCCGCCATCCTTCGCCAGCAGCGAGCGCCACCCCGCGAGCCGGGCGGCGCGCAGGAACCGCGTGCGATTTTCGAAGTGATCCCTCCGCCCGCTCATCGGGTGGGGCGCTGGCAGCTCGGTGTGAAAGAGCGAGGTCTCAGCGGGCCGATCACCGATGGGCGTGAGGAGGCAGGGGAGTTGCCTCTGCGTCTGGATCGCCGTGCAGAGCAGCAGATCATCTTCGCGCAAAAGGTCGGGCTCCTCTCCCGGGCGCAAATCCATCTTCCGGCGAAACCAATCGAGACACGCCAGATGCTCCGTCCGCACCAGGCCAGCGCGCACCACGAAATCCACCCGCCGCGGTTCAGCCGCCAAACGCGGGACTTCCCGCCGGCAATACGCGCCATCCGGCTGCACGTTCCGCCCCTTCTCCCCCAGCACGGCAAACTGCGGCTCCCGGCGCGCGCACTCCAGCAGCCACTCCAGCGCGCGCGGGCCCGGCAGCAGATCGTCATCGAGATAGAAAAGAAACTCCTCCATGTAGCCGAAGCTCGGGATGAAGCGGTTCAGCGAGCCCCAGTTCCGGGTGAAGCGGTAAAAAGTATCCGCCGACCGCCGCACCGGGGTGGGCAATTCGCACTCGTCGCCTTCCGGTGCCGCGTCGCAGATGGTGATCCGGCACGGCACGCTCTGCCCGCGCAGCGCGGCGATGATCCGCGCCACATTCGCCGGGCGTTTCCAGTTGAGCACCACGGCCTCGACCGTCGCCACGCGCGGGGGCGAAATGACCCGCGCCGTCTGCCCGAGGCCCGCCTCTTTCGGCGAGTCGGCCCATCCGCAGCCGAGTGCGGACAGCGAGCACTCGAAGACCGCCCGATTCTTGTGATACCCGTTCGGCAGCAGCACGACCTCCCGCCCGAGATGCAGCCCGGCGATGGCAAAGTGCAGCCGATCCGTCACGATCCTGCGGAACCGCGCCGCGCGCGCCACGTAGGCCGCCGCATCCAGCCGGCCAAGGCCGGCCGGCGGATCACCCCGGCTCGGCACCTGGGCAAAGAGCGCCTCCTCATCCTTGCGCAAAAAGAGTCCGCAGTCCTCCACCGGATGTCCCGCCGGATGAGCTTCATAGGCCAGGCCCAGGTCCGGCGCCCACTCTGCTCCGGGACAAAGCCGCAGGCTCACCCGCTCGCGCGCAAAGACCCGCGCGTACGGCGCGTCCTCGGGCGCCCGCCAGGATTGCGGCAGCAGCGTCATCGGCACCGGCCAGCTCCGCACGCCCGCCCGGAGCCGCCCGGAGCCCGGCGCTCCCATATTGCCGCCGCCAAAGAGCAGCACCTCATCCACATCCTTCCGCACCGGGAGGGGCGATTCCGCCGGCCACGGCTTCGGATTGAGGATCGTGAAATTCACCCCGTACCACGCCAGCAGCCGCAGCGTTCCGTAGTGGATGAGCGCGTCGCCCGCGTTGCCAAAGCGCCCCTGCACATAACCGATCCGCTTTCCCCGCAGCGGCTCGAAGACCGCCGCCCAAGCCGACGGATCGACCAGAAAGCGGGTGCCCCTTCCACCGCTCCCGGCGGACCCAGGAGACGCGCTCGCCGGATGCGTCATCGCATAGCGCCCATCTTCCGCCGCGGGCTCCTGGTGGTCGCACCGCACCTCCGCGTAGCCGCGGATCTCGATTCCCAGCCGCCTGCAGACCGCCGCCACGCTCCAGTCAAAACTGGTCAGCCCCACCTTGCGATGCCGCGCCCGCAGCGCCCCGAGATACGGATTTTTTGCCTGCCCGAGCAACTGCCCCGTCGCGAGAGCAAAGCCCGCGTCGAGCAGCAGCCGCGACTCCATGATGCGCAGCGCGGTCGCCCGCGTGAACCCCATGCAGCCGCCCTGAATGCTCCGCCGCCCCCGGTCTCCCTGCAGCGTCCCGAAATGGCACTCTCCGGCCGGAAGCCACGCCAGCGGACGCCACACGCCGGTATCCGCATCGATCTTAAAAAGATAATCCGCCGGTTCCGCGGCAAAGAGTTCCAGCATCCGATGCACCACCCGCGCGCCATTGGCCGTGGGGAAAAGCCGCGGCTCATCATAGAACTCCGCGCCCAGCGATTCGAAAGCCGCGCGCCATTCGCCGCCCGCCCCATCCGCGCGCACCACCAGCCGCGCCCGTGGAAAAAACCGGCGCACCCTCTCGATCGTCGCCAGCCCCCGCGCCGCATCGCGATAGATCAGCATGAAGAAAACCAGCGACACCCCGGCCGCCGCGAGCCGGGTCGGATCGATCTCCGCTGCGGGTTCCCCGAGCTCGGCAGAGTCCCTCCCGAGCCGGTCGCTGCCTACGCCATGCACAGGCGCACGAGATTCAGGGAGTTGGGAAATATCAAGGCTCATGGGAGAAGGGGCACCTTTACTAGCCTGAGGGGACAGGTTTTTTGGGAAAAATCCTCCGTGGTGAGTCAGGAGAACGCCGATGGGCTGGTTGGGATGGGTTCACCTCGCTCCCCCATTTCCCGTCTCCGCCAATCACTGAACAACCTCTTGAGCCTCCGCAACTAGGGAAGCGCTGATTTAATCCGTGTCGGGTAGCGCACGCGCCCTCGCGTGCTGTCATCGGCGCCCTCGCCGATGACCCGCGCCCTGGGGGGAGT
>Ga0105044_10014679_pt1 | contig 10579 bp, 8 predicted proteins | sample MAT01_FD_78092 | JGI IMG/M metagenome (GOLD analysis project Ga0105044, IMG submission 78092) | Freshwater microbial communities from Lake Fryxell liftoff mats and glacier meltwater in Antarctica - MAT-01 | ecosystem: Environmental > Aquatic > Freshwater > Ice > Liftoff microbial mat | place... | reverse complement strand
CCGCCCCCGCGCGATGACATCGAGATGCCCGTACGTGATCGGATCGAACGAGCCGGGATAGATCGCCAGGTGGTGCGTCATGCCCCGCCAGTTTACAGCACCGAGCCCTCGACTCACCTGCTCGGCGGCGAGTCGGTGCCGTGGACCCCCGAATCACCGACTCGAAGCGAGCCCGAGGGCGGTCCCTCGACACTCCTGCTCCCCCACCGCCCCGCCCGCTCCAGCCCCCACGCCGTCCCCACTCCTCCCGCCAGTCCCGCCCCCGTCGCCATCGCCCACTTCACCCCCGGATGGACCCCGCTCCCGTGCATCGCCACCTGCACCACCGTCACGAACGGCAGGTGCACGACGTACATTAGGTACGACGCCCGGGCCAACCATCCCACTCCCCGCGGCACGCTCCGAAGCCTCCCGCACGCCCCCAGCCATCCCATCACCGAGCACCAGGTGTACGCCGCGGCGCACCACGCCACCCATCGCGGCCCCCACGCCGGTCCCGTCTCCGCCCGCCCGTCCATCAACCAGAACATCCCGCCGAACGCCACCGCCGCCGCGAGCAGCCACGCCGACCACCCCCGCGTCGGCACCCCGATCCGCCCCCTCGCCGCCCACATCGCGGCCCCCGCCGCGAAGAACGCCGCGTGATACGCCGCCATCCCCGCTTGGGGAATGGCCGTGTTGCGGAAGGCGAAGAACGCCTCTGGCCAGCGCCAGAGCGTCCACGCCGTGATGGGCACCAACAGCGCCGCTCCCCACGGTGCCCCCACGGTCCACCGCGCGATCCCGCCGACGCCCCGCTCCAAGCGCATCCGCCTCGCGACCCACGCCACCCCCGCGAACGCCATCGCGAACAGCAGCAGATACTCGAGATACCACAGGTGCGCAAAGCCGTACAGCTCCGGCTCGATCCCGCGCTCGAACCGCCCGTGCAGCACGTGCCGCGGCCGCGCCCGTCCCGTCCTCGTGAGCCCCCACAGCCACACCAGATACACCACCGGCAGCACCGTCACCAACCCCGCCGCCAGCGCTCCGCCCACCCGCCGCAGCCGCGACCACGCGAAGGACCCCGGCCCCCGCCGCGCGATCGCACCCGCCGCCACCATCCCCGCCATCACCAGGAACGCCGGCACCGCCACCCCGCGGCACGCCCAGAAAACCCCATCCAGCACCCGGCCCCAGGCCCCGTCCCGCACCGCCCACACGAGCCGCGGCACCGGTGCCGCCAAGTACGGAACCGCCGCGTGCAGCGCCACCACCAGCAGCATCATCAAGACGCGGCACGCGTCAAGCCCGGGATCGCGCGGGGTGGGTTCGGCTCTGGGTGACGACATCGGCGTGCATTATGCCGCCCTCCTCACCCCGATGGAATGGTCGTCTCGGACGCACGCGCCCCGCTCGGGCACGCTCGGGCACGCTCAGGCACGCTCAGTGCTCGTTCCCGCCCCGTGCTCACCCCAAGCGCCGAGCGTCTGATGCCCCGTGGCATCCTCTTCACGCCGCGAGGTCGATATCCCCCAGCCCCTCGTCCCCCGGCATTCCCCACCCGCCCTTTGGATGGTGCCGGTGGTGCGTCCGGATCACCCGCGCCAGTTGCTTCCCGAACAGGTCTTGGATGATCGTGAGGGCCGGCAGCGTCTCGGCCGCGAACGGCTGCCGCCGATCCCGGAAGAAGACGACCACCGCCAGGCACTCGCCGTCCTGCCGGCACGCGAACGCCGCGAGGCACGACTCGTCGAGCCAGTCAGTCCGCCGCCCGATCTCCTCCTCGAGGTCCTCGGGGTCGTCGATCACCACCAGCCCCTCGCGCCCCTCGAACGCGGGCGCGAGCGTGCAGGACAGGTGCCCGAGCAGCGCCTCGGCCGAGTCCTTGGGGAAGTCGTAGTTCACGTACGCGCCCAGCGAATAGTCACCCGACGACGACGGCAGGAAGATCGCGGCGTTGGTCGGGCCCAGCCGGCGCAGGGCATACTCCAGCACCGTCCTGAGCAGCCCCTCGACCTCGAGTTCCTGTCGCACCAGGGCGTTCAACTCGCTCGCCATCGACACGGACCCGAGCCGCCGCGTCAACTCTCGATACGCCGCCGCGAGGTCCGTCGCCAGCGTCCCCACCTGTCGCACCAGTTCGTGACGCGACCGCGTCAGGTCGCGGCAATCCGCCCGGAGCCGCCGCTCCCGCGCCCGCGCCGCCCGCTCGCGATCGCGCAGCCGCCGCGTCCGCCCCAGCGCTCCCTCCAGCCGCTCCACCAGACGGGCCACCGGCAGGTCGGCCTCGATCAGGTCCACGGCCCCCGCCCGCATCGCCACCACGCCCAGCTCCAGCGTCGGTGTCGGCGCGATCATCACCGGCGCGGCCCGGCCGCTGTCGGCCACGACACTGCACGCCTCCACGCTTCCTTCAAGGTCGGCGTCGATCAGCACCAGGTCGTATTCGCCCCCCTGCACCCGCGCCGCCAGCCCGTCCGTCCCCGCCGCCGCGTCCGCCCGAACGCCGCGCCGCATCAGCCGTCCGAGCAGCGCCTCGCGCCGCGTCGACGCCCGCATGAGCACGAGCATGGCCGACCCGGCCAGCGCGCCAGCGCGGACGGTGGTTCCGCTCCGCGACGCGCCGCTCGCACCGGCGACGCTCCCCTCGACTTCGGCTCCGGCCGATCCCTTCGATGCTTTGCGGCGTGCCATACGTCTTCCAGCGCGGCCGGGCGCGTCCAAGACCCGACCGCCGACGCCCCACGAGGCGCCGCGGCGGCCGACCATCCTCATCGACTCCCCGCTACACCCGGTTCAGCCGCCCCGCTCGGAACCCCCCGCATCCGTCTCCCCGTCCTCGCGCCACGAGCGGAGCGTCAGCACCGCGACCGTCCCGCGCCCCTTTCCCTCGCGCGTCGCGGCACCCGCGTCGCCACCAAGCGCAAGATCCGCCCCCAGGGCATCCGCAAGGCGCCGCGCCCGGGTCAGCCCCAGGCCCCGCCCACGCCCGGCCGCCCGCTCGCTGAAGAACGGGTCGAACGCGTGCGCGAGGGCCCGCGGGCTCATCCCCGGGCCGGCATCCTCCACCCGCACCTGCAGGCCGCCTTCGAGCGGATCGCACGCGACCCGCACCGACACCGGCCCCGCCGGACACGCCTGCAGCGCGTTCGCGACGAGTTCCTCCACGATCGTCCGAAGCATTCCCCCGTCCGTCCTCGCACGCCCGCACCCCGGCACCCGCCCCGCCGCCGCCGCGCACGCCGCGCTCATCACCCCCGCAACGTCCACCGCCTCCGACTTCGCCACCGGCGTCGTCGCCAGCGTGTGCAGCGTCGTGATGATCTCCGAGACCGAGCGCCCCGCCTCCGCGATCGCCTCCAGCGCCGCCTTGTCCTTCTCGTCCCGCACCCGCATCGCCAGCAGCTGCGCCCGCCCGGTGATGACCGTCAGCGGCCCGTTCATCTCGTGCGCCGCCCCCGCCGTCGTCTCGCCCAGCCGCGCCATCGCCTCGCGCCCCGCCAGCGCCGACCGTGTCTCCGCCAGGGCCCGCCCCGACTCGAGCAGCCGTTCTCCGAGCCGACGCGACGCCTCCCGTTCCCCCGCCCCCGCCAGCGCCGCCCCCCACGTCGCCACCAGCGGCGCGATCTGCGTCGAGCCCAGGGGCAGCTCTCGCACGTCCCGGTCGTGAAGCAACGCCGCCCCCACGATCTCCGCCCCATCCTCCGCCGCGCACCCACGCCGCAGCGCCAGCACCCGCGTCCGGCGCGGATCCACCAGCAAGCCCGCGGGGGTCCGCAGCCATGCCGCCAGCGGCAGCGCCAGCGCGTGCGCGGGCATCGCCGCGAGCAGTTCCGCCATCTCGGCCGACGCGTCGTCCCCCTCGCCCCTCAACACAGCCGCGGCCCCCTCTCCCGGACCGAAGAGCCGCCAGGGGCCTTCCTCCACGGACCGATAGAGCAGCGCGTACCGCCCCGCCCCCAGCGCCGCCGCGGCCGACGCCAGCACCAGCGCCGCAGTCTCGCTCACGCCCCGCGCTCCGGTCAGCCCCGCGTGGAAGTCCCCGATCGCCGCCAGCGCCGCCGCCTGCGACTCCGCCTGCCGCGCCCGCTCCCGCAGGCTGGAGTTGAGCCCGCTCAGCGCCCGGTTGGCGTTCGCCAGGGACTCGAGCAGCAGGTCCGGCGGCGTCACGTCGTCGAGGCCGAGCACCGACAACCGGTCCGCGACGGCCGCGTGCAGCGGCCCCGCGATCGACCCCGGACCCCCCCTCTTCAGCTTCAGATCGCGCCACAACGCCCCCGCGTCCGCCGCCGGGCCGAAGTCTCCCGACCACCCCAAGTGCAACCCTCGACAGACCGCCTTCGCCGCCGTCACCACCGCGATCAGCGTCGCGTCCGCCCCCTCGGGCAGCGCCCCAACGCCCGTCCCGTGCAGCCACACGACCCCCTGCACCGACGCCGGCAGCCCCCAGTGCTCCGCGACCCGCCGCCCCGCCGTGTGGTGGTCGATCCCGATCACCGCCCGCTCCACCGGCGCGCTGTCGCTCCCCCGCCGCTCCGCGAGGCGCACCACCCGGTCGTACGACCGCGGCAGCACCAGGTCGAGGACCAGCTTCCCCACGTCGTGCAGCAGCCCCGCGAGGAACGCCTCCTCGGGCTGCACCCGCAACTTCGGATGCCCCGCCGCGATCAGTTCCGCCGCGCACGCCACCGCGATCGAGTGCCGCCAGAACCCCTTGCGGTCGAACGCCGGCGGCTCCGCGGCGTCCCCACCCGTTCCCCGGCCTCCCCCCGCGGCCCCCGCGACGGACTCGTCCAGCGCCGCCCTGCTCCCGTCGTCCCCACGCGACATGAGGTCGTACACGCTCACGCTCAGCGCGGCCGAACGCACCGCGTCCACGCCGAGCATCAGCACCGCCCGCCGCACCGTCTTGATCCGATCACCCAGCCCGCGGTCCGCCTTGCGGCAGAGCCCCAGGATCCGCGTCGACAACGCCGGATCGCTCTCGATGAGCCTGACCACGTCCCCGATCGGCACGCCCGTCACCGATCCGAGCTTCAGGAGGCGCGCCGCCACCGGCGACAGCGTCGGGATCGACTCGACCCGTTCCAGGACGACCTCGACCTGCCGCGCCCGCGCGCCGTCCACCGCGCTCTGTCCACCCTCGGGTTGCATCACGCCTCTTCCGCCCCCCGCCATCCACCGTCAGCCCGCCGCCTCCGCCCCGCGCTCCGACGCCGGCAACCGCTCGAGCTCGAGCAGCTCCAGCACCTTGCCCATCAGGTCCTCGACGTGGAAGGGCTTCTTGATGAACCCGTTCGCCCCCGCCTCCATCAGCTTGCGGACCTCCGCCGGCTCCGCCACGCCGCTCACGCACAGCACCTTGGCCCCCGCCAGGTTCGGGTTCTCCCGCACCCGGGCGCAGACCACCGTTCCGTTGATGTCCGGCAGCATGTAGTCCAGCACGATCAGCTGCGGCCGGAAGCTCTCGGTGAGCATCCCCGCGTCGTACCCGTTCCCCGCCGTCCGCAGGTCGAACCGCGCGTCCCGCGCGAACAGGTCCGCGTACAGCTCCACGATCGCCGGATCGTCGTCCACCACCAGCACCCGCTTGCGCGTCGAGCCCAGCGCGTCCAGCGGGATGTGGTTCGCCCGCATGAAGCGGATCAGTTCGTCCCGCGGGATCCGCCGGAACTTCGACCCCGGCACCCGGAAGCCCGCCAGGCGCCCGGAGTCGAAGCAGCGGATGATCGTCTGCTGGCTCACCTTGCAGACCGCCGCGGCCTCGCCCGTCGTGAAGACGCGCTTCCGCGAGAGATCCTCGCCGGCGCCCTCGGCCCGCCCGCCCGCGTTCCCGCCCGCGTTTCCACCCAGGTTTCCGGCCGTCATGTGGGCGCCCTCGTCGCGCGCCGAGGATCGGCCGTCCATGGCCGCCGGAGAGTCATCGCCCTTCCGGCACGGGCGCTGCTTGCCCAAGGTCCCCGCGTGCTACAGGCGTCTATCGACCCCCACCCCACGCAACTTCACGTCCCTCCCGCGGCCCGGCGCACGCACAGACCGCACACGCCCCCCACCCCCCCGCGCCACCGGCTCGCCGCGCCCCGCGGCTATCCGATGCCCTCCACCCCACCTCCCCGCAGCGCCCGCCACTTCGTCACCGCCTCGGGCTCCCTCGGATACACCGGCAGCAGCGCGGCCGGGTCCACCGCCGGCATCCCCGCCGAGGCCTCCAGCAACGCCACCGGATCGAAGACCGGCGCCACCACCTCCATCCCCGCGCCGAACTCCGCCGGGAGGAACCGGTCCGCCACCAACACGCCCACCCCCATCGCCCGCACCGCCGCCGCGTCCATCAATGCCCCCGCCCCCATCGCCGCTCCATCCCCGTCGAACCCCGTCACCCACGCCGTCGATCCGCTGGCCGCGACCTTCGACGCCAGCGCCACCGCGAAGGCGCGTCCCCGCGGCATCCGCCACGCGGCGACGCTCGCCGATGGCACCGCGATGCACCCCGCCCCCGTCACCTCCGCGATCATCTTCGCCGCGCTCACCGCGATCCTGACCGCCGTGAACCCCCCGGGCCCCACCGACACCGCCACCCGCGCGATCTCGCGCGGCCGCGCCCCGATCCTCTTGAACAGGGCGTCCACCGCCGCCATCAGCCCGTCCGACCGCCCCCGGGGATCGATCCGCTCCACGCCCACCAACTCGACGGCGCCGCCCACCAGCCGCCCCACTGCCACCCCGGGCATCACCGACGCGTCCCCGCCCCCCGCCCCCGGCCCCCACGCGGACGGGTTGCTTGTTTCAATCGCGATCACGAGGTCGGGCGGTCGCACGGCGGAGCCTAGCGCGGGTACGCTCTTGCCCTTCCCCGTCGCGACTCCGGAGCCCGCCATGCCCCCCACCCGCCGCCGCCCCTGCCAAGGCATCCTCCTGGCCCTCGCCCTCGCCCCCGCCGCGCTCGCGCAGACTTCGCCCGCCGAGGTGGCCGATACCGCCGAATCCGCCATCCACGCCCCCGCCCGCTTCACGCTCCGCGTCGAGCCCGCGGTCTGGTACGCCGGCGTCAGCGGCGACCTCACCCTCCCCAGCGCCGACCCCGCCGGCGACACCACGCCCGTCGACGTCAACAACCTCGGCGTGGACAACAGCCGCCTCACCCCCTTGGGCGAGTTCTCCATCGCCCGCGGCCGCTGGGGCGGGGGTGCTCGGGGCTTCATCTACACCACCGACCGCAACGCCACCGGCATCCTGAACCGCGTGGGCGACCTCGAGATCGTCCCCGCCGACACCGTCCGAACATCCTTCGACATCGCCAACATGGAGATCGAAGGGACCTACCGCTTCTTCGACGGCGACCGCCGCTGGACCCGCCGCACGCCCATGGGCAAGCGGGTCTTCAGCGCCACGCTCGACGCCGTCGCGGGCGCCCGCCTCTACGACGTCGACATCGACGTCGTCCGCGTCGGGGAGTCCGCCCCCGGCGCCGTCTCCGCCGCGGCGGGCGAGGAAACCTTCGTCGAGCCCCTCGCCGGCATCCGTTACGTCATGGAGTTCTACGAGCAGGCCGACGTCAACATCCAGATGACCGTCGGCGGCCTCCCCCTCGCGGACCGCGACTCCCTCTCCCTGGACATCATCGTCGGCTTCGCCTGGCACCCCATCGACCACGTCGGCCTGCAGGTGGGCTATCGCGCCCTCTTCATGGACCTCGGCAGCGGCGACGGCGGCGAGGCCTTCGAGTTCGACGGCACCCTCCAAGGGCTGTACTTCGGCGCCGTCTTCGCCTTCTAGCCGCCCCCCCACGTCGCTCCCGTCGGACCGAACCCCGAACGCCGCCCGATTCGTTCCGTGGGCCACGCCAGGCGCGCGAATCTTCGCGCCAATGACCCTACGTCGGGATTGACTAAAGACTTACGGCGCGCGATACTCGGCGGTCGCGCCCGAGCAACCGTCGGGTGTCGAGACCGTGAGTGTTTGGGGGTCGTGTGGTTCTCGGGCCTGCCCCTTCGGAGCGAGAGAGACCGCACAGACCGCATCGAGGGGCGTCGCCCGCGCAGGACTCCTGCCGCGCGGCGCCAAGCAGGGTGTTCTGGCCGCCGCACCTTGGCGTCCGCGGCGTGACGCCGTACCGTCGGGTGAGCGTGGATCGTCGGTCGTCGAGGGCGGAGGAGACGGAGCGGCGATTCGGCCAGGACGGGCCGCGCGACGCGCCGGGCGAGGACGAGGCATGACCACCATCACCAAGAAGGAACTCATCGAGCGCGTGACCGAGCGGACCAAGGTCAAGAAGGCCGACGCGAAACGCGCGATCCAGGAGTTCCTCGATCAGATCATCACCGAGCTCAAGCGGGGCAACCGCCTCGAGTTCCGCGACTTCGGGGTCTTCGAGGTGAAGGAGCGCGCCGCCCGCCTCGCGCAGAACCCCAAGACCCTCGCGAAGGTCGAGGTCCCGTCCAAGCGGGCCGTCAAGTTCAAGGTCGGCCGCCTGATGCGCGAGAGCGTCGAGCTGCAGCCCGCCACGCCCACCGCCCCCGCGTCCACCGCGCCCCGCGAGGCCGCGGTCACCGAGATCAAGATGGGAGCCAAGGTCGGCGTCTGAGCGACGGGGAACGCGGCGTCAATCCGCGGTGCCGACCCGCGCCGCGTCGGGCCGCCCCGCCGAGAGCGCCAGCATGCGGTCGATGGCCAGCAGGGCCAACCGACGCACCTCGGGGTGGACGCTGATCTGGTTGACGATCCGGACCTTTCCCTCGACGCCGCCCCGACCGTCGAAGCGACCGGCCAGGTTGTCCAGGACCCACAGCACGTGCGGCTGGTCGATGCGGAACATCGTGGTGCAGAGGCATTGGCAGTCGCTGAGGATGCGGACCTGCACGCCCCGGAGAGCGGCCTCGCGCCCCAGGCGCGTGACCAGGTGCACCTCGGTGCCGATCGCCCAGCGGCTTCCCGCGGGCGCCTCGCGGACCGCGTTGATGATGAACTCGGTCGAACCCGCCAGATCGGCCCGGTCGACCACCTCCTTCGCGCACTCGGGGTGGACGAGGATCCGCACTGGCTCGGCACCCGGGTCCGCGGCGTTCTCGGCGCGGATGGCGTCGCAGTGCTCCGGGCGGAAGAGCTTGTGCACCGAGCAGTGCCCCGCCCACAGAATCACCGACGACCCGCGCAGCGCCTCGGGCGTCGCGCCGCCCAAGGGCCGGCCACGCCGGGTCAGACGGGGGTCGTAGACGCACGAGTGCGCGGCGACGTCGATGCCGTACGCCGCGGCCGTGTTGCGGCCCAGGTGCTGATCGGGCAGGAAGAGGACCTTGATCTCCTCGCCGTCGGCCCGGGGGGTCGTGCCCCCGGCCATGGCCCAGCGGAAGACCGCGGCGGCGTTGGAGCTCGTGCAGCAGGCCCCGCCGCGCTCGCCGACGAAGGCCTTGATGGCGGCGGAGGAGTTGACGTACGTCACCGGGACCACGCGGCCGCGCCAGCCCCCCTCGGCGAGGGAGGCGTGGATCGAGTCCCACGCCTCGACGGTGTCGTCGTACTGCGCCATGTCGGCCATGGAGCACCCGGCCGAGAGGTCCGGGAGGATCACTGCGACGCCGTCTGGCGTCAGCATGTCGGCCGTCTCGGCCATGAAGTGAACGCCGCAGAAGATCACGGCTCGGACGGGGTTCAGGGCCGTCCGTTCGCCGGCCAGCCGGGCCGCGACCTGGCTGAGTTTGAGCGAGTCCCCCGTCGCGTCGACGTGCCGGATGACCTCGTCGGTCTGGTAGTGGTGGCCGAGGATGACCACGGCGTCTCCCAGCTCGCGCCGGCGCGCATCGATCGCCGCGCCCAGCGACTCGGGCGTCATCTTCAGATAGGCGTCGGGAAGGGACGGCTGCCAGAGCATCGGGGAATCGTAGGGAGGACCGCCCTCAACGCAGAGGGCGCCGAGAAGGGGGGAGGGGGCGCGGAGCGGGGCTCGTTCACCCCTGTACGTCCGAGAGTCACGCCGCGTTCGACACCGCCAGCTCGCGGGGCTGGGTGAACCTGACGGCGACGGTCTGCTCGCGTTCGCCGGTCTGGAGGCGGCGGGTGACGGTCGCCTCGACGCCGTCCGCCTTGGCGAGCAGGACGCGCTCGGACCACGCGACCAGGACGTCGAGCCGGTCTCCGGGGCCGATGGGGCGGGCGGACTCGATCCGAACGAGGAACCCGCCCGCCGAGGCGTCGGACGTGATGCCGGGAAAGTACCGGCCCGTGCGGTGGTGGAAGATCTTGCAGGGGCGCTCGACCCGGACGCGGGGGTGGCGGCGCTGCTCGGTGCTCTGTTCGCGGGTCTGCATGATCGCTCTTCGCTCGGGGTGGCTGGGCCGGTGCCGGATCGGGGATCGGCCGACACCGACCCATCCGGGTGACGTATCGGCTCTCGGACGCTCCGCCTGCGGCCCGGGAGCGCCGCGACCTGCGAGGACCGGGTGGGTCGGGGCAAGTCCCCCCCGCCTGCGGGCCGATAACCCACCGTCGTGCTGGTCAGCGTGCTCATCCCGACCCACCACCGCCCGGCGCGGCTCGCGGCCCTGCTCCGCGCGCTCGCCGGGCAGACGCTGGCCCGGGACGCGTACGAGGTGCTGGTGGG
>Ga0105044_10014675_pt1 | contig 10581 bp, 12 predicted proteins | sample MAT01_FD_78092 | JGI IMG/M metagenome (GOLD analysis project Ga0105044, IMG submission 78092) | Freshwater microbial communities from Lake Fryxell liftoff mats and glacier meltwater in Antarctica - MAT-01 | ecosystem: Environmental > Aquatic > Freshwater > Ice > Liftoff microbial mat | place... | reverse complement strand
TCTCAAATGCCCAGCCGCAGAAGACAAACACCCGTCCTTATTTCTTCCGATTCCGAATCGCCACGTACCCGGCATACGCCCCCGGAAAAACGAACTGACTGGAAAAAGCCAAAAGGGTCAAAAAAGCCAAAAGGGTCAGGTCTCTTTGATGCAGACGTCAAGAAATGTGGCATGATTTCGTCCTGAAAGCACCAACCAAAAACATCTATTGGTATCTTTGTTATTGAAGTTGGTCGGCAATTTTTATAGTTCTTGCAACAAAGCGGCGCCCTTTGATGTTCACTAACACGACAGCTAGATTCGTGACAGCCAGTAAAGCGGTCGGCGATGCATATGCGCGACGGCAATGACAAAAACTTCGGAGCGACGAACGAGAAATATCACGGCATAGATTGCCTGTCGAAGTTGGTGCAGCGATTGTTCGAAATCGAGGCTCGCCGTTTCATCGCGATCATGTGCGGCAATCCGGCGGTCAATTTCCTTCGACCATGGTCACTGATTTCCAATGGAATCGATTGTGTCTCTACAATCTGTCGTTCAGGCATATCAGCGACAAACGCATGATCCGTCGGCGGAAGCGAAACTGCTTGCTGGAGTACATCATCGCGGTTCAACATGGGAAGTCGTCCTATCATTCGAATCCTGTGAAGACCCATTTTCGCACGCTTGCCGCGAAGTGTCGAGCGATTTTTCTCCCCATGCCTCGCTTCGCAGCGAACGGCGACATTCCAAGTCGCATTAATGACGGCTGGTATCATCAAGGACTCGTGTTTGATGTGGGACATGTGTAAAGGACTCAGTCTTTTCCACCGGGTTCGCACACCGAAAGATTCATACCACACTGGCATGTCGCATGCAAAGTGATCCGCAAGCGACTTTGAGCATCAGCCGTCCCAGCAGACCTTGTGGGCCAGGATATTCACCCTCGGCGAATCATGCCGAACCTGGATGGAGCGTTGGCATGCCGTTCGAAGAGGCAGGCGATCTTGGGCTGAAGTTTACTCAGGATGCGATCTACTTCTACGAAGCCGACCGGTTGCACTTGTCGTACTGCGATTCTCGGCGACAGCTTGTCTTCGTGCGGATGTTTCGAAGTCGATTGCGACCACGATGAATCCGGTGAGCGGCAGGATCGGAGTCCTCCGATTTCGGCCGATGTTCGCGAATCACGCAGCTCTCGAACGGCGTGTGCGAGCTGTTAGTTTGTATGTCACAGCGTTTCCTTGCTTGCCGCAGACACTGAAGAAATCCATGCGGCGAAAACAAAAGGCTGCCTTTTGAGCCAGCCAGCGGGGCATTCCCGAAGCCGTGACCAGATCGGCCGTTGTGAATTCGCCGGCAAGCTGAATGTCCAGAGCCTTCCAGAGATCTGCGGCGGTCTTCAGTTGGATTTTTGTCTGTACTTCGACCAGCGTGCGTTCTGCCACAGAATACTTTTTCCTCCACGAACTGCGTGATGTCGGAGGAATTCGAATCTCTTCCTGTTCCGTCATGACGACGTCCAGCCGCAGTCGAGGATGAGGAAATATTCCGAAGTGGACCAGTTCCTTAAACAGTTGCGGAAGTGTCTGACGCGCGGGGCTGTAACGTGAACTCACAATTTCGCCGCCTTGACAGTTCAGTGTCGTGATCCGTTTACGAGCCGCCAATGGTTTGACGACGATCACCTGATGAGATTCCACAAGACAGCGGATCTTGTCTCGAATTGCCGCCAGTGATGCACATTGAATTTCAATCAAACGTCCGCGATTGTCGATGGCGTCGATGCGGTATTTATCGACCGAAACTTCGTGTCGGTCTTCAGCGGCGACGTAGTGCGATTTGAGCTGCGTGTGCAGAGCTGTAGCCACTGGCAGACATCCTTGTCTTCAGGGAAATTCATCGGAGATCGTGGGATTCGCTGCGGTACTGCCGATCAGCGGATCTCTTTCAGACAATCGATTCCCATGTAGATCACCAAGCCTGCAGCCAGGATCAGCATGATGTCCCAAGTCATTTGGCCGCCAAATGGCATCCCTAAAACGATGTCCAGAATGGCTGCAATCGCCATCAGTGCGGAGACACCCAGCGATCCGAATACAATGTTACGGGCCTGACCGGCCATTTTGACGACTCCACCAGAAGCAGTGTGGGCAGTTAATCTGCCGAAGTATAATTCAAAATTGCCGGGGCATTCCAGTCTGATTACCCCACGATAACACTGTTCGGCGATTGTTTTCCGCAAGATCGCTACAATCGTTAACCAGAGAAATGCCCCTGCGAACCGGTGGTCGATTTCAACGATTTATTCGCCGTATCAGGCGGCATTCGACTGAAGCTGGCGTTTGGGAAGTCGAATTCGAAAAGTGCTGCCGCAGCCAGCACCGTTGCTGAGCGGCGTAATTGTGCCGGAATGGTTTTCAATAATGCGGTGCGTGATACTAAGTCCCAGGCCGGTGCCCTGCCCTGCTTCCTTTGTTGTGTAGAATGGGTCAAAGATGTGCTGCAGAGTTTCTTCGTTCATTCCGCAGCCGTCGTCCTGAATTTCAATCACAATGGTATCGACAAGTTCCAGAAGCCGCACGTTGACTCGGCCACCGGAGGTTGTTGCCTGAAGTCCGTTCGCGATCAGATTTAGAATCACTTGTTTCACCTGAGCCGCGTTAACGTCGGCCATGATATGGCGATCGCATTCAAAGTTGACGATGCGATCCGCATAGCGTCCCAGATGATGAACCATGATCAGGACTTCTCGGATCAGTTCGGCAATATCGGTGGGAAGTACGCCCGCTTTGTCCCCGTGCGAAAAATCGAGCAGTCGATGAGTAATGTCGCCGCAGCGTCGCGACTCACGCCGTATCATCGCGACACGTTCCATGGCTTCTCGCGCATCCTCCGAATTAAGATTGTCGAGATGATACAGTCGCATTTCGAGCGATTCTGCGGCAACCGAAATGGCGCTCAGCGGATTATTGATTTCGTGAGCGACGCCTGCTGCCAGAAATCCAACGCTCGCAAGTTTCTGAGATCGATAAAGTTGTTCGCTGCGTTCCTTGACTTGATACTGCAATTGCTCTTCTGCCTGCAGGAAACGATCCGCCATACAATTGACCCCGGATACCAGATCCGCAAATTCATCCTGCCAGCGTGAAGCAAGAGGCAGGCGAAAACGAGTGTCTCCGTTGGCAATGCGAGTGCATCCACTGGCGATTGCGCGAACCGGTACAGAAATCCATTGAAACCCACAGGTCACCAAACCGATGGAAATTACAGCAACGATGGCGGTACCATAAACCAGCCATTGCAGCAGTTGTTCAGAGCGGCGGTGTTGCTTTTGGAGTGAAAGTTCACCCCAATCTGCTGGAACATAATAGGCTGGCAGGTTGTCAAGTGACTTTTGAATCCTTGCTACTTCTGTTGATGCTTCTGACCGTAATTCAAGTTGCTGAAGAGCGTCGTCTTTGGATTGAATCGGCTGCATGCGTTCGGCAAACGTCGCCAGTAAATCGAGTTTTCCGTAAATCGGGTCGATGCGGAGCAGCACTTTCTCTTGCTCGTGAGGATTCAATTCGGGCAACGGCGGCAGCTCTCCGACGCGTCTCTGAAACTCTCGCAGTGAGGTTCTGGCTTCGTCAATGCTGTTCAGATAATTCTTTCGCTGCTGCTGTACGGCTGCGAGTTGCCGTAGGTCGAGCGACGAATAAAGGCACTCCGAGATCTTGGAAACTGACCGGCTCAGTTGATCGCGATGAGGACTGCGATGAAGTAGAAAATCGAGTTCGTCGACTGCATCCTGATGCCACATCAGGCCGATGGCACCGATCACTGCCATAGCAATCACCAACAGCATCGCTCCTGCGATTAACAACACAAGCCGCCTGCGAATGCTGCGAAACAAAAACACTCCGACCTCCCTGTCGATTGTACGTTAGGCTCTCCAGCCTGACATGAAACAGAATAAGTCAGCCTGGAAAGGCTGACGTACTTTCTTTCGAGACTGTCCCCCCCAAGGCGGTATGCTATCCGGTAAAAGGCAGCGTTGCCAGAGCGGTTCGATGTGCTGTCAGGGATACGCTTTACGTCGAGAAACGATTCTTCAGGTCAACTGTTTATGTCTTATGTTGATCGTGATCGCAGATACATTTCACGCATCAGCACGTCGATGGCCTTCGCACGAGACTTGATCGTTTGAGTCGATTTGCCAGCTTGCTGGGAAGAAATCGCCTGTCTATTAAGTGTCGTAATTTCCTCGAAATCAACTTCCCATGCCCCATCCCGTGCGGCTTGAACGAGGTCAGACTGCACTTCAGCCAGGTATGACAGGAACGTTTCAGAAATTGCCGCGCTGATGACTCGATAGGGTGACTTTGGATTGAATGGAGTTGCCGGAACCTGTGGTCGGGAGACAGATTGGTCAAGGGAAGGTGTGGCCGCAGAATTCGGTGGAGAGTCGGCCGAAAAATCCTCCTTCGAATCCAATTGAATGCTGTTCACCATGCGGCGACTGATCAACCATGATAGAACTGACGCTGCAATCAGGAATGCCGCAGGCAGAAATCTGGACATTACGCCCAGCGTGATACCAGCAACTAGGCACAACACCGCTGTGGCGGCTAGAAGGATCTGCGGAACAGTTGACGAAGACCGTACGGGCAGATCCTGCGTTGTGTCAAGTGCCGGAGGGTCGGACAGGTCATTCGGACTTTCATTGATTGTTGGCGGGTAGCTGTCGATGCCCACAACGATGACAGTTGAGTTGTCTGAACCACCACGGCAGTTTGCCAGATTGATCAGCAGTCGCGAAGACTCCGCAGGAGGCAGCGAAGCGACGATCTGACCGATTTCTGAATCGGTGACATGATTGGTGAGTCCGTCTGAGCACAGGACGAAATGGTCACCCGGCAGAACTGAAAACGGACCTTCAACGTCAATCTGAACATGAAGATCCGGGCCGAGACAGCGTGTGATCACATTGCGGGGATGAAACAATTCAACGTTGTTGATCGTGGCACGTCCGAGGCGGATCATCTCCCATTGCAGACTGTGGTCGAATGTCAGTTGTTCGATGCGCCCACGTCGAACTCGATAGACGCGGCTGTCGCCGACGTGGCCGACGATGGCACCTTCTTCGGCAAGGCTGAGGACGCTGCAGGTTGTCCCCATGCCCTCAAATTCACGATTTTCGCGAGCCCGATCATTGATGGCTTTGTTCGCTGACTGAATCGCACGCTGCACGCGATTCCTGACTGTCGGCGCGTCACTCTTGTAGTACGAATGGGGCAAGGTTTCGACTGTGATCCGGCTTGCCAGATCGCCAACCGCATGGCCACCCATTCCATCAGCGACGACAAACAGGTGTCCGATGCGATGCCATTCGTCGAAATCCGGGCAGAGCCTGACTGCGAGAGAATCCTGATTTGCCGAACGGCGCATTCCCACATCGGTACGCGAAGCATACTGCACGATTGGGGGAGACGGCATGGTGAGATCGCTTAAAGTCACGGGTTGCGGAATGCTTTGCTGAATCATGGGATGCAAACATCCACACGACCCATCGCACAGTGTACAACCGATGGCAACCGAGACCAGCGACCAGAGCAAAAACCACAAAATCCCGCGAAAAAGAATGACTCAGTGATGTCAGCGACAAGAATTTCTAATTGTCGTTGATGCTCGACATGGTGGGGCAACTTTCCGGGAGTGCGATTCGGTTCTGAACCTCAACTTCGTAGTCGGCCAATACTGTCATGCGAACCATTTCCGCTGTGCTGCCGACTCCCAGCTTACGAGCGGCATTGGCTCGATGCTTTTCAATCGTCTTTACGCTGATTTCAAGTTCTTGTGCAATAGACTTGTTAGCGAGTCCATGTGCAACCAGCTGCACCACCTGCAATTCACGGCGAGACAATCGGCGAATCTGCTGACGTGCCCCGTCGCGACGAGACTGCCAGTGTTGGAACGCGGACTCGTCAGTGTTCGTTGCTGCTTCCGTCGAGGTCAGTTGAAGTTCGTGACCACAAGCGTTTGGTACTGGCTGAATCATAATTCGTCGCTTCCTTGTACTTGCATGCCCGAAACAACATCCCTAACAAGTACTTCAGGCATTCTAGCCTGACACGAAGTAGATCATTTCAGCCTGGAAACGCTGAAGTACTTTATTTCGGGACTGTTCCCAGGTATTTTCTTCGGGAAGTTTCGGCGACAAAATGAATGCAGAGCACAACGATTCAGGCTGAGCCACAAAAATGTGTGCTCATCCTCCGGGGGTTTCCAGGTAGCCTGATGCCTTCACTGCACGGAAACGATCCCGCATGCAAATTCGCTGATTCTGTGCCGCAATTGAGGATACTGCAGCGCGATTGCATGAGATCACGTGCGCCTGAGCGCACAGGGGAAGTGAAAAGCATGACACTGAGGAAAAACCCTCAGTGTGATTTTGCGTCGTGAGCATGTGATGCGTCATAAGCATCGCCGCTCTGCTGTGTTTCAGCAGATGCTTCGTGTGCGGCGATTGATGAGTATGTCCACCAGCCTGCGATTGCCATCGCCACCACCGTGTACAGAAACAGTGCGGACAGCATCTTCCCGATCGCTCCGCCTGCCGTTACGTCATCGGCACCGAATTGTTCAATTTCTACCGCTGAAAACAGTTCAGTTTGATCTTCAGGCGCGGCTGTCGTGGCGGTGTCGGACATGGAACTGGATCTCGCAGTGCTAGTTCAGGAATGAAAGGTTTAGAACGAAGAGCCTGAGGCGCGAGCCGATTCGATAGTAAGACATCGGCTAGCGCCTCAGGCTCAAGCCAGTTGGCTTCGGCAAATTTGTTTCTACCATTCTCATTAGCATATCTCACCGCAGGATTCTTGCGAATCCATTGCTCAATCGCCATCAGAGTTTTTCGGAATTGGGGGCACGCCGGGTTTTGCTGCCTCAATTACAACATTCTGCCTTAACTAAGACAGCCAGCCTCGACTACGACAGCCCCAGCAGTTCGCTCAGGATATTGCTGGACGGATGCGGATGGCCTTTATATTGACGAAATCCTTCGCCGTATTGAGCCCCGATTTCAGTACCCCGTTGGCGACTCCAACGTTCACAAGCATCCATATATTCGTCCATCCCGTGCTGTCGTTTCAGCCACTCACGCTGGCTGGCATGGCAGGCCAGAGCTTCCAGCTTGGTTGGCATTTCTTCCGAGATATCGATCACGAAATCGGGCGAAATACGATTCCCGAAATGATCTGTGCCCTCAACTGGGTCAACATAATACAGCCATGGAATTTTTTGAGTCGGCGGTGCCGGATCCCATTGACACGTGCGATAATTGGGCACCGAAGCGTTGAAACAAGCGTCTCGCACCAAGGCACTGGTGATTTCATGGTCGTGCATATAGTCGACAGGAGGGGCAGTCAGAATGATATTCGGAGCCGTGCGACGCAGGAACTCTGTCATTCGACGGCGACTGTCGTTGTCGAAAACGATGGAGAGGTCGCGAAACTCCAGGCACGAACATTCTGCGTCCAGAATGACAGCGGCGCGGCGAGCCTCTTCGCGTCGGATGGCCGAGATTTCTTCCGCATTGTGTTCAGCACTTCCGCAGTCGCCAGGTGTCATTGTGGCGACAGTGATTCGACAGCCAAGTTTTCGAAGTCGCCGCAGCGTCCCCGCGCATTGAAATTCAATATCGTCCGGATGTGCGTGAATTGCCAAAACGTGCAGTTTGCTTGCATCGACTGTCATTTCGGAGTCTTTCTCTGATGGTTTTGAGTTTGAGATTGGGCTCAACAACGTAGCACTAATCCAAATTGCTCTGTTTTGCCACGATTTACACCGGTGCCGTCCCGGAATTTGAGGGCTTTGAAGACTCGTATTTTCCTGAACGCCGGTTTTCTCTACAAAACCTGATGCGATGAGAGTTCAAAACCAACGATGCGAAGGATCGACGTTGATGTGGATGTCAAGATTTTCACGACCGTTTAGTGCTGTACTGTTGATGAGTATCGTTTCAGGATGTGGCGGCGGGGCTGCTGAACCTGGAACGGCGACAGCGGATTCTAGCTCCGTAACGACGAACGGAAACGGTGAGCCGAAAGGTAGTACCGATCTTAAGACAGCAGACTCTCGTCCCGCTGGTGTCGTCGCAAGCATCGACAACGCAATCGCCGCCACTGACTTGGATGGTGCGAAGTCCAGTACGGACGCCGCTCAGAAATCGCCGTTCCCTGATGACGAAGCGACACAGACGCTGCGAGAAATTCAACAACTGCGAATTTCTCCTGTGCCGGCCGATTTGACAGAGGCCAGAAAAATTCGCCGCGAACGTAACGAACGCGTCGTGGACATGGCGACGAAAGTTTTGCGTCTGACGATGAGCGAAGAAACTCGCTTGCCTCAATTTCATCTGGCCGTTGGACAGCTTTTGGAGGCTCGCTTCCAGATGGCTCTGGCGGGTACACAGGATGATGTGGACTTGTTGTATGCAGATGTCCAGGCACTAAACGAACGTGATCCGAAATCCATTGCTGCTGCGGAAGGCGTTTATTACATCGCAAGATTTGCTCATACAAAGGCCGGCCTCCTCGGGAAATCACAGCCCGTTTGGTTCGAAACGCTCTCGCGCTGGGCGCGAGAATTTTCCGATCGATTTCCACAGCAGACGCGACGCGCTGTGAGTCTGTTGTTTGGCGCGGCTCGAAGCTGCGAGCTGCAGGCGATGGCAACGGACGATCAGGAACTGGCAACTCGACTGCTGACAGAATCTCGCTTGTGCTACACAGCACTGGCTGAAAAATTTGCTACGACGGATCAAGGACAGGAAGCGACAGCTTCATTGCGTCGCATGGCCTTGGAAGGACAAACTCTTTCACAGTTCTCCGGACCAACGCTCGACGGCGGATTTATTTCATCTGATGACTTCACCGGCAAGCCGACTTTGATCTACTTCTGGGACTCCGAGAGTGAAGAGTTTACGGCGGATCTCTTACCGGTACTAAAAAAAATCAGCACTGCCCTGCCCTCATCAAAACTCCGTATCGTTGGCGTGGCTCTCGATGAAGATGAAGCCGCGCTGAATGAGTACCTTGAATCTCAAAAGGTTCCCGGCCAGCAGATCTTTTTCACGCACGGCGAACAACGTTCATGGAACAGTCCGCTTGTCCGCTTCTGGGGCATCGCCCAAAGCCCGACGATTTGGCTTTTGGATGCTCAAGGCAAAGTGATTGACACTTCAGTAACATCGGCGGAACTGATACCGGCGATTCAGAAGATGCTGAAGTAGCGAGTGCTCGAATTCCGCAGCGTGAAATGAGGCACCCGCCTTACCCTCCCGCGATCGCGCCCCGGATGATAAACGGTTCGGCGCCAGAAACGATGGCATCGACGATGGAACCCGCCGTAATCGGGCCTTCAACTTCGAGAGAAATCTTTGGCCCGACGCGCGCGAGTGTCTGCAGATGATACGGCAACTCAAACTCGTACACCGCTCATCAGAGTTGTCCTTTACGTTCGATGCGTTTCAAATCGCTTTGGTCGTTAGGAATCGAATTTCGGAATCGTAAGCACCGAATCATGCATGAGCAATCGCCGTTTGCGAACATCACTGCTTGGGCATTTTTCAATCGATTCGGTCAACTTAGTCGAATGGTGTGAAGGCGGATCGACACCAAAACCGTAGTTTTCAGAACACAAATCCTTGTTCCAATGCTCCGGAGACTCCTGCCTCGCAAGGTTGGCTCTGGAGGCGGGAGCATCCGATCATTGGCGTCCCAAGGCTGGTGCCCTGGAACGAGAATAAGCGTGTCGTGCAGCGATTGTCAGGCGTTCGCGGGATCTTCGAAGCGGATATTGCGATAGATCTCAGACAGCGGAATCATGACTTCGTTGGAATCAAATCGAACCGATTCTTCAATCGATTGCATTGACTCGCATGTCACTTGGATAGACCTCGCATCAGCGATTCTTCAATGCGTTACCGATTTCACGCACAAGATTTCCAACAATCAAATTGTGTTCACGAGACGCACCCGCCATCGCAAACACTTCACCACGAGAGTATGGACTCTTGAATTCCGCCTTGCGTTCCTGAGCAAGATACTGCGTCGCGGAGAGATAAGATTTTGGTGCCGTAGACATGTATCGAACCAAATCCGTTAAGGAAAATCGTCTGGGGTGGCTCCCATCGTCGCAGGTCCGGTACGCAGTGCCAATGCCTTTCATTTCAAATGCGATTTGTGCTCCAAATCGTCCTGTCATTAATCGTCCTGTCAAAAAAAATGAGTGTCAATTTCAGAGGGTGCGGCATCATCAATGAACCGTGTGAATCCGATGTGTCGGTTCTGTATCGTGTTCGGAATCGTCAATTGACAGGACGATTTGGGTCAGGACAATGAATCGCAGTTTTAACACGGAGGGCACTGAGTTCACGGAAAGGGCGCGTGACGGCGGTTTGATGCGCGGCGGTTTACACACCCAACATCGAGCGGCTGCGATTGTGCCATTTCTGGCATCGGCGGGACGTAGACTCGTATCGCAGCGATGGCTGTCTACAATCTCGACGCTATGACCAATGCAGGACGGCAGGTTCCTTCGACTCTTGCTGAACTG
>Ga0105044_10014670_pt1 | contig 10582 bp, 8 predicted proteins | sample MAT01_FD_78092 | JGI IMG/M metagenome (GOLD analysis project Ga0105044, IMG submission 78092) | Freshwater microbial communities from Lake Fryxell liftoff mats and glacier meltwater in Antarctica - MAT-01 | ecosystem: Environmental > Aquatic > Freshwater > Ice > Liftoff microbial mat | place... | reverse complement strand
GGAGGAGGAACAGAGACTTCAACCGGTTCGGGGTCTTGCGCAAAGGCAAACTGAATGGAAAGGAGCATAGCTCCGCCAAGGCAACCCAAAAGCCGGGCTGCCCGAGTTGACAACAGATTTGTCATGTCGGAAAATGTTTAGTAATGAAAAGAATAAAAGAAAAACAAGGCGCTGTCGTACACAGAACCTACTTACAATACATTGGAAACCAGCAAATTAATTGCTTGGTAAATTGTAATCGGCGGGTGGTTCTGCTCGTGTGTAATGCTGAGCGCAGCGAAGAATCCGTATAAACTTTCGAACTAGATTGATCTTCAGATTCTTTGCTGCGCTTGGCATGACACGCGAGTCATAGCCGAAACGGGTATTAGGGAAACCGTATTTCGATTGTTAAAAATTTTAACAAGAAATCCACTGGGCAAATGCTAATAGGGAGTCAAATTTGTGTGGGATATCCAACTTGGAGAGTGCCCCGATATCCTCAATTTTTCCACGAATCAACACCGGGCGAATGTTAAGTTTTTGAGCAAATTCCATGTCTGAAACCGAATCACCCACCATCCATGCATCTTCAAAATTGATATCCGGAAAATCTTCTAAAGCCAACCAAGCCATACCTGTGGCAGGCTTTCGGCAGGTACAGCCCGAATCTGCCCGATGTGGACAATAGTACGCCCGATCAATTCGCCCACCATGGGCTTCGACGAATGTGTACATTTTTTGGTGCACGGAATGCAATTCGAGTTCAGTCATCAAGCCTTTGCCAATACCAGCTTGATTGGTGACTACGATAATTCGCCCGAATTTTTCAGAAAGCAGGCGCATGGCTTCGCCCAGACCTTCCGTTGGGCGGAATTCATTGGGTGATTTTATGTAATTGCCAGGTGTGCGAAGATTGATTACGCCGTCGCGGTCTAGGAACAGTGTGGTCATTATTTAAAGATGATTCCGATTTGAAGTTGCGAGACCCAACCAAAATAACGTATTCCGCGTAATTTAAAAAACATTAAAATTATGAAATTCAACAACGTCTTTTTCGGAACCCTTTTGTTAGTTCTTGGCTGTCAGTCGAATGACAATTTGCCATTATCACCTGATTCTATTCAGATCTCGGGCAATGAATGGGGTTATTCGAGCACATTTGCCCTCGTTCGCCTTGCAGGGTCTCCTCCATGGAGAGACACTTATGTAAAATTGGATGGTGATGACGGCTCATTCTTTTATGTCGTTGTGCCTGCAACATTTCTTGATTCTCTTCCATCATTTCCATATCATGTAAAAGGCAGGGTTTTTTACTACGCTTCTTCTTCGATCAATGGTCTAGTCTTTGAAGGGGATGGAGATATTGAAATGGTGAACGTGAATCCAATTGAGCATAAGATTTCTTTGAGTTTCGAGGCTAATTTGAGTTCTAACGGCCAAAGTTTGATCGTTCAAAGTGGAGAAATATCAGAGATTGATTACAAGGACGTTTTTGGAGCGGCAACCAACCTAAAGTTCAATCTTCAGATAGACCAGAATACATGGCTCCCCTCAGAATATGGGGCTGATATGTCCGGTGGCCAGATAGACTGGTTTTTTATGAATAATTTGAATTTTCCAAGCAGCGATTGGTTTAGGTTCGAGATCCCTTGGGGAATTCCTGCTGGAACCTATCCTATTGGTTCAATTGTCAGGTTTGAACAAGAATTTCCCCATAATAAATGGGTTGCGGCCTCCGGCACCGTAGAATTGTTAGAAAACAGTTTTCCTGATGCAAGGCAAAAAGCGATTTTTTCGGGTGTTTTCTACAATCCGGATACTCCAACCATAAAAATTGTGCTCCAAGAAGGGCTGTTTGTAGTGTCTTTTTAAAACAGGTCACCCCACCAATGCACCCACTTGTCGCAATACATTTTTGGCAACTTCCAAAAATGCATTGGCGACAAGTGGGTTGTCTTTTTGAAGAATTGCTGGCATCCCAGCATCGCCACCCTCACGCACACTTTGCACCAACGGGATTTGGCCCAGCAACACAGTTTTACTTTCTCTAGCCAGCTTTTTCCCGCCGCCTTGTCCGAAGATAAAGTACTTATTATCAGGCAGTTCAGCGGGTGTAAACCAAGACATGTTTTCCACCACGCCCAAAATTGGGACGTTAATTTGATCGAGCAAAAACATATTCACCGCTTTGACTGCGTCTGCTAAGGCAACGTCCTGTGGGGTGGTAACAATCACCGCGCCTGTAACTGGCACGGTTTGTACAAGGGTGAGTTGTACATCGCCAGTGCCCGGAGGAAGGTCTACGATGAGGAAATCAAGTTCGGGCCACAAAACCTCGCTGACAAACTGCTTGATGATGGCCGCCAAACGTGGGCCGCGAAGCACGACAGCTTGCTCTGGCTCAATGATAAAGCCAATGCTGATACATGGAATCCCGTGGCCCTCGAGCGGGATCATTCTAGGTACACCCGTTATGTCGCGTACTAAGGGCCTTGCGCCTACAAGCCCGAGCATAGTTGGAATACTCGGACCGTACACATCGGCATCAAGGAGGCCGACTCTGGCACCCAATTGTTTGAGTCCGAGGGCAAGATTGACCGCCACGGTGCTTTTGCCCACGCCTCCCTTGCCACTTGCCACGGCGATAATGTGTTTGATTTGTGGTACGGCACTCGGTGGCGCAATCCCGTCTGTAGCTTTTGCCACAAAGTGCGCATTAACCTGTGCTTGTGGGAAAACCTCGACTATTGCTCCAATGCAAGCAAAGTTCAACTCAGCCTTACCTTGCATTTGAAGGCTGGGAATCGCCAGTTTAAAATTGACGTTATTCCCTTCAATGACAAGGTCTTGTATCATATTTGCCGTCACGATGTCGCGCCCAGTTTGTGGATCACGGACTTTACGGAGGGCGTTCAAAATTTGTTCTTTTTCCATTTTTTCCTAACTGATTTTAAAGGCAATTGTTTTTACGCGTTTGGTCAGTGTTCCGTCTTCCATTTTTTCTTCCAAAATCATGTCCTGGGCTGCAGGCAATTCAAACACTGCTTTCATGTCACGAATACGAGCAACAGGCACACCTGCAATGCGGAATTTTGTCATTGCGTCATTTAAAGTCATTTTCGCAATACGTTCTGCAAGCAATGTATTCAGCTGTTCCCGGTTTTTGACACGGGCCGTATTGGTTTGAAATTCAGGATTTTGCAGCAATTCTTCTAATTTTAAAACCGCGCAAAGGTGAGAAAACTGCCGCGCTGTACCTACTGCAAGCAAAAGTGTTTGTCCGTCAGCACAAAGAAAGGTGTCGCCGTAAGGGGCAATATTCGGATGTTTAGTTCCCATTCGTTGTGGGATGTGTCCGTTCATTAAATAATTGCTGGCTTGATTGGCGAGCGAGGCGAGCGCGGATTCCAGGAGTGAGCTGGTTACCAGACTACCCTCGCCCGTTCGTTCGCGATGCATCAGCGCCAGCAAGATGGCCTCTTTCAGTTGATGTGCGGCTAAAATATCTATCAGCGCAACGGGTAATTTTACTGGCGGGCGATCTGCTTCCCCGTTCATGTAAAGAAAGCCTGCTTCAGCTTGTAAAATCGCGTCGAAGGCAGGGCTCTCGTCTTCAGGATCAGCATAGGAATTGAGTTGGGCGTAGATTAATCGCGGGTTTTCATGTCGAAGGGTTTCAGCATCAAAACCCATGTTTCGGGCAGAAGAAGGTTTGAAATTTGAAATGACCACATCCGCACTTGCAGCTATGTTAAACGCCTGAATTCGGTCGGCTGGATCCTTGAGGTCTAAAAATAAATGTTTTTTGCCCCAGTTCACACTGCACCAATAGGCAGAAATAGGCGAGTTTTGGTCTTCAGAAACTTGTTTCCAGGCTCTGGTCACGTCGCCGCCAGTAGTTTTGTTTTCGATTTTTATAACCGCTGCACCGAGTTCTGCAAAGAACATTCCAATGGCAGGTCCAGCCAAAACACTCGCAAATTCGACTACTTTTAGGCCCTTGAAAAATTGATTTTGCATGTTGTCCACCGGGATATTGTTCCAAAACAGCCAGAACTACGCTCCAGCCTTTTTATTATGAGAATTTATTCTGCTAAAGAAACGCGTGAATTTGACGCTTATACAATTGAAAATGAGCCAATTACATCAGTAGGTCTGATGAATCGAGCTGCGCAGGTTTTCTCCGATTGGTTCGTAGAGACCTACCCGAATACTACCACGCCGCTTGTGATTTTTTGTGGGACAGGCAATAATGGTGGAGACGGAGTAGCCGTAGCCCGATTATTGCACTGGCTTGGTTTCGGCACGAAGGTAGTGGTATGTGATTTCGCAGCGCAGCACAGTGCCGATTTTGATGCACAAATTGCACTTTTGCCTCAGCACGAAAATGTCGAGGTGGTCTGGCTTAAAAGCGCACAAGCATTGCCGGATATTGATTCAAAAGCAATTGTTGTGGATGCGCTTTTTGGCTCTGGGCTCAATCGGCCCTTAGATGGGGAATGGGTGCAAGTGGTTGAATTTCTGAATCAATTGCCCAATAAATTGCTTGCAATTGACTTGCCTAGCGGGCTTTTTGCAGATGCCCATACGCCTGGAAACGTAGTCGTTCATGCTAACCAAACCTTCAGTTTTGAGCGACCCAAATTGGCGTTTTTCTTTCCAGAAAATGCAGCAAGGGTGGGGGAGTGGAGCTTCCGAAGTATTGGTCTCCAACTTGGTTTTGAGCAAAAAACCTCGTCTATCTACCATTTTTTGAGCAAAAATGATGCATTATCCCATTATCGGCCTCGGCTAAAATTCGAGCACAAAGGCACATTTGGTCATGCATTGTTGATCGTTGGAAGTTTTGGTAAAATGGGCGCAGCGGTATTGGCTGCAAAAGCTTGTCTGCGTGCCGGAGCGGGTTTGCTGACCGTTCATGCGCCACGATCTGGGAATATCATTTTACAAATGGCAGTGCCTGAGGCAATGGTTAGCGCAGATCATCGGGCGAAATATTGGGCGGAAGTACCTGATTTGCAAGCCTATTCAAGTATTGGGGTAGGCCCGGGCATCGGAAAAGAACCTGAAACCGCAGATGCCTTGCAAGCACTTTTGCTAACAAATACCCGGCCAATGGTCATAGATGCCGACGCGCTTAACCTCCTTTCAGAAAATCCACTTTGGTGGAATTATTTACCCAAAAACTCCATCCTTACGCCGCATCCTAAAGAGTTTGAACGGCTTTTTGGGAAATCTGAAAATGACTTCCAACGAAATGATTTACAACGTAAAATGGCGGAGAAACACGGTGTTTTTATTTTGTTGAAAGGTGCGAATACCGCAATCGCCTGCCCGGATGGGGAATGCTGGTTCAACTCAACGGGCAATCCTGGTATGGCAACCGGCGGTTCAGGGGATGTTTTGACCGGTATTCTCACGGGTTTGCTTGCACAAGGGTATCCGCCCAAAGCTGCGGCATTACTGGGGGCGTATCTGCATGGATCTGCTGGAGATTTTGCCGCTTTGAAACTTGGACATGAGGCCATGATAGCGGGAGATTTGCCGGAGTATTTGGGCGCAGCTTGGCTTGAGCTTAAGAACGCCTGAGGTAACAAGATCTAAGTAGTCAAAAACTGCATCACATCCACCCCGTCAGGATAGTCATTCAAGGTAGGTTTCTGACTCTGACCAAAGGGCAAAACGGTAAATCCGTCGACCTTTATTTTACCCACAACGCATTGAATTTCATCGCGTTTTTCGCCCAAAAGCGCGTCCAAATCCTGCAATTCGTCATAATATTCGTAGTTGACCGAAGCGATTCGGGCGTGTAGTGCGGTGTCTTCTTTCAGGAGCAGGCAGCCGTTGTTTTTGTGCGGCAACGCGTTCATGATATAAAGCGTAAAATTGTAGTCGAAGTTATTTTTGTACTTGTCGTGGTGGATAATTTCCCGGTATTCATGCAAGGCTTCGAGCAGTGCATCGAACTGGTAGCCATGCGGCACGTAGATTTTGCTGACGTTGCGGCAACCCAGGCCGAAGTAGGAAAAAATGTCTTCACCAAGGGTATGGAGTTCTGCTGGCGTTTCCATGCCACTCAACACGCCTACGGCATTGCGATTTCGACGGATGATGTGTGGGTATTTGCCAAAATATTGCTCAAAATAGCGCGCAGTATTGTTGCTACCGGTAGCAATGACCATATCTATGCCGCTTAGGTACTCGCCTTCGCCCACAAATTCGGTGTATGCCCAAGACTCAAGTGCCCATTCGCCCATTTTTTTTACGAGTAAGGGAAGTAGTCGTTTGTCTTTATCGCTAAGTTTGACCTTGGATCGATAGCCAGTTACGAACACACAGAGCCAGTCGTGAAAGCCAACAAGCGGGATATTGCCAGCCATAATTAGGCCGACGGTTTTGGACATTGGGTATCTGGGGGGGGGTGGGTCATTTATCGTGATTGGGTCATTTATCGTCATTGGGTCATTAGAGGTCATTAGGTCATTAGAGGTCATTGGGTCATTGGCCAAGCACTCAATAGTCCCCAAATATCGCCCCGCCCATGTTTCAAGTTTAGCCTTGTCCAAAAACTCAGTGGCAATGGCATTCAAGGCTTTGCGTGTATTGTCTTCGGTGAACCACTTATTTTCGTTGTAGGATTGGAGGATGGCTTGATCCAGGTCCTCATCGCCGCCTGAGCTTATGTATTGGCCGAGTTCGGCAAGGAGATTAATGCGTTGTTGGAGATTCACGTAGGATTGGTTATGTGGGGTAAAGGTAGAGCACGGAGTGTTGACGGATTGCAGGATTTTTCGTTGACCTAAGAAGTTTTATGGGAATTTGTTTTTGCCCAATATCTTGCCTCGATAAAACTATACTGTATGAATCGTATACCCAGCCCTGTTTTAAGCATTCCAAGGATTTGGCTTGTATTAGTAATAAGTGCAGTTACCAGCGTTAACATCTTCGCACAGTCCTGCCCTTGTGCTCCGGCGTTTTCATTTGTTAAAGCAAAAACAGAACTCAATTACGCAGGTTTTTCAGAAAAAGTAACTGACCTTAACCGCGCGGCGTATGAAGCGCATACACTCAACTTAAAAAATCAGGCAGATACCGTTCTGCATCCCAAAAATTGTGCAAAAATTTGCGTGGAATGGCTCAAATGGTTCAAGGATGGACACTTACAAGTAGGCCCAGATTTATTTACTCGGGCGCGAAGGCCTGATTCAGATTTTGCACTTTCTATCTTAGATAGCCAAACCCTATTATTTCATCTTCCTTCCATGAACGGTAACTACAAGCTAATTATTGACTCGATTTTAGTGCAAAACGATTTATTGTTAATGCATTATCCATACCTAATTATTGATTGTCGAGGAAATTATGGGGGTGCTTTAAATACTTGGAATGCCTTTAAGCGTTACCTGTACACAGGACCAGTTATGATGGACGGGGTGCTGTATTGGGCCTCGAATGATAATGCCAAGGCGCTCCAATCCTGGATAAAGCCAGGTATGCCTAAAGCTGCGAAAAAACACTACAGAATGAAAGCAAAGGCCATGAAAAAGTCCCCAGGTAAATTTGTGGGAACGATGAAAGCAAAGCGCGAACAGCTCAAAGTCGTTTTGCCCAACCCTAAAAAGGTTGTTTTATTAATGAATAGCAGCTGTGCTAGCAGCTGCGAGTATTTTGTACTTTGGGCACAACAAAGTCGAAAAGTTACCATTATGGGTGGAAATACTGCTGGAGTTGCAGATTATGTAGCGACACAATCACAATCTGTACCTTGTCACAACTGGTTATTTACTTATCCGATCGCTCGTTCAAATCGTGTTCCTGATGGGCGCGGAATTGACAATATTGGTATATCTCCTACACTGACCTTGGATGATAAAACACCAGATTGGATTGAATTTGCAAGATGTTGGCTGAAGGAATAGTCAGCTCCTACGGATATATTTGCTGCGAAAGTAACCCTATCATTTGTCTAAGTTGAACAAACCTAATCCTCTTGCGTTCTGACGAATATCTGTCCTAATATACTATGCCCGAACCCACCCGAACCACCCTAACTCCTCAAAGACGACTCCTTCGCTTACTTGGCCAATACCGTCGGGAAATCCGCTACATATTTTTATATGCGGTCGTGGCAGGACTCATTAATCTTTCTTTGCCACTTGGTATTCAAGCTATTATCGGCCAAATAGCAGGTGGCGGTATCAATGCTTCCTGGGGCGTTCTAGTGCTTTTTGTGCTTGTAGGCGCGGCACTTACCGGCATGTTGCGCATCATGCAACTTTCTGTGATGGAGTATATGCAACGCCGCATTTTCACAGAATCGGCAGTAGAATTTGCCCTTCGCATTCCGCGTTTAAATCTGGATAGCCTACGCAAGGAACACCTTCCAGAACTTGTCAATCGTTTTTTTGACACCATTACGCTCCAAAAAGGCTTGCCCAAAATCCTGATTGATGGGAGCACAGCTGCGCTGCAAATTGTTTTCAGCCTGCTTTTGCTGTCCTTCTATCACGCTAGTTTTCTTACATTTTCGATCACACTGCTAAGTATCTTGTTCGTGTTGTTCTATTGGATGGCGCCTAGGGGTATTCAATCAAGTTTGCTGGAATCAAAATACAAATACAAACTGGTGTTTTGGCTCGAAGAACTGGGGCGGGTAGCCGTTACTTTCAAGCTGGCTGGCGAAAATGATTTCCCACTGCGGCGTACCGACGAAATTACAAATTTATACCTCGAAGCCCGTTCCAAACACTGGCGGATTTTAATGATAAAATTCATCAGCAGTGCCGTATTTCAGGTGTTGGCACTGGGAAGTTTTTTGGTACTGGGCAGCGTGTTAGTGATGCAAAATGAGTTAAATATCGGACAATTTGTAGCGGCTGAAATCCTCATTTTCTTCGTCATTGAATCCGTTGAAAAATTAGTCATCTTGCATGAAACCGGATATGATGTGCTCACGGCGACCGAAAAATTGGGGCAAGTGGCCGATCTTCCCTTGGAACGAGAAGGTGGCGTGCGCATGGAGGAATTTTGCTCCGCGGCGCAGCCGATATCTGTCGAATTGCGGAGTCTGAGTTATCAGTTTCCAGACGCAGATACGCCTGTCTTGAAGAATATCTCCCTGAAAATCAATGCAGGAGAAATGGTAGCTGTGGCGGGATATAACGCTTCGGGAAAAAGTACCCTAATGCAAATACTCTCGGTTGTGCGACGTGATTTTACGGGTTCGCTGCTATTCAATGGACTTCCCAAACAGAATCTTGAACTCCGAAGCTTGCGAGAACATGTCGGTGATCTTTCTTCGCAGGAGGATATTTTCAAAGGCACTATTTTGGAAAATATTACCCTGGGAAATCCCAAAATTTCGCTTCGTCATGTGTTGGATGTAGTGGAAAAAGTTGGGCTCAATGATTTTGTGCGCGACAGCCCTCAAGGCTTGGAAACTGGATTGCTATCAGGAGGGAAAAACTCGCCGCGCAGTATCATTACGAAAATTTTGGTAGCGCGGTCAGTGGCGGCACAACCGAGCCTATTGGTGATGGAAGAACCAATGACAGGGCTAAATTTTAGGGATCGATTGGGTATTGCACAGTTTATTACGGACAAGAAACAGCCTTGGAGCTTGGTTTGTGTCACCGAAGATCCCGTTTTGGCTGCACTTTGTGATCGGGTATTAATTTTGAAAGAAGGAGAAATTGTGCTCGACGGGAGTTTTGAAGAGGCTCAAAAAAGCAAGGACTTTGATCGGGTTTTTCGATCGAATTTGGTGTAATTTTACAACTAATTACCACAAAACTAGGTAAAAAAACCAAAAAATGCTCAATATATCTGACAACCATTTGCCTCCAAAAGCCTATCCAATAGGATTGATGTCTACGGGTAAAACTAAACTTCCTGCCTGGCATTGGTCGTTTCGACGGCTTCTGGCAGTACTTTTAGTCATTGTACTGGTTTTCATGTTCCTGCCTTGGACGCAAAACGTGCGTGCCAATGGTCGTGTGACCACCCTGCGCCCCGAACAGCGGCCCCAGACTGTACACGCTACGATCTCAGGCCGTATCGAGCACTGGTATGTTACAGAAGGTCAGGCCATTAAACGAGGCGATACTTTGGTGTTTTTATCCGAAGTAAAGTCTGATTATTTCGATCCAGAACTCGTAACAAGGGTGGGGGATCAGGTGTCAGCTAAAAAAGGCTCGATTGACGCTTATGGTCAAAAAGCAGGCGCACTTGAGGATCAGATTGGTGCCATGCGCCGTGAACTGGAGAACAAAATCCTGCAAACCCGAAATAAAATGGAGCAGGCCCGACTGAAAATCGAAAGCGATACCCTTAAGGTGGTACAAGCTCGTATAGACCTGCAAGTTGCTCAGCGTCAATTGAGCGGCACCAAAAGTTTGTACGACAAAGGCCTCGAACCACTGACCAAATTGGAAGAGCGGCGCCTTAAACTTCAGGATGCAGAAACAAAACTTGTAGCCGCCGAAAACCAGCTTGGAAGCAGCCGAAATGACCTCGCCATTTACACCACCGAACTTCGCCTGATTCAAAATGAAACGGCCAACAAAATCGCTAAAACTCAAAGCGATCGATTCAGTACGCT
>Ga0105044_10014669_pt1 | contig 10582 bp, 5 predicted proteins | sample MAT01_FD_78092 | JGI IMG/M metagenome (GOLD analysis project Ga0105044, IMG submission 78092) | Freshwater microbial communities from Lake Fryxell liftoff mats and glacier meltwater in Antarctica - MAT-01 | ecosystem: Environmental > Aquatic > Freshwater > Ice > Liftoff microbial mat | place... | reverse complement strand
GCCGCGACCGATGTAGAGACAGTCATGGGCACCCATCTGATAGGCGGTGCCATCCACGGTGACGGTGCCTTCGTTGCCGAAGTTGAGGATACCGATTTCCCGGCGTTGGCAGAAGAAATCGGCTTTGAGCGCGTCGTCATTGCCGAGTCCAAGGGCAACGGTGGTGGGGATGACGCTACCGACGACCGCACGATCAAGGTCGGTGTAAACCAAACAGACTGCCCCGGAGATGAAAAGTTCATCAAGGAGAAAAGTTGCGCGAAGTTCGTCCGTATCGAGGACCGCAGCTTCGCGGGGTGATGGCATGAGTCGTGTTTCCATGGAATTTTGTATTTTGAGAAATGATCTTCACCGTCTCGGAACAACATCAGTTTTCGTCTGCTTTTTAGGTTCCCCTGATTCGGTAAGGCGCAATTCTCCATTTACCCCGTGCGGAGGCAACGTGAATTTCAGTTTCCTCGTTTAGCCATCCAGCGCGGGAGAAATATCTCGGACTCTATCACGACATGATGCATGCGCTGCTCAAGCTTCAGAACTCTGACGGCTTGTGGCGCAGCAGTCTGCTCGACCCCAGAACCCAATGGGCGGGTCGTCCGGATCATCGTTCTTCATCGATGCCATGGCTTGGGGAAGCAATCACAGCCGAGGATTGGGCGGATTATCTGAAAAAATGTGCCGGAAAATTCCTCAATGGACCGTTTTCCGACCCGCCAAAAAACCCGAATTCCAATGGCCATACCCTCGCAGTTCCCGCCGCAATTCCAACCCCACCTGCGCCGGCAGCCCCGTAAGCGGTCCCACCACCCATGCCAGGGCTGGAAATCCCCAACACCCCCGGTCTTGACAGGTCCCCCTTCGGAAAGCAGATTTCCGTCCGTTTCTTCCGCTCTCTGCGAAAGGCCCTTGATTTCTCGGGCTTTTTTGGCGAATCCGGGTGAGCGGCACCATCTATTTTCCTGATTCCTCGCCTTGCGCGGTGATCTCGCACGACTAATTTCAATTTCCACAATGACATCCACGCCTACATCGCAGAAATCCCCATTTGGTTGGCCGGAACCCCAAGGCCTTTGGCACCCAGCCCGCGAGAAAGACGCTTGTGGCGTCGGATTCATCGCGCACCTCAAGGGAAAACGCTCACATGACATCATCGTGAAAACCCTCACGATGAACAACCAGATGGATCACCGCGGTGCCAGTGGCTCGGATCCGGCCACTGGCGACGGCGCAGGGATTTTCACCCAGATGCCCGATAAGTTCCTGCGCCGGGAAATGGCGAAAAAAAGCGTCGAACTTCCCCCGGAAGGAGATTACGGCTCGGGCTGTGTGTTTTTCTCGCCCGAGGCATCGGTCCGCGAGGTCGCCATGCAAGTGTTCGAGCACGTCGTCCGCGACGAAGGCCAGAGATTCCTCGGCTGGCGCACCGTGCCCGTCAAAAGCGAACTCCTTGGAAAGACCTCCGGCCGCTACGAGCCGGTCATCAAACAGATTTTCATCGGGAAAAGCGCCGATATCACCGACGCCATGGCCTTCGAGCGCAAGCTCTACGTCATCCGCAAGCGCGTGGGCGCTTGGATCCGCAACAACGAGGTTCCCAACCAATTCCGCGATGTCCACGGCACCAAGGGCAACACCTTCCCCGGCGCGGATTATCACTACGTCACCGGCCTCTCCGCCCGCACCATGGTTTACAAAGGCATGCTCACGCCCTGCCAGCTGTCCACCTATTTCCCGGATCTTCTCGACCCGGATTACGAATCAGCCTTGGCGCTGATGCACACACGCTTCTCGACCAACACCTTCCCGAGCTGGTCGCGTGCCCACCCGAACCGCTTCATCGCCCACAACGGCGAGATCAACACGGTCATGGGCAACGCGAATTTCATGAAAGCCCGCCAAGCACTCTGCCAGTCAGATCTTTTCGGCACGGAAATTGAAAACATCTTCCCGGTCATCAATGAAGATGGTTCGGACTCCGCACGCTTCGACAACGCGTTGGAATTCATGCACTACGGCGGCTATGATCTGGTCCATGCCATGATGATGATGATCCCCGAGCCATGGGAGCGTCACACCATGATGGATGATGACAAAAAGGCCTTCTACGAATTTCACGCCTGCATGATGGAGCCATGGGACGGTCCCGCTTCGATCACCTTCTCGGACGGCCAACAGATTGGTGCCGTGCTCGACCGCAACGGCCTCCGCCCGAGTCGCTACTACGTCACCGATGACGACCTCGTCATCATGGCGTCCGAAGTCGGCGTCGTGCCGGACCTTGATCCGCTGACCATCGTCGAAAAAGGCCGCCTGCGCCCCGGCAAGATGTTCCTCGTGGACATGAACGAAGGCCGCATCGTCCCCGACGAAGAAATCAAAAAGCGCGTCTATTCCGCCAAGCCCTACAAAAAGTGGCTCGCCGAAAACCGGGTCACCCTCAAGGATCTTCCTTCTGCCAACTCGCCCAAGAAAATCGAAGAACACCGCATCCTCGAGCGCCAACTCGCATTCGGCTATACCTACGAAGATCTGCGGATGCTGCTTGGACCCACTGCATCGACCGGAGTCCAACCGATTTCCTCGATGGGCAATGACACGCCTCTCGCCGTGCTTTCCAGCAAGCCAAAGCATCTCTATCAGTATTTCAAACAAATCTTCGCCCAGGTCACCAACCCGGCGCTCGACTGCATCCGCGAAGAGCTCGTCACCTCCACCGAGACCTTCCTCGGTTCCGAGGGCAACCTGCTCGCACCCGGCCCGAAGAGCTGCCGCATGATCCGCCTGGATAACCCGCTCATCGACAACCACGCACTCGCCCAACTCCGCGAAATCGAACTCGACGGGTTTAAAACCACCACCATTGACGCACTTTTCCCCGCCAACCAGGATGGCGGTGGTTTGGAAGCCGCTTTCGACCGCATCTGCTCCGCTGCGGACCAAGCCATCGCAGAAGGCTTCAACCTCCTGATTCTATCAGACCGAAATATCGATAAGGGCCACGCCGCCATTCCGACGCTGCTCCTCATGGGTGGCATCCACCACTACCTGGTCCGCAAGGGCACCCGCACGCGCGTCTCGATCATCCTTGAAACCGGGGAAGCCCGCGAGGTCCATCATTTCTCCACGCTCATCGGCTACGGTGCCGACGCGATCAACCCCTACATGGCCTTCGAATCGATCCATAAAATGATCGCGGACGACATGCTGGACATCACCCTCGAAAAGGCGACTTACAATTTCCTCAAAGGCTCCATCAAAGGTGTGGTCAAAACCATGGCCAAGATGGGCATCTCCACCGTCGCCTCCTATCGCGGCGCACAGATCTTCGAAACCATCGGCCTGGCAACCAATCTCGTGAACAGATTCTTCTGCGGCACCTCCAGTCGTTGCGAAGGATCTGACATCGGGGAAATCGCCGAAGAAGCACTCATCCGCCACCGCCAGGCATTCCCTGACCGCCACATTGAGGCCGAGGACATCGCACTCGACACCGGCGGCGTCTATCAGTGGCGCAGCGACGGGGAATACCACCTCTTCAATCCGGAAACCATCCACCTCCTGCAAAAGGCCACCCGCACCGGCAGCTATGACGTCTTCAAGCAGTATGCCAAGAAGGTCAACGATCAGAGCGAGAACCTCTCCACCTTGCGCGGCCTCATGAAGTTCCGTAGCAACCGCACCCCCGTACCTATCGATGAAGTCGAGTCCATCCAATCCATCACCAAGCGCTTCAAAACCGGTGCCATGTCCTGGGGGTCCATCTCCCAAGAAGCACACGAGACCCTCGCCATCGCCATGAACCGCATCGGCGGCAAGTCCAACACCGGCGAAGGCGGAGAAGATCCGGAACGCTACATCCCCATGGAAAATGGCGATAGCAAACGCTCCGCCATCAAACAAGTCGCCTCAGGCCGCTTCGGCGTCACCGGCGAATACCTCGTCAATGCCGACGAAATCCAGATCAAAATCTCCCAGGGTGCCAAGCCCGGTGAAGGCGGCGAACTCCCCGGCTCCAAGGTCTATCCATGGATTGCCAAAGTCCGCTACTCCACTCCCGGAGTCGGCCTGGTCTCGCCTCCTCCGCACCACGACATTTACTCGATCGAGGATCTATCCGAACTCATTCACGACCTCAAAAACGCCAACACCCGCGCCCGCATCAACGTGAAACTCGTGGCGGAAGTCGGCGTAGGCACCATCGCCGCCGGTGTCGCCAAGGCCCACGCGGACGTCATCCTCATCTCCGGTCACGACGGTGGCACTGGTGCCTCACCCTCATCCTCCATCTTCAATGCCGGAGCCCCATGGGAACTTGGCTTGGCAGAAACCAACCAGATTCTCCTCCTCAACGATCTTCGCAGCCGCGTGGTGCTCGAAACCGACGGCCAGCTCAAGACCGGGCGCGATGTCGCCATCGCCACCCTGCTCGGTGCTGAGGAATTCGGCTTTGCCACCGCACCCCTCGTCACCGTTGGCTGCCTGATGATGCGCGTCTGCCAGAAAAACACCTGCCCGGTCGGAATCGCCACCCAGGATCCCGTGCTTCGTAAAAATTTCGAAGGCAAGCCCGAGCATGTCGTGAATTTCATGACCTTCATCGCCATGGAATACCGGGAAATCATGGCCGAACTCGGTTTCCGCACCATCAACGAAATGGTCGGCCACGTCGAGTGCCTCGACACCAACGAAGCCACCCAGCACTGGAAGGCCAATGGCGTCGATCTCACCAGCATTTTCCACAAGCCGGACGTCGGCGAGAATGTCGGTGCCTATCATCAAATCGCCCAGGACCACGGACTCAAGGACGCACTCGACAACACCCACCTGCTCACCCTCTGCAAGCCCGCCATCGAGCGCGGCGAGCACGTTCGAGTCGAACTGCCGATCATCAATGTCAACCGCGTCGTTGGCACCATCACCGGCAGCGAAATCTCCCGCAAGTATGGCAGCAAAGGCCTCCCCGAAGACACCATCGAACTGAAATTCACCGGCAGCGCTGGCCAATCCTTCGCCGCATTCACACCTCCCGGAATGACTTTCCGCCTCGAAGGCGATGCCAACGATTACGTCGGTAAGGGCCTCTCCGGCGCCAAGATCATCATCTTCCCGACCAAGGGAGTCCGCTTCAAAGCGGAGGAAAACATCATCATCGGCAACGTCGCCCTCTATGGCGCGACCCGTGGAGAAGTCTTCATCAACGGCCTCGCCGGCGAGCGCTTCTGCGTCCGCAACTCCGGCGCCTCCGCCATCGTCGAAGGTGTCGGCGACCATGGCTGCGAATACATGACCGGCGGCCAGGTCATCGTGTTAGGAGAAACCGGCCGCAACTTCGCAGCTGGCATGTCTGGTGGTGTCGCCTACGTCTATGACATCGACGGCCTCTTCGAAAAACGCCTCAACCATGAGATGGTCAATCTCTATCGCCTCATCGAGTGCGCCGACAAGGACATCAACCTCATCAAGTCCACCATTGAGAAACACGTCGGCTACACCGGCTCGCAGCGTGGCAAATTCCTGTTGGAAAATTGGAATGACGAGCTCCCGAAATTCTTCAAAGTCCTCCCCCGCGATTACGAACGGATGTTGGAAGCATTCAGAAAAGTCGAGGAGCAGGGCCTAACCGGAGACGAAGCCGCCATGGCCGCCTTCGAAGAAAATCTCAAAGACCTCGCCCGCGTCGGCGGCAACTGAACGCCTTCATCTCAAATCTCAAATCTCAAATCTAAAATCTCAAATCTAAAATCTAAAATCTAAAATCTCAATGGGCAAACCAACAGGATTCATGGAAGTTCCTCGCGTCACCGATGCCGAGGCCGCGCCGTTAGAACGCATCAAGAACTGGCGTGAGTTCAAAATTCACCCGGCTGAAAAACAGCAACGCGCCCAAGCCTCGCGCTGCATGGATTGCGGCACCCCCTTCTGCCACACCGGCCACATGGTCTCCGGCATGGCCAGCGGCTGCCCCGTCAACAACCTCATCCCGGAATGGAACGACCTCATCTTCCGCGGCCGTTGGAAAGAAGCGCTCGAACGGCTCCACAAGACCAACAACTTCCACGAATTCACCGGCCGCGTCTGCCCCGCTCCCTGCGAAGGTTCCTGCGTGCTCGGCGTCATCGGTCCCGCCGTCACCATCAAAAACAACGAGTGCGCCATCATCGACCGGGGCTGGGAAGAAGGCTGGGTCATCGCCCGCATCCCCGACAGCCGCACCGGCAAGGAAATCGCCGTCGTCGGCTCCGGCCCTGCCGGACTCGCCTGCGCCGACCAACTGAACCAAGCCGGTCACACCGTCACCGTTTTCGAACGCGAGGACCGCATCGGCGGACTGCTCATGTATGGCATTCCTAACATGAAGCTCGACAAGGAACTCGTCGTCCAGCGCAGGGTCGATTTACTCGCCCAAGAAGGCATCATTTTTAAACCCGGCATCGCCATCGGCAAAGACACCGAGTGGACCGCCGAGCGCCTGCGCAAGGACTTCGATGCCGTCGTCCTCTGCTGCGGAGCCACCGCCGGCCGTGACCTCTACATCGACAACCGCGACGCCCAGGGCGTTTACATGGCCATGGAGTTCCTCACCACCAACACCCGCTATCAGCTCGACCACGAATTCGACGGCACCAACCCCGACCTCAACGCCTCCGGCAAGGACGTCGTCGTCATCGGCGGCGGCGACACCGGCACCGACTGCGTGGGCACCAGCCTGCGTCACCGCTGCAAAAGCGTGATCCAGTTGGAAATCATGCCCCAGCCGCCCGATAAACGCGCAGCGGACAACCCGTGGCCCGAGTGGCCCAAAATTTATAAAATGGACTACGGCCAGGAAGAAGCCGCCGCCCTCCAAGGTCGCGACCCACGCCACTACCTCGTCCAGACCAAGCGTTTCCTCAAGGACGCCGCCGGCAAACTCAGCGGCCTCGAAATCGTCGAGATCGAGTGGGCCAAAGACGAGCAAGGCCGCTTCGCGCCCAAAGATGTCGAAGGCACCCTGCGCGTCATCCCCTGCCAGCTCGCCCTTCTCGCCATGGGCTTCACCGGTCCTGAAAACGAAGTCATCGAAAAATTCGCCCTCGCAACCGACGCCCGCTCCAACATCAAGGCCGAGCACGGCACCTTCACCACCAACGTCCCCGGCGTCTTCGCCGCAGGCGACGTCCGCCGCGGCCAATCCCTCGTCGTCTGGGCCATCAACGAAGGCCGCGGAGCTGCCAGAGAATGCGATAAATTCCTCATGGGGGTCACGAATCTACCGTAGCTGGAGCATCCTCAGACATCCTGACCTCGAAGGAAATGACCTGATCCGGGATCGGGATGGTCCGAAGCGGATTTCTGATTCCCCAATGGGGATCTGCCTCACAGCCCAGGGTGCGTGCAGAGCACCTACCCTGGGAAAATGATCCGCGTGAATCAAAACCCCAACGGGGTTTCGTCTCTGCTAGATCGTCGGGTGCACATGGAAACCGGACGAAAACCCGTTGGGGGTTTTAAATTCCAATGATGGGTTGATCCAGGGTATCTCGTGCCTCGCAACCCTGCGCCGCCACGACGACGCCCGCAGCTTCATCCGAGGACTCATGCAAACGACCATCAACCTCCGCCCCGATCTAACCACAGGCGAACCGCGCATCGAAATTCACGGCCAAGCCAACGCCATCCACGACACCGTCGTCGCCCACCTCTGCGATGAACTCAACCCCGCCGAAACCCACCACCCAGGCACCAAACGCAGCCTTCGCGACCAACTTCTCAAACGCGGGAGCCGGGTTTCATCAACCCGTTGAGTCATGGTATTCCAAGGTTGGTCAAAGGCTGATTTCGATGTCATGGTTCCGATTGAAACCTCAAGCCACAGCGATCCCACCATGAAATCCATCCACCATCCGAATTTGCGGACGCTCCTGCTGATTTTCCTGACTGCGGGCGGAGAATCCGCCGCGCAATGGACAAGTCCCGCCGAACTGACGACGACGAATGCGCACGGCGAGTTGGTATATCGGGCGCTTCCGAACGACCCGCGATTCCTGAATCCGTGGCCGCCAAATTACGAGCGGGAGTTCCAAAAACGGGCACGCGGGATCATCGACTCGCAAAACCGGGTGCAAGCGGGCGCGGGGAACACCTACTTTGAAAATGAGAAGCGTACCTACGGATACTTGATGGCCCAGGCCCTTGCCGGGAGAGGAGCGGAAGCGTTGAAGGATCTGCAGGCCGAGGATGCGCAAAAGGACGAGTGGCACCGCGAGACCCGCGGGATCGACTATTACGCTGCCTTCACGATCAAGCACCAGATGAGGAAATATTTCCACTTCGGCAGCCTGCTGGAACCGGATTACCGGCTGCGGATGTTCGAAGGCGCGAAAGCATGGACGGAAGTCGATCCGCTGAATCGCCCCCATTACACGTATAGCGGACCGAAAGAGGGCTGGGGGCCTGACGCGAAAAACTCCTGGGTGGATGTCCGGACGACGGAGAATCTCTACCTCATGCGCGTGACAAGCGTCTATCTGATGGCGGAGGAAACTGGAAACAGCAACACTACGGCGAGCTACAAAAAATATATACTTGATTACACGCGCACCCTTTATCGCGTCGGGATGGGCGAGTGGGATTCCGAAAACTACCACGGTCATTCACTTGCTCCATTGGCAAACCTCCACGACTTCGCACGGGACCCGGACGTCAAGCTGGCTGCCAAGGCCTGTCTGGATTTCATGTTTGCGACCGGCGCGGTGAAATACTGGCGTGGTGGCTTCAACGGTCCTTCAAAGCGCGACTACAACCACCCCCAGCCCTTCGGCGGCAGCGCCCCGTGCATGCTCTGGGTGATGTTTGGCGATTCGCCGCGGGCGAACGAGCGCTGGGAATCGGACGAAGTGCATCTGATCACCAGTTCCTACCGCCCCCCGGTGGCGGTGATGAAACTGGCAAGGAAAGAGTTCGCCAAGCCGCTGGAGCTTTTCTCCGCGAAGCCGGCATACGGCGCAACAACTACCTATCAGGCATCCAGCGCCCCGGAGTATCTGGAGACGCAGTATTTCGGCCACAGCTATCAGATGGGTTCGCTTGTGAACGGAACATCGACCAATGGCGGCGATGTCAACGGATTCAAGATCCTTGTTCACGATGAAAAGGATGGAGCGCGGGCGCTGCAATGCGTTCCCGGGCCGGATCCGGAGTTTCCGGGATCACCACTCTATCAGAGCGGTAAGACCTCGGCGGAGAACCGGGTCGCCCAGCAGGAAAACAAGGCGATCTGGCTGGTGAAGGACGGCACCTCCCCTTGGAACTGGGTAATTCCGGACGACGTCAAGGTGAGCGTGAGGGATGGAATCGCGTTTCTCGAATGCGAGCGAACCTGGGTGGCGGTGCATCCGGTCGGGGTTTCCGCCTTCCACATCGATGTGGAAGCAGGCCGGAAGATCGCCGAAGGGATGAATCCCCGCTTCCCCGGCCACCAGGTGCTGGCTGCGCGGGGCGAGGGAAAAAAATTCTGCGGTTTGGCCATCGAGGTGGGTGAAAAGGAAACGCACGGCTCGTTCGCCGCATTTCAGGAAGCCGTTCTGAAGGCCGTGATCGACAGGACACAACTGGAAGAAGGGATTGTCCGATTCAAGAGTGTGGATGGAAGGTCGCTTGGAATTCATTGGGATGACAACCCGATGAAGCTGGGTGTCTGGTGCGATGGACAACGCCGTGACCTGGACCGCGACGCCGGGTTTCTCTATCGTCCGGGCGCCTCTGATGATTCCCTTGTCCCGATCCGCGCGAAGTGGGGCGAAGGAAAGCTCTACGTTGAAGCGGATGGCGAGGCGTTCACATGTTCGGTGGACGAATCGGGCAAGGTCGTTTTTTCCAACGGAAACCCAGAGACAGTCCGTTCTGCCAGCGGATTGAACGAGTCTGACTAAGAGCGGCACCGCTCTGGCATCCTCTCCAAATCAACAATCATCAATCGGAAACCCTCCTCGTCTCCCCCCGGTCATTCTCAGCCTCTGCACCCCGGTCGGCAAACGCATCGCCAGCACCACCGACTGGCCCCGGTTCCTCACCCGCGAATAGCCGGAAGCATCGCCAAGCCGTGGCAAGAAGTTCCCTGGGCATGTTTGGAGCTAGGAATCCTGATCAGAGGAGGGAAGAGTTAGAAGAAATCTTGTCAAGAATTTGATGACTGGCTCCGTTTTCCCGGACGTTAAGATTATCGAACTATCTGTTAGCCGAGGGACCCATCGCGGCTTCAGTGGGGAGGAAGAATCTTGAGGATTTGGGAAGTGCTGATTTCGACCAGCAATAGCGAGATAGCGAGATGGCGACAAACCGCCTCTGGTGTGTGGGTTTGTCACGGTGCCATCGGTAGGTGAATTCGACCGGCCATCCATTTTTGAGTTCCGGAAGTAGAAATTATCTAACAAGGAGAATCTTCTACCTTGACTTGTTCGCGCCATTGAGCGCCTTTGCAGGATTTTCGTGCCGGTCCGGGCACGGTCAACCCGGATCGTTGGTGTGGTTGGACGCGGATCCCAAGCCACTTGCAAATGCGCAAATGCGACGACCCGGTTTTCTGTTCCTGATCCTCCTTGGCCTT